>Ga0207421_10006486_pt1 | contig 12733 bp, 10 predicted proteins | sample SodLakKL_010_SED_4_FD_187542 | JGI IMG/M metagenome (GOLD analysis project Ga0207421, IMG submission 187542) | Alkaline sediment microbial communities from Lake Tanatar, Kulunda Steppe, Russia - 8KL_010_SED (SPAdes) (version 2) | ecosystem: Environmental > Aquatic > Non-marine Saline and... | reverse complement strand
AATTGCGAGGGAAGCCCGCTGAGGCGGAGGCTGAGCTGTAACTGTGGGCCCTCGACCGATACGAGCCCGAGCCGACACACCCCGCCAGCGGAATAACACTACCAGCGAAAACAACACTACTTGCTTTGCCGGTGTCAAGTGTGTATAACGATCAGCCTGGTGGGGGAGGAATTAAAGGTGGGGGGGTCTTTTCACCTCTAACTTCCCACCTCCCACCTCTTAAACAAACAGGGAGCCCAGGCGCAGGAGTAACCCCCCTATCAGGAACGCTCCCGCGGTGGTAAGGAGTAAAATAAAGGCGGCAAAAGAAAAGCGAAACTCGCGAACCAGGACGGCAATTACCGCAATGCAGGGAACATAGAAAAGCCCTACTGCGGCGCCTACAAAAATCTGCAAGGTGGTAAGCTCCAGCTCCAGCAGCGGTAGCACAGCCAACTCGCGGCGGAGCACACCCAGCACTAGCGGTATGGCTGCCTCACCGGGCAGGCCCAGCCAGTTAACTACAAGAGGACTTAAAAGGTTTCCCAGGTAGGCCATTATTCCTGTTTCGTAGAGAAACGCGGCCAGGGCTACTGCTCCTATCATGGGCAGCGCTCCGTCTACCAGGTAGTGTTTTATACGAGCCCATACCTTTTTTATAATTACCTCTCCCCTGGGCAGCAGTAGTTCCGGGATTTCCATGAGGGTATCCGTGAGCCCCCCTTTTAAAAATGAGTTTAAAAGAAAACCGGTACCAATCATGGACAGCACGGCCAGGGCAACAAGAGCCGGCACCAGAAGAGGCGAATGCTCGTAAAGAAGTGCAATCAGGGCCCCGGTTTGCGATATGCAGGGGACAGTCAGGCACACGATTACCGTAAGGATGGTTCTTTCTTTTTGGGTGTTCATGGAGCGGGAAGCAAGAATGGCGGGAATGGCGCAGCCATAGCCCAAAAGTAGCGGTATTACGCCTGTGCCCGGCAGCCCTATCCGGTTAAGCAGGCCGTCTAAAAGAACGGCCAGCCTGGGCATGTAACCGCTGTCTTCCAGGAGGCCCAGGGCGAAATAAAAAGAGATAACGTAAGGTAGCACCAGGGCAAAAGGCCACTCGATTCCCTTAATTAAAAACCCGTATTCCCCGATAAGGATATTTTGTAGCGTTCCTGTCGGTAGTATGCCGGAAACGAAGGCTTTCAGGTGGGGGAAAAGCAGCCCCTCAAATACCGGCAGCAGTACATACTGCCTCAACCCCATTCCTGCACCTACCACCAGGAGAAATACTAATCCCAAGATTAGCAGTGCCAGGGGAAGCCCGGGCCAGGGGCTGGTTAGAAGTTTATCCCAGTTCCAGCGGAGGAAGGGGCGCTGCGATTCTACCTGCAATACTTTTTGACATAGTTCTTCAACCTGCTTCCAGTCCGCTTCCAGGATTTTTTCCTGGGGGGGAGTTTTGTTTTCCGCAGTTTTTACGGTGTCCAGGAGTATTTCTTTTAATTCGGGTATACCTTTCCCGGAGACGGCAACGGTAGGTATTACGGGTATTCCCAGTTCCCGGGAAAGAGAAAAAGCGTCTATGCGTTGTCCTTTCTGTTGGGCCAGGTCACCCCGGTTCAGTGCAGCTACTACGGGAAGACCTTCCTGTAGTAGCTGCATCAGCAAGTACAGGCTACTTTCCAGGTTGTTGGCATCAATTACACACACCACTGCTTCAGGGGTGCCCGGTGCATGTCCCGCCCCCGGGGTTTCGCTGCAGTGCCCCGTTACTTTTTGACCCGGTTTACCCCGCAGCATTTCTACGGCTACTGCTTCCGCCTCGCATGTAGCTTCCAGTGAGTATGTGCCCGGGACGTCTACCAGGGTATACCTTTCCCCTCCCAGGTCTATATTCCCGGAAGCGTATTCTACCGTGGTCCCCACGTAATTGGCTACACATACGTTTAAGCCTGTAAGGCGGTTAAAAATAACACTTTTTCCTACGTTAGGCGGCCCCATAAGAAGGAGGGTTTTATTTTCCGGCATCATCGGCCCTCACCGCCATGCAGCTCTTTTTGGGGCACTCCAGTTGAACCTGCCTGGCCAGGGAGCGGCTTAAAGCCAGGTTTCTACCGTGTATTTCTACTACTATCGGCCCACCGAAACTCTGGCGGGTTATTAGCCGGGCAGTTTTGCCGGGCCTTAGCCCCAGCAAGGGGGCAAGACGATTTTCGGGAACCCTGGATATAATTCCTTCTTCTCCCGGCTGAATATCTTCCAGGGAAGTAGTTTCATAATGGCAGGAGGAAGTAGCCAGGCTCTTGCCTGGTTGGTGGGAGCTTTTCTTGAAAAGGCTAATCAACTGATACACTGTTTCACCCCGTTATTTTGAATATTTAAATAGCTGTTGCGGATAATAATGCTTTTTACCTTATTCAGTGATTTTACTTCCTGCAGGTATTCCAGGTTTTTTCCGGCTCACCCTGCATCAGCTTTTGCGGCCTGATTTGTAAACCGGACCTTACCTTGTACAAAAATTTGTTAGCCTGCCCTAACAAGAACGCCATTAAAAAAGAAAACCGGATATGTTAACCTCACCTAACTTTTTTTTATCACAATATTTAGCCCGTGTCAATTACTTTTGTAGTTAAGTAACTTCTCAGGAAGTGAAAATCAGGAAGGGAAAAATTAAAGGGTTAAGAAGATCATCCCATTCACTGAAGGCTCACTGCAGGCTGTATAGTACATTGTTGGCTAGCTGTGACAGGGCATCGGTGGAATTGGAAATAGAGTGTACCATGGAGTTTTGCTCTTCGGTGGCGGCAGCCACGTTTTGGGTGCCGGAAGAAAGCTGCTGTATGGATTCGGTGAGTGTGTTTATTTCTTTGCCCATGTATTCAGTAGACTGCAGCACTTTTAACAGGTTTTCCCGGGTGGAATTTACCACTTCTATGTTTTTTTCCATCTGTTGGGTGCCTTTTTCAATAGAGTCTACTACCTGGCTGGTTTTTTTCTGGATTTCTTTAACTATGTTGTCGATTTTGTTGCTGAATTCCGAGGTTTGCTCCGAAAGCTTGTTGACTTCACTAGCCACTACGGAAAATCCTTTACCGTGCTCTCCGGCGCGTGCGGCTTCGATAGCGGCGTTAAGGGAAAGCAGGTTGGTTTGCTCGGCAAGATCCACTATGGATTTGTTAATGTCTTCTATATCTTTCATCTTGGTTTCCAGGTCGCTTATTTCGGTTTTGAAACCGGATACTATGCCCTTAATATTTTCTGTTTTACCTGTCAGGTCTTCCAGCGCTTCTTTTCCTTCTGTGGCATCCCTGGAGGCTTCTTCCCCAAAACTGGAAATATTGTGCATCTTTTCGTTTAACTCCTCGGCGCTGGAAGAGATTTCGTTAATAGAAGCGGAGGTATCTTCAATAGCATTGTAGAGGTTGTTGACGGCTTCATCAACATCTCTGCTGGTTTCCGATGCGGAGTGGGCTGTTTCCCTGGCTACCGCCATAACCCGGTCCAGCTCTTCTTTTTCCTTGGCGGACTGTTCAAAGTCCACCGTAGTAGTAAGTAGTTTGTTCTTTCGGTAGCAGACCAGCAGGATTAAAATCATCATTAAAAGGCTTACCTGTACGTTGGTCCCCAGGGCGGAAGCGTCCACCTCTTCCATGCCTCGTCCCGGGTCGGTAAAGACGTAGTACCCGTTGGCTACGAGTCCTGCTATACCGGCTGTAAGGGTTATTTTTGAAATTAAAATAGAGAAGTGACAGTATGGCGGCAGCCATGAAGTACTGGGTCATGGCCAGGTTTATTTCGTTTATGTGGATCAACATTGTAAATACGATAAAAGAAGTGGCAATCATGAAGTATTTGTTCCAGCTGTGTGAACGCCGGTAATACCAGAACAGGGTGGTGCCGATAAAAACAGCCAGCGATGCCCCAACCATTATAAGGTATTCTCCCATGGTAATATCAATCAATTTTCCTATGACAAACAGGGCCAGGGAGCCGAAGCCTATTACAAATAAAGTCCAGAGAATTTTCATTTGCAGCAGGTTTATATCCTTTTCGTACTTGATTAAAAATTCGCTGTTACCGGCTTGCATAATAATACCTCCTGACATTTTTAAAATGACGAAGAACTTTAAGGTGAGTTAAAAAAAGTTATTTTAAACTGGAAAGCACCTTGCGAGCCTGTTCTGCCATGGTTTCGGTGGACTGTGCAATGGACTGGACCATGGAATTTTGTTCCTCGGTGGCTGCAGCCACGCTTTGTGTCCCGGAGGAAAGCTGCTGTATGGATTCGGTTAGCTTGTTAATCTCATTTCCAATATCTTCTGTAGACTGCAGCACTTTTAAAAGATTTTCCCGCGTGGAATTTACCACTTCTATGTTTTTTTCCATCTGTTGGGTACCTTTTTCAATAGAAGCTACTACCTGGTTGGTTTTTTCCTGGATTTCTTTAACTATGTTGTCGATTTTGTTGCTGAATTCCGAGGTTTGCTCCGAGAGCTTGTTGATTTCCTCCGCCACTACGGAAAATCCTTTACCGTGCTGTCCGGCGCGTGCAGCTTCAATAGCGGCGTTGAGGGAAAGCAGGTTGGTTTGCTTGGCAATATCCACTATAGACTTGTTAATGCCTTCTATATCTTTCATCTTGGTTTCCAGGTCGCTTATTTCGGTTTTGAAGCCGGATACTATATCTTTAATATTTTCTGTTTTGCCTGTCAGGTCTTCCAGCGCTTCTTTTCCTTCCGTGGCGTCCCTGGATGCTTCTTCCCCAAAACTGGAAACGTTGTACATCTTTTCGTTTAACTCCTCGGCGCTGGAAGATATTTCGTTAATAGAAGCGGAGGTATCTTCGATAGCATTATAGAGGTTGTTAATAGCTTCGGAGACATTCTCGCTTGTTTCTGAAGCGGTTTCAGCGGTCTTTTTGGCTACGGCCATGATGCGGTCCAGCTCTTCTTTTTCCCGGGCGGACTGCTCGAAGTCTATGGTGGCGGAAAGCAGTTTGTTCTTGCGGTAACAGACCAGCCCGATTAAAATAATGGAAACCACGGTTATTTGAACGTTGGTGCCCAGGGCGGAGATGTCGGGTTCTTCCATAAAGCGGCCGGGATGGGCTATGAAAAGGAAATATAAATTGGCGGCAAGTCCTGCGGCCCCGGCAATTATGGTAAGCTTGAGGTTAAAATAAAGCAAGGAAAGTATGGCCGCAGCCATAACGTAAGAGGTCATGGCCAGGTTTATCTCGTTTAGTTCTATTAAAAAGTTAAAGACAATGAATGCGGCGGCAATGATAAAATATTTGTTCCAGCTGTGGCCGGGGTTGTTATACCAGAAATAAGTAACACTAGAGAATATTAACAGGGTAACGGCAATCATAATCCCGAACTGGTCCCACCCTATTTGAATCAAGTTGGCTATTATAAAAAGTGCGAATATTCCGAAACCCAACACAAAAATAGTCCATATAACCTTAATTTGCAGCAGATTTATATCTTTTTCGTACTTGGCCAAAAAACTGCTTTCGTTATAGTTCATTAAAAAACCCCCGGTATTTTATGAATTTTGCCATTTAGCTTTGTTGACTGGATAACCCCTTCCCACCCAAACGTAAAGCTAATGATATTGTATATGATTTCGACAATTTCTGCGCTTTATCCTTCTCAAAAATATACGAATATCTTTAAAGTTTCAGAAATTTATTTTTTTTTAAAAAGAAGAAATTTGGGTGATTTGGTATAATTACTTGAGAAGTCAAGAGTGGGACACGGAAGTAACTGCGGCTAAAAAGAATGCTTGAACTTGCAGGTAATATTTACAGCGGTATCGAAATTAATTTCTATAATAAAAGTTCATCTTGAATTTGAATTATTTTTGTGGGGCAATGGAGCTCTCCCTCTTGTCCCACCTGTTCCAGCAGGGAGTGTAGGGGAGGGGCAGGTTTTTTATGGAGGACAATTATATTAAGAATATCCGGGAACTTTCTCCCTTGTGGGATAACCTGTCGGAGATGCTGGTATACCGGGACACTACTTGCCGCGTGGTTTGGGCTAACCAGGCGGCATGCTGTTTTGTACAGCTTCCCCCGGAAGAGTTGAGAGGAAAACAGTGCCAAGAAATGTGGCAGGATTGTGTAGCCTGGCACGGTGGAGAATGCCCGGTGCGGGATGCTGTAGAAACGGGGACTTACCGGTCGGTAGAGCGCAACACCCCGGACGGCAGGTGGTGGTTTGTGGCCGGCATCCCCCTTATGGATAAACAGCACCGCGTAAACGGGGTAGTTGAAAAAATCAGGGATATAACCGCCATTAAATCGGTTCATCTTCGCCTGGAAAGGCAGGAGCTTTTTAACCTGGTTTTAAGTAAAGCAAATCATGTTTTGGCCCGGGCCAGAGAAAGCCGGAGGCTGTTTTCCGAATTGTGCCGTATACTGGTAAAAGAGGGCGGGTTTCCGCTGGCCTGGGCGGGCCTGGTGGATGATTCCGGCGAGCTGCAAGTTGAAGCATGGAGCGCTATAGAGGAAGAAAACCTGGAAAGTATTGAAAATATATTCTGCGACGGCACAGGAGAAAACAGTATAGTCAGCAGTGCATTCGAGAACGGTTTTTACCGGGTGTGCCACGACCTGGAGGAAAAAAACTATGAATACGGGCTGCTTGAAACCTGGAAGCAGGAACTGGTGAATACAGGCTGCCGTTCTGCAGCAGCTTTTCCCTTGCGTATATTTGGCCGGGTCAGCGGGGTTTTTTGTGTGTATGCCGGGGTAAAAAACTTTTTTGGAAAAGAGGAAGTACGCTTTTTAAATGAACTGGTGGATAATATATCCGTTAAACTGGCTTTTACCGGGCCGGAGGCGGAGGAAGGCAGCACTGTTCCAGCATCCGGTGTTGAGGAAAAATCGCAGGTGCCGGAAACAGTGCACCGCAACCTGGTGGAAAGGGCCAATGACGGAATTGTGTTGATCCACAATTACCTCTTAAAATATGTGAATCCCCGGATGCAGGACATCCTGGGTTATACCAGGGAAGAAATGCTGGAAACAAGTTTTACTGAATACGTCCACTCCGATGAACTGGGCAGGGTAGCAGAAAACTACCGGAAACGTATGCAGGGGCTGCCTGCTCCTACCGTTTATGAGACCCTCCTGCAACACAAAAACGGGGAAGCGGTACCTGTGGAATTAAACTTGGGCATAGTTGATTACGGGGGGGAATCCTCCAATATGGTTATAATAAGGGATATAACTGAACGTAAGGAAGCGGAAAAGGCCTTGCAGGAATCGGAAGAAAGGTACAGGGAAATACTGGCTTCTATTGAAGAAGGCTACTACGAGCTGGACCTGGCCGGGAACCTGGTTTTCTGCAACCAGGCTGCTTGCGACCTGCTGGGATATGAACGGGAAGAACTTATAGGTAAAAATTACCGCGAACTGTACCGCAACCCCGATCAAGTAGTTGAATCTTTCAACCGGGTTTACCGCACCGGTAAACCGGACCAGGGATTTATTATGGAATTTGTCCGAAAGGATGGTTCGTATTTTACCGGGGAACTGTCAATTTCTCTTATACGGGACAAGGAAGGAAATATTACCGGTTTTCGGGGTGTGGGCCGGGATATAACCAAAAGAAAACGTGCCGAGCAAAAGCTGCGGGAAAGCGAAGAGCGGAACCGGGCCCTGCTTAGTGCTATACCGGATACCATGTTCTTATTTGATCAGGAAGGAATATTTATAGACTATCATTCTCCCGGGGAAGAACATCGTTTTGCTTCACCCTACCACCTGGGACGACATGTTTCTGATGTTTTCCCCGGGGACCTGGCGGAGCTAATTTTAGAGCGCCTGGAGGCAGTGCTGGAGGCGGGAAAAATAGAAGTATTTGAATACCGCTGCGGGGGGGAAGAACCGCAGGAAACCTTTGAATTCAGGCTGGTTCCTTGTGGGGAAGACAAGGTGCTTGCAATAAAACACGATATTACCGGGCGCAAGCAGGCGGAAGAAGCGGTCCGTGAAAGCCGGGAATGGTACCTTACCCTGGTAGAAGATATACCGGCATTAATATGCCGCATTTCCCGGAAGGGGGTAATTACTTTTGCCAACGATGCCTATTGCCGCTTTACTGGGAAACAAAGGGAAGAAGTGGTGGGCGAAAACTTGTACTTTTTTATTGCTGAAGAATACCGCCAGCTGGTTAGAGATAATTTATCCAGCCTGACCCCTGAGAACAGTATTATTTCCCACGAGAGAAAAAGTATTACCGGTGACGGTAGTTACCGGTGGGTGAGGTGGACGGACCGCGCCATATTTGATGAAGAAGGTGAAGTAAAAGAATACCTGTGTATAGGGGAAGACATTCACGAAAGCAAGGAAGCCCTGGACGCCCTGAGGGAAAGCGAGGCGCTAAAGAGTTCTATTATTGATGCTATCCCCGATATTTTGGTGCAGTACAGCCGGGAAGGGACCATACTAAATATCTGGGCCGGTGATGAAAACAAGCTCTACCTGGCTGCCCACAAACAGCAGGGGTACCATGTTAACCAAGTTTTACCGGATTCCGTGGCGGAAAGGATACTGTCGGGGATACAGGCTGCCATGGCTACCGGCAAAGTGCAGTCTGTAGAGTGCAGCATTTCCACTTCCCGCGGGAGGTGTTATTACGAAAACCGCCTCTCTCCCTGCGGGGAAGATCAGGCCATAGCCCTGGTGCGGGATATAACTGAACGCAAGAACTACGAGGCCCAGCTGGAGTACCTGAGTATGAGAGATCAGCTGACCGGGTTATACAACAGGGCCTATTTCGATACGGAATTGAAGAGGATGCAGAGCAGCAGGGAATACCCTATCACCATAATATCCCTGGATCTTAACGGGTTAAAGATTATAAACGATACCATGGGCCACCTGAAGGGCGATGAATTATTAAAAAACTGTGCTTGTTTATTGCAGGAGGCCTTGCGCAGTTCCGAGTTGATTGCCCGTGTGGGTGGGGACGAATTTGCGGTTTTGTTGCCCCGTACCGGTGAAGAAGAAGGAAATAAAATTCTGGAGAGGATTAATAAAGTTGTAGAAGAGTACAACCGCGAGAATACAAACCTGCCCGTGAGCCTTTCCATGGGGCTGGCAACTGCTTTCGGTTATGAAAAGTCGCTGGAGGAGGTATTTAAAAAAGCAGATGACCAGATGTACCGCGACAAATTTTTACGTAACTCCAGTTCATCCGGGCATTTTATTGAGACTTTAATCTCTGCGCTTTCGGAAAGGGATTTCTTTGCGGAAGGCCATGCAGACCGTGTTAATGAGTTGTGCCAGGAGATGGGCCAGAGGCTGGGCTTTACTCCACAGCAGCTTTCCAACCTGTACCTGCTATCCAGGGTTCACGACCTGGGCAAGATAGGTATTCCCGAGCATATCCTGTTTAAAAAGGGCAGCCTCACCAGGAAACAATGGGAATTAATGCAGCAGCACTCCGAGAAAGGTTACCGAATTGCTCTTTCTTCTCCGGGCCTTGCGGGCATCGCCGGGTTGATATTGAACCACCACGAACGTTGGGATGGGCGGGGCTACCCCCTGGGGCTTGAAGGCAAGGATATCCCGGTAGAATGCCGTGTATTTGCTATTGCTGACGCTTATGATGCCATGACCAGCAACCGCCCTTACCGCTGCGCCATGAGCAGTGAAGAAGCTATAGAAGAAATTAAAAGGTGCGCCGGTTCCCAGTTTGATCCTGGACTGGTGGAGATTTTTCTTGAAGTAGTAAAACAAAAGTAAAGGGGCGAATGGGAAAAGCACTCGCCCCTTTTGCTTTTGTTTTCTTGTTTCTTGTTTTAAGGTTGCTGTAAAAGCTCATAGAATTAAGCCCATAGTTTAACAGGTTGAAAAGAATTAAAAGTAACTTGATAATGTGCTGCAAATTGTGGAGGTAAAACAACTACTTACTTGTCTTCCCGGTCCAGCTTTCGCTCCAGCTTGGTTAGTACTACGGCTAACTTGGTAAATACATAAAGTGCTCCCGCGGCTACAATAACGCCGGAAACTCCCAGCAGCAGCATACTAAATCCAGTTGCACCCATCGGATTCACCTCTTTTTGCCTGCGGGCACGGCAGCTTATTATTCACCCAGTTTGGAAAAGGTATCACCTGCTTTTACCAGGAACATGGCTACTCCCACTGCCACCACGAGGTTTCCGACGGCGCTCAACAGGGTTGCTACATCATCCATATGTAATCTCCTCCTTTTTTGGGATTAGTGTTTGTTACCAATATATAGTTTTCTACAAATGAAATTATTTACCTTCCACATGACTAAATTTTTAAAAATTCAAAAAATAAAACTCAACTCCCAAAAATAGTTTCAAGTTTTTCGTATTGCTTATAGAAAGAGCTTCATCCATTAGTTAGTACTTGCATAATGATAACAATTACTCTTTGTGATATATTATAGTAAATGCAGTTTAAGCTTGTTTGGAAAGGCGGTGGTAAAAGATGTCTGATGCCGGGGATAGCGTGGAGTGGTTAAGTTTTAGCCGGGAAAGGTTGGCCCGGCTGTTTTGGGAATACGCTTACCGGGAGGGTGAGTTTTACCTGTCTTCGGGTAAGGTAAGCAATTATTATATTAACAGTAAAACTGTTACTTTGTTACCGGAAGGGGCTTGCCTGATTGCTGCAGGAATCCTGGAGAAAGTAAGTAAAGAGGATAAAAGTGTCGATGTTATCGGCGGTGCGGCCCTGGGAGCTGCTCCTATTGTGGGTGCACTGGCGGCATTGTGTTATTTTAAGGAAGATATGAGAAAGGTGCAGTTTTTTATTGACCGGCAGAAAGAAAAACAGTACGGCGACCAGAAAAGGCTGGAGGGGCCGGAAATACAGGCGGGTTCCCGTGCGTTAATAGTTGACGATGTGGCTACTACGGGCGCTTCGGCCCTTGAAGTGGCCCGGGAATTAAAAAGGAAGGGGTGCGAGGTAATCAAGGTGGTTTCTTTACTGGATCGCAAAATGGGGGCACGTGAGCTTTTTGATCGTGAGGGCATCCCTTTTAATTCTTTGCTAACTATTGACGACCTGGAGGCGGCCGGCAGCTTTTAACTTTATCCTGTTTGAAAAAAATCCTGTTTGAAAAAAACAAGCGGGAGAAGCCACGGTGGACACCTCCCGCTATTCCAGGGGATATATCAAACTAGAAATCTAAAGAACCTGGTTATTTAACATTAACTATATGGTTTTCCCAGCTTCCGTGAAGCTGTCCCCCTTCTGCTTGAATTCTGATAGGGTCGTCAGCCGAATAGGTTTCTACTATGTGGGAGGACTGCGGTATTTCTGCAAAGTATTCAAAAGTTAAATCTACTGGCACCCATCCCAGTTCTTCCACGTAGAACTCCGCCCAGCTGTGCCTGGTTCCCGCCAGGCTGGTTTGGTGAAAAGGAGTTCTGCGTGGATTGGCAAACCCGGTTACTACTCGCCCTTCTATATCTTTATCTTTGCTCTCCAGTTTTTCTACAAATTTGATGGAAAGTTCGTGGCAGTCTCCGCTACCCGCGTATTTTTCAAATGCTTCATATGCTTTCTCCATGGTACCGCTGCTGGCTTCTACAGAAACACTGCGGGCCCTGACCATGTAGTTTATTAACAGTTTTTCACTTTCTCCCGGCTCCAGTTCATTTAGTTTAAAAGTGCCGGTGCGCCCTTTTAGTTCAATTTTTTCGTGGCTGGTGTTTTCCAGGTTTGTTTCCTGATAGGGAGAATTGTTTTCCAACATGGGTAGTTTAACTTTTATCTCTTCTGCCTTATCTTCACCCTGGTTGGTTATATTAACCTTTACCTGCAGTTCGTAAGTTTTATTATCTCCCCATTCGTAACGGGGTGTTTCCTTGTTTATTTCGGGTTTATTTTGTTCTTGCTGGTTGTTTTTGTGGTGGTAATCTTTTTCATTATCCGGGTTGTTATCTTGTTCCTGTTCTTTATTATCGTCAGGTTCTTCTTGACTTTCTTTATCCGGGGCGGATGTATTTTCGGAAGCTTCTTCCTTTTTGTTTTCATCTTTATTTTCTTTTATATTATCTTCCCTCCCGGCTGCCGGTTCCCCGGTTTCGGTATCGCTTTCAGGTGTTTCCTTGTTTATTTCGGGTTTATTTTGTTCTTGCTGGTTGTTTTTGTGGTGGTAATCTTTTTCATTATCCGGGTTGTTATCTTGTTCCTGTGCCTGTTCCTGTTCATGGTTGTCGTTACCGGTTTGATCTTTCTCTTCACCCGTTGCACCGTTTTTGTTGTTATCTGCGGGTTTATTATTTTTATCTCTTGCAGCGGTATCTTTATCTTGTTTGCTTTCTTTTTCTTCTTTCCTGGTATCGCTGTTATCAACGCTATTTTCGCTGAGACCTGCAAGCTGCTCGCCGGCTTCCGGGCTTTCTTTGGGGGCTTCCGGTGCCTCGTTAAAAGGCTGTTGATTTAAAGTAGCTTTTATCCCGGCAGTTTCCAGGTGGTTTTGAGCCCCGGGACTGTTTTCCAGCCGGTATTCTTTAGTTCCTATCCAGTTTTCCGTTTCTTCTTCGCAGCCAGCAGCAGCTGCAGCCAGTAGGGTAAGCAGTAAAATGCTCAAAAGCAGGGTTAGAATTTTTAATCTGTTTTTTTGTTCTAACATCTTCGATCCCTCCTGATGGTGAGGGACCGATAAGGCGAAACAAAAAACCTGTTTCGGCAGCCTGGCGGTCGTAGCCCTGTTGGTGGTGGGGCCTTAGACCCATAGCTTTGCGCCCCTTCCTTTCGGAAGGTTTGCCCTTA
>Ga0207421_10006484_pt1 | contig 12735 bp, 9 predicted proteins | sample SodLakKL_010_SED_4_FD_187542 | JGI IMG/M metagenome (GOLD analysis project Ga0207421, IMG submission 187542) | Alkaline sediment microbial communities from Lake Tanatar, Kulunda Steppe, Russia - 8KL_010_SED (SPAdes) (version 2) | ecosystem: Environmental > Aquatic > Non-marine Saline and... | reverse complement strand
CCCGTCCAACGCTCGCCCGTCCAACGCTCGCCCGTCCAACGCTCGCCCGTCCAACGCTCGCCCGTCCAACGCTCGCACCCCCACACCCCCACACGCCCAAACCCCCACACGCCCAAACCCCCACACGCCCAAACCCCCACACGCCCAAACCCAACCGCCTACCCCTCCAACTGCGCCTCCAACTCCTCAATGCTGTCGCGTAGCTCCGCGGCGCGCTCGAACTCCAGGTTGTCGGAGGCCTCCAGCATTTCGGTGCGCATCTGCTCGACGAGGTCCTGCTTCTGGTCGTCGTCCAGGTACTGCACCACCGGATCGTGCACCGCCGTGGAGAGCTGCTCCGGGCTGCCGTAGTGCTGGCGCGATACCGCATCGCGGTCGCGCGATTTTTCCTCGGCAATGACCGTCCCCTTCATGATGTCGTCCGTGCTCTTGATCACGGTCGTCGGGGTGATGTCGTGCTCCTCGTTGTAGGCGAGCTGCTTCTCGCGCCGTCGCTCCGTCTCGTTCATCATCCGCTCCATGGAGCCGGTGATCTCGTCGGCATAGAGGATGACGGTGCTGTTGACGTTACGGGCCGCGCGCCCGGCCGTCTGGATGAGCGAGCGTTCGCTGCGCAGGAAGCCTTCCTTATCAGCATCGATGATGGCCACGAGGGAGACCTCCGGCAAGTCGAGGCCCTCACGCAGCAGGTTTACGCCTACCAGCACGTCAAAGGTGCCAAGGCGCAGGTCGCGGAGGATGTCCACGCGGTCGAGCGCGTCGACGTCAGAGTGCATCCAGCGGACCAGCACGCCGTAGGTATCAAGATAATCGGCCAGGTCCTCAGCCATGCGCTTGGTGAGGGTGGTAACCAGCACCCGCTCGCCGCGCTCGGTGACGGTGCGGATTTCTTCCAGCAGGTCATCGATCTGGTTTTCCGAGGGCCGCACCTCCACCTTGGGGTCGGGCACGCCCGTGGGGCGGATCACCTGTTCGACAAACACACCGCCGGACTGCTCCAGTTCGTAGTCGCTGGGGGTGGCGCTGACGTAGACGGTCTGGTGCTGCTGCTCCTCAAACTCCTCAAACGTCATCGGGCGGTTGTCCAGCGCCGAGGGTAGGCGAAAGCCGTGCTCCACCAGGTTCAGCTTGCGGGCGCGGTCGCCGTTGTACATGGCGCGCACCTGCGGGATGGTCACGTGGCTCTCGTCTACCATCAGCAGAAACTCGTCCGGGAAGTAATCGAACAGGCAGAAGGGCCGCTGCCCCGGCTCCCGGCCCGAGAGGTGGCGGCTGTAGTTCTCGATGCCCGAGCAGTAGCCGAGCTCCTTCATCATCTCCAGGTCGAACATGGTGCGCTGCTCCAGGCGCTGCGCCTCCAGCATCTTGCCCTCGTTGCGCAGCACGGCCAGGCGCCAGCGCAGCTCTTCTTCGATGTTGTTGATGGCCCGCTCCAGACGGTCCTCCGGTGTCACAAAAATCTTGGCGGGGTAGACGGTCAGCAGCTCCTCTTCCTCCCGTATCTCTTTGCCGGTTTCGGGCTGGATGAGCGACACGCGGTCCACCTCATCCCCCCAGAACTCGAACCGGTACGCGGTTTCTTCGAGGTAGGCCGGAAAGAGGTCCACCACGTCACCGCGGACGCGGAAGGTGCCTGGCTGAAATTCGATGTCGTTGCGGCTGTAGAACAGATCCACAAACTGCCGCAGGAGCTCGTTGCGCTCCACGACCTGGCCGGGGCGCACCTGCACGATTTTCTTGGCGAACTCGTCGGGCGAGCCGAGGCCGTAGATGCTGGACACGCTGGCCACCACGATCACATCGCTGCGGCCGGAGACGAGCGCGCTGGTGGCCCGCAGCCGCAGCCGGTCGATCTTCTCGTTGATGGCCAGGTCCTTCTCGATGTACGTGTCCGAGGAGACGATGTACGCCTCGGGCTGGTAGTAGTCGTAGTACGAGATGAAGAACTCAACGGCGTTATTGGGGAAGAACGACCGGAGCTCGGCGTAGAGCTGGGCGGCCAGCGTCTTGTTGTGGCTCATCACGAGCGTCGGCATCTGTGCCCGTTCCATGACGTGCGCCATGGTGAACGTCTTCCCGGTGCCGGTGGCCCCCAGCAGCACCTGATGCTTGTCGCCCCGGTTGAGGCCCTCGGTGAGTTCGCGGATGGCGTTGGGCTGGTCGCCCATCGGCGTAAAGTTCGAGACCACCTCCAGGGGCTGCCCCAGGGCATCAGGCCCGCGTTGGCGTTCTTCGGCGTGGTGCGTGTCGGTGGGGTTGTGCTGGTCCATGCAGGTACGGCAACGTCAGCAAAAAAACAAAAGGACGGTAGCCTATCATAGACCACAAACCGGTGGCAGTGATTCCTGCGGGCCGGTACTGCAGCGTACGGCTGCCGCTTCGTAGCCAAATCCGAACACGTGCGCTGGCTGATAGGAGGGCGCTGTATGCCCGGTGCTACTTGTGCGCATACCAGGGGCAGCACGCCGCTATTTGCGAGACGGCATGACGTGCCGCTACGGGTTGTCTCCCCAAACGCCTCGTAACCTCTTCATCCTCGTCTCGTACCACGAGTGCACCATCACGCCCTATCGCTCCAGCCCCAGCTCCATGGCTTCGTCTTCGCGCTCGTTCGTGACCCCTACCGTACTCGGCCTGTGCTGCGTGGTGCTGGCGGTATTCATGATTGCAGGCGGCACGTGGAACCCGTTAAAGGTGCTCCCGCGCATCTTTTTCTTCGGGCTGTCGATGGGGCCCTTGACCTTTATCCTCATGGTAGGCGGGTTGCTGTGGATGGGCAACTACCTCATCAAGCGTGGGGATGGATAGCAGGTGAATGGGAGAGAGACGCCCCGATCGTGCGTCACTGTTTGAGGGCCAGCGTCAGGCCGTCGGCCACGGGCAGGAGGCTGAGGTGGATGCGGTCGTCGTGGCGGAGTTTCTCGTTGAGCCGGTGGATGGCCTGTACGCTTTCGCTGTGGTCCTCGGCATTTACCACGCGGCCATCGCGGAAGGTGTTGTCCAGCACGACGAGCCCGCGCGGGCGCAGCAGGGCGAGGCAGTGCTCGTAGTACGCGTCATAGGCTTCCTTGTCGGCGTCGATAAAGGCAAAGTCGAACGTGCCGGCCTGGCCCTCATCACGGAGGATGGCGAGGGTCTCCAGCGCCGGCGCAATCCGCAGGTCGATCCGGTCGGCTACGCCAGCGGTCTCCCAGTACCGCCGAGCGATGGCCGTGTACTCTGCGCTGATGTCGCAGGCGATGAGCTGCCCGTCGGCCGGCAACGCACGTGCCACCGCGAGGGCGCTGTAGCCGGTAAACGTGCCGATCTCCAGCGCTCGTGTTGCGCCCATGAGACGTACCAGCAGCGCCATGAACTGTCCTTGCTCGGGGGCGATTTGCATCTCCGATTTGGGGTGGCGGGCCGTCTCTGCGCGGAGCCGCCGCATCACCTCCGGCTCGCGAAGGGACACGTCCAGCATGTACTCGTAGAGCGCGTCGGTCAGGTTGAGGGTGCGGTTGGACATAGCCGGAGGCGTGGGTTGCGTTAGAAGGAGCGCTTCGTGAGGGTCAGGCCCTGCTGTTGCAGCCACTCCGTCACGTACCGGACAGCCGCCTTCGTGCCCGGCGTGGAGAGCGGCTCGGCAAATGGCTTGATGCCCACGTAGACGCCTTGCTCGTGCGTACGGACCTCTACGAGTAGCTCCTGAATGAGGTCTGCCTCCTCGACGCGTGCGAGGAACAGCACCGCCTCTCCGGTGACCGTGGTAGCAGCCTCCAGTAGGATCACGTGCCCGCCCGCGAACGGGTAGACCTGTTTCTCGAACGAATCAACAGCGGGGACGGCGCCGTCGAGGATGGCGTGGTGCATGATGTCGGTGGCGGTGAGGGTGGGAGGGAAGGCGGCCTCGGGCGTGCGGGTGCACTCGAATCGAGCATGGTGGATGGGCTTACCCTGTGTGATCCACCGCCGCGCGTACTTGGTGCGCAGCGCCGCAGCCGGCGGCTCCGCGTTGGTGGTAATGGCGAAGCAGCCGCTGTGCCCGGCTTCGGCCACGGCAAAGCGGAAGTAGCCGGGATGGTCCGTCGTTAGCCACAGGCTGCCGCCCGGCGTGAGGCGCGTGGCCAGCACCTGAAAGAACTGCCGCTGCAGTAGCCGGCGGTCCTGATGGCGCTGCTTGTGCCAGGGGTCGGGGAAGTTAACATAGACCCGGTGCAGCGAGGCAGGGGGCAGCAGGTTGCGCACCACGAAGCGGCCCGATCCGCGGTAGAGGCGCACGTGCGGATGCCCGGCTGTGCGCAAGCGGCGAAAGGTGCGGGAGACCGACCCCAGCGAGGTTTCCACCCCCAGCAGGTTCCACTCGGGATGGGTCTCGGCCAGGTGCTGCAGAAACGACCCATTGCCATGCCCGATTTCCAGGACCAGCGGCGCCTCCCGCCCAAACAGGTCGGCGGGGTCGGTGGGCAGCGTGTGGTCAGCCAGCGAGAGGAGCATAGGGGCGGTAACAGGGGTCGGGCAGCAGGTCAGATCGCGGATCGTTCCTTCGCAACAGGCGCTGTCCTTGTTCCGGTACGTGCCGAGTATCCAATAGGGAGGAAGAGTAGGCCTGATGCACACAGGTCAGGCCATGGTCTGGCCCTCCGTCACCTCGGCGGTCACGTGCGCCCGGACGGATCAGGCAGGTGCTTCATGGCAGACCCAGTCTCAACTCCAGCGCAGGCATGTTACGAAATTATTTCCCAGGAACCTTTGGGATACGCGTCTCGTGGCACGCGGCTGAAATAACTGCGCAGCAGCGGATCATCTGTAGAAATCTGTACTTGCGCAGTGTTCTCTCCACAACTGACGTAACGTCCATGACTTCCGAGTCAAGCCAATCTCAAGACCCAGAGCCTCAATCTATCGAGGCAGTCGGTGGAGTGAACCTGCGGTAAGACCCCGCTTGGATTCACCCGCGGGCTGCCCATCTTCAGGCTTGCAATCTCTACGGTGAATCCTATGATGACACGCAACGACCGTGCGCCCCGGCGCACCGGGCGCGCCATGCCGCTGCGTGCGGCCCTGCGCCTGCTCGACATCCACGCCTTTCCGCAGTCTGCCCAGCAACTGGTAGAGGACTGCACGACCTGGGACCTACTTCGGCTCGTCCGGCGCCTGCAACCGCAGACGGCAGCCGCTCTCCTGGAGCACGTCAGTGCTGAGGAGCAGCACCTGCTGGTGGCCCATCTCTCGACGGACCGATTGGCGGCCCTGCTGCCCCACGTGTCTACGCCCACGGCGCAGCATATGCTGCAGGCGTTACCTCCCCGGCGCCGGGCGCAGGTGCTCCAGGCCCCACCCCCAGCGCGTGATCGTATCTGACGGGCCGTCCGCCCGCTGATGCTGTCCCGCTTTCGATTCCCACGCATTGCTGATGCGCTGTGGGGGCGGCCGTGCCATGGCCATCGCCTGCTGCTACCCGCCCCCACCGTGCGTCAGCCTGACCGTTGCGGCCCGACCGCACAAACCCCCCATTCCTATGAAAAACCCCGAGATCCTCAACGAATTCCGCGCGCTCATTGAAGCGGAAAGCAACGGCGATCTGCAGGAGCTGGCGCAATCCCTGCACCCTGCCACCCTGGCCGACTACCTTAACAACCTTACCCCTGAAGAAGCCGCTGACGTCGTCGCGCTGCTCAACCCTGATACGCAGGCCGACGTGCTGATGATGTTGGACGAAGAGGCCCACCGGCCCTATGTGCTGGACGCCCTTGCCATTAAAGACCTGGCGCCGGTCATCACGCGCATGCACCACGATGACCGCGTGGACTTGCTACAGGAGCTTGATGACGATCGGGCGAACGAGGCGCTGCAGCAACTTGCCCGCTCCGAGCGGGAAGACATGCAGCGCCTCAGCGCCTACGAGGAAGGCACGGTCGGCGCCATCACCACCACGGAATATGTGCGGCTCTGGCCCACCATGTCCACCACCGCCGCCATTGACCAGATGCGCGAGCAGGCCTTTGATATGGAGACCATCTACTACGGCTACGTCACGGATTCTGACATGCGCCTCGTTGGTACGGTCTCGCTCAAAGACCTCATCATGAGCCGTCCCGATGCCCGGGTGAAGGATGTCATGCGTACCGACGTGGTGAGTGTGGAGGCCGAGGACGGCGAGATGGAAGCCGCGCGTGTCCTCTCGAAGTACGACCTCATGGCGGTGCCGGTGCTCAACGGGGACGGCAAGATGCTGGGCATCGCTACGTTTGATGATGTACTCGACGTACTGGAGGAAGAAGCCACGGAGACGATGTACCGCAAGGCGGGTATTGGGCAGTTGGTGCCCTCCGACGAGCGGGACGTGATCTACAGCAAGAAATTGACACAGGGCTCCATCTGGTATCCCGTGCGCCTGCGCATCCTGTTTTTGCTCGTCACGCTGGTGGGCGGCCTGCTGGTGGGGGGCGTTATCGATTTTTACGAAGATACCCTCGCCACTGTGGTCGCGGCTGCGATCTTCATCCCGCTGATCATGGACATGGGAGGAAACGTAGGCACGCAGTCCACCACCATTTTTGCGCGGGGCATCGCGCTGGGCCATATCGACGTCAAAGACTTTGGGGGGCAGTTGCTGCGCGAGGTGTCGGTCGGTGTGATTATGGGGGTTATCCTGGGAGCCATCGGCGGTGCGGTTGCCTACTTCTGGCAGGCCGCCCCCGCGGGTATCCCCGAACTGGCGATTGCCGTAGGCGTGGCGCTCGCCGTCGTGATTCCGCTCGCTACGCTGCTCGGGTTCCTGCTGCCCTGGGTCCTCGTCAAGATTGGCGTCGATCACGCCAGCGGCGCTGACCCTTTCATGACGACGATCAAGGACTTCGTAAGCCTGGCCTTGTACTTCTGGCTCATTACAGTATTGGTAGGCCTTGGGTAATCTGATTCCGCCGCCTTCCCTGATTTACAAGCACCCGGGCTCCACGTTGGGCGACCCCGCGTGGGCCTTAGACATATATCTCCCTATGCGTTACAATCTCGCAGTACTTCTCATCGCGGCATGCACGCTACCCCTCACCCTACACCCACGAGCGGCCGAGGCACAAACCATTGAGTCGTCAGCTTCAGTGTCGGCGCTCAGCGCGTTCATCGACCAGGGCGAACGCATTTCCTCGCGGCCCGTGCTGCAGCCGGAGCTTGCGCTGGGCATCGGCTGGCTGACGGTGGGGACCTTTGCTAACATCAATGCCCCATTTGGCGATACGCAGTCGTTCAAGATGAACCAGTGGGACGTGTACGGCACGGTTGCTTTTCCCACCGGTCCGGTGGAAACGGAAGCAGGCTACGGGTACTCCGCAGTGCCTTTTTACTCTGACGGCTCGCTGTCGCCGGAGCCCACGCACGAAGTGTTTGCAGATGCCGCCCTGCCGGTAGGCAGCTTCACCCCGCGGGCACATGCGCTGGTCGATCTATGGGCTGACAGCGGCGCGTTCTACGGCGAGCTGGGACTGGCCCGCGAGGTGCGGCTTGGGCTGAATCAGTTTGCAGTGGAGGCCGTGCTGGCCGCCGCCTCAGGCTACTTTACCGATGAGCTCGTGATCTCGCACACCGCGTTGCAGGTGACGTATGGGTTCGATGTGGGTACGTCTACCGTCGAATTCCTTGGCGGGGCACAACTCACCATCAACGAGACATACCGCGATCTGTCCAGCCGTTTCCCCGTGGTCGTTGGGACGCGGTTGGTGTTGTAGGCAAGGTGTGTGGTCATACGTGGGGACGCACGGGCATGCGCCGTGCGTCCCTGCCGCGGTCGTTTAATACCGCGCCGGGGTGCCGGGTGCGGGCATCGATGCCTCGATGAACTCGCGGATGTGCTCGTTTGAGCTCGCGAGGTCTTCCTGCCGCAGGTACATCATGTGGCCGCTTTCGTACCCTTCGAACCGGAGGCGGTCCTGCAGGCGCCCGGCGGGGTCCATGTGCCACATGGTATATTTGGCCGAGAAGTAGTCGGTGCCGCCGTCGTAGTAGCCGGCCTGCGTCATCACCTGCAGAAACGGGTTTTCGTTCATCGCGCGGGCGAGCGCCATCGCGGTGTTATCCCCGCTGCGATCCCATGGCCGAACGGGGCCAAAGATGTTGTACTGCAGGTCTGTCTCCACGCCCAGGTGCTCGCGCAGGTAGTGGTTGATGGCCGGGGTGAACGCGTGATTCCACGAGCTGAGCGCCGGATCGTACTCGTACCGCTCGCCCGCATCCTGCCGGTCCTGCCCGCGGTAGCGCGAGTCGAGGCGGCCGACCGTCAGTCCCTCATCGCGCAGCAGGTCCTTCCAGAAGTAGGAGCGCGGTACGGCGAGGTTGTGGTTGCGGACGGTCTGCTCGGAGAGCCCGGCGTAGCGCGCCACCTGCGCGGCCAGCTCCTCCCGGCGCTCTGGCGCGAGCGCGCCGCCGTGGGAGAGCGCAGGGATGTACGTTTCCAGCGTGAACGCCTCCACCTCCGCCAGCAGATCCTCCAGCGCGCGCTGCTGCAGGTCGGCGTCCAGCGCGTCGTGGTACCAGGCGGTGGCGGTGTAGTAGGGGAGCGTAATGGCGTCGCCCACCGGTCCGTCGCGGTCGATGCCCATGGTGGTGGGCGAGACAAGGATGACGCCGTTCATGTTCATCCAGTGGCTACTCTGCAGGCGGCGCGCGAGCCCCGCCACGCGCGTGGTGCCGTAGCTTTCACCCTTCAGGAATTTGGGCGACGTCCACCGGTCGTGGCGACTCACGAAGTTATCGATCCAGTCGGCCAAATAATTGATGTCCGCCTGCACCCCGAAGAAGTCGCTGCGGGAGGCCTCGTCATCCACGATGCGCGAGAAGCCGGTGTTGACGGGGTCCACGTACACGATATCGGCCACATCGAGGATGGAGTGCTCGTTCTCCCGCACCCCGTACGGCTGGATGGGGAAGCCCTCGTCGTCGATCTCCAGAAAGCGCGGGCCCGTGTAGCCGATGTGCATCCACACGGAGGCGGAGCCGGGGCCACCGTTGAACGAGAACACAAGCGGGCGCTGCGTTACATCGTCTACCCCGGTGCGCCGGTAGTATACGTAAAAGAGCGACGCGGCGGGGTGTCCGTCGTCGTTCCAGACGGGCTGCGTGCCGGCGGTGGCCTCATACGCGATGCGCTCACCGCCGATCGTCACCTCGTGCGTGCTGGTGATGGTGGTATCCACCGGCAGGCTGCGCTCCTGCGCCTCCGCGCGGGGGGTGAGCCACCAGAGGAGGGCAAACGTGAACAGTAACAGGTACGAGCAAAACGGGGCACGGCAACGCATGAGAAGGCGGGGGCTGATCTGGTATCAAACGGTCTGCCCCAAAGTAGGCGTTGGCGGGGGGAGGTGCAACGGGAAATGACCGGGTTGTGGGGGGCAAAGGACACTTCAAAGCACCCACCGAATGCTGACTCAGGGTAGAGGTTAGCAATTCCCTACAGCCTCCAGCTGAAATTCCACAATGTATGGACTTCCCCCTTCCGCCGCTGCGCGGCACCTTCCCCCCAGGGGAAGGCGATTGGTGCGGTGCTTTTTTGTAAAGTAGCAACGACGTACGCCACGGAAATCGGCTCCCCCCACCGGGGGAGCTGTCGCGAAGCGACTGAGGGGGGACAGTTTGGGCTTCCGCCACCGTTGCGAAGCGAGGGCCGGAGGTCATGCCTGTGGTGCTGAGGGGTGTTAAGCTATCGTGCTATCCCCAGCCGGCGGTTTGACATTCTCCGACACAGCATCTCGTTTACTTCGTGTATCGCTACGCTCGGCGCTCGATTAGCTCCGCTTCGCTACGTCAGTCGGCCACGGGCCTCGTGTGGGGTCGAGGATGACTTCGGGGTAAGTATTGGTAGCACCACAGCCGAACACGCCTCGTTACGTGGCGTTCACACGACCCTTTCCTCTTTGGCTCACGGTTGTAGCACCATGCAAGTAATCGAAGATATCGACATTCTGGATGAGGATCTGGACGCCCCGAAGATGCCTTCGGCGGAGGCTGACGGCAAACGGAAGGTGTATCTGGAGACCTACGGCTGCCAGATGAACGTCTCGGACTCCGAGATCGTGGCTTCCGTGCTTCGAAAGAGCGGGTTCGGCCTGACGCATAATCAGGACGAGGCCGACGTGGTGCTCATCAACACGTGTGCCATCCGCGAGAACGCCGAGCAGAAGGTGCGTCGCCGGCTCGACCACCTGCGTGCCGACAAGACGAAGCGCAACCGCGACCTCACGCTGGGGGTGCTGGGCTGTATGGCGGAGCGGCTGCGGGAGAAGCTGCTGGAGCAGGAGCAGCTCGTGGACCTCGTTGTGGGCCCCGACGCCTACCGCGACCTCCCGCGCCTGCTCGGGCAGGCCGAAGAAACGGGCCAGGCCGCGGTGAACGTGCAGCTCTCGAAGGAAGAAACCTACGCCGACATCGCGCCGGTGCGCTACGACACGAACGGCGTCTCCGCGTTTGTCTCCATCATGCGCGGGTGCGATAACATGTGCGCCTTTTGCGTGGTGCCCTTCACCCGGGGCCGCGAGCGCAGCCGGCCGGTTACCAGCATCCTCTCCGAGGTGAGCCAGCTTGTGGCGGAAGGCTACAAAGAGGTGACGGTGCTGGGCCAGAACGTGAACTCCTATCGCTACGAGGACGGCGGCCGGGCGGTGGGCTTCCCCGAGCTCCTCTACCGCATCAGCCAGGTCTCGCCCGAGCTGCGCATCCGCTACTCCACGAGCCATCCGAAAGACTGCTCGGACGAGCTCCTGCGCGTGCACCGCGAGCAGCACAACATCTGCAACTACATCCACCTGCCGGTGCAGCATGGCAACACTGAGGTGCTCGACCGCATGCGCCGCACCTACACGCGCGAGCAGTACCGGCAGCTCATCGCCCGGGCGCGCACCATCTGCCCCGGCATCAGCTTCTCCACCGACATCATTGCCGGCTTCTGCGGCGAGACGGAGGCGCAACACGAGGACACGCTCTCGCTCATGCGCGAGGTGCGGTACGATCACGCCTACATGTTCATGTACAGCGAGCGGCCCAACACGTACGCGGCGCGCAAATACGAAGACGACGTCCCGGAAGCGGTGAAGAAACGCCGCCTCTCGGAAATCATCAACCTACAGCGGACCATCTCTGAGGAGAAGAACCGCGCGGAGATTGGCACCGAGCACGTCGTGCTGGTGGAAGGCCCCTCCAAGCGCTCCGACGAACAGCTCTGCGGCCGCACGGACACCAACAAGATGGTGGTCTTCGACCGCAAGGACTACGGGCAGGGCGACTATGTCCGCGTCCGCATCACCGATTGCACCTCCGCCACGCTGATGGGCGAGCCCCTGGAGCTGACCACCCTCGCGGCAGAAGCCAACCGGCGCGCGGTAGCGTAACGCGGCGCGTATGGCGCGCCATAGGCCGCTGCTGGATCAGGAGGCGTGCCGTCAGTCCAGCCAGTCGTCCGGCAGGTTGTAGTCCGACGAAGGCCGGTAGTCGTCCAGCAGATGCTGCGCGAAGTACGTCCAGGTCATCCGCTCGAAGTACGGGCTGTACCGGCCAAACCCGTGGCGCATGCCGGGCATCAGCATGAAGTCGAACCGCTTGCCGGCCTCAATCAGCGCGTGGGCCATGCGGATGGTGCCCGCCGGGTGCACATTGCTGTCTACATCACCCGTGACGAGCAGTAGCTGTCCCTCAAGGTTTTCAGCCAGCTCCATGTTCGTCGGGATCTCCGACTCGAAGTAGGTCTCCTCGACTTCCTCTTCCGCGCCATCCTCGTTTTCTTGGGTTACCGTGCGCGTCTTCTCCGTCACACCGTGGTGCACTTCCCCCCAGAAGATATTGTAGATGTTATTGTCGTGGTTGCCCGCTGAGGAGATGGCCACGTCGTAGAAGTCGGGGTAGGTGAGCAGCGCGGCGGTGGACATGAAAGCGCCGCCCGAGTGGCCGTAGATGCCCACCCGGTTGAGGTCGATGAAGTCGTGCCGGTCGGCCAGTTGCTCGATGGCCGCCTTGTTGTCGGCCAGGGGATAGTCGCGGAGGTTGTCGTGGCCGAACGTGTGGTAGTGTTTGTGGCGGATGGGATTGCCGCCGCGGTTGCCCACGGCCATCACCACGAAGCCCAACTGCGCAAGCGTCTGCCGCTGGTTGAGGCTAAAGCCTACCGGAAACGGCTCCGTCTGTGGGCCGGGATAGACGTACGAGATAATGGGGTAGGACTTCTCGGGGTCGAAATCGAAGGGTTTCCAGAGGACGCCATAGAGGTCGGTCCGGCCGTCGGCGGCTTTCACGGAGAAGAGCTCCGGCGCCTGCCACCCGATGTCGCGGAGCGGGGAGAGGTCGGCTTGCTCCAGATCCAGCACGTGGCGCCCCCGGTTGTCGCGCAGTGTGATGGTCGGCTCGCGGTCGGCCCGGGAGGCGGTGCTCACAAAGAAGTCGCGCGTATCGCTCATGTGGATGTTGTGGTGCGCATCGTCCGGCGTGAGGCGCGCGTCCCCCGAGCCGTCAAAATTGACGCGGTAGAGCTGCGCATAGTACGGATGCATGCCGTCTTCTTTGCCGTAGGCCTCGTAATAGACGGTCTCAGCAGTGGTGTCTACCGCCGCGATGCTGCCCACGTTGTAGGCGCCCTCCGTGATGCGGTTTTGGAGGGTGCCGTTGCTGTCGTAGCGGTAGAGGTGGCCCCAGCCGTCGCGCTCCGACCACCACAGGTACTCCTCGCCATCGTCAATCACCACGAGGTCCAGAAAGCGCGTGTTGAAGTAGGGCTGGCTG
>Ga0207421_10006482_pt1 | contig 12737 bp, 8 predicted proteins | sample SodLakKL_010_SED_4_FD_187542 | JGI IMG/M metagenome (GOLD analysis project Ga0207421, IMG submission 187542) | Alkaline sediment microbial communities from Lake Tanatar, Kulunda Steppe, Russia - 8KL_010_SED (SPAdes) (version 2) | ecosystem: Environmental > Aquatic > Non-marine Saline and... | reverse complement strand
ATAACGCCGTAAAAGCAGGTTTCGAAGATCCCCGTTTTCCGCCTTTGGAAGCAGATGAGTTGCCGGAGCTATCAATAAGTGTAGATGTCCTGTCCCCCCTGGAGAAAATAGAAGATACCTCCCGGTTGGACCCCCAAAAATACGGCGTCCTGATTAAAAGTGGGCGGCGCAGCGGCCTTCTTTTGCCTGATCTGGAAGGTGTGGAAAATGTAGAACACCAGCTGGATATTGCCATGTCAAAAGGCGGCATCTCCTACCGAGATAACTATGAAATCTACCGGTTTACGGTGTCAAGGTATACCGAGAAATAACGGAGCCTTAATTTTTGCCTGCTCAAGGATGAGCACCGGTACCGTTCCGGGCTGCCTTCTCAAGGCCGCAAGTTAAACCACTGCTATGGGCCACGGGCCGATCAAAAGCAGAGCAGACTACACCGCCAGGTGGCGTGAGTAATGACATTTATTAATTCTTAGGGGTAAGGGGCAATTCAAAAAAGCCACACTTTAAAAAGGAGAAGTGCTAATATTATGACAACCGGCCTGGAAAAGATAAATTGCTTAATGAACACCCTGAACGGGGTAATCCTGGGCAAGGCTGAAATTATAAAACAATTAACCATGGCGTTGCTGGCTAACGGGCATACAATTATTGAGGATGTGCCTGGAGTAGGCAAGACTACCCTGGTTAAAGCTCTCGCCAGGGCCCTGGGATGTGAATTCCGGAGAATACAGTGTACGCATGATCTGTTGCCGGCAGACATCACCGGAATAACCGTTTACCATAACCGGACCGGTAACTGGACTTTTCAAGAGGGGCCGGTTTTTTCTCAAATATTGCTGGTGGACGAAATTAACCGGGCTTCTCCGAAAACCCAATCCGCCCTGCTTGAAGCCATGCAAGAGATGCAGGTTACCGTAGACGGTAGAACTTATTCTTTACCGGAGCCTTTTCTAGTTATAGCTACTCAGAATCCCCAGGAATACGAAGGTATATTTCCGCTACCCGAATCCCAGCTGGATCGTTTTACTATGAGGATAACTCTGGGATATCCTGCCAGGAGAGATGAAATAAACCTGCTGCAAAAAAAACGCCCGGAGCGAATTCCCGAAGAGATAGAGCCAATATTAAAAGTAGAAGAGATGATACAAATCCAGGAAGAGGTAGAAAAGGTTCATACCGCCGAAAGCCTGTTGAATTATGCCACCGCTCTTTCTAACGCCACCAGAAAACACCGGCAGGTGATTCTGGGTATCAGCCCCCGGGGCACATTGCATCTTCTTAATTGTGCCAGGGCCTGTGCTTACCTGGGAGGCAGGGATTACGTTATACCTGACGATATCCAGGAAGTTTTTTTTCTGGTGTTTGGTCACCGCCTGGTGGTTGATCGCACTACATTCCTGGAGGATATAGATGAAAAAAGCATTTTACAGGAAGTACTGGAGACAGTTCCGGTTCCCGGTAATACTGGCAAATGAAAAGGTGGCGGAGAAATCATGTTACCCGTAAAGGATAAAAATCTACTGGTCAAATTTAACAAGCTATATATCGCTTCCTGGATGATTATGCTAACGGCGGCCCTTTTAACCGGGATTCCAGTTTTGGTGACTGCCGTAGTTTTTGGCGGCCTGTTCTCTCTTGGTTCTCTTTACAGTTTTCTTAAGGCCGCCAGGGAACTGGAGCTGGAGGTAACCGTTAAGCCTGCAGATGCAGTCCGTTACCAGAAAGTTAATGTTAATATCCTGATAAGTCACGATTCCATTTTACCTCTTCCCAAAGGTGAACTATTTATAGAACGGGGAAACTTACCGGAATCTTCCAGAGCCAGACTGTTCCACGGAGATCACGAACTAAAAGGAAGCATGGAAATACATGATCAATATCCCGGGGGATTATGGGAAAAAAAATTGCAGATGGTTTGTTATACTCGAGGGCGACATTTACCGGGGCAATTACGGCTAAAATTGCGCGCCCCGGGAGGAGCAGCCGTAGTGGAGAAATTGTTTGCTCCCTCTACGGAAGTAATGGTAAAACCCAGGCTCTTCTCTTTAAGCGGCGAACACCCCATCAAACGGGGGAATAGCTCAACACTATCTGCAAGGCCTGTCATGAGCAACTATCATTCCTATGATTACCGGGAGCCTCTGGATTTGAGGCCTTTTATGCCTGGAGACCCCCGGAAACTGATTTGCTGGAAAAAGTCTGCCGCTCTGGGGGAATGGTATGTAAAAAGGCTGGAAGGAAGCCATCAGGGGCAGATCCTGGTGTGCCTGGAGTTTTCCCGGGCTTTATTTTCCAGCTGGGAAGAACAGGAACTCGCCCTGGAGAAATGTTTTTCCCTGGTGAATAATATGTTGTTGTACGGTTACCGGGTAGGGTTGCTTACCTTTGATGGAAAGAGGCGGTTGATATACCCGGCATCGGGAAAAATACAGTTTATGCGTATCAGGAATCTTTTTATCCCGTTAAACGCGTCCAACACTATATCTTTGCTCCAGTACCTGACCCGTTCAGGAGAAATTTTGCCGGAGATACCCTTCCTGTGGTTGACGCCTTACCAGGGAATACCGTATCTGGTGGCTTTAAGAAAACTCAGGCGTTCTGGGCAGCCTTTTAAAGTGGTAACGGTTAGCGATAACTTGGCCCAGGAACAAGAAAATTTATCTGAAACTCAAAGCAAGGGAGAGCAAAGTCAATTAACACCCGCTTTGCCCCGGATAAACTTGAGTCTGAGGGATGAGCGGGTAGTAGTGGAAAGGGTGCCTGTGGCATGATAACAAGAAGGCTTTTGACCCTGGAACCCTGGTGGCTTGTTTTAACGGTAATTTTTCCAGTCATATCAATATTTACCTACCTGAAGTATCCGCCTCCCCTTTTGTTGATGTTCGCTGCGGGTGTTGCGGCTGTGTTTGCCGTGTTTGCCCCCCGAATGGTGAAACTGGTTTTGCTGTTGGCGGGGACATTATTTCTGGGGGGAGAATGGGCTTACGGGATTTTTTTCAACCCTGTTATAGCTTATTTTGACACCCTGACAGCTGATATGGTGGGTTGGATGGAAAGTTACCGTTACCCCGGAGTGCATTTGTCCAGTGCCATGGGAATATCGGCAGTGTTTTTACTGGTGTACCTGCAGCTAATCATGTCCCGGAGGCTGGCCAGTGGTATACCTCTGCTAATTCTGGGGATCCTGGTGTACACCTGGTTGTGGAGTCGGGGATATCCCTATGTAGAAACCGATACCATCCTGTTCCTGGTCCTGGCTTTTCCGGCTTCTACCTTTTTGCATATGTCTCACCGTAGTTCTCTGCCGCGAATATTCTACCAGGGAGTGATCCTGCGAAGGGCTATACTTTGTGCAGCTGTGGTATTCATACTGCCCACTCATTTGAGTATCCACCTTACTCCTGGCCAATGGGGCTGGGTTGCTGGCCCATTTGTTGAGGAAGAGCCAGGTGAACCGGAAGACCCGGACCCTGAAAGGGAAACCGAATCACCCGAAAGGGAGGGGTTGGCAGGATACGGTCGGGGAGATGAACTTGGTGGCGGAGTTATTGATTCCACTGAACCAGTAATGGAACTGGACCTGGAAGAAGGTTCTGCCCCGGAGATATGGTATTTACGAGGAAGGTCTGCCGACTATTATACCGGGCGTACCTGGAAAACCCGGCATTCTAAACCCGTGGAAAGTATGAAAGAAGCTTTTTCTCACGTTCCTTTTCTCGAGGAAGAAGTGGAACTCTCGGTTACTTACCTGGCTCCTGAAAAAGACCTTATGGGACTCTTCCCTACTAACAATATCCGTTTTAACAACGGGGAAGAACCGCCTGCCAGTGAGAACGAAGAGTACCAGGTAGATATACAGGGAAATATCACCTCCAAGGAGGAAGACCTCCTTAGTTATACCGTTTCCGGGGAAATGGCAACTACCTGGGAAAAAAGTAAAGTAGAAGCCTTTTCAGAAGATCTTGAAAAAGCTTCGGAAGAACTTGAACCCTTTTTGCAAGTTCCAGAGGATTTGCCGGAAAGAGTGGTTAAACTCTCCCAAGAAATCGCACAGGGAGCTGACACCGATGAAGAAACCATGGAACAAATTCTTGATTATTTGCGTGAGTTCCCTTATAATGCACGCACCCAGGCCCCTCCTGAAGGAGAAGACTTCGTAGACCACTTCCTGTTCGAGCTCCGGGAAGGTTACTGCGCCCATTATGCTTCTGCAGCTACCCTGCTGATGCGTCTCCAGGAAATACCCTCCCGCTATGTGCTGGGTTATCGGGTATCCCCATTTGCGGAAGAACAGGAGCGGTATGAGATGGAAGAAGGGCTGGATGAGCCGGAAATAGAATTACAGGAGGATATGACCTTTGAGGAAAGAAAGGTCCTCCGTAATGACGCTCACGCTTGGGTAGAAGTTTTTCTGGAGGGGCACGGCTGGACAACCCTGGAGCCTACCCGTCCCTATCAGGTAAGGTTCGAACCTTATGAAGAAGAAGGGGATGAAATCCAGGAGGTTGAAGAAGAACGGGAGGTAGATCCCGTTCCGGGAGTCGGGAATAATGATACTGAATTTATACTTTATGCCGGGGTAGGGATGCCGGTACTGGTGGCCTTTCTCCTGGCGGGATCTTTCTTGCTGGTTAAAGTCGATCTGGGGCTTTCAGGCAGTCCGGGAGAGTTGTATTACAGGTTAATTAAAGTAAAATCAGCTTTTGTCAAACCCCCTTTACCGGCAGAGACACCAGAACAAATCATTGAACAGCTCAAAAACTCGCTTCCCGGGATGTCCGATGAACTGGATAAATTAAAACATTTATATCACCTGGCCTTTTTTTCACCGGAAAATTATTCGGAAGGCTTGCGAGGGGTACCTCAAAACCTGCCCTTAATGGTAGCCCGGGGGTACAAAGAAAAATACGGCCTGGTAAAGTACCTGAAGGTTACCCTGGTCCTTTTCACCTGGTTGATTCGGGAAAAAGTCACCCCAAAAATAAAAAATATTGTTGTCCTTGTTTTAATTAGCAGCAGGCCGGCGGGCTGTTAGAGTCAATTTGTTTACACGGTGCTATTTCATGGTATGCTAAGGAGAGCAGGTAGTATCGTGACTTGTATCACTCCGGGGTAGAAGTAAATCAAAGCCTGGCTTCCCCTGTAAGCTAAAGTTATAAAAAACGCCTGGTGGTCTTTCCCTCTGGCGTTTTACTTCTTACTTTTTGCATCTGAAAGGTGGCACCGATTAAAATGCCGTCAACTAAAGCTCGTTTCTATCACAGAGAAAACCAGAAAATCCGCTGCCGGGTATGCGCCCATAACTGCCTGCTTGGAGAAGGGCAGATGGGGTTGTGTGGTGCCCGGAGGGTCGAGGGGGGCGAGTTATGCCTGTTAAACTACGGCGTATGCGTGGCTGCGGCGGTGGATCCTGTAGAAAAAAAGCCCCTGTACCACTTTTACCCGGGGAGCGATATTTTTTCCCTGGGCACCTGGGGCTGCAATTTCCAGTGCCCCTTTTGTCAAAACTGGGCTCTGGCCCGGGGGGATTATTCCCGGGGAGGAGAGAAATTTACCCCTGAAGAGATACTGAGCCGCCTGCAGAAACTCAGGAAAGATAACTGTATAGGGATAGCTTACACTTACAACGAACCGGCTATATGGTTCGAGTTTCTGCACGATACTGCCAGGCTGGCCAAGCAAAACGGCTATGTTAATGCCCTGGTGACCAACGGGTATCTATCTTCCGAGGCTCTGGAAGAACTGTCACCTTATCTGGACGCCTTGAACGTCGATGTAAAAGCATTTTCTGAAGAATTTTATAGAAACTACTGTCGGGGCAGGCTGAATGCAGTAAAAGAGACGGTGGAACGCTGTGCCGGTCGCTTCCACCTGGAAATAACTTACCTGGTGATTCCTACCCTCAACGATTCTCGCAAAGAAGTCAGCCAACTGGTAAACTGGATTGCCGGGTTAAATCCCGACATACCCCTGCATTTTTCCCGCTACGTTCCCGGTTACCGCTTAAATCTTCCTCCCACTCCGGTGAAGACCCTGGATGAACTTCGCTGCCTGGCCATGGAAAAATTAAACTATGTCTATCTGGGGAATGTCCCCGGCCACCCGGCTGCCAACACCTGGTGTCCATCCTGTCAGGCCTTGCTTATCGAACGAAAGGGCTTCGGTGCGGTTATGAGAAACCTGGAAGACCGGAGGTGTTCTTCTTGTGGTGAGGAGATTGCCTTGGCAGGAACAGAAAACCAGGAGCCAGGCATAAGAAATTATCAGTAGTCCCGGAAAAAATATGATTGAGGTAGACACTTCTGGCTTTTCTCTCTAATATCACCTATCACCAGCCGGGTATCAAAAAGGGCTAATTTATTTTTTGTTGAATTAAAGCATCCCCCTTCTCATAGCCTTTATAAGGCTATTGATCATGGGGGTCTGTTGCTTGTCCCTGGAGCACCTTTTTTCCCTCTGGTTCAATTTTTTCCACCAGGCAGGCGGGTTTATCCTGGCTGCGGGGATTCTGGCTGCCGGTATTTACCTTACCGTAAAAACCGGGTTTATTCAGCTAAGGTATTTTCCTTATGTAGTGCGCCGGACACTCTTGGAATTTTCGTTACCCAGGAGAGAAGTGAATCAAAAAAGTAAGTATAAAGGCGACCTTTCCCCCTTCCAGGCCTTAACCACTGCCCTGGCAGCTACGGTGGGTACAGGCAACTTGGCCGGGGTGGCTACAGCGCTTACCCTGGGCGGCCCTGGTGCTGTATTTTGGATGTGGCTTTCGGCTTTTTTCGGGATGATGCTAAAATTCAGCGAAATCGTGCTTGCGGTAACTTACCGCAGATTTCACCGGGGAGGCACTATCAGCGGAGGCCCCATGTATGCCCTTTCATATGGACTGGGGGTTCCCTGGCTGGGGGTTGTCTTTGCTATCTCTGGAACTTTAGCTGCCCCGGGTATTGGCAACCTGGTACAGTCCCATACGGTGGCACATGCTCTTAATGCCTCCCTGGGCATATCGCCTTTGGCTACGGGTATGATGCTGGCTTTGGTAACCGCATCGGTAATCCTGGGAGGGATCCGCCGCATTGGAGTTTTTACCTCTCGCCTGATCCCTGCCATGAGTTTGCTTTATTTTGTAATGGCCCTAATCATCCTGCTTACCCATCATCAAATGGTACCTGCGGCGCTACTCACCATTTTTAAAGATGCCTTTTCTGGAACCTCTGCTGCCGGGGGGTTTGCCGGGGCAAGTGTTTACCATGCCTTTCGCTACGGGGTTACCCGGGGAATCTTTACCAACGAAGCCGGCCTGGGTAGCGCTTCTATAGCCCATGCCGCTGCCCGGACCGAAAGTCCGGTTAAACAGGGAATGTGGGGTATGATAGAAGTCTTTATTGACACACACCTGCTTTGCACTGTTACCGTGCTTAGTCTGCTGGTAACCGGATCCTGGACTACCGGCCTGGAAGGCATCTCCATGACCATAGAAGCATTTAACCGGGGGCTACCCTGGCAGGGAGGGTACGTAGTAACAGCAGGACTGGTGTTATTTGCTTTTTCATCTCTTATTTCCTGGTCTTATTACGGGGAAAAATGTTTTGAGTTTATTTTTCCCGGCGGTGATTTGGCCTACCGCTATTTTTGGATTATCCTGGTAGTGCCCGGCTCCCTGGGAGGCTTGCGGTCAGTATGGGCCTGGGCTGACACCATGAATGTTTTTATGGCCTTGACCAACCTGGTGGCCGTGCTGGCTTTGAGTTCTACGGTTTCCTGCCTGGTCCGTTCATATTTTAAAAGCAAACCACCTTTTTGCAAGTAAATTATGCCAGGCAAACTTTTTAGGCTCCGGGGAGGTATTTAAGGGCATTGAAGCGAATAAATTAATTATGTAAAATAATATATAAGAGGTAATATACCATAAGGAAAGGGCAGCAAAAAAGTGGCCTTTTTAGAAAATATCATAGCTGCTGTTTTACAACTTGATTTAACCTGGCTGGACGTTCTGGATATCCTCATAGTAGCTTACGTTTTTTACCGCATTGTTCTTTTAATTAGGGGTACTCGTGCCGAACAACTGGTGAAAGGCCTGGCAGTGTTGCTTCTGGTAACAGTACTTAGCGACTCCCTGGGCTTGAGGACCCTTCACGAGATGCTACGCGGTCTTATGACCGTAGGTATTATAGCTATCCCCATTGTATTCCAGCCTGAACTCCGCCGGGCCCTGGAACACCTGGGGCGTGGCAAGCTATTCCAGAGATCCTACTGGGAGCCCCAGGATTTTCAACATTTTTTAAACGAAACTACTAAGGCTATCTCCGTGCTGGTTAAGAAAAGGATCGGAGCTTTAATAGTTATAGAGAGGGAAACCGGCCTTAATGACCTGGTAGAAACAGGTATAAGAATGGATGCCCAGGTTTCCGCGGAGCTCATGATCAACATCTTTTTCCCCAGGAGCCCTTTGCACGACGGCGCAGTAATCATGCGAGGCGACCAGGTTATAGCGGCGGGCTGCTACCTTCCACTTACAGAGAATCCAAACTTAAGCACGGAACTGGGCACCAGGCACCGGGCAGCCATAGGAGTTACCGAACAAACCGACGCCCTGGCTGTCGTGGTTTCGGAAGAAACAGGGATTATTTCCCTGGCCTACGAAGGGCGCCTGATACGCTACCTAGAAGAAAAAAATCTCAGGAATATGCTGGAAAAACTGGTTGCTCCCAAAAAAGACAGCTTTAGTTTCTGGCCCTGGCGTTCCAGGTGATACAAATTTCAGGAGGCCTTAATATGCTGGAAAACTTCTTCCAAACCAACCATTTCGCCCGTATCCTGGCGTTGTTTCTGGCAATTGTTTTCTGGCTTTTTGTAGAAGGAGAAGACATCACCCAACCTGCCATGGAGAAGAAACAGTTTAAAGATGTTTCCCTGGTAACCATGGACCTGGATGAAGGGCAGGTGGTCAAGGATATGCCTTCGTACGTGGACGTACAATTGGAAGGCCCTCAAAACGCCTTTACCGGGATCACCTCTCGGGATTTGGTAGCCTTTGTAGACCTTAAAGGTAAAGAACCCGGCACTCATCAGCTTCCGGTAAGGGTCCATCCGCCTTCTGGGCTGGAAATTATATCTTATTCTCCTTCTGAAGTAGAAGTAAACGTAGAAAGTATGGAAACCCGAAGCTTTGACCTGCAGGTTGCCCTGCTTGGGCGAGATCCCACCCGGGAAGTAACTACCAGCCTCTACCCCAAAGAGGTGACCCTTAGGGGTGCATCTTCATGCCTGGAAAGGGTAGAAACAGTAAAGGTTTTTGCCGATGTGAGCGAATTGAACGACCTTGAACAGATAGAACTGGAAGAGACCCCCCGCCCCCTGGATGAAAGCCGGGAGCCGGTGGAGGACCTTTCAGCTTCTCCCTCGGAAATTGAGGTCTACCTTGAGCTGGAAAGCGAAGAAAAGGAAGAAACATCCGGGGAGTGACAAATGGATTTAGAAGTCATATAATATAGTATGATATCCGTTAACCACGTAACTGTTGACCTGGGAGGGGAATTTATTGCATAAATTATTTGGGACTGACGGGGTAAGAGGCGTAGCTAACGTTGACTTGACCCCTGAACTATCTTTTCAACTTGGCAGAATCAGTGCTTACTTACTAAGTCAGGGACAGTCTTTTCCCTTTTTTTTGATAGGAAAAGATACCCGCCGGCACGGGGACATGCTGGAGGGAGCCCTGGCAGCAGGGATCAGCTCTTCAGGAGTGGATATCCACTCCCTGGGAATAATCTCTACCCCCGGGCTGGCTTACCTGACCCGGCAGCTTAATGCTACTGCCGGAATTATCATCTCCGCTTCTCACAACCCCATTGAAGACAATGGTCTGAAAATATTTGGCCCCACAGGTATAAAAATATCCGATCAGCAAGAAGAACAGATAGAAAAAATATTTTTTGAGCAGGGAAAAAACGGTGATGGCCTTCCCCGACCCCGGGGCGGAGATATCGGCAGGGTGGTGGGCCGGGAGGAAGCCGTACAAATTTACCTGGAATACTTGCGCCGCCTTTCTCCCGATCTTTCGGGTATTTCCCTGGCCCTTGATTGCGGGCACGGGGCGGTTTACCGTATCGCCCCTGAACTGTTTCGCTCACTGGGAGCCCACGTGGAGGTTCTGCACCATGCTCCCGACGGTACAAATATAAACGTGGACTGCGGTTCTACAAACCCGTCCCGGTTACAGCAGGTAGTAGTAGAAAAGAAAGCCCGGCTGGGCCTGGCCTTTGACGGTGACGCCGACCGACTGATTGCCGTGGATGAAAAAGGGCAGGTAGCTGACGGTGACTTACTGATGTACATCTTTACCCAGTACCTTCAGAAAAACCGACAACTAAAAGGAAGCACCCTGGTATCCACGGTGATGAGTAACGCTGGCCTGGAAGTCGCGGCCCAAAAAGAAGGCATAAAGTTGTTAAGGACTAAAGTTGGTGATCGCTTCGTCCTGGAAAAGATGATGGAAGGAGATTATAACCTGGGAGGGGAACAGTCTGGCCACATTATCTTCTCTGACCACGGCACCACCGGTGATGGCTTGCTTACTTCACTGCAACTACTCCGGGTGCTTACCGAAGAAAATTGTCCCCTTTCTTACTACCGGGAAAAGATGCCTCGTTTTCCCCAGGTAACCATAAACTGTCGTGTAGCCCGCAAAGACGGTTGGGAAGATCTGCCCCGCTACCAGGAAGCCTTGAATGAAGTCAAAGAGCGTATAGGTGAATTCGGGCGAGTATTGGTAAGGCCTTCAGGTACCGAACCCCTCATGAGAGTAATGGTAGAAGGAGACCTGGTCCAGGAAGAACTGGAACAGCTGGCCCGGTACCTTTGTGATATACTGGCCCGGGAACTAAACCATTAAAATACGGGCAGGTGAAATGTATGTGTGGAATAGTAGGCTATGCTGGTTCCCGTCAGGCTTTGGACGTTTTGCTGGAAGGCCTTAAAAAACTGGAATATCGGGGCTATGATTCTGCTGGCGTAGCCCTGCAGCATCCTCACAAGATCTCTGTACTCAAAGGAGCCGGTGAAATACAGGCCCTGGAAGAAAAAATAAATGAGCAGTTTCCCCGGGGAAGCGTGGGAATAGGTCACACCCGCTGGGCTACTCACGGGCAGCCTACCGACCATAATGCCCACCCTCATTGCAGTTGCTGCGAAAGTTTTGCCGTGGTACACAACGGTATCATTGAAAATTACCAGAAGCTGCGCCATTACCTGGAACAGGAAGGGCACAGGTTTAAATCCGACACTGACACCGAAGTGCTGGCCCACCTGCTGGAGCAACACTATTGCGGTGACCTCCTGGAAGCAGTGCGTTTAACCCTGGACCAGGTAGAAGGTTCTTATGCCCTGGTAGCGGTTTCCGACCGGGAAGAAGGGCGCCTGGTGTGCGCCCGCCAGGACAGCCCCCTGGTGGTGGGGCTGGGGGAAAGCGAGAACTTTATTGCTTCTGATATTCCCGCCCTGCTTGCTCATACCAGGCAGGTGTATCTCCTGGAAGACGGCGAAATTGCTTCTGTAACCTCTTCCGGGGTTGAAGTCTACGACCGACTGCTGCAGAAAATAAACAAGGAAATCTTCCAGGTGGACTGGGACGCCGTGGAAGCGGAAAAAGGCGGGTACCCCCACTTTATGATCAAAGAAATTATGGAACAGCCCTCTGCCGTCCGTGAAACCCTGCGGGGGCGCCTGGACGAAGATTCCGGCCTGGTGGACCTCTCCGAAGATCTAATGCTTTCAGCTGAAGAGATGCGCTCACTGGAAAAAGTTCACCTGGTAGCTTGCGGCACCGCCTATCATGCAGGCCTGGTGGGCAAGTACGTCCTGGAAAAGCTGCTTCAGCTTCCCTGCGAAGTAGAGCTGGGGTCGGAATTCCGGTATCGTGAACCGCTGCTAAATGAAAAAGATCTGGTGGTAGTCATTAGCCAATCCGGTGAAACCGCCGATACCCTGGCGGCGCTGCGCCTGGCCCGCCAAAAAGGGGTCAAAGTGCTGGCCATTACCAACGTGGTTGGTAGCACCGCTTCCCGGGAGGCCGACGAGGTCATCTTTACCTGGGCCGGACCTGAGATAGCTGTGGCATCAACCAAAGCTTACCTGACCCAGCTTACTGCTATATACCTGCTGGGCTTGTATCTGGGGCGTTACCGCGGCACTATACCCAAACAAGATCTCCATGATCTGGGCCGGGAACTTGCCCGCTTGTCCGGCAAAATATCCAGCCTGCTTAATGAAGACCGGCTACAGGAACTAAAACGTTACTCCCGCAGCCTGGCCTCCTGGTATAATGCTTTTTTTATCGGGCGCAATTTGGACTACGCTGCAGCCATGGAAGGAGCCCTCAAGCTCAAGGAGATCTCCTATATCCATGCCGAAGCCTATGCTGCCGGGGAGCTCAAGCACGGCACCCTGGCCCTGGTAACCAACAATGTGCCTGTTTTGGCCCTGGCCACCCAGCAGAAAGTTCTGGATAAAACCGTAAGCAACATCCAGGAAGTCCAGGCCCGCAAAGGAGATGTCTTTACCGTAACTTTTGAAGGTTGCGAACAGGTAGAAAAAAACGCCGACCGGGTCTTTTACCTCCCCGAAACCCTTGATTTGCTGGCTCCTGTCCTGGCCATGGTACCCTTGCAGCTCATTTCCTACTACACTGCTGTGGAGCGGGGCTGCCCGGTAGATAAACCCCGCAACCTGGCCAAGAGCGT
>Ga0207421_10006479_pt1 | contig 12741 bp, 10 predicted proteins | sample SodLakKL_010_SED_4_FD_187542 | JGI IMG/M metagenome (GOLD analysis project Ga0207421, IMG submission 187542) | Alkaline sediment microbial communities from Lake Tanatar, Kulunda Steppe, Russia - 8KL_010_SED (SPAdes) (version 2) | ecosystem: Environmental > Aquatic > Non-marine Saline and... | reverse complement strand
TTAAGCCCCCCCGGGCGCCGCGACTGTCGACCGGTTTTAGGACCAGCGGATAACCGGTCTCGTCAACAATTTTTTGCAGATGCACAAAGGATTCAACCGGGCTGTACCAGGGAACAGCCAGATTATGGGCAAAAAATTTATCTTTCATGGCCAGTTTATCCATGGAAAGCCGGGCTGCAGAAAGCGGAATGCCCGGAAGATCCAGCGCTTTTGCCACTTCGGCTACTGTTAAAGGAACATCTGAGGCGATGCAAATTACTCCGTCAATTGGGCGCACTGACCGGTGGTATTTTTTAGCTTCACTCACTGTAGCTGTGATATCATAACTGCTGGCCAAAATAAAATCGTCTGCAGCCAGAATTCCCGGCGCATTCGGATTTTGATCGCTGACCACAACATGAAGACCCATTTCCCCGGCCTTTTTAATACCGGGCACTGCCTCAATACCGCCGCCCACAACCAGAAGGGTTCTTTTCAAAAGTAGAGACCCCCGTTAACATTGATAGTCTGGGCAGTAATATAACTGCTGTCATCGGAAGCCAGGAAGGCTACTGCTTTTGCCACTTCTTCGGGCCGGCCAAGCCTTCCCAGCAGGATGTTTTCAGCAGCCCTGCTTACCTGGCCGGACTGCATTCCGGCCTCGGCCATCTCGGTAGAGATCAACCCGGCAGCTATTGTATTACAGCGGATGTTATCTTTTGCCCCAAAGCGGGCGATTACCTGGCCCAGTGAGATCAGGCCGGCCTTGCCGGCAGCATAGTGAGCCGTACGTGGTCCGCCATACTGACCGCTGACCGAGCCGATGTTAATTATACTTCCGCCGGTGCTTTTTTTAAGCAGAGGCAGCGCTTCCTGGGAACAAATATAGGGTCCCTTGAGGTTTACAGAGATGATCTCATCCCACTCTTCTTCTTCAATCTGGTCAAAATCGTTCGGGTTGTTTATCCCGGCATTATTGACCAAAATATCAAGGCCGCCAAAGGAATTTTTAAGGTCAGAGAGAGCTGCCCGCACCGCCATTCTATCGCGTACATCAAACTGCAGGGCCATTGCGTTCCCCCCCGCAGTGTGAATTTGACTGACCACACTCTCTGCTTCATCCCGGCGCTCACGATATGACAGGCCTACAGAAGCGCCCGCTTCCGAAAGCGCCAGGGTTATTGCCCGGCCAATGCCCCGGCTTCCTCCTGTTACCAGGGCTACTTTACCCTGCAGCTGCATCAAACCATCCCCTTTTTAGCAATTACCTGTTTGGCCATTTCGGCAATATAAGGTCCGGTCAGCTGATATTTTTCAGCCAGCTCTTCCGGTTCCCCTGATTCCCCAAAGCAATCCCTGACTCCAATAAACTGCATCGGTACCGGTTTATCTTTGACTATTACCTCGGCTGCTGCACTGCCCAGGCCGCCAAGGATATTATGATCTTCCGCAGTAACCATACAACCGGTCTCTTCAGCGCATCTAAGCAGCATTTCACGATCAATAGGTTTGATTGTAGACATGTTTACCACCCGCGCATTAATACCATCTTTTTCAAGAATCCAGGCGGCATCCAAAGACCGCGCAACCTCGACCCCGCAGGCAACTATGGTTACATCACTGCCCTCGTTTAATATCTGGGCCTTTCCAAGTTCGAAGCGGTAATCTTGCTCTAAAACACGCCGTGCCGGGCTGCGACCGGTGCGCATATAAACCGGGCCTTCATACTGTATGATTGCCTCTGTAGCCAGGGCTGTTTCCAGGGGGTCTGCCGGTGAAATAACAGTCATATTCGGAATAGCCCGGTAGGCAGCCAAATCCTCCAGGGCCTGCGCAGAAGCGCCATCCGGGCCGACATCAAGTCCTGGATGGCTGGCTACAATTTTAACGTTACGCCTGGGATAGGCAATTGACAGGCGGGCCTGCTCGAGAGCCCTTAAGCAGAAAACAGCAAAGGTGGTCACAAAAGGGATCAGTCCCACGGCAGCCATACCGCCGGCAGCAGCCATCATATTCTGCTCAGCGATACCGAACTGGAAAAACCGCCGCGGATGTGCTTTGCGAAAATGATGTGTGCCGGTTCCACCCGCAATATCTGCATCAAGGACTACAAAGTCCGGATATTTATCTGCCAGTTCAACCAGTGCTTTCCCAAATGCCTCCCTCAGTGAATCTCCACTGGTGCCAATCAAGTGAGGTGCAGTGCCCCGGTTCTCAGACTGCGCCATCTAAAAACCTCCCTATATCTTCTTTGCGGGTATCAAGATCACTCAGTGCCTGCTCCAGCTCCTCGCTGCTCAATTTCACACTGCCGTGCCAGAGCGGTGAACCTTCCATATATGATACTCCTTTTCCTTTAATCGTATGGGCAATAATTACCACCGGTTTTTCTTTAATCATTTTTGCCTCTTCGACCGCTTCCTCGATCTGCTCAAAATTATGGCCGTCAATTTGGATAACATGCCAGTTAAAAGCTTCCCATTTCAAAGGCAATGGTTCGAGGCCAATAATATTTTCATTTAAATCATCACTCTGCATTTTATTATAATCAATAATGGCGCATAAGTTATTAAGCTTATGGTGTGCAGCAAACATTGCCCCTTCCCATATTTCACCTTCCTGCAGTTCACCATCGCCAAGAATAACATAGGTGCGGGAAAGCTCTCCCTTATAACGCAACCCGAGAGCCATACCGATAGCTACTGAAAAGCCCTGGCCAAGCGATCCTGTGCTTGTCTCAACCCAGGACAAACAGCCAACATGCGGGTGACCCTGCATCAGGCTGCCCAGCTTGCGCAGTTCTAGCAAAGCCTTCTTTTGCAAAAGCCCCTGCTCTGCCGCCGCGGCATAAAGTGCCGGGCAAGCATGGCCCTTTGAGAGCACCAAACGGTTTTCCTGCCCGTAACCCGTATTTTCAGGCTTCCACTTAATCTCCCGGTTCATCAGGTAAGCCAGCAGATCGGCACATGACAGTGCGCCACCCGGATGTCCTGAGCCGGCATGATAAATAGCCGCCAATGAATAACGACGGATAGTCGAGGCATAGTGATTAAAGTTTTCATATGTATGATTCAAATGGACCATCCTATCACCCTTCTTTTTATTCCCTCATTGTTGCTCTTAACTGCTCTTAACTACTTTACATAAGCGATTATAAATTAATGCAGAAATTCTCTCTGCCCCTTTACCGTCAACCAGCTCACATGCTCTGTTTGACATCTTTTGCCGCAGTAGTGGATCTGCAAGCAGTGAAGATATGCCCTGCTTAATACTTTCCTGTTTAACAGTGCTATAAAGACCAAGATTGAAACCAATGCCGGCTTTTTCAAATGATGAAGCTGAGCTAACATGATCTTCAGAAATACCGATCAGTACTGATGGCACCCCCGCTGCCGCCAGCTCGTAAGCAGTAACCCCAAAAGAAGCGGCGGCAAGGTCAGCCCGGACAAAGAGACTGCCAACATCCCGGACATCACCTAACAACTGGTATTCACGCCTGGAATTTCTTATAAATTTTTCAATAGATTGATGGTGCTTGAAACCGGGACCCAGTAAAACAGAAGTATCAAATTGATCCTCTAAAATATCAACTGCTTTTAGGATCATCAAGGTAAGGTTGTGGGGATCGCTTCCACCCATGGTGATCAGCAGCTCCGGACATTTCTTTTCTCTATTAATCCGAAGCTTATGCAGACCGGCAAACTGGTTTCTAAGAATCACCCACTGCCAACCGCTGTAGAGCTCACCTCGGAATCCATCCCAGTTCATCTCCTTAACCTGCGGAACAGGGGGGTAGAAATTCATATCGGCATGCAGTCGTTTCTCGGTAGGATCATCGATACTGGCGATTAATATTCCTTCCTTTCGCCATTCGTCAATCTTATTAAGATCCGCCGGTCCCCTGTAATCAAAAACGGCAGCATCGGGCCGTAAACGACTGATTACTTCTTCCTGCCAGCTGGCCTCGGGTAAACTCTCTTTAATTTCAAGATGGTAACCTGCCTTCCTGATCATATCGATACCCGGCTTTCCGGAAGCAATGGCAAAGGTAACTCCACAGCCGTAATTGTCGCGCAGGACTTCGGCCAGGGCCAGGCAGCGGGTAATATGGCCGAAGCCGATTTGCTCATCACCATCACAGCGAAATAGAACTTTTTTTGCTTTTATATCAGCTCCCTTTTGATAAACATGAGCGTTGATCTGCAGCAGCTCCGGTTCCCGTTTCAGCAATTCGACAAGGTCGGCCAGGTCAACTTCACCGGCCTCTGCCTGTAATCTGCTATAAACCTCTTCCATAAAATTCAGATCAGAGGGAGTATCAATCGACAGGCGGGCTCCTGCAAAACGATGCTGTGGCCAGGGCATAACCTTTTTTGATAAGACAAAGTCCGGATTTTTTTCGAGGTAGGAGGTAACATGTTCCCGGGCTACCGGATCATAAGCTGCCTCGGTTGCTAATTTTTCCAGTGCCCTGAAAGATACCGGTGTAAAACCCTGGTGGACTGAAGCTGTTTCGGGATCACTTAATGCAATATCAACTCTTTCCTTAATCAGGACATTGACCAGGTAATCAAGCCACTGTGGATCAATTAAAGGAGCATCACCGTTAACCCTGATCACTATATCGGCATTCATCTTTTGAGCAGCCAGGTAATATCTTTCCAATACATTTTCTTCAGAACCCCGAAAAACTTCAATTCCTTGTTCCTCTCCAAAATCTGCCAGTACATCATTCGGTTTGGTATCCGGTATAGCCAGGCAGATCTGATCAACTGTCCGGGACTTACGTAAGCGGTAAATAATATGCCACAAGAGGGGTTTGCCGGTGATTGACAACAGTACTTTGCCCGGCAATCGTGTAGATTCCATTCGAGCTTGAATTATAGCTACAACATGCATGATTGATTGCTTCTTTCTTTATAAAACTAAAGCCTTTATAAAACTAAAGCGCTGTATATCCTGTAAATTCAGCCGGACAAAAGGTTAGATATATTTTCTACCGATTGGTGCAGTATACCACCGCTTTTTATTCCACTTTTTCGATCATCGCCCTGATTTCATCCTCGTTCAACCACCAGTCATTATGAGCACTGCTGTAGATAAACCCGTCAGGAAGTGTTTTGCCCCCTTTGCAGTAATCTTCCTTCCACCAGGTAAAATTCGGTGTAATTACATAGTAATTATCATATTCCAGCGACCGCCGCCCATCTTCTTCGGTAATCATCACTTCATGTAATTTTTCACCCGGCCGGATGCCCACTACCTCCAGTTCACAATCAGGAGCAATTGCAGCAGCAATATCTGTAATTTTAGTGCTCGGCAACTTGGGTACAAATATTTCTCCCCGGCTCATGTTGTTCAGTGACTGCAGCACAAATTGAACGCCCTGTTCAAGGGTTATCCAGAACCTGGTCATGCGCAGATCGGTAACAGGCAGTTTACCGTTGCAACGCTGATTCAAAAAGAAAGGAATTACACTGCCCCTGCTGCCAACCACGTTGCCATAGCGGACCACGCTGAAATTGGTGTCCTGAAAACCGCTATATGAATTACCGGCTACGAAAAGTTTATCTGAACAAAGCTTAGTAGCCCCGTAGAGGTTGATCGGATTGGCAGCCTTATCGGTGCTCAGGGCAATTACTTTTTTTACCCCACAGTCGATGGCGGCCTCGATGATATTCTGGGCGCCGATAATATTAGTTTTGATCACTTCAAAAGGGTTATATTCTGCAGCAGGAATCTGCTTTAGGGCCGCAGCGTGAATAACGATGTCAACCTCTTTAAAAGCCCTCCGTAGTCGTTCCTGATCGCGAACGTCACCCAGGAAATAGCGCAGGCCCGGATACTTATTAAACTTCTGCTGCATTTCAAACTGCTTCAGTTCATCCCGGCTAAAAACAATCAGCCTGTGCGGAGAATAATCACGAATCACAGTTTCGACAAATTTCTGGCCAAAAGAACCTGTGCCGCCGGTAATCAAGACTGATTTATTATTAATGGGCAATATTCACACCTCCCTGTACTATTTGATTATATAATCTCTCTAATATTTTTTAGAGCTACGATCGATCGTGTCTGTTAAATCATTTTTCAAACCGTTAGTATAGATTGCCTCCAACCCGGACAGGTATTGATCGTTCGATAAGCTGAGTACATTTTTACATGTATTATCGACCTCGATCTGACCTGCCTTCCATAAGTGCCGAGTTATATTAATTTGTGTAACCGGATTATGGCCGGCTAAATTACCCCAGTTGATTTTACCATCCTTATAGCTCGAATACCCTTCATGATAAATAGTTTTTGACAGGTAGAAATTAACTTTAAACAATTTAATCCTGGCAGCTTCAAAATGAACCAGATCATAAAGGGTAGCAGGAACCATATTTACAGTACCATAAAACCGATAATATTTAAGCGGGAATAAAATCCGACCCCGCATTTTTGCCACCAGGTTTTTTTGAAAAGAATACTTCAAGGATTTAAAAACCGCAAAATCAAGGTCATTAAACATATCATATTTACCTGTTTTGCTTATATTATTAATGCAGGTTCCATTATAATAGGAAACGTTAAGTTTTGTGCCAAACTCCTTAGGATCAGGCAAATGATCCCTTCCCCGGTAATTTATTCGAATAACCAGGTCATAGGAATCAATTTCATCCATCAAAGCTTCATCGGTAGGAGCAGGCCCGACGACTGCCACGGTCTTTCCTTTAAGATAATCTGAATATTTCTTGTCATTATCCGTAAAATATTTCCCGGCCAAAGCCCGGGCCTCCTCTTTATCTCCCTTCAGAATTGAAAAATAAAGACGGAATTTTTCAATTTCAGATCTATCAATATTTAACGGTGTCTTTTTCATTCTTGACAACATTCGTTCAGCAGCTGCAAAGTCTGCCTGGTCAACCGCAGCTTTAAATGCTTCCGTTACAACAATACTGGCGGCATCTTCAGGTTGTGCTTCCTGATAGGCCCGATCAACCGCCTTGTTTCTCATAATGCCACCGAGTCGAAACAAACCATTTTTATTAGTGAGATGGCATAAATTTTTCCAGCCTTCCAGAGATAACAACCCTGGTTCCAGCTCAACTGATTTAGATAGTATCAAATCATAATCTTCCGCATCTACCTTGCTATTCCTGCTTCCGGACACTAACAGGCTGGCCAAGTCATCAATATATTCCTCTGGCAAACCATCAAACCTGAAAAAATCCTTTCCAAAACATTTTTTCAAAGCATTTTCGGTCCTTTTATAATCATCCCGACCTGGTTTTGACAGGGCTGCATCAATATTTTCGAATTCCCGTGTAATCATTTTTTTATGTTTATTTTTACCATATTTTTCAAGTGCAACTTGTTTTAAAGGTTTTTTGCGAATACGATTAATAAGCCTGATCATCATTATCTTCCCTTTGCCCATCATTGCAAATCTTAATATCAGCAATAATCAAAAATAATTCGTGCCATCATAGACTATTTAGCGGACCATTTAAGCTTCTTTCTTTGAATCTCCTCGACATCGAGTATTTCTTTATCTTTATACCTTAAAGCTTTTTCTGTGGCCCGTAGATTCCTGGCAAGCCTTCTCACACCCTCGGGTTCAAGAGAAGCGGCATGGTCTGTTCCTTTCCAGGTGCGATTTAGGGTAAAATGCCTTTCAAACCAAGTTGCCCCAAGCGGTAAAGCTGCTATATCGATAGCAATGCCGTTGTGATGGCCGGAAAAACCGATGGCTCGAACAGTATTTTTATAATTATCATTAATCCTTTGAATCTCCATCAGGCAAACATCCTCGGGCGCTACGGGATAACCGGAAGTACAGCCGTAAAGCACCAGATCGTCATTCCTGTTTTTATCTTCAAAATATTTGACAATCGCCTCTTCTTCCGCCCGGGTTGTCATCCCCAGTGACACATGAATAAGGCCTTCAAACTCGCTGCATAAGTACCCAAGAACATTCATATTGGTGTTTATAGCTGAGGGTATCTTAATGTGATCGGGCTTGATGGAAACAATTTCCCGGGCTGAGGTCATATCCCAGACGGAGGTACTGTAAATTAAGCCATTTTCTTCACAGCATTCTTTAAGGCGCTTATGATCATCTATAGATAGTTCCAAAAACTCCCTGTGCTCACCATAGGTAGAACCGTAAGAATTATGTTGAACAGGATGTGGTGCGTTATACTCTTCAGGGGTTAAAAGCTCCTTCGGGGTTCTTTTTTGAAATTTTACTACATCCACTGCACAGAAAAGGGCGGCTACTTTGATCATTTCAATCGCTATATCCAGCTGCCCTTTATGATTACAACCGACTTCAGCTGCTATTTTCAGTTTGCTGTCTTGTTTATCAACACCATATAAATACATTATCTTAACCACTCCCCAAGGACTTATTATATACGGTAGCACCAAATATTATGTTCCATTATTGATTAGTCTGCCGGATAATTCAACTGTTTTTGTCATGCTTTGCCAGCAACGCTTCTGCAATATCCAAATCAATCCTGTCATCAACATCGATAGAATACTCTTTTCCCATAATGTATGGATACGAGGGGTCCACCTTGAAGGTCTCATGTTCCAGGAGAAAGACCGGTGAAGAGACATATATAGAGCCATTGCCTACATAATAATTATCCAGATCCTGTCTTTGAAAATTTTTTGGTAAGGCCATGATTGGATACAGCTTACCATCTTTAATTATTCTAATATAATGAGGAGCTTTTGATTCGGTAACACTTATGACACTTCCTTCTTTTCTTTTTAAATATAAAGAGATTGCATCATCTATATGTTTTGTCTGTCTTAATGGTGATGTAGGCTGCAGCATTACCACAACATCCGGCAGTTCTCCTTCATTTTCTTTCAGCCTCTTTAACATATCGATAACCGGATATACGGCATGCACATCATCTTCGGCCAGTTCAGGTTCTCTTAAGTAGGGAATTTCTGCCCCATATTCGGTACATATTGTGGCATACTGTTCAGAATCTGTACTTACCATAACCCTCGGCTTATATGCAGACTTAACTGCTGCTTCAATAGTATAAGCGATTAACGGTTTTCCTGAAAGCATGGCAATATTCTTGTCCGGTATACCTTTAGAACCTGATCTTGCCGGTATAATACAAATTACTTTCACTAATATCCAACCTCTTCCACCGGTTTCAGCATATTTAAGAATTGGAACGGCTTGATAAATAAGCAAAATATCAAGCAAAGTAGTTAAAGCTAAAACTATTTTTATTGAGAGTTAACCTTAAAAAGCAGGTAACCTCTTTCCCCACTATTCAGATGGCTGCTGATTAAATCATATTCTTCTGATAACAGGTTAATTTGATGAGGATACCTTCCGGCTCGAATATGAATAAAAGTTACTATGATATAATCGTGTTTTTCAATTTCAGCCCTTGATTCTTCACTCATGAAACGAGGGACAAAGTTTTTATCTGCTTCTACAGACTCTTCGTCTATTCTCTTAATAACATCATAAGCCCTTACTTGATCACTGTACTGCTTGTAATAATAATCTGCCAACGGATAATCAAGCGAGCGTGTGGTTTCAAAAACCAGGTATTCATGTTCCGGGTCCAGGTGAATCTGCTGAACTATGTAGTCTGTAATGCCACGCCAGTCAGCTTTGCGCTCAGTTGCCGCCCTGTAGCCACCGGGCACAACTAAAAATATTGCTGCGATAATTGCATAAACCACAGCATGCTTAAAATAGTGGCGTAACAAAGAAATCCTTTTCAAAAGCTTTAACAAAGAATCTGTTAACTTTATACCTTGCTCGAAAGCAAGGGTAAAAAGAATCATCAGCGGCGGGATGCAATAGATCAAATACCGCGCGAATAATTTAGTTTGCTGCCCGTATGAATAAATTAGAAAAAGCATAACAGGAGGAAGTAAAGCCCAAAAGACCACATATAAAAAAAAGAACTTACGTGATGAGATAGCATTGTTAAAACTTCGCCGGCTATAACGGATTATGAGCTTTATTAAGATTATCAGCACTAACAACAGGAATATAACAGGCAAAAAAGATTCCGCAAAATTACGAATCGGTACTAAATAATTAATAATTTTATTAATTATGTCAGGAAACTCTATATTTGGTATAAATATATAATCCCTGAAGATAACAAAAGGATTTTTGAAAGGGATAAAAGCTGTGCTGCTTGTAGCGCCGATCATAGCGCCGCTGGCAACTGGGTCGCCACCAAAACCACCGGAAGCGATGCCAAGAATACTGGCAACAAATCTAAAAATTCCAGATCCCCATACGGCAACCAGGAAAGCTACCTGGGCCAGGTATAATGCAAACACTTTGGCACTCTTAAGCAATACTCCCTCCAGACGGTTTTGATAAAGAAAATAAAAGTAAACAAAAACACCCTGGGCAGCGGGAAATAGGTAAGTCGTGGGATGCGAAAGCATCAGGGCCACATTTGCAAAAGTCAGCAGTATAAAATACCCGTTTAGAAATAACTTTTTCCAGGAAAAATTGTTCGTTAAGCCTTCCAGGTATATAATTAACAGGTAAGATGAAAGCGTGCAGAAAAAAAGGATTTGTCCGTAATACCTTGACTCCAGCGAATAAAAAACCGCCATATAAGAAACAGTAAAAAACAGGATCGAGGCCACAGCAACCCGCCGCCCGAAAACGCGAAAGGCAAAAAGATATAAAAAGAAAGTGGCCAGTGTAACATAAATGGTCGACAATAAACGAGTTGCCGCTTCGCTGTGTCCAAATATTGACATCCAGTTATAAAGAATAAACTCATATAACGGCATGGATGCTGCCCGAACTCTATGATACTGTAAAACTTCCAGTGCACTGTCAAATTTTAACCCGCGATCGTAAACGGAAAATATTTCATCTACCCAGTACGAGTTCCAATCCAAAAGGAAATAACGGACTATGAAGGAGAGAAAAAGAATGATCACCAGCTCTTTGTGCTTGCGTACAAAGCGTGAAATAAAAGCGGGTATTTTATTAACTTGTTTGCACCAGTTGACAGGTTCTGAAAGAAAAGACATCCAAGCTCTCCTCTGTAAGTTTATCTAAAACAGTTATTGTGACATTTGCACCGCTATAATAGCTATGCTTTCATTGTTATCAAACTATTTATTGAACAAGCTCTTTCACACCTTCATCAAATACAAGTTATTTTTTATTAAAGGCTCTTTTACAGGAAAAAATAAATCTGTATGGTTCAATACGCGTGTTTGGGGCTTTGCCGATATATGCTATGATCCAGCCCGGTAATACCTTATTAAGCCAATTCTGGGCATAGTCCGTAATGCTCTCCTGATCATTATCAACAAATAAAGCACTGCCGTCTTCAGTATATTTCCGACTCAGGGCCGCGAATTCAATAATGAGCGTTTTACCTGCTTTTTCTGCAAGGCGGGATACTATTCTTCTGGTCCACTGATCACCGTAAAGATTAATTAATTGATGATGGACAGATAATAATAATATTGCATCAAATACAGGCAGCTTATCTATCGTATCTTCATTTAGCTCCAGGTTACCTATACAGGCATTTTTCAGCGGTGAATCAACTCCCCGAAAATCCGGGTTTTTATCAAATCCCACCGAGAAATAACCGGCATTGCCGGTTAAACGAGTGATCTCCCCCGCATTGCAGCCAATATCCAGAACAGAGCTTACCTGCATTTTTTTCAAGACAGGATCAATAACCTTAAACTTGGCAGCAGAGTCACGTGACACCTGCCAGGCGATTTCATCATAATTATTACTCTCGATCAAATTAACACCCCCGTTTTGGTGATAATAGACTGTTATTTAGTGCAGCCATATTTTAGAAAATAAGCTTATATGCTGACAGTAAACCTGCCAAGTTTTAATTATACCAAATAATATAGAAATACAGGGCCATCATCAACCTGCTGAAACTGAATCTACCACCGCGTAGGATTAACCAGTTGTTCATCATCTAAGGGCCAGACCTGATCCCACTGGTCACAGATTTCTTCAGAAACCAAATCTTGTTTGGCAATCCTGCAATTATGTTTAACTTGCTCAACAGTTTCTGCTCCAAAAAGAATTACTGCCTCTGGGTAGCGTAAAAGCAGGTAGTGGAGCAAGAATGACTGCTTATCCAAATCGCGTGCCAGGCAAAAGCTGTCCAGGGTATCAAGGGCAGTTTTAGCAAAGCGCATCTTTCCCGAAAGCTCGAAAGGTTCCATCAGGGCCAACCCCTGCAGAAAAACACTCCTGATCAAAATCTTGATTCCCTGATCCCTGGCCCTGTTAAATATCCCGGACCGGGACATTCTTCGGTCGAAAACATTCGCCGGCAGCTGGATAAGATCCAGGTCTTTACACTCTAAAGCCTGCAGTGCTCGCTCCGGACTGTAAACAGATACACCGAAAGATAAAACCAATCCCAGCTCCCGGGCTTCATTAAAAACCGGCAGCCATAATTCATCCCAGCTGTCCAGCATCTCTTCACGATGCAAAAGCAGTGCCCAGAGGGATGGCTGCTTTAAACGTTTAAGCGACCGATAAATACTCTCCAAAACCGGGCCTGCTTCATCTAAATCAGGATCCAGTTTTGTAATTATCATCGGGTCCAAACCCGTTCCTATTCTTTGAAAACAGCGGCCCAGCACTGATTCACTTTCTCCATAAGAGCCGGCGGTGTCAAATAAGTGAATACCCTCCTGCCAGGCCTTTTCTATAATGCCGGTGGCGGTTTCTTCCGAAGGCCTGCCGTTTCTATTTGCTAT
>Ga0207421_10006478_pt1 | contig 12742 bp, 12 predicted proteins | sample SodLakKL_010_SED_4_FD_187542 | JGI IMG/M metagenome (GOLD analysis project Ga0207421, IMG submission 187542) | Alkaline sediment microbial communities from Lake Tanatar, Kulunda Steppe, Russia - 8KL_010_SED (SPAdes) (version 2) | ecosystem: Environmental > Aquatic > Non-marine Saline and... | reverse complement strand
ATTTGTGCTATGGCGCTGGATTTTTCCGCCTTTGTCGGGGTCGGGGTCGGTATCGGAATCGGTATCGAAAATACCGGGCAGCTTTTTACATGACTGTGCATACCGGATTTGATTCTGACTTCGACCCCGATACCGATTCCGATACCGACCCCGATGATAAGCGTAAGCATAGACAGTTAAGTGGCCAGGGGTAATTTTTTCGCTTGGGTTGCGGGCATGGCCCGCTTTAGGCACTTTACCTGGCCTCCTAATCCTTGGCAATATCCAGTATGGGCCAGATCTGGTCAATATTTTCCACAGTCTTGACCTGGATGTTTTTTCTGAGTTCCGGAGGGATTTCATTGAAATCGCGTTTGTTGGAATCAGGTATGATAACGGTCTTGACCCCCGAAGCCACGGCAGCCAGGATTTTTTCCTTGATGCCCCCCACAGGCAGCACTCTGCCGCGAAGAGTGATCTCTCCGGTCATGCCTATATCCCCGGGTAAAGGCCTGTCCAGCAGGGCCGAAACCAGCGCCGAAACCATGGTCAGCCCGGCTGAAGGACCGTCCTTGGGGGTGGCCCCGGCCGGTACGTGGATGTGTATATCACGTTTGTCCAGGAGATCTTCGTCCAGGCCGAGCTTTTTGGCTCTGCTTCGGGCGTAGCTTAGAGCCGCCTGGGCGCTTTCCTTCATGACTTCGCCCATCTGGCCGGTGAGAATGAGTTTGCCCTTGCCCGGCATGAGGCTTACCTCCACATGCAGGATCTCCCCTCCGTAAGCGGTCCAGGCCAGTCCTATGGCCACGCCTGCGGGCAGATCCTTTTCCCGGTCCTCGGGCATATACTTGGGTACTCCCAGGAGCTTGTCCACTTTTTTCCTGGTGATGCGAAAAGGACCTTTTTTGCCTTCAGCCACCTGTCTGGCAAGCTTTCGACATACTGCGCCTATTTCGCGCTCCAGGTTCCTGAGCCCCGCCTCCCGTGTATAGTTGCGGATAATTTCTTTTAAAACGCCGTCGCTTAAGGAGACGTCCTTTTCCTTGAGCCCGCTTTCCTTGATTTGCCTGGGCAGGAGGTATTTACGGGCGATATGCACCTTTTCCTGTTCGGTATACCCGGGGATGCGGATAACCTCCATGCGGTCCAGCAGGGCCGAGGGTATGGTGTCCAGGATATTGGAGGTGCAGATGAACATGACTTTGGACAGGTCATAGGGAACATTGAGGTAGTGGTCGGTGAAGGAGTGATTCTGCTCCGGATCCAGAACCTCCAGCAGGGCCGAGGAGGGGTCTCCTCTGAAGTCCGCGCCCACCTTGTCAATTTCGTCCAGCATAAAGACCGGGTTGACAGACCCGGCCTCCTTCATGCTCTGGATGATGCGTCCGGGCATGGACCCGATGTAAGTCCTGCGGTGTCCCCGTATTTCAGCCTCGTCGCGCATTCCGCCCAGAGACATGCGCACGAACTTGCGGTTCAGGGACCTGGCGATGGACTGGCCCAGGGAAGTCTTGCCCACGCCGGGGGGGCCCACAAAGCAGAGGATGGGACCCTTCATTCTGGGGTTTAGTTTGCGTACGCTCAAGTATTCCAGGATCCTTTCCTTGACCTTTTCCAGGTCGTAGTGGTCGTCGTTTAGGATCTTCTGGGCCTCTTTTATGTCCAGGCGGTCCTTGGTCTTCTTTTTCCAGGGGATTTCCACCAGCCATTCCAGGTATGTCCTGGCAACAGTGGATTCGGCTGAATCAGGGTGCATGTTTTCCAGCCTCTGGAGCTGTTTTTCGGCCTCTTTCATCACCTTGGCCGGGAGCCTGGCCTTTTTCAGTGACTCGCGCAGCTGCTCCAGGTCATCCCCGCTCTCGGTGACATCGCCCAGTTCCTTGCGGATGGCCTTGAGCTGCTCCCGGAGGAAATATTCGCGCTGAGCCTTGTCCATGCCCTCCTTGGCCATATTCTGGATCTTGGCCTGCATTGAGGCCACCTCAACCTCGCGAACGAGCTGCTCGTTGACCATTTTCAGGCGTTGCAAGGGATCGTCGCACTCCAGGATCTGCTGGGCCTCGGCCGGCTTCATCCTCAGGTTGGAGGCCACCAGGTCGGCCAGGCGGCCCGGGTCGTCAACGCTGTTCAAAACAGCCATGATCTCGGAAGCATCCACCCCTCGAAGCCCCAGGAGCTTTTCGCTTTGCTCCCGGGCGGCCCGAAGAAGGGCTTCGGACTCGGAAGTAGGGTCGGTAAATTCCTTGTCCTTGATTACGTCTATTTCTACGATGTCCATGGGATCCGTCTGGACGAAGTTGCGGATCCTGGCCTTGTTAATGCCCTGTACCAGGACCTTGAGACGCCCGTCGGGCATTTTCAGCATGCGCATGATCATGACCACGGTGCCGGTCTGGTACAGGTCGTCCGGACCCGGGTTTTCCACCTGTTCATCTTTCTGGGTACAGATAAGCAGGTAGCGATTGTTGTTCAGGGCGTGATCAATAGCCTGGATGCTTTTGTCCCGTCCCACAAAAAGGGGAAGGATCATGTAGTTGAACACTACAATATCCCGCACCGGAAGGAGCGGTAGACTGGAGGGTATCTCCATCTCTCCTTCCTGACCCGAACTCTCGGATTTGGGGGTGTCTCCCGCAGGGTTCACAACCTCTCCGGGTTCGGCAAAAAATATTTTGTCATCGCTCATAGCAATTTTTCTCCTGAAGATTTGTATAAGCCGGTAAATGCCCGGCTTTAGAACGTAAGAGAACGTAAACAGGCCCTGCTTGCTCTGCGCAGAACCTGATTTTCAATTGTAAGCTGTATCCGGCAATAGTCAAGCGAGCCAGCAGAAATATTGCACTGGTCCGTTGTTCGAGCCGAATGAACAGATTTAAGCAATCAAAGCTTATGCAGACCTATCTGATCTCAAACTTGGAATAGGTCTTGTCGTATTCCAGCTCCTCGCACTTGATGTCTTTTACTTCGCTCATGGAAGAACCCTGAATAAGCCTTTTCTTAAACTCGGCCAGGGCATTCTCATCGGCCTGGGCCAGCACTTCAACCCGGCCGTCATGCAGGTTTCTGACCCAGCCCTTGACTCCCAGACTCTGAGCCTGTTCCTGGGTCCAGGATCTGAAAAAAACGCCTTGAACCTTGCCGCTGAGTATACAATGCATGGAATTCATAGGGTTGCTCCTGTTGGTTTTTGGCGTTGGACAAATTGAGGGGCCTGCAGCAGTCTGCTGCCCGGCCCGGGCAATTGAGAATTATTACAAAAAACCGTGTTCCTGAAAACTGAAAAAACTGTCCTCAGAGATGATTACGTGGTCTAAAAGTCTAATACCCAGAGTTGTTGAAACTTCCTTGATTTTTCCGGTCAGTTCCCGGTCCTGAAAAGAGGGGTGCGGGTCGCCGCCGGGATGGTTGTGCAGCAGAATTACCCCGCTGGCCCTCTTTTCCAGGGCAACGGTCAGGATTTCTCTGGGGAAGACCGGAGCTTGATCCACTGTTCCCCGGCTCATTTTTTCAAAATCCAGCAACCGGTTTTTGTTGTCCACCATAATAGCCCAGAATTCTTCTATGGGCTTGAATTGCAGCCTGGATCTGGCAAGACGTACCACCTTTTCCGGGGAATCCAGGGTGCTTTTGGGGCTAAGCCCTGACTGTTCGGTCCTGGCCCAGAATTCTCCCCACAGTTTAAGAAAAGTAATAATACCCGGACCGATGCCGTCAATAGCCTGAAGGTCGCTGGATCTTGCAGCCAGTAGATCCTTGAAGGTAGGATACTTGCATAGAAGAGCCTTGGCCAGGGGTTTAGTGTCCTTTCTGGGCATGGCGTACCCCAGGACCAGCTCCAGGATTTCATAATCCTGAAGACTGGAAGGGTCATTGTTGAGGCGCTGTTTCAGTCTCTGACGATGACCTGTGTAATGCGGCTTCCGGGAGTCCATAATCGTTTGCTGCTAATGGGCCAGACCTTATCAGACCTGCCTGAACATCTGGTAGAGATCTGCACTCAGTTTTTCCAGGGCCTGGTCCTGCAGGACCAGGCCTGATTTTACTCCTGCCTCGGCTTCAAGGATCATGTCCCAGAGCCGGGAGATTTTCTGGGGACCAAGCTGTCTGGCCAACTGGGTTTTTTCCTTTTTCATTCTGGGATACAAAAAAACCTTGTCCTCTTCCCCGGCAGCCAACTGCCAGAGAATGCGGGCTTCACGCAATAGAAGCCCAAGAAATGGAAAAAGTCCTTCCTGACCTGTTTGCTGGTCCTTGAAGAATTTATGCCATACCCGGGCCAGGTTTTTGCCCTGCTGGATGCTCTGCATCTGGGTGAATATATCCAGGTCAGCCCTGGGCTCGACAATGTCCAGGTGCTTTGCTTCAACTTTTCCCTGGTCCTGAGCCAGAAGAACAAGTTTTTCCAGTTCCTGATCTACCCCAAGGCTGTGCAGAGGCAGGATGTCAATCAGTTTCTCCTGTACACCGGGGGCAAATACAAGACCGGTCTCCCGGGCTCTTTTTTCCAGATACCTGGGCAGGTTCTGCCTGGTTATTCCAGGGAACTGCCAGAGCCAGCCCCTTTCCCGGGCGATTTTGAAAAATTTCTGCTTAGCCAGGGAGGCTGGAATTTTGGGCTTTTGTTTATCCCACTGGCTTTCCAGACAAAAGAAGGGCCAGATTCCGGACTTGAAGCCCTTAAGAGCCGGAGCCAGGGCTTTCCACTGGGCTTCTTTGAAAATCTGGCAGTTGCGCACTACCACCACTCTGGAAGGGCCCATCATGTTGGCCATATTAAGGGCTTTCCAAAGTTTCTGATCCAGATCTGCGTCATCGCTCCAGAGGGTGTTAATTTCCCAGGAATCCGGATCATATGGTTCAATGATTTTGTGGATCTGTCTTTTGAGAAGGCCCGAATCCGGGCATAAACAGAAGTAAAAGCCGGGTCTGGACATGGTGCAATCCAGCTCTTAAAATTCTGTGCCCAGCCGGTCCGTGGCCAGGCGCAGGGCTTGTTCAACTGCTTCCTGTGCAGCCCGCCTTTCCCCCGGGGTACTTTCCCCCGGCACCGGGGCCTGGTCCTGGGCCAGGTAATAAGAACTACTCCCGCGAACGCTTCCCGAAGACCACAGCAACTCGTTGTTTTGGGAATGGTACATGTTTACCTCCAGATCCAGCCTTACATCGGAGCGAACTGTCCTGTCACCTGCGCCGGTTAGATCGTCCGAAACCCGGTAGTTTTTGATGTCTATCTCTATATAGGCTTGGGACTGTTCCCGGTCCACCCAGGATATATCCGCCCGCCTGGAGAACTCGTCGCGGAAATTGGAACGTACGAAAGGCTCCAGCCAGGCCTCCTGGGTGGGGTTGTGCACCCGGTCCAGGTACAGGCTGCTTACTCCATACGGCATATCCACCGGGGTCATTCCGGCGAAGTTGTAGCCACATCCGGCGCAAAGGGCCAGGCAAATAAACAGCACTGCTGTAAGACGCATATTCAGCGCACCACTATGTTAATCAGCTTTTGAGGCACAGCGATTACCTTGACCACGTTTTTGCCCTGGATATGTTTTTTGACTTTTTCATCTTCCAGGCAAATGGATTTGAGTTCTTCCTGGTCCATGTCCACTGGAACATTTATGCTGGAACGCAGCTTGCCGTTGACCTGGATGACCACGGTGTTCTCTTCGCGAACCAGGGCCCGGGGGTCATGCTCCGGCCACCTGCTCCAGGCCAGGCTTTGTTTGTAGCCCATGTGCGACCACAGTTCTTCGCAGATATGCGGGGTGATGGGTGCAAGCACGGTCAGCACAGTGGACAGGGCTGATGAGAGCACCTGCGGCCCACTGGGACTTTGTCTGAGGGACTCACGGTGCTGGCCGATGGTGTTTAAAAGTTCCATGCAGGCGGCAATGGCGGTATTGAACTGAAATCTTTCCAGCATATCGCGTGTGGCGCGGTGCATAGCCTCGTGTTCGGCAGTCCGCAGCTTTTTTTCTTCCTGGGTCAGGCTCTGGTCTTCCATGGATATGCAGGGTCCGACAGGGGATATAACTCCAGACAGTTCGTGCACCAGTCTCCAGAGGCGGTTTAAAAATCTGTAGGAGCCTTCAATTGCGGAGTCGCTCCATTCCAGGTCTTTTTCCGGGGGGGAGGCGAACAGGCAGTAAAGCCTTACGGTGTCGGCTCCGAATCGCCTTATCATTTCATCGGGATCCACAACATTGCCCTTGGATTTGGACATTTTAGCCCCGTCTTTCAGGACCATGCCCTGGGTGAGAAGATTGGCAAAGGGCTCGTCCAGGTCCCAGTATCCAAGGTCGCGCAGGGCCTTGACAAAAAAGCGGGCATAAAGAAGATGCAATATGGCGTGTTCAATCCCGCCAATGTACTGATCCACAGGCAGCCAGTATTTTACGGCTTCTGGATCAAAGGCCCCGTCTTCCTTTCGTGGAGCAGTGAACCTGGCGAAATACCAGGAGGATTCAACAAATGTATCCATGGTGTCTGTTTCCCGCCTGGCCCTATGGCCGCATTCCGGGCAGTCCACCTGGACAAAGCTTTCCATTTCCGGCAGAGGGGAGCGTCCGTCCCTGGGCAGTTCAGCGTCCTGGGGCAGCACAACCGGCAGGTCGCCGGGCGGTACCGGAACTATGCCGCAGTTGTCGCAGTAGATAACCGGAATAGGAGCCCCCCAGAAACGCTGCCTGGAGATGTTCCAGTCCCGCAGGCGGTAGTTTACAGCCCTGCGTCCGGCCTGAAGATCCTCCAGGTAATCGGCAATCTCTTTTTGTACCTGCCATGTGGGCTTGTTGTCGAACCGTCCGGAGTTGACAGCCAATCCCGGATCGGCAAAAGCCTTGTCCAGCTCTTCAGGCAAAGGTTCGTCCGTTTCCCGGGGCCTGACCACAACCCGCACCGGAAGATTGTACTTGCGCGCGAACTCCAGGTCCCTCTGGTCATGTGCAGGCACGGCCATGACCGCACCGGTGCCGTACTCAGCCAGGACAAAGTTGGCCAGGTAAATGGGCATTCTTTCCCCGGTGGCCGGGTTGAGGCAGTAGCTCCCGGTGAATATGCCTTCTTTTTCCGTCTCCTCGGAAGTACGTTCTTCGTGTTCCTGGGAAGTGGTCCTGGCAATGAATTCCCGGATTTTTTCCTGGTCCGGGTGGTCCCGGATGAGCCGGGGCACCATTTCATGCTCCGGGGCCAGGCTCATGAAGGTGGCCCCAAAGAGGGTGTCATGCCTGGTGGTGAAAACAGTGATTTTTTTATCCAGTCCCTCTACAGGAAAGTCGATCTCCATGCCGGTGCTTTTGCCGATCCAGTTTTTCTGCATGCTGATAACCCGTTCCGGCCATCCGCCTGAGAGTTTTTCCAGATCGTGCAGGAGTTCTTCGGCGTAATCGGTTATGCGCAAAAACCACTGATGTAGTTCACGCTGTTCCACAGTGGCGTCGCAGCGCCAGCACAGACCCGCCTCCACCTGCTCGTTGGCCAGGACAGTGACGCAGGTGGGGCACCAGTTGACCGGGGCCTTCTTGCGGTAAACCAGGCCCTTTTCGTAGAACTTGAGGAAAAAAAGCTGCTCCCACTGGTAATATCCAGGATGGCAAGTGGCCAGTTCCCTGCTCCAGTCGTAGGAGTAGCCGAGCCTTTTGAGTTCAGCCCGCATGTAGTCAATGTTCTGGTAGGTCCAGTGGGCTGGATGGGTGTTGTTCTTTATGGCGGCATTTTCAGCGGGCATGCCGAAGGCGTCCCAGCCCATGGGATGCAGGACGTTATACCCCTGCATCATCTTCATCCTGGCTACTACGTCTCCGATGGAATAGTTGCGCACGTGGCCCATGTGAATACGCCCAGAGGGATAGGGAAACATTTCCAGGACGTAGTACTTGGGCCTGTCAGTCTCCTTATGAGTGACTTCAAAGGTTTTCTGCTCCTCCCATATCTGCTGCCACTTTTTTTCTATCTCCTCTGGACTGTACCTGCGTTCCTGCATTTAATGCCTTCCTTTAATATCAACTTTTGAGTCCGAGCCTGTGCCACAGGTTCCACTGTATTTTTTGAGGCTTATCCTGTACAGGGGATCTGGTGTCCTGCACCGTAAAATCATAGTGGCTGCGCAGGCAGAGATTTGTTTCCCTACGGTGCCACATTTCCAGGACATCCCGGACAAGCTTTTCATCATCGCTGACAGTAAAGACGAATACCGAGTCCATCCGGAAACTGGGCCAGAAAAGCTCTCCCCACCTGGCCAGGGACTTGTCCAGAGGCAGGTTGAAGACCTGCACCAGATCATGTGTGTTGATGCACCACCTGGTTTGCCCCAGGCCCTTCATGCACGCGGAAAGCTCCTGGGCCCATGCGGCATGGTCCTGGTCTTTAAGTATGGGAAACAGCAGTTCCCAGACCCGGTCCTGCTGACTGGGCCAGGATCTTAGAAACGGTCCCCGGCCCTTTTCATCAGCCGGCAGAGCAAAGCCTAGCCTGGAATAAAGTGCGGGGCAGGAGTCAAGGTGCCTCGTCAGTCCCAGATTTACCATATCTTATATCCCTGGCAACTGCGTCCAGGATGCCGTTGACAAAATTACGCGAGTTGTTGTCCCCAAAGGTCTTGGCCAGTTCAATGGCCTCATTGATGGCCACTTTAACCGGGATATCCTCTCTGTAAATCATTTCGTAGGCAGCAAGGCGCATTATAGTCAACTCCACCATGGCGATGCGCTTGACCTTCCAGTTCTGGGAATGTCTGCCGATTACGGCATCAAGTTCTTCCAGGTTTTCCCGGACACCGTTTACCAGCTGCAAAGCGTAGGACATGTCCTGCTGTGCCGCGGGGTCCTGGTCATTTTTGAAGTGATCAAAGGTGTCAAGCAGCCATCTGCCTGTGTGATCAAAGTTCAAGGAGTAAAGGATCTGAAAGGCGAATACCCTTTGGGCGTGCCTTGAATACGTTTGCCTGGCTCTGTGTGTTTTTTTGGACATTTGCTGTCAGACAGGGTTAATCCACCTGTTCCATCACCCGGATAAGCTCCAGAACAGCTGCTGCGGCTTCCACTCCCTTGTTGCCGGCCTTGCTCCCGGCCCTTTCAATGGCCTGTTCCAGGCTGTCCGTGGTTAACAGCCCAAAGCCCACAGGCATGCCGCTTTCAATGGAAGACTGGGCAATACCCTTGGTAGCTTCGGAGGCGACATAGTCGAAATGCGGGGTTGCCCCACGGATGACCGCACCCAGGCAGATTATTCCGTCCAGATCTTTTTTGTCGGCCAGCCGCTTGACCAGAACAGGCATCTCAAAGGCCCCGGGCACTCGGTACAAGGTGAGGTTCTCCTTTTCCATTCCGTGGCGTATCAGATAATCTACGGCCCCGCCGATGAGCTTGTCCACGATAAAGTCGTTGAACCTGCAGGCCACCAGGGCTATTTTCAGCCCCTGGGCATTCAGTTTGCCTTCTATGGTTTTGATGTGCAGCATTTCTATTTCTCCCATGGTCCTTGTTTACTGCTTGCCGGAAATACTCAGGATGTGTCCCATTTTTTCTTTCTTGGTAAGCAGGTAGCACTGGTTCTGCTCGCAGGCAGGGACTTCGATGGACACCCTGTCCACCACTTCCAGGGCGAACCCTTCCAGGCCGATTATTTTCTTGGGATTATTGGTCATAAGGCGCATTTTGGTAATGCCCAGGTCCACCAGTATCTGGGCTCCTATGCCGTAGCTGCGCAGGTCGGGAGCGAAACCCAGTTCTTCGTTGGCTTCCACCGTGTCCCGGCCCTGATCCTGCAGGGCATAGGCCTTTATCTTGTTGGCCAGACCTATCCCCCGGCCTTCCTGGCCCATATAAAGGATAACGCCCTTTCCGGCCTGGTCCACCATGCGCATGGCCGCCTTGAGCTGGTTGCCGCAGTCGCAGCGCAGCGATCCGAAAACGTCACCTGTAAGGCACTGGCTGTGTACCCGCACCAGGACAGGTTCGTGCTTTTTGAATTTGCCCTTTACCAGGGCCACGTGGGTGTGCTCGTCCACCTCGTTTTCATAGGCTATGGCCCGGAAATTGCCGCAGTCAGTGGGCAGATCAGCTTCAGCCACCCGCTTGACCATGGAGTCGAACCTGGAGCGGTAGCGGATAAGATCCTCTATAGTGCAGATTTTGATACCGTGTTTTCTGGCGAATTCGATGAGATCGGGCATGCGGGCCATTTCACCGTCGTCACGCATTATTTCGCAGATAACAGCGGCGGACTTGAGCCCTGCCAGACGGGCAAGGTCCATGCTGCCCTCGGTCTGCCCGGCCCGGACCAGTACTCCGCCTTTTTTGGCCCGCAGGGGGAATATGTGTCCTGGAGTGGCGATATCTTCCGGGACCACGTTGTCCTTGATGGCGGTGAGGATGGTGGTGGAGCGGTCATAGGCGGATATGCCGGTGGTTACCCCTTTGGCTGCTTCTATGGATACGGTGAAGGCGGTTTCAAACCTGGAGGTGTTTTTGGGAGCCATCATGGGCAAACCAAGCCTGTCCACCCATTCCGGGGCCAGGGCCAGGCATATGAGTCCGCGGCCGTACTTGGCCATGAAGTTTATGGCCTCGGGAGTGATGTGCTCGGCGGCGATGGTCAGATCCCCCTCGTTTTCGCGGTCCTCGTCATCCACCAGGATGACCATTTTGCCCCGCCGGATGTCTTCAATTGCTTCTTCGATGCTGCTGACTGACATTTTTTGCCTCGCGTTTATTTATTTTCCTGAAAATGGATCACGACTTAAAAACCATGCTGTCTCAAGAAATCCATGTCGATTCTGCCGCTTTGGTCCTGCATCTTGTCCGCAAGCCAGGGACCCAGCATGTTCTGGACGTATTTGCCGATGATATCGGTCTCCATGTTGACCTGAAAGCCTTTTTTCCAGTGAGTTATGGTGGTTTCCTTCCAGGTGGCCGGGATAATATTCACTTGCAGCCAGCCTGGACCACATCCGGTGATGGTCAGGCTTACCCCATCCAGGGCTACTGAACCCTTGTTTATAACCTGGGGGCTTAACTCTTCAGGGAAAACAAGGGTGATTTTTTGGGACTCACCAGCAGCCTGGATAGCCTCCACTACGGCCAGGCAGTCCACATGCCCGGATACCAGGTGCCCCCCGAGCCTGTCTCCCAGGGACAGGGCCCTTTCCAGGTTAACACGACTTCCAGTGTTCAGGCTTTTTAAGTTGGTAACAGACATGGTCTGGGCAGAGGCATACACATGAAATGCGTCCCGGCTGAAATTTTCCGCAGTGAGACATACACCGTTGACAGCAATGCTTTCCCCGGGCCGGGGATCGTGGATGACAAAGCCGGGCCTTACCGTGAACCTGGTTTCCAGACCTTTTTTCTCTGAGGCGGTAATAATGCCTGTGCCCTGTATAAGACCGGTAAACATAACCTGAGATTATCTCCCATTACAACCAAATGGTCAATGGATTATTCCCTGCTCAGGGGAAAGAGTTGGAACAAGACTTCAGGACCCAGATTCAAAATATCACCCGGCCGAAAATCCAGGGTCTGGTCCATAAGCTCCACTTTTCTGCCGCTGGTTACCGGTACCGCCTGTGAATCTCCAAGCACCTTCAGGGCTACAAAGGCCCAGGTTTCATCAGCCAGGCCCTCTTGTAAAAGACAGTTGGCCAGTTTTCCGCCGCCTTCGCACAAGACGTAGTATATTCCCATCTCCTGTCTTAGCCTTTCAAGACCCTGCTTAAGGTCCAGACCGGGGCCTTTTGTGTTCAGCCCTACAACCCTGCAGCCCAGGTCCTCAAGGAAAGCGGCCTTTCGGGAAGCAGCAGACTTTTGGTCGGTCCAGAAGATGGTCTGGGAGGCTCTTTGCTGCAACAGGTAAAAATCATCACCAGGCTCAGGCAATCTGGAGGTCAGAACTATTGCCCAAGGCTGGTTCTTAATCCCCTGGCTGCGGCAGGTAAGGGCCGGATTGTCCTGGTAAAAGGTGTTGCCTCCAACCAGCACTGCGCCTACCCTGGATCTGAGCTGATGTACCATCTGTCTGGCATTTGCCGAGGTAACCCACCTGGAATGCCCGGTGCGGGTGGCTATCCGTCCATCAAGAGTGGAAGCGGTCTTGAGGTAGACATATGGTCGGCTGGAATTTCGCCACAAGGAAAAATCAGCTATAAGATCCCGGCATCTTTGCTCTTCCACGCCCACAGTGACCCGTACTCCGCTGTTTTTCAGAAATTCGGCCCCGCCGCCCTGGACCTGGGAATTGGGGTCCCTGGTTCCTATGATGATTTCAGGGATGCCGGCCTGGAGCACGGCAGCGGTGCAGGGAGGGGTCCTGCCGTGGTGATTGCATGGTTCAAGAGTGACGTACATGGTGCAGGAGGAAAGATCTACAGCGTTTCCCCGGGCGTTTTTTATGGCCTCCACTTCGGCATGATCTTCACCGCAGGCCCTGTGCCAACCTCTGCCCATGATCCTGTCCCCGGACGTCACCAGTGCTCCCACACAAGGATTGGGAGCGGTATAACCCTTGGCCTGTTTTGCCAAGTCCAGGGCTTCCAGCATAAATTCACTCTGGTTCATGGATTTGTACCCGGGCATGGTCAGTCCTTAGTTATCGGCAGAAGCTCGAATTCTACTTGGGCTCTGGTCAACATTTCCTGGGCCAATCGGTCAGGATATCCCTGACTGAAAAATATTTTTTTTATTCCGCAGTTGATGAGCATCTTGGAGCATATCAGGCAGGGCTGGGTGGTGCAGTAAATAAAGGAGCCGGTTATGCTCACCCCGTGAAT
>Ga0207421_10006474_pt1 | contig 12747 bp, 17 predicted proteins | sample SodLakKL_010_SED_4_FD_187542 | JGI IMG/M metagenome (GOLD analysis project Ga0207421, IMG submission 187542) | Alkaline sediment microbial communities from Lake Tanatar, Kulunda Steppe, Russia - 8KL_010_SED (SPAdes) (version 2) | ecosystem: Environmental > Aquatic > Non-marine Saline and... | reverse complement strand
CTTCAGAGATTTCACTCAGGGTATAAGAAACATATTCGGTGGTGAACTCAAGGCTTACTCTGATCTTATGACCGATGCTAGAGAAGAGGCACTAGGAAGGATGGTACAGGAAGCCCAGAGATTGAATGCCGACGCTGTAGTCAATGTTAGATTTATGACTTCCAAGATAACGGGAGGCGGTGCGGAAATACTTGCCTACGGAACCGCAGTAAAATTGAAAAACCCAACTCAAGGACCTCAGCGGACCTCTTCACAGGAAACTCCTCCTCCACCGCCTGGTAATCCTTGAAGCAAGGGTTTTCTCTTTAAAAGCTCTCTTACTTATTTAGATATACGAAGACAATCATTTGTATTCTCTACAATCAGGGCAGAACCATCTTCTGTTTTCGACGATATATCGCATAGGGTGATCACAATCCGGACATGGTTTTCCCACTCTATCAGTAGTTGGGAGACCATTTACCGGACCAAAATGCTCGGTTATATCTCGTTTGCAAAACTTACACCATGCTGCATCAGTTGGAATCCGTTCCATACAGTATGGGCATCTTCTTGTTGAGCCCCTTATAAATTCTCTCAATAGAAGAGCTATTATTATGATCACGAATATAAACATGCCTAAACAGATCAAACTCGGTATAGATAAAAAATATCGTCGATATAACCAGAGATTAAAAAAGTATCTACTCTCTTTAAGAGCAATTGATTTGTAAACGAATCCACGGAGTAGTATTTCGATCATTTAGGTAAATCCCATCCTTGTTTTAACAACATTAAATATATGAGATGAAAGGTTTTGTTGGTGAAGTTACTAGATATTGATTATTTGGTCCGTTCGTACATCTTTACCGCAGCTTCCACCGCATTTTTTGCACGTTCAATTCTCTCTTCAGCCTGCATTCTGCTCATGCCTGGGCCAGTAATTCCTAAGCTCACAGGCTTATCGTATTCTAATTCCAGATCGGTTATCTTTCTCGCGGCATGAGACATAACCGTTTCATCGTGTTTTGTTTCTCCTTTAATTACAGTGCCTAAGGTAACAACTCCGTCGATATTGTCCTTCTCTAGAAGCTTTTTGATCCCGAGAGGCATATCGAAAACTCCCGGGACTCGCAGCACTTCTTCTACTTCAGCGCCCAAGAACTCGGCATGTTCTTCTGCACGTTCCAACATCATCTGGTTTATATCATAATTGAATTCCGAGACAACTATTCCTAATTTCATATTTTTTTCCATATATTATCACCTTAAAGGTCCTACGTCGGGATAACCTTCCCTAGCTCCTTGACCGGCTTTTTCTTCTAAGCGTTCTGGTCTAAACAGCAGATCGTAAACATTAATTGCGTGCTCTCTTGCCCGTTTATCGGCAAGTTCAATCAATTCCTCTTCCCTGTCAGCTTCGTCCTCATGTACGAAGACCTCGATTATATGTGTATCGCTTTCTATCTCTACATATAGTAGAGCTTTCGAGGCCTGATCGGCACACTGCTTATCGATAGGCTCGGATCCTGGCATTCCGAGAGCGATAACAATATCACATCCTGAATCTATCAGTTTTTTGCATGCGATAGCTAAGTCTTTGATTCCCGGTACGGTATACCTTTCGATCTCGTATCCAGTTCCGGTCTTAGAGAGTTGGTCTACCACACTTTTATACATATCATATCTTGCAAATGTCGTATCTGCAATACCAATCTTTTTCATCTATTCTTCATCCTCCTCTTCCTCCGCTTTTTCTAGTTCTTTTTTCATGCTGTACCAATCTATGATCTTCCTTATGATATATCTGGTACTATCTAACTCGTGGCTGTGGTGAGATAGTCTTTTAACTTCTATATCATCCATACCTCTTATTCTCAGATCTCTTTTCAATTTTTCTTCAGCGTGCCTTTGATCGTACCCAAGTGCGATAACATCTGGATCCACCTCTTCCACCGTATCGAATTTATCCTCTTCACTTCCTACTATCGCTTTGTCCACTGGTTTCAAGGCCTCTACCATCTCTCTTCTAACTTCCTCGTCCATGAGAGGTTCGTGCTTGTGCTCTCTAACTGTCTTGTCACACGCAATAACCACAATCAACTCATCTCCTAATTCTTTCGCTTCCTGTAGATAATGAAGATGCCCTAAATGCAGCAAATCGAATGTCCCGCCTGCCATAACTCTAGTTTTAGACATTATTTTCCTTCAAAGCTTCTTTAATCTTTTTCCCTTCGATGAGAGGTATATCGTTTTCTTTTCCGTACCTCCTCGCTTCCTCTTCATCCAAACTATCTCCTTGATCTGAAAGCATCTCACATATCGTCATGCTGGGATAGAGGTCCGTCAACTTCAACAGACCAGTAGTCAATTCTGTATGTCCTTCTCTTTTTAAGGTCAACCCTTCAGTTGCGTTGAGAAGAAAGACATGTCCAGGTGTCCTAAATTCTTTACCAAACATACTCTGGGCTTTTTCTGTAGATAATGCTTTTAACTCCGTAGCCAACTTTGCGAATCTCTGGATCGTAAGTGATCTGTCTATATCCGTGATGCCTGTAAATGTATCTCTATGGTTCACCGTAAGTGAGAATGTAGATCTCTCATCGTAGGGTATGTCGTCCGCTTTCATTTCATGTAGGAGTGAGAAATCATCTGAGGACTTTTCGAATATATCGCTCAAGTACGGCATCTCAAGTTTTTTCCAAGTTTTGGGAGGGACTGTAACGCAGATTAATCCCCCTGCATCTCTCCTTAAAGTCCTGATTTTCTGGGGTGTTATCTTTTGTGAGGGAGTCACGAGATCGACCTCATCTTCTCTCTCATCAGCGTCATATACCATCACGAAACCGCCTTTTTCTAACCGTTCAGTGATTCTTTTGAGTTCTTCGTTCATCGTTCATTGAAGTAATTTGATTTATAATAGAGTTTTGGTTATAAGCAGGAGTCAACTTTCCATAATATATTTAAAATATTTTCAAATAGAAGTTCGATGGTAAATCTCGGACTTGTTTCAAAAAACAAAGATTTTGCCTTTCTTTGGGCATCTCATTTGACTTCTAGTTTTGGAGACGGCTTGCGCAGGGTCGCTCTTCCTTGGTTAGTTTATATTTTGACTGGCTCTCCTCTCCAACTGGGTATCTCTTTCGCTTTAAGTTCTATTCCAACGATTTTGGGTTCCCCTTTCACGGGGTATTATGTAGATAAGATATCGAGAAAGAGGATCCTGTTTTTGTCATGTTTATCTAATGGAATAGTGATATTATTGATTCCTGTTTCTGAAATGTTGGGCTTTCTCAACATCTACCTTCTGTATCTCGTTATGATATCTCTTTCCATCGCAGGCAGTTTCTTCTATGAAGCTAGATTTTCGGTAATTCCAGACCTTGTTGGAGAACATAAGCTTGATGAAGCTAATTCTTTTCTCTACGCAAATAGAGCCCTGATATCATTATTTTCTGTAGCTATTGCTGGTTTCTTGATCGAATTCATCGGGATAAAATTTGCTTTTGTGTTCGACTCGATCACCTTTTTTGCTGCAGGTGGTATAATCTCACTCGTAGTGATACCTTACGAAGAAAAAGATATTCCAAAGAAATTGATAGAAAAAATAAATAAGATATTTGAAGAGAACAAGTTAGCTTTAAAAGAAATGAGACATACAATTGTAGGTAAAATCGTTTTGATAGGCTTACCTTTAAACCTAGCTTCAGTACCTTTCATACTTATATTTACGGATATAGCACATCAAATTTTTGGTATTGCGGTTGTTCTATCTGTATTTCTAGTGGCGGAAAGCTTAGGCAGATTATTCGGAAATTTTGCAGTAAACAAATTACCCTGGAATAAGACCACCAAATGTTGGTCGGGGATATTGATGATGGCCTTTTTTGCTCTTGCTATGGGGGGATTAGGATTGCTAATGAAGGATACCATTCCTCTATATCCAGTTCCGATTCTTCTTGGGATATCTCTTTTAATATTTTTGATGTATATTGGACAACCTATAATGAACGTAGCCAGTGATAGCATAGTTCAGATCGCCGCTCCAAATAAGCATAGAGGTAAGATATTGTCTATTTCTGACGGCTTGTTAACGATTCCATTTCCTTTTGCATATCTTTTAGGAGGTTTTCTATTAGATAGGTATAATCCTTTTACTGTAGTGCTCTTTTTCGGCTTGATTTTATTATTAACTGGTATCTCAGCAAGGATATTGTACAAATCCACTAAAATATCCGTATGAATAGATATCTCATGCGGTCGATCATCGGGAAATTTATTTATCTTGACATCGATTTACCATTGGCGTGAAACTATGCTCGATGATATTGAGAAGATGGAGGAATTAGATTCAAACGACATGCTCCAGATATTGGAAAATTTTCCTGAACAGATCGAAGATGTGATGGAGAAATCTGAGATCAATCTTTTACCCTTTCAACCGGATAATATCGTCGTTACAGGTATGGGCGGTTCCGCAATAGTAGGAGATACCCTGAGGAGTTTTCTTGCCAATAGGATACAGGTCCCGATCTATGTCAATCGTGATTATACCCTTCCGTCTTTTGTAGGCGAAGATACTCTTCTCATAGTTGTTTCATATTCTGGTAATACTGAAGAAACTCTTAGTGCAGCAAGAGAGGGGCTTAAAAGAGACGCTAAAGTCGTAGCTATAAGTTCTGATGGCAAGTTAGAAAAAATGTGCAGGGAGGAAAGACTTGTTTTTCTCAAGGCACCCACTGGATATCCACCTAGGGCAGCTTTTGCATTCTTGTTCGTACCTGTACTTCAATTACTATCTGAATTGCTGATATATGATTCAGAAGTAGATATTTTAGATTCTGTTTCAGAGTTGAAAAAACTTAGAGATAGGATAAAAGTCGATATTGATACAAAAGAAAACGAAGCTAAGAAGTTAGCGAAACGTATCCATGGTAGGATCCCGATAATTTATGGTCACTCAATTTATAATGCTGTTGCTAATAGGTGGCATACACAATTCAACGAAAATTCAGAAGTTCTTTCATGGTATGGGGCCTTTCCAGAGATGAATCACAATGAGATTGTCGGCTGGAAGGGCGGAGAGAAGATCGAGGAATTTATACCTATTCTGTTAAGAGATGAGAAAGAACTAGAAAAGATAAACCAACGTATCGAACTGACGAAAGAACTTGTCTTTGAAGGTGAAGTCGAAGATATGATAGAAGTTTGGACCGATGCGGATACCCAGTTGGCTAGAATACTTTATCTAGTTTATCTAGGTGATTACGTCAGTATCTATCTTGCTCTATTAAGAGGAAAAGATCCATCTCCGGTAACTATCATAGATGAGTTTAAAGAAAATCTTTAACTCAATCGAACTTCCCGTCTCCAATGTGGTGTAGATTCTTTACCACTTTCCCCTCTTCAGACTCGATCATCTCCTTTCCATTGGTCAGAGCACGTCCCACAGCTAGTGGTTTTTTGTGTTCTACTTCTCTTATCCAGACCATTTCCCCTTTCATTATATTCTCGTCCGCGTTGACTATACCAGGCGCCATTATATCTGCACCATTATAAACGAATTCAACGGCTCCCATATCAACAGTCACGAATTTTTTCGTCGAATTCATAGTTAGAAGGCCTTTGATAGTAGGGAAGATTTCTCCATCGAAAAAAGTAGCTACCAATTCGTTGTTCACTATAACTACTTCGCCCTCATCGGTATCTGCGATATCTACTGGTTCTTCTAGATTAAACAGAGAATCTCCGAGTTTTTCTTTCAGCTCTTCTGAATATTTCTTGACTTCTTTATCCTTCAGACGGTGTTGATTTTTAAGTTCCATCGATACTTGATAAAAAATATCTGTATAAATTATTTTGGTGAGTAGGAAGTTGGAATTTTTATCAAAATATCTTCCAACCATGCCTTTGGTAAAGGTGGTCTAAATTATAAACTAGAGCCGTGACGGCTATGAATAATAAGACTTAAAGTCCAAAAGTTTCGTAAATACCTTTTTTTGATTTCAGGTATGAATTTTCTACCTTCTAAAAGTAAAAATTCTCCAAATTAATACCTGATAAAAATCACTAACTTTTAGTACATCTAATCCAAATGGCCTTCTGAAAGTGTGGCGATAAATGAAAGTTGAAGACCTTGAGATATCGGAAGATGCTAAATCGCTTATAAGATCAGATGGGATTGAAGAGCTTTATCCTCCTCAAGAGAAGGGTGTAGATGACGTTCTATTTGGAAATAACTGCGTCTTTGCCTATCCAACAGCTAGTGGAAAATCACTTTTAGCTTATTTGGGTATAATAAAACGCGTATTAGAGGAAGGTGGAAAGGCCCTCTACATAGTACCATTGAGAGCTCTTGCATCGGAAAAGCTAGATGACTTGAGAATGTTTGAGGAGCTTGGTATGAATGTTGGCATTTCAATGGGCAACTATGATAATCCAGATCCAAACTTGCGAGATTACGACGTAATCATCGCGACTTCGGAAAAAGCCGACTCTCTTTTGAGACATAATGTCGAATGGTTGTCTCAGTTGAACTGTGTGATAGCCGACGAAGTTCACCTTGTGAATGATAGAGAAAGAGGAGCTACCCTTGAAGTTACCCTATCGAAATTGAAGCAAGCTAATCCAGCGGCACAGATCATCGCTCTTTCTGCTACTATTAGAAACTCAGACATGATCGCAGATTGGCTAGAAGCGAAACATCACAAAAGCGATTGGAGACCCGTAGAGTTAAAGAAAGGTGTTTTCTACAAAAACAAGATAAAATATGCCGATTGTGAAGAAGAAGAACTCGAGCCAAGAAGTGGCGCCGTTGGAACTTTAGCTGATCCAACTATAAGAGAAGGGGACCAATGTCTTGTGTTCGTCAGCAGTAGAAAATCCACCCGCTCCGTTAGTAAAGACATGACTTCTATGGTAGAAGAGCACCTAAACGAAGATGAGAAAAATAGATTGGAACAGGTAGCAGATGATATAGAAAGTAGGAGTAACACTTCTGTGGGTAAGAACCTAGCCAAAATGGTTAGAAAGGGAACAGCCTTTCATAACGCTGGTCTTGATAACTTTCAGAGGAAAAAAGTAGAGGAAGCATTTAGAAACAGGTTGATTAAGCTTATTGCCGCTACACCGACTTTAGCTGCGGGAATAAACATGCCCGCTAGAAAGGTCATAGTAAGGGACTGCAAGAGGTATGATGCACTATTAGGTTATAACGCTCCTATCCCAGTCATGGAGATACAGCAGATGCTCGGAAGAGCGGGAAGACCAGGATATGATGACCTTGGAGAAGCGATCCTTGTCGCGAAGAAGCGGAGGCAGGTGGAAGAATTTTATGACGAATACCTGCTTGGCCAAAGCGAAGCAATAGTATCAAGGATGGCAACCGAACCCGCTCTGCGGACTCACCTGCTTTCACTTATAGCGACTGAACATTGTGTACTTGAGGAAGAAATTTATGATTTTATGGAACAGACGTTTTACTCACAACAGAGTGAGATATGGTCTATTGAGGAAAGGGTTAGAAAGACTTTAGATATTCTAAAAGAAGAAGAATTGATTCAAGAAGAGGATTGTTTGGAAGCTACGAGATTCGGAAAAAGAGTTTCGGATCTATATATAGATCCTAAGTCGGCGGTTAAGATACGAGAGGCGGTGAAGAGCGGAAAGATTGGTTTAGACGTATCTTATCTTCACACTATATGTCTTACTCCTGATATGTACAATCTGTTCGCTTCTAAAGTAGAGCTACAAAAATATAAAAGAAAAGCGGAGTCACTCCGTGCCGATTTATTCTTTGATTTTCCTCATGACAGGGGTGAAGTCGAAGAGTACTTAAGAGCTTTCAAGACCGCTTTGCTACTACAGGACTGGATCGAAGAAGTCTCTGAAGATGATATAGCCGATAAATTCGGTATCGGACCTGGAGATATCTATAACAAGGTCGAAACGGCCCAATGGTTGTTACACGCTGCGGCGGAAATAGCAAGGATGTACAATAAACAAAAGGAAGATAAACTTGCTGAACTGACCGAACGAGTGAAAAACGGGATAAAAGAAGATCTTTTCGAACTAGTTGAATTGGAAGGCGTGGGCAGAGTGAGAGCTAGAAGCTTGTATGAAGCTGGCTACGAAACTTCTGAGGAAGTACGAAAAGCGAGACCTGAAGAGCTACGGAAGCTGCCAGGTATAGGAAGTACACTTGCCGAAAGATTGAGTAAAAAGGATCTTTCGGAAGATAATATAGTGGAAGAAAAAAAGGAGAAAGAGGATTTGGAAGGAGAATATTCGGCACAGTCCTCCCTAGCTGATTTTTGATTTTTACTTGTTTACTTCCTTACCCAATCTTTTTTCTACTGAGTTTATTTTACCAGTAAGTCTGTTATTTGCTCCCTTTCTATCATCGATTATTATCTTGGTTTCGATCCTATCTGAATATTTTCTCATCTCTCCGTGACATTCACTTATCAGATCCATTACTTCGTCCCAGTCGCCCTCAACCACCGTTCCCATAGGAGTCAGTTTATAGTCTAAATCGCTCGTATCTACTATGTCTATAACCTTTGAAACGTATTCGCTCAAACTCACCCCCTTATCAAGAGGTACTATCGAAAATTCTGCTAACATATCTTATCACCGTTATACTATACTAAATATGACTTAAAATAAATTTTGGGTTGAAACATGCAAAAATATTAAAATTCGGTAAATAACTCTCGCAAAGTGATTCGATGGCCCGAATAGGATTGATCGGAGGAACTACACTCAAAGATTGGGATGAATTCGAGATAAAAGAAAAGATAGAAAAAAACACACCTTGGGGAACTCCATCTTCACCTCTCTTCAAAGGCAGTTTGAATGGCGAAGAGATTATGTTGTTGATGAGACACGGTCAAGATCACACTATCCCTCCTCACCGAATAAATCATAGAGCGAACATTTACGCTTTGCAAAAAGAAGTGGATGAGATAATCGGGATCTGTTCATCTGGAGCCCTAAAGGAAGATATCGAGGTTCCCTCCTTATCGATACCTGATGATTATGTCAGCTTTTGGAATCCCATAACTTTCTATAACGAGAAGATCAAACACGTCACACCAGAATTATCACAGGTACTTCGTAACCAGTTGATCGAGGCTGCTAAAGAAGTGGATAATAACAACATAAATTCAGGGGGAATATACGTTCAGACTGAAGGTCCTCGCTTGGAGACGAAAGCAGAAGTAAGAGTCCTTCAAAAATTTGGAGATCTGGTAGGGATGACCATGGCCTCTGAAGCCACGCTCAGCAAAGAATCTGCTTTAAACTATGCTGCTCTAGTGACTGTAGATAACTACGCTCACGGAGTAAAAGACGAGAAAGTAGAATATGAGGAAATCGTTGACACAGCTATAGACAATTGGGATAATGTGAAAGATGTTCTCACAAGGTTTTTAAAAAGGAGATGATTATAATGTCTATCGCGGTAAAAAATGCAGAAATCATAGGCAAAGAAGGAAAAAAAGACGTGCTGATAGATAAAGGCGAAATAAGAAGAATTGGCCAGGTGGAAGAAGCTGAAGAGGTAATCGATGCTGAAGGTAAATATCTCTTGCCAGGTTTTTTCAATACTCATACTCACGCTGCTATGAGCTTGTTTAGAGGGGTTGCTGATGACAGAGAATTTTGGGATGCGTGGCCTAATATCATATGGCCCTTAGAAGAGAATCTGACCGAAGAAGACGTTTACTGGGGTACTAAACTAGCGTGTCTTGAGATGATAAAAACGGGGACTGTAGCTTTTAACGATATGTATTTCTTTATGGAATCAGCTTTAGACGCTGTAGAAGAGATGGGCATGAAGGCGGTCTTGAGTTACGGGTTGATAGATCAAAAAGATCCTGAAAAACTCGAGGATGAGAAAGAGGCCACGAAAAAATTTGTTGATTATGCTGAAAAATCGGAACTTGTCGAACCTGCTGTAGGACCACATTCCGTTTATACCGTCTCGGAAGAAGGTCTCCAATGGTCCGCTGATTTTGCTGATAAAAACAACCTTTTAATCCATACTCATTTAGCTGAGACGAAAAAAGAAAGAGACGATTTTATGAAGGAACATGATATCTCTTTCACAGAATACTTGGATAAATTTGGATTGTTGAATGAAAGGACAATAGCTGCTCACTGCGTCTGGTTAGAAGAGGAAGATTATAAACTTCTAGCTAGACGTAAGGCTTTCGTTAGCCATAATCCTTGCTCGAATATGAAACTAGGTGTAGGCAAACCGATGGATTACGGGGCAATGAGGAACCATGGAGTGAATGTGACCCTCGCCACAGACGGTTGTGTTTCTAACAACAATCTCGATATGTTGGAGGAAGCTAAAACGGCCGCTCTCCAACAGAAGATGTCTGGTGACGCTACGCTCTTAACTGCAGAGGAAGCTTATAAGATGCTTACTGAAAAAGGTGCAGAAGCTTTGGGTATTAACTCTGGTAAGATTCAAGAAGGAGTTCCTGCGGACCTGATCTTAGTTGAGAAAGATGTGAAAGCTATACCGGATCACAATCCAAAATCGAATTTGATATATTCGACGAGTGGATCTTCAGTGACCGATGTTGTTATTAATGGAGATATAGTGATGAAGGATGGACAAGTTAAGGAGGAAGATAAGATAATAAAGAAAGCGAACAAAATGGCTAAAGATTTGGTTTCGAAGGTGTAACTATGCTTGAAAAATTGAAAAAATCGGTTAAGGATTGTCCAGTGGTTGAGATGGAGGATTACCATTACTTTATACATCCTCTCTCAGACGGTTTACCTCTTGTTGAACAGGAGTTGCTGCATGAAGTGGTTAAGGCGGTGGAAAAAAGGGCCGATCTAGAATGCGATTATATATTGACCGCTCAGTCCATGGGTTTTCCTTTAGCGGCTGCGCTTTCTATGGAGACTGGGCTACCTTACAAATTTATAAGGAAAAGGAAGTATGGACTAGAGAACGAAATTCCTATTTTTCAATCTACAGGTTATTCTGAGAACGAGATGTACCTCAACTTTGTAGAAAAAGGAGATAAAGTCTTTCTTATAGATGATGTTTTAAGCACGGGGGGTACTTTGAAAAGCATCATCAAAACTTTGCAAGATATCGAAGTTGATATTTGTGACGTGATGGTGGTATTCGAGAAAGTAGGAACTAGAGAGAAATTAGAAGAAGAACTCGGTGTGAACATAAAATCTCTATTGAAAGTGAAGATGGAAGGATCTAAAGTAAAGATTATTGAGTAGAAAAAAGTATCTTGGATTTATCCGCCGGTGACCGGAGGCATCACCGCGATTTCGTCTCCGTCTTTGAGAATCTCGTCCTTTGCTGTTCTATCTTTATTTACCGAGATGAGAAGTTGATCTTCTAACTTCTTAAGTTCTGGATATTCTTTAAAGATATTTTCCATAACATCCTTCACCCTACAATTTTTTTCGATCTCCATCTTGAGATCTTTTTTTCCGACGATATCTCGGGCACTAGCAAAGAATTTCACCAAAACTTTCGATTTCTCAGACATCGACATCCCATTTTTCCAAGACCATATATAAACTTTTACTCCCTATTTTGATTGAAAAAATCCAAAACGATTATATGCACATCTTTAATGTAATATTGATGGATTTCAAAATACAGGTTGCGGAACATAGACCAAAGGTCTCTAACAATCTAGAGGAGATATTGGAGGACTTTTTGCTTGATATAGGGTACCTTTCTGGCAGAAAGAGCGAAGAGGAACTTTACGAGAGCGCACCGTTCAGATTGTGGACCGACTGTTTTTTGGAAAAACCCGAGAAATTTAGAACTATGGATGAATTAGCAGTTATTCTTGATACTACTAAACCCACCGTTTACAGACATCTCAACAAATTGAAAGCTTTGCAGTTACTTGAAGAGAAAGAACTGACGATAGAAGATAATGGAGAAGTCACAAAGAAAGGATATAGGCTACGTCAAGGCAATCTATTGAAGGCTTGGCATATCACGGAGTTAACACTTGAATCTAACCTTAAACGTTACAGGGAAACTATCGAAAGGATCAATTCATTGTCTTCCGGAAAAAAGATGATTACAGGTCATACCTGTCCAAATTGTGGAGAAGAGATCAATAAGATAAAAGAGATTACAAAAGGTGAATAAAGATGCCGAAAAGTATGAAAGACCAGCTCACGGAGGGCTCACATTACAGGGTAAGATCGTTTACCGCTAAAGAAGAAGTACTTACAAGTAAAGGCTATTTTAAAGGTTATATCCAGATAGGGAATCATCACGCCATCAAGATAGAGTTGGATGATTCTCATGATGACGAGGGTATCATAAGAATAATACCCTACCATACTATAGCTAATATAGATATACTAGAACAAGTTGAACCTCCAAACGATGAGAATGATGATAAAAATACCTATTTTGGGTGATAAAAATGCCTATCGAAATGGATGCAGATAGTATAGAGGCGAAGATAGTAAAACAACTGATGGAAGGACGACCTTTGACATTGGAGGAGACGGCACAAAAACTAAAAGTCTCCGCAGCAAGGGTTAAACGCGCCGTGAAAGGATTGGTATCTAGAGGCATAATCGAGGTCCAAGAGCTTCCAGACAAAAAATATCTGCGATTGAAAAGGAGCGATATAAAGTTCCACGGCACTAATCCTGCCCAGGAGAAAAAGATTAAGGAAAAAAAGAGAAAAAAGGACAAGGATGATAGAGGTTCAAAAAAGAGTAGAGAGATGATGTATCGATAATACG
>Ga0207421_10006472_pt1 | contig 12747 bp, 13 predicted proteins | sample SodLakKL_010_SED_4_FD_187542 | JGI IMG/M metagenome (GOLD analysis project Ga0207421, IMG submission 187542) | Alkaline sediment microbial communities from Lake Tanatar, Kulunda Steppe, Russia - 8KL_010_SED (SPAdes) (version 2) | ecosystem: Environmental > Aquatic > Non-marine Saline and... | reverse complement strand
CCGCCGGCCGCAGCTCCCGGCACGCCGGCGGCAGCTCCCGGCGCGCCGGGCGGCTCCTGGATCCCACCCGATGCCGGCGCCGCCACGGCGCGGCGGGCCGAGTCGGATGACGTCGACGTCGAGGTCGAGGACGCCGATGGTCCCCCGGTCCCGCCGCCGGTTCGCCGTCGCCGCCGCCGTCGACGGTCCCTGCTCGCGGCCGCGGTCCTGCTGGTGGTCGGCGTGCCCGCCGGGTTCGCGGTGGTCACCACCTTCGGGGACGAGGACGCGCCCTTCGCGTTCGGCGGGGACCCCCTCGACGACGGGGCCGACGACGACAGCCCCGACACCCGGGACGGTGGGGACCGCGCGGACACCGACGACCAAGCGGACGGCGACGCGCTCGAGCCACTCGACCTCGAGGCGTTGTCCGGCGCCGATGCCGTCTACGGCCGACTCCTGGTCGACATCGATGCCTCGGAACGGATCATGATCACCTTCCAGGACGAGCTGGCGACGGTCTTCTCCCTGCCGGCGGAGTCCCCGGATGCCCTCATCGAGGAACTGCAGGACATCGGGGCGGCGGGTCGTGACGATCTGCTCGAGGTACGGGACCGACTCGACGACGAGTTGGACGTCGACGGGGCCGAGGAGGTGCGTGACCGCTACGTCGCCCACCTCGATTCGTGGGCGGACTACATGGCTGCGGTCGCCGAGGATCCCGGGGTGCTCGGCGGTGAGGGAGCCGGAGCCGGCTTCACCGTGGTGATCAACGCCACCGCGGACGCGTTCGCGCGGACGCTGGAGGAGGAGCTTCCCGATACCGCCGACGCCTCCGTGCGTGCCTACGCCAGCGATCTGCTCGATCGCGGGTTCCGCGGGGGCAGCGACGCACAGGTGTGACCCGCCGGTCAGTTGACCGTCAACGTGCCCCGCATGGTCTGCTCGTGGCCAGGGACGGTGCAGACGTACTCGTACTCGCCGGCGTCGAGATCGACGGTCCCGCTCGCGGTCTCGCCCGGAGCGCATTCGACGACCTCTTCGTCGGTCTCGACGATCACGAAGTTGTGGTTGACGCCGTCTTCGCAGGTGAGCTCCACGGTGATGGTGCCCGCATCGACGGACAGTTCCTCCGCGTCCCAGGTCAGCGTGTCCTGCCCGACGACGGCGACCGTCTGCGCGGTCTGCTCCGGTGCGCCCTGTTCTGGTTCGTCGCCGTTGCAGGCGGTGAGGGCGAGGGCGGCGACCAGGGCGATCGCCATCCGGCGAGGTGGGCCGACGGTCATGGGTGCTCCCGGGAACTCTGGGCGGCCGGGACAGGCCGAGCAGGTGTGCACAGACCCTATAGAGCGTTGCTCGTCATCCGGGGTCCGGTGGCCGGCGAGGTAGCCGGGCGGCCGTGGACCCCGTCTGGCTACCTCGTCACGCGGGTTGGAGCGTCTCCCCGGCCAGTTCCGCCACCGCGACCAGCACGTCGGTCAGCACGTAGTCCTTGGGGGTGAACACCGCTGCGACCCCGGCTGCGCGCAACGTGGCTTCGTCGCTGGGTGGGATGATCCCGCCGGCGATCACGGGCACGTCGTGGCCCTCCCGGCGCAGCCCGGCCAGCACCTGGGGCACCAGCGCGAGGTGGGAACCCGACAGGATCGACAGGCCCACGAGGTGCACGTCCTCGTCGACCGCGGCGCGAACGATCTGCTCGGGGGTCAGCCGGATGCCCTCGTAGATCACTTCCATGCCGAGGTCGCGGCACCGGATCGCGACCTGTTCCGCGCCGTTGGAGTGGCCGTCGAGACCCGGCTTGCCGACCAGGATGCGCAGCTTGCGACCGAGGCGCTGCTCCACGGTGCGGACCCGCTTGCGGCCGGCCTCGAGTTCCGCCGACAGCGATCCGGCCGAGGAGGAGGCGCCCTCACCGACCCCGGTGGGGCCGCGGTACTCGCCGAACACCTCACGCAGCACCTGCGACCACTCGCCGGTGGTCGCCCCGGCCTTCGCGCAACGGACCGAGACGGGCATCAGGTTGTCGTCGGTGGCCGCCACGCGCCGCAGCTCGTCGAGCGCTGCGGCCACGGCCGCCTCGTTGCGGGCTGCGCGCCACGCCTCCAACCGTGCCAGCTGGTCGGCTTCCGCCGCCGGGTCCGCACGCATGATCCCGCCCTCCTCGTCGACCAGCGGCGAGGGCTCGGCGGAGGTGAACGCATTGACCCCGACGACGGTCTGCTCCCCGGATTCGATCCGGCGCAGGCGCTGGGCGTTGGAGCGCACCAGCTCGCCCTTCATGAGGTCGACGGCCTCCATCGCCCCGCCCTCGGCCAGGACCGAGTCCAACAACTCGGTCGCCTCGTCGATCAGCGTCGCGACCTTGGCGTCCATCACCACCGAGCCATCGAAGAGGTCGCCGTTCTCCAGCAGATCGGTCTCGAACGCCAGGATCTGCTGGATCCGCAGGGACAGCTGTTGGTCCCACGGTCGCGGCAGGCCGAGCGCCTCGTTCCACGCCGGCAGCTGGACCGCCCGGGCGCGGGCGTCGCGGGACAGCGTGACCCCCAACATCTCGATGAGGATGCGGGTGATGTTGTTCTCCGGCTGCTGCTCGGTCAGCCCCAGCGAGTTGACCTGCACCCCGTAACGGAAGCGCTTGAGTTTCGGGTCGGTGACGCCGTAGCGCTCCGTGCAGATCCGGTCCCACAGCTCGACGAAGGCGCGCATCTTCGCGACCTCCTCGACGAACCGGATGCCGGCGTTGACGAAGAACGAGATCCGCCCGACGACCTTGCCGAAGTCCTCCGGTGCGACCAGCCCCCGGTCGCGCACGGCGTCGAGCACCGCGATGGCGTTGGCGAGGGCGAACGCGAGCTCCTGCACGGGGGTGGCCCCCGCCTCCTGCAGGTGGTAGCTGCAGATGTTGAGCGGGTTCCACCTCGGTAGGTGCTCGACGGTGTAGGCGAGCACGTCGGTGGTCAACCGCATGGAGGGCTGCGGCGGGAACGCGTACGTCCCGCGCGACAGGTATTCCTTGAGGATGTCGTTCTGCGTGGTGCCGGTCAGCTGGGCGATGTCGGCGCCCTGCTCCTCGGCCACCGCGATGTACAGCGACAGCAGCCACATGGCCGTGGCGTTGATGGTCATCGAGGTGTTCATCTGCTCGAGGGGGATCCCGTCGAACAGCGCGCGCATGTCGGCCAGCGACGAGACCGGCACGCCGACCTTGCCGACCTCCCCGGAGGCCAGGACGTGATCGGGGTCGTAACCCGTCTGGGTCGGCAGGTCGAACGCGACCGACAACCCCGTCTGCCCCTTGGCGAGGTTGGTGCGGTACAGCTCGTTCGAGGCCGTCGCCGAGGAGTGCCCGGAATAGGTGCGGATCAGCCAGGGACGGTCGGGTTCCGGCAGCGTGGCGAGCTCGCGATCGCTCGGCGCGGTGTCGTCGTGGCCCACGGCTCCACCTCCGGCTCGGGTGCCGCCGCGCATCGCGTCCGGCACCTGCAGAGGGTAGCCGTCGCCATCCGTGTGCCTGGAACCGAGGCTCCCCGTCGTGCGGGCCACGGCCTCCCGGCCGCCCTCGCCCAGGACCTCGAGGGCGCCCGTGGGCGGGCCGAGGGGTCTCGATCCGAACTCGCCGAGGTGGCCGAGCGCCACGAGCACGTCGGCCGGGCTCCGAACGCGGGCGCGATCGCGACCCCGGCGGGTCGATCGCGGCCCGCAGACGCATCGCGCCCCGGGGTGGCACACCGAGCCGCGTTGAGAGGGACGGGGATCGGGGTCCTGGGAACGTGCGGCGGGAAGGGCGCGGTGCGGCGGGGCGAACAGGGTGAGGTGCCTCGACGTGACCTCACCCCCGGAGACCTCCGTGAGCGACCGCAACGCCCCCGCATCCGACCCGTCCGAGCCGCAGGCGAGCAGCGCGCCGTTCCACGAACAGGCGGACCAGCGCCCGGGTGGTGACACCCACCAGCTCGCCGACGGTGACCGCCCCGTGCCGACCACCCGTCAGGGCGCCCCGGTCGCCGACGACCAGAACTCGCAGACGGCCGGTGAGCGCGGCCCCGGGTTGCTGGAGGACCACCACCTGCGGGAGAAACTGTTCCATGTTGACATGAAGCCGATCGGTCCCTTGCGGGGACCGCGGTGGTGCTCGAGGCACCGCGCGGGATCGCGGTCCGGTAGGCGTTCCCCCACCCGCCGACCATGTGGACGGGGGCAGGTGATCGCCTCGTAGGACTCGCAGACCGACCCGCGCTCCCAGTGGGCTATCATATTGATATCAGGCGGCGGCGTAACGGAGCGACGATGGGTGACCTACTGATCCGAGGGATCTCCCCCGAAACGCATGACGAACTCAAACGACGCGCGCAGGCGGCCGGCGTCAGCCTCCAGATCTACGTCGCCCGCCTCCTCGAACGCTCCACCGCGATCCCACCGCTCATCGACTGGGTCGAACAGCTCGACGATCTGCCCCGGCACCGAAGCGTCTCCGGCGCGAACGCGGTTCGCGACGCCCGCGACGAGCTCCGGTGATCTACGTCGTGGACGCTTCCGCGGTCATCGACCTGCTCGTTCGCAGTGACGCCGGGGAACGCGTTCGGCAACGGTTGGTGGGCGACACCAACGCGGCCTTGATCACCGTCGCGCACCTCGATGCCGAGGTCTTCTCTGGCCTCGCGCGACTCAACCGTGCGGATGAGTTGACGATCGAAGAGGTCGAGGAGTTGCTGCGCCGGCTGGCAAGTCTGGACGTGCGCCGCGTCCCCATCGACGGCGCGTTGTTGCAGGCCGCATGGCGGATGCGCGAGAACATCGCCGCACGGGATGCGCCGTATGTCGCTGCTGCCCGTGGGCTTGGCTGCTCGCTGCTGACGACCGATGATCGTCTCGCCCGAGTGGTGCCTGACCTGGCGGTCAGGCTCGATTAGCGGCCGCGGCACGGTGGCACGTGGGTGCTCGCTCGGGCGGTCATCGCCAGCGGGGGCCCACCGGAACGGCCGCCGGGCGATGACCGGGTTCCCGGCCCATTAGGCTCGTCGGTCGTCGCATCCCGGCTTCCTGCGCCTACCGGAGCTGTCCGTGAACATCGCCCTGCTCGCCGCGATCCTCGCGGGTGTGCTCATCGCCGTGCAGTCGGCCATCATCGGGGCGTTCGGTGACCGTGTCAGCCCCTTCGTGGTCGCGTTCTGGGTCCACGTCGGCGGGTTGGTCTTCGGGTTCGTCGGCGTGCTGGTGTCGCGGCTCGACTTCCGGGTCGCCGAGGTCCGTCAGGCACCCTGGGTCCTGCTGGCCGGGGTCGCCGGGATGTTGCTGGTCACCGGCATCGCGATCGCCGTGGGAGGCCTGGGGTTGGCCTCGACCCTGGCGATCGTCACAGGGGTCCAGCTGGTGGTCGGCTTCGCGATCGAGTCGTCGGGGCTCCTCGGCAGGGCCGTGGCGCTCGACCCGATCCGGCTCGGGGGTGCCGTGCTGATCGTCGGCGGGGTCTACCTCGTGGCGAGCCGGGGGCCCGTCGTCGCCTGACCTGCCCGCGCGCATGCCCCGACACGCGCCCGATCAGGCGATCGGCCATCAGGCGATCGGCCATCAGGCGACCGGCGATCAGGCGATGCGCTGCGCCACCAGCAGCCCGTCGTTGATCGGCACGATCGAGGTGAGGTAGCGCGGGTCGTTGACGATCTCGCGCGTCATGGCGGTCACCGCCGGGGCGACCGCGGCCTGCGCGGCCGCCACCTCGGCGTCCTGGTCGCTCGGGGCGAGGCCCACGACCCGGCCGTACCACAGCACGTTGTCGCACACGAACAGCCCACCGACCTCCAGGCGGTCGGCGACGGCCCCCCACGCGGCCGGGTAGCCGTCCTTGTCGATGTCGCAGAACACCAGGTCGATGGTGCCCGCGATCGCGGCGAGCTGCTCCAGTGCGTCCCCGGTCCGGGTCGCGCAACGCTCCCACATCCCGGCGCGGCGCAGGTAGCCCTCGGCCAGGCGCGCGTTCTCGGGATCGTGGTCGATACCGATCACCTCGCCGTGCTCACCCACCCCGCGGGCGAACCAGAAACTCGAGTAGCCGTAGCCGCTGCCGAGCTCCACGACCCGACGGGCGCCGGCCATGCGGGTGGTGAGCTCCAGGTACCGGCCCGCGGCGCGGCCGACGATCGGGAAGCCGGTCGCGGAAGCCCGCCGCTCCATCTCCATCACGACGGGCTCGTAGAGCTGCGCGGTCACCAGCTCGTCGAGGTAGTCGTCGACGGCGCGGGGCAGTAGCGGGTCCATGGACGGTCCTGCTCGGTCGGGACGGGAGGCGGGTGGGATCGTCGTCACGGTACGCGGCGCGCCCCGATCGCAGGGGCTCTCCTAGGATGCGGCCGAAGGTCGGCGCCGAGCCGGTCGCCAACGTTCACAAGGAGCTGCTGTGGGTCGTCACGTGTTGGTCTGGGACGCCCCCAACATCGACATGACGTTGGCCAACATCATCGACGGCAAGCCCACGGCCAAGATCCGGCCGGACCTGGCGGTGCTGGGTGATTGGCTGGTGGACCACGCCGGCGACCGCGACCCGGTCGAGGCGTGCGTGTTCGTCAACGTCGCCCCGCACGTGGCGGGTCCGTTGCGCGGGTGGGTGCTGTGGTTGCTCGAGCAGGGCTTCCGCGTGTTCGCCAAGCCCAAGCACGGTGACAGCGACGTCGACGACGACATGATCGACCACCTCTGGAGCCGGCACGACGACGGCGACCTGGAGGCGGTCTACGTCGGATCCAACGACGCCCGGGCGTTCATCGAGCCGTTGACGGAGTTGGCCGAGCTGGGGGTCGTGGTCAACGTGCTGGGCTTTGCGGAGTACGCCGGTCAGCTCTCGACCACGCCCGGCGTGCGGTTCGTGGACCTGGAGACGATCATCGGGCTGTTCGGCGAGGCACTGCCGCGCATCACCCTGGAGACGTTGCCCGAGGACGGCCGGTGGTTCGAGCCGACCGGGGTGCTCGGTGGCCGCGGAGGCCCGCGGTGAGTGCGCACGCACCCTCGGTCCGCTCCGAGGTCGGCCAGCTGCACTCGGTGTTGCTGCACCGTCCGGGCGCGGAGCTGACCCGCATCACCCCCACGAACATGGACGAGCTGCTGTTCGACGAGCTGTTGTGGCTCGAACACGCCCAGGTCGAGCACGATGCGTTCGCCGACCTCCTGCGCGGCGCCGGCGTCGAGGTGCTCTACGTCGAGGAACTGCTCGCGGAGGTGGTCGCCGACCCGGTCCTGGCGCGCACGCTGGTGCACCGCCACGTGACCGAGACCACCTGCGGCCCGCAGGCCCTCGAGCGTGTGCGCGATCTGCTGCTCGCCTGCGAACCGAGGCAGCTCGTCGACCATCTGATCAGCGGGCTCACGCTCGAGGAGGCCGAGGAAGCCGGCGCGATCGACGGGTTGGTCGCGGCGGCCGGTGACCCCAACGACCTGCTGCTCTCGCCGGTGGTGAACCTGGTGTTCATGCGCGACGCCTCCGCCTGGCTGGGCGAAGGCGTGGTGCTCTCGCCGATGAGCCGGCTGGTACGCCGCCGGGAGACCGACCTGCTGCGCACGGTCTACCGCGAGCACCCGCGGTTCGCCTCGTCGCCGGTCTGGTTCGGTGACGAGGACCACGACGCCTACCCGGCGACCTTCGAGGGCGGTGACGTGCTGGTGGTCGGCGAGCGCGGCATCGCGATCGGGATCTCGGAGCGCACCACCCCCTCCGGCATCGAGACGCTGGCCTCGCGCCTGTTCGCCGCCGGGGTCGTGGACCGCATCCTCGCCGTCGACCTGCCCAAGGTCCGCGCCGCGATGCACCTCGACACGATCGTCACCCAGGTCGACGTCGACACGTTCCTGACCTATCCGAAGATGTGCCGGTCGCTGCGTTCGTTCGAGCTCACCCCGCGCGGTGGCGGCGGCATGCACGTCGAGGACGCGCCCGGGTTCATACCCGGTCTGGCCTGGGCGGCCGGGCTCGACCAGGCGCACGCGATCGAGCCGGCCCTGGGTTCGACCCGGGCCGAGCGCGAGCAGTGGAACGACGCCAACAACACCCTCGCGATCCGTCCGGGCGAGGTCATCGCCTACGAGCGCAACGTCGCCACCAACGAGATCCTCGAGGCCGCCGGGATCACCGTGCGCACCATGCCCTCCTTCGAGCTGCCGCGCGGCCGCGGCGGTCCGCGGTGCATGAGTTGTCCGGTCACCCGGGCGCCGCTGCCATGAGGTCCTCGCCCGTGGTCCGGCTGCGAGGGGTCGGGCTCACCGTCGACGGGTCCACGCTCCTCGACGACGTCGATCTGGAGGTGGCCGCGGGCGCGCACCTGGCGGTGCTGGGGCCGAACGGCTCGGGCAAGACGACCTTGCTGCGCGTGCTGTCGACCTACCGCCATCCGACCCGCGGCGAGGCCACGGTGCTCGGGACCACCTTCGGTCACGGGGACCTGCGCGAGTTGCGCCCGCGGATCGGGTTCGTGTCGACGGCGTTGGACGAGCTGTTGCATGTACGGGCGGCGGTGCTCCCGCTGGTCGCGGTCGCGCGGCAGGGCGGGACCTGGCCACCACCCGACGTGCTCGACGATCCGGCCACGCGCGCCGCTGCGGAACGCGCGCTGGGCCGCGTGGGCATCGCCCACCTCGCCCACCGCCGGGTGGACACCCTCAGCCAGGGGGAGCGTCAGCGGGTGCGCATCGCCCGGGCGCTGGCGATCGACCCGGCCCTGTTGCTGCTCGACGAGCCGTTCGCCGGGCTCGACCTGGGCGGGCGTGAGTCGTTGCTGGCGGACCTCGACGCGCTGCTGGGGGAACCGGCCGGGCCGACCGTGGTCCTGGTCACCCATCACCTCGAGGAACTGCCGACCGGCATGCGCCAGGCACTGCTGTTGCGCGGGGGCAGGGTCGTGGCGAACGGCGAGCTCGCCGAGGTACTGGCGGACGGAGCGGTCTCGGAGGCGTTCGGACTGCCGATCCGGGTCCGCGAGCGGCACGGGCGATGGTCGGCCACGGTGCAGCAGGGGCACGCGGGGGGCGCGTCCGGGTGAGGCGCGCCTGACGCGGCGGCAGGACCACGGTCGCGGGGCGCGGTGGGGCTCGCTGATCGTCGCTTGACGACGGGCGTATCCTGACCTATCGTGCCAGTATAGGCAAACGATTGCATCACCGTTGCGGGACGGCTTCGGCCGAGTGCATGCGTGTGTGGAGGGAGCCCGACCATGGCCGAGTTCGCCCAGAGCGGTATCGCCGCCCCCGGCATCCAGTCGGTCGACTGGGAGACGCGGGTCGACATGGACCGGCTCCGCGGTTACCGGCTGCAACGTGCCAGGCAGGCACTGGACGCCAGTGACCTCGGGGCGTTGTTGGTGTTCGAATCGTCGAACGTGCGCTACCTCACCAGCACGCACCTGGGGACCTGGGGCTACAACAAGACCGAACGGTGGGCGCTGCTGACGCGCAACGGCGCGCCGTGGATCTGGGACTTCGGCTCGGCGGCCAAGAACCACCGGTTGTACGCGCCGTGGCTCGAACCCACCCAGTCGCGCGGGGGCAACACGGGGCTCCAGGGCGCGATGGCGCCGAGCACGGGCTTGCCCCGCAACGCCGCGCAGGAGATCGCCGAGGTGCTCCGGGACGAGGGCGTCGCCGAGCTGCCCGTCGGCGTCGACGTGGCGGAGATCTCCGTGCTGCGCGAACTCGAGGCCGCCGGGATCGACGTCCGGGACGGCCAGCAGGTGATGCTCGACGCCCGCGAGATCAAGAACATCGACGAGATCCTGCTGCTCAGCCAGGCCGCGTCGATGGTCGACGGCGTCTACCAGGACATCTCCGAGGCGCTCAAGCCCGGTATCCGGGAGAACGACATCGCCGCGCTCGCCACCAAGCGACTGCTGGAGATGGGCTCGGAGCAGGTCGAGGCGATCAACGCGATCGCGGGGGAGCGGTGCAACCCGCATCCTCACGTGTTCTCGGACCGGCTGATCCGGCCGGGCGACACCGCCTACTTCGACATCATCCACGCCTACAACGGCTACCGCACCTGTTACTACCGGACCTTCGCGGTCGGGCGTGCCACCTCGGCGCACCACGACGCCTACACCCAGGCACGGGAATGGATCGACGCGGCCATCCAGGCCGTCAAACCCGGCGTCGGGACCGACGAGATCGCCCGGCTGTGGCCGCAGGCCCACGAGTTCGGGTTCGACTCGGAGATGGAGGCCTTCGGGCTCCAGTTCGGTCACGGGCTGGGACTCGGGCTCCACGAGCGGCCCATCATCAGCCGGCTCAACTCGCTGGAGCACCCGGTGGAGATCCAGGAGGGGATGGTCTTCGCGCTCGAGACCTTCTGTCCCGGGGCCAACGGGCGCTCGGCAGCGCGCATCGAGGAGGAGATCGTCGTGACCGCCGACGGCGCGGAGCTGCTGACGCTGTTCCCCGCCGAGGAGCTGTTCGTCGCCAACGCCTACTGACGCCGGCCACACCGCCGCTCCGCGCCGAGCCCCCCGCACGCCCAGCACCGCACGCCCACCACCCGGACCACCGGCCCGAGCACCGCCCCGAACACCAGGAGGCCCACGTGGCAACCACGACCCCAGCGGCTGCACCCGCCGCACCCGCGACCGACACCCCGCCGGTCGACCGCGACACCCAACTCGCGCTCTACCGCCAGCTCCAGCGGCTCCGGCTCTTCGAGGAGCGGGCCTACAAGCTGTTCATGGAGGGCCTGGTGAAGGGCACCTCGCATCTCTCGCTCGGCATGGAGGCCATCGCCGCGGGGGTCGCCGAGGCGATGCGCGAGGGCGACTACACCTTCGCCACCTACCGCGGGCACGCCCACACGCTCTCGCGCGGGGTGCCGATGGAGGGCGTCATGGCCGAGCTGCTCGGCCGCGCGAACGGGGTGTGCGGCGGCAAGGGCGGCTCGATGCACCTGACCAGCGTCGAACACGGCGTGATGGGCTCCTACGCGATCATCGGCGCCCACCTGCCGATCGCCACCGGCGCGGCCTGGTCCTCGCAGCTGCGCGGCACCGAGCAGGTCACCGCCTGCTTCTTCGGTGATGGTGCGACCAACATCGGCGCGTTCCACGAGGCGCTCAACTTCGCCAAGATCTGGGACCTGCCGGTCGTGTTCGTGTGCGAGAACAACCTCTGGATGGAGTACACGGCGATCGCCGACGTGACCGCCGTGGAACACCCGGCCGCCGACCGCGCCGCCTCCTACGGCATGGAACGCATCATCGTCGACGGCAACGACCCGGAGGCGGTGCACCTCGAGGCGGTGCGTGCGGTCGACAAGGCACGTGCCGGCGGTGGCCCCAGCATGATCGAGGCGCTGACCTACCGCCACGGCGGGCATTCCCGGGCCGATCCCGGTGACTACCGGCCGAAGGAGGAGGTCGAGGCGTGGCTGGCGAAGGACCCGGTGCCGATGTACCGCCAGCGACTGCTCGACCAGGGCGTCGACGCCGCCGAGCTCGACGCGATCGAAGCGCAGGCCCAGGAGGCCGTGGACGTGGCCACCGAGGCGGCCAGGAACGGTCCGGTCCCCGACATCGACAGCGCCTTCACCGACGTGTGGGCGGACGGAGGTTCATCGTGGCGGAACTGATCACCTACCGGGAAGCGGTCTCCCGGGCCATCGCCCAGGAGATGCGACGCGACGAATCCGTGGTCTTCCTCGGCGAGGACGTGGCCGCCGCGGGCGGGGTCTTCAAGGCGACCAAGGGCCTGCTCGACGAGTTCGGCGGGGTGCGGGTGCGCGACACCCCCATCTCCGAGGAGGCCATCCTCGGTGCGGCCATGGGCGCCGCGATGACCGGGATGCGACCGATCGCGGAGATCATGTTCTCCGACTTCCTCGCCACCTGCTGGGACATCGTGGCGGTCGAGATCGCCAAGACCCGCTACATGACGGCCGGGCAGACCAACCTGCCGCTGGTGATCCGTACCGCCAACGGTGGGGGCCTGCGCTTCGGGGCGCAGCACTCCCAGGCGGTGGAGAACTGGGCGATGATGATCCCGGGTCTGAAGGTCGTCGCGCCCTCGAACCCCGCCGACCTGATCGGGCTGTTCGCCGCCGCGGTGCGCAGCGACGATCCCGTCATGTTCTTCGAGCAGAAGTCGCTGTACCCGACCAAGGGCGAGATCCCCGACGGCGAGATCGTCGACGAGCTCGGCACCGCCAAGGTCGTGCGCACGGGCGACGACGTCACCGTGGTGGCATTGGCCTCGATGGTGCCGCGTGCGGTCGACGCCGCCGAGCGACTCCAGTCCGAGCACGGCATCTCCGCCGAGGTCATCGATGTGCGCTCGCTCGTGCCGCTCGACACCCGCACCATCCTGTCGTCGGTGTCGCGCACCTCGCGCCTGGCCACCGTCGAGGAGAACCCGCGGCTGTGTGGATGGGGCGCCGAGGTGGTGTCGATCGCCGGCGAGGAGTGCTTCTGGGACCTCGACGCGCCGCTCACCCGCATCACCACCCCCCACATCCCGCTGCCGAGCTCGGACTCGCTCGAGGACGAGGTCCTGCCCTCGGTGCAGCGGATCGTGGAGACCGTCGCCAAGATGACGGGGTGAGCCCTGCGGTCGGGCTCGTGACGGCCTCGGACGGGCGCGTGTCCGGGCGTGAGCGGCTGTCGCCGCTGGTGCGTCGGCTGCTGCGCGAGCGCCACCTCGAGGTGAGCGCCGTGACCGGTACGGGCGGGGACGGACGCATCACCCCCGACGACGTGCGTACGGCGGCCGAGCCCGCGCGCGGCCGCGTCCGGTTGTCGCCGCTGG
>Ga0207421_10006471_pt1 | contig 12751 bp, 14 predicted proteins | sample SodLakKL_010_SED_4_FD_187542 | JGI IMG/M metagenome (GOLD analysis project Ga0207421, IMG submission 187542) | Alkaline sediment microbial communities from Lake Tanatar, Kulunda Steppe, Russia - 8KL_010_SED (SPAdes) (version 2) | ecosystem: Environmental > Aquatic > Non-marine Saline and... | reverse complement strand
CCGCGCTGAATTGGAGACTGTCTGCAGCGGAAATCTCCTCATCTACATCGTCTATTGGTTCATCGTCTATTGGTTCATCGTCTATTGGTTCATCGTCTATTGGTTCATCGTCTATTGGTTCATCGTCTATTGGTTCATCGTCGGCTGGTGGTCCGTTTATTTCCTCACCATCATTTATTTCGTCGTTGTCTGCTTCGCGGGGCAAAACTATGATTGCCGCAGAAATAGCACCGATTATAACTACGACTAATATTATACCTATCAGAGGTGTAGTGGCAATTCCTTTTTTATCTACCATCATTTTGTTTGTCACCTCCCCCTACTTTTTAAATAGAATCTCTTTTAGATTTCTATATTGTATTTTTACGATTATAATCGTATTATTTATAGTATAGAAACTTTAAAGGCTATGAAGAAGCTATATTCCAGAACTATGTTCCATAAAATAGCAAACAATAATTTTTCGTTCCTTTTAATCAGCTATTGATGATCATAAAATATATTATTAACTTTAATTAACATTTTTTCCGTTTTTATAGAATAAAACTTTATTAAAATTCAAAATTTAGCTTTAACAGCTTCAAAAATCTTAATTTCTAGAGCTGAATGTATCCACTAATCCGGGCTTTGTTTAAGAAGTACTCGAAATGACCGACTTTTTTAACATAGACTCGACTTTTTAAACAGAAATAATTATGGTCAAGCCCAATCCCAACCTATTCTAATTTGGTTCAAATCTTCAAGGGGTAAGATGATTGTGTTGAATACTTCTCCAGATAATCACGTTTAATCGGTTTCACCTCCAAACTGATTGTGGAGGCTCAATTTGCTCCCCACTCCCCCCCAGCAGATACGAATGGAAGAGAACTCTACGATCGGTTTAGAAGTTTCCTAAAATCCTTTCTGAGGATTTCGGATCTTCTCATTACATCTGCTATCTGCTGGGAAACGGTGTAGTAACTCCTTCCATATGACGGGCACTCTTACTTTAAACGAATATGAGATTTCATGATGGATCCGAACTCGAAAATACTTCCACTCTACCCCGTTTCCCTAATTTTGACACCGTAGAAGCCCATCAGTTCGAAGTCATCGGAACAGACTATTGATAGCTACCCTCCGATGGATGGCTGTAGGTCGAGTTCTGCCCATCTGCGAGTTTTTAGACATTGCCAACTTGATTCATTCAATCTCGAACCTTTTCGACTAGCTCGGCTATTCGGGCTCCGTATTTCTTACATTGCTCTAATTCCTTCTCATCCGGACTCCCTACAACTACCGGACCGTAATGATCTCCTTTGGCGGATCCTTGAATGATCATTCCATGTATTAATAGCGCCTCTAGCAATGCTATTATCGTTGTTTCGTTACCCCCTGCCGTATTTGAACTGGAGGAAAACGCTCCTCCTACCATCCCTTCCAAATTTCCGTGATGGGTTACGCTTTCATCTATTAATTCTTTTATTTGTGCAGCCGGTCCGCCATAGTAGGTGGGAGATCCGAGAACCAACGCGTCGTAATTTGGGATCGATTCGACATCTACCTCCCCGACTTCTCTTAGATCGACTTCGGTTTCAGTTCCAATGCTGGATGCTCCTTCCCTGACCTTTTCGGCCATTTTTTCGGTCGTTTCAGTTTTCGAGTAATAACAGACCAAAATCCGGCTTATTTTATCACCGTATAAATGTGTGACTATCTCCCTAAAAACATCTGATGTAAGACTGAAAAAGATCCCATCCTTGACAGAAGGGTTGAAAGAGTGTTTTAATTTCACGAGTTGAGAGCGGGTTCCGTCAATAAGCCTAATGCTTTTTTGAGAAAAAGCGATTTAGATTATCTATCCGATTAAATCCATCCTTGTTTGTTTTGTTTGGTAGTGAAAGAAAAAAATCCTTCTCGATCTTAAATTCCGATGGTGTATTCCAAAAACATTATGAAGGCTATTCCGATAGCCAACGAAAAGTTGGCAAGGTGAACGTAACCAAATTTATAAGCGGCTGGTAGGAGTTCATCTCCCGACAGGTAAATCATTATTCCGGCCGCTAAACCTAAAGCACCGGCGATTACCGCCTCGGGTACTCCGAGGAGTAGAAACCGGCCGATAAGAATCCCGGCAAGAGTTGAAAGTAGCACTGAAATTCCCGTCAGAAAAGCCTCTTTCCTCTCTTTATTGACCCGGAAGCTTGCGGCGACTGGTATGAGAGTTTCCGGGATGTCGTGGAGTGCTATCGCGACGGCAATTAGCAAACCCAATCTCTCGTCGAGGGTAAAACCTGCGCCTATCGCAAAACCTTCGGGTAAATTGTGCATTATAACGCCCGTGTAGATTGTGATGCTGGTCCTTTCAAAGGAGGGTTCGTCGGCTCCGGTGGTGGTGTGGAAGTGTGGAATCGAGAAGTCGACCAATAACATCAGTGCAAAACCTCCAAAAAACGCGCCAGCTGCGACCGGGACACTCGATCCGGCGATCGACTCCGGAATTAACTCGAAAAAGGAAATTGCGAACATTACTCCTGCCGTAAATGAAAAGCTTACGGACAAAAATTTGTCGCTGGGCTTCAATAACGTACCTAGAATATTTCCCAGTAAAGGTCCCGAGATAGAGATTAGTATTATCCAAGCGAAGTCCAAGTTTGCCCTCCTGTAATCATTTTTTACGATCCTTTATCTTTTTTTATCTCTTTCACAAATTCTAATTTTCAACTGGATTTCCCCTTTCCGGAGTATCTATGTCGAATTCCCTGTGAACGGTTGTTGAAACTCCGAAAGAAAGGATAAATGGAAAAAAAGACAAATATGGTAGTATGGCCGATGAAGAAAGACAACTGACTGAGGAAGAAAGACGGGTTATCGAGAAATGTGGTACGGAACCTCGTTTCTCTTCGGATCTGCTCGATTTGGACGAAGAAGGAATATTCAAATGTAAAAAATGTGGACTTACGCTGTTTTCGAGCGATCATAAGTACGACTCTGGGACGGGGTGGCCCAGCTTCTACGACGTGAAAGATGAAGGAGCGGTGGAGACTAGGAGGGACAAGAGCGGGGGAATGGAAAGGACCGAAGTGTTATGTTCCAATTGTGGGGCACATTTAGGTCATGTCTTCGACGACGGACCTTTGGACAAGACGGGAAAGAGGTACTGCATAAACGGAATCGCCCTCGAGTTTGAGGAGGGCGAGGATGACTGAGACGGCGGTCGTCGGAGGAGGTTGTTTTTGGTGCGTGGAGGCGGCGTTTAAACAGCTGGACGGCGTCGAGACCGTCACGTCAGGATACGCTGGAGGGATAACTGAAGATCCTTCCTACGAGGAGGTGTGCACGGGGGAGACGGGTCACGCCGAGGTGGTGAAGATCGAGTACGACGAATCGGAGATCCCTTACGAGGATATATTGGAGCTTTTCTTCAAAATACACGATCCGACGACGAGGAACAGGCAGGGGCCGGACGAGGGAAGCCAGTATCGCTCCGTGATACTTTACGAGGACGAAAGGCAGGCGGAAAAGGCCAAAAATTTCATCCGGGAAAAGCGGGAAGAGTACTCGGATGATATTGTAACCGAAGTGAAACCCCTGCAAAAATTCTACCGGGCGGAGGATAAGCACCAGAACTACTTTGATAAGAACCCGAGCGATGCATACTGCAGGACCTATGCGAGACCGAAGGTGGAAAAGGCCGAGGAGTTTGAGCGATCGGAGAAGTAATATTTCCCGTGCCGGGTGAGTTTGGAGTACTTATGATCTAAAAACGTATTGATGGGTTCTTTATTTCTTCTTGTACAAATTAATAATGTATGGGGGAGAATTATTCCAATGAAAATAGACTTTCAGAGGAAAAAAGTCCTTATCTGCAACAACACGCCAAGGATCCGGTAAACTGGCAGCCTTGGGACGAAAAAGCGTTGAAGAGTGCTAGGGAAAGAGAAGTTCCTATTTTTCTGAGTGTTGGTTACTCGGCCTGTCATTGGTGTCACGTAATGCAGAAGGAGTCTTTCCGAGATGAGGAGGTCGCCTCGATTCTGAACAAAAGTTTCGTTCCCATCAAGGTGGATAGGGAGGAACGACCCGACATAGATCAGATCTATCAGGAGATCTGTCAGAAGGTAACTGGAGGAGGGGGTTGGCCTCTCTCCGCGTGGTTGACTCCGGAGGGGGAACCATTTTACATAGGCACCTACTTACCCCGCAATCCTAAGTACGGGCGGAAGGGCTTTGTCGAAGTTTTGAGGGAGATCGAAAATATGTGGGAAGTCGATCGAGGGGAACTGGTGGAGAGGGCTCAAAGATGGACGGACGCCTTGAATATGGCGCCGGGAAGGGAATTATGGTCGGAGAAGGAGTCTCCCGAGGGGGATCCCCTCGTCGAGGCCGCTGATAGGATTTTCGAGATAGCGGATGTAGAAAACGGGGGTTTCGGAACTTCGGGCCCCAAATTTCCGCATCCCCTCGGTATAGAAGTTCTTATGAATGCATATTTTCTAACCGGTAGGAGTGAATTTGAAAAGGTAGCCTTCAAGACCTTGGACTCGATGATGAAAGGAGGGATACACGACCATATCGGCGGGGGGTTTCACCGATACTCGACGGACCCAAAATGGGAAATACCTCACTTCGAAAAGATGCTCTACGACAACGCCCTTATCCCCCTGATCTATTTTCACGCCTACCAAATGACGGGGGAGAAGGACTATTTCAAAACCGTAGAAAGTACTCTGGATTTTTTGGAAAGCGAGATGAGACATCCTGATGGTGGATTTTACAGCTCTCAATCCGCTCAAAGCGAGGGTGCGGAGGGAAAATTTTACGTCTGGTCTCTCCAGGAGGTTCGTGAGGCTATAGAGGATTCCGAAACGGCGGACATTTTCGTCGACCGATTCGGGGTATCCGAGCGGGGAAACTTCGACGGAAAAAACGTTCTCGCCATCTCGAAAAATCTGGACGAACTGGCGGAGAAGTACGGTTTGGGGGAGGGAGAACTTGAAATGGTCCTGAAAGAGGCCATGGAGCGGGTCATGAACGCCAGGGAGAAAAGGTCCAGACCGCCGAGGGACGAAAAAATTTTGGCGGGATGGAACGGTCTGGCGATCTCCGCTTTGGCTCGAAGCTCTCCGATTCTAGGGAAATGTTACGAAGAATCCGCCGAATCTGCTCTCGATTTCGTGAAAGATGTCCTATGGGATGGTGAGGGAAAGAAGCTTTTTCGAAGGTATAAGGACGGCGAGAGTTCGGTTTACGGTTTCCTTGAAGATTACGCTTATCTGGCTCAGGGGTCCTTCGATCTATACCAAGTAAACGGAAAGGTGGAACATTTAAAATTCTCTCTGGATCTTTGTCGTTCGATTAGGGATAAGTTCTGGGATGAGGATGCCGAATCTCTCTACTTTACTCCCGACGATGTCGATGAGGAACTTATCGTCCGACCTCAGCAACTGACGGACCTCTCCACGCCATCGGGTACCGGCTCGAGCGCCAGGATACTGTCGACCCTATCACACTTATTTCCCGGGGAAGGATTCGAAGAAATAGTCGATGGGGTCTTGGCCGCTGGAAGGAGGGAGATGAGGAAGAGTCCTCTAGGACATTGCTCTCTAGTGTTGGCGGAGGATCAGCATAGGAGAGGGCTTTTGGAGGTAACGATCGTCGCTGATAGGGTCCCGGATGAGTGGAACTTTAAACTGGCTGAAAAGTTTGTCCCAAATGGGGCGAGGTTCCCGAGACCAATTTCGGATGATGAGATGGAGGAATGGTTGGTAAGGCTCGGAGTCTCCGAGGTTCCGGGGGTCTGGAAAAATCGGGAGGCCGAAGGCAGCGAGGAGACGTTGTATATCTGTGGTGGGGGGGCCTGCTCCCCGCCTGTAAAAGATATCGATGAGGGGATCGGGTGGATTGAAAAATTAAATCTGAACCGAATCAGGAGTGAGTGATGTTTTTGGAACGCTCGAGAGTGAGTGCGTTCAGTTGAGGAGATATAGAGAGATATTTATGACCATTGCTATGGATACCCAGACGATGTAAGGAACCAACAGATAAGATGCCTTTCTCGAGACTCTGTAGAACAGATAGATCGTTATTGCTACCGCTATCCAAAGGACTGCAATTCCGACAAAACCCAGTAATAAGGATTCTAGGCCGAAGAACAGAAACGACCAGAGAGCGTTGATTACTAATTGGACGCCGAAGGCTCCTACGGCCAGCCTGACCTTTCCCTTTTCCAAATCGTGGGTCAGAACGATAAAGAGCGATATACCCATGAGGATGTATAGGGTTATCCAGACTAGGCTGATGACCTCCCCGGGTGGTGCGAACCAAGGCTTTTCCAGCCCGGCATACCAGGGTTCGAGCCCCCGAACGGTGAATAGGGAACCTACACCTCCGGCGCTTAGACTGATAAGTATTGAGGATATGAGTTTAATATATTTCTTCTTCTGCCATTTTCTCGATCTCCCGATGTAGGCTATCGATAAAGCGGAAATTAAAATGATAATAATGTATTCAATCATAATAAAAACCCCTAACAGTAAAAATAATTTGATTTTAATACCTTAATAAATTTAGCTTCAATTAGTAAACTGGGATTGGTAACGGATTTTTCCTTTCTCTATGAAAACACTAAATATTTAGAATTTATGTTCTCTGAAGGTTTATTAAGCAATTTTTCAATACCTATAGCCAAGTGATTCCCGTGCAGACGTTTTTACCGTTTTCTGACTTTAAAAAATCTGCAGAAGTTCTGGACTTTAGGAGGTTGGGTAAGCAGCGGAGCGAAGCGCTCACGATAATAAGGGCGATAGAGGTAGGAAACGGCTGGAGCGGACACCCTGCTGTGAAGATGTGGGAAGGATATACTCGAGCACTCAAGGTATACCACGACATCGTGATAGAGGAATGGGTTAACAGGGGTTTTGAAAACAATATGGATTTCTACGACGTGAATAAACCGATCGAACTTCCACCGTGGCTTGGCGACGAAAGGTTGCATAGGAGTCACAGGTCTAATCTTCTGAGGAAGGATCCCGAATTTTACGGTCAGTATGGATGGGAAGTCTCACCCGATTTAGAATACTTCTGGCCGACAAAGGAAGGCTACGAAATTAATGGAAATTTTAGTGATAGAAATGGCCAGTGAAGTATATCGGTAGATTAATAAAGTTTTAAGTATTTTTATGGTTTCTTTTAAGGTGTTTAACTTAAATTAATTGATTTTAAATTCATCAGGTGTTAAATATTCGAAATTTATTTCTTTAATTTTCATGTCGGACATAATTTACAAAAATACTTTTTTAAATTGTTCGAAGTGTAGGATGTATTTCACTGTAATTGAAGTACTTTGATTAAATGGTGTTTATTGGATGGAATTTACAGAGATACAGGTTTTACATTTTTTGAGAAAAGTAAAGGATTAGATACGTTGAAAATTAGAAGAAAATGACATTACTGGGAGGGAGGTCTTGTCTAAAGGAATTTCGAAGCGAGTATAAAGATAGGGAAACAAATGGATAAAATGCTTCGAGAAATTCCCTCCCAGATTTTGATGGAAGTTTTATTCTCTTCTTACTGCCAAGCGGATATCTTCATCCCTAACTGTCTTTCTGCCAGCATGCTCCGAAAGTTCAGCTGCTTCGCTAGCTATCTCCATACCTTTTTCTTCCAAAATCTCTGCTAACTCTTCTGCGGCACTTTCGCTAACTCTTTGCCCTCCGGCTTTTCTAATAATTCTATCTAGAGCGGCAATTGGTAATTCAGACATAATTAATCACCTCTAATTACCTTCACGATCCTTGTTTTTATATTTATACGTTCTAGGATTACTGACAAAGGATCTAGAGTTTAAAATACTTCCTCCTCCCGGGAACATACTTTCTGAGAAGCTTTGAATTTCTCTTCATTTTGCCGATTGTTTATTATCGGTGAAATAATAACTTATCCGTAAATTTTGTTAATAAACAAATTAAATTTTTTACGGGTTTTTCGGATTGATTTTAAGTTAAAAAAGATAAAAAATCGCCCGACTATTTAATCCTCTTGAATTTCCCCTCGGTTTCTCATTGTGTATTTAACCCCTAATTATCCCATCCAATTAACAAAGATACGAATAGAGAGGATAAAATGAGCGAGAGGAACTCATAGTCTATTTAAAGAGGTTCAGACGAGGATTTAAATTTTTTAGTCGAACAAAAGGTGATTTTTTGGTCTTTTTAATTTTCATTCGAGAGGTCCTGTGATTTTTATTCCTTTACTGGTTATCTCGAACGGGCGTAGACGATGGGTGTGTTCCGTCCTCCGCATTTTTCTGATTTCTATTGTCCTAGTTTTTTCTATTCCATCCCCTCCGTAGTGGAGGATTATCACTCCGTCGACGATTTCTTCTATCCCAATATCTAAATCGCCAGTTAGGAGTGTAGTGCATTCGAATTCTCTAAGTTTCCTCTTTAGTTCATGTATCTTGATCTTGAAACTGGATTCTCCTCCGTATAATTCTTTCAATTTATTTACGTCATCTATGACGAGTCTATCAATTTCTTTTTCTTCGACTGATTCAACTATTCTCTTGATTTTGTCTCCACTTTTTTTCTCCAAAGATGAACTGTCCAGAATGTTGAGAGTCCCTATTTTTTCGAAACGTTTTACAGGCCATCCAAATCTTTTCGAATCCATTAGGAGCTCTTCTCGATCATCGGAAAGCGATATGAAAGCACCGAGCTCGCCTTGATCGGTAATCCCCTTTACGATGTACTGGAGTCCGAAAGTGGTTTTGCCGGTTCCGTACTTTCCCTGGACCAGTACCGTACTCCCTTTGTGAATGGTTCCCTCTACGAGTTTTTCGAAATTCGACTTACCGGTTTTAATTTCTGACGCCATCTTTCATCTCTCTTGTATTGTCACGAAAGCCTGAAAATATTTTTAAATTTGCTTTCGTTGGTTTCCTTTTCCGGTTTTTTCTTTTTCTCGTTCTTTTCTTCAGTAATGTTTATCGTGACTTTACCATTATTGATTTTCAAGGATTTTATATCGTCTTTGTATCTATTTTCCAGTTTTTCCTCAAAAATAGGGTATGGTATACTGATCTGTATTCCATCTTTATCTGTATCTACTAAGTTTACAGGTCCGCCGATTTTCACCCCTATTAACTTTTTGAGGGATCTTTTAGGTATGTAGAATCGTTTAATTTCAGGAGGAAACTTATCCCTGTTTTCTATTAAATTATTTTTGCTCAATATTCTCAACTCGATTTAACCTTACAAAAAAATTCTGATTGAGGTTAAGTATCGAAAGATTCTCCCCCGTTGTCTTCCATCTCCGTTTCTGAAGGTCTTGACAAGATGACCTCGACTTCACTGTCCTCCATTCTAACAGAATCAATTCCCCTGCCGTAGTTTTCCTCAGCGACTTTGCTAAGGAAAGAATTGGGCATTTTTATCTGAACTTTTTCACCATCTACATCCAAAGATCTAATATCGCTGCCCAGCTTTTTACCCAGAATATCCTTCATAGATTCTTCGGATATAACGAAGCTCTCAACTTCGGGAGGGATAAAAACCTCCTTGTTGGACTCAATAATCTTTTACACCTCCTTATTCTTTAACTAAGAAATAATACCCAGTGTGAACAGTATAAAAGTTAGTAACAAATAAATGTGAACTGTTTTCGTTTATTGTGAGTTATTAAAGTGTAATTAAAGCAATGTTTTTACTGTTCACACAAGATATCTAAAACCAGGCAAATTAATAGTTTAAAGGAGAATAAAAGAGGCTGATAAGATTAGAATTAGTAAAGGATTAGCTTGTAAATCAGAAGATTTGCCTTTGCCAGAACAGGAATATGGGGACTCGGAGGGAGGAAGAGATGCTCCGATTGCTTGGATTAAAATGGAGCACCTGGGCGACGTTGATGAGGTGAAGCAGGATCTTAGAGAGCTATCTGACCGAGCAGGTTTCCAAATAACTCGCTTTGAAATAGACAAACATTCGGATTCGAATAACAGAAGTAAAGTCGTTAAAGTATATAGTGACGGTTGTGAAAAAATTCCAAAAGACAAATTATCTATCGTTAGGGAATGGATAAGAAGAGAAGTTTACTGGGCACAAGACGTTTGCAATGCAAAAGTAAGAATTGAAGGGGGAATTGGGTGGAAAAACATGACTAAAAAGACGTCGAAAGAAGAAGAGAAAGATAGATCCACAGAAATTTCCAATATTGGAAAAAAGAACGTTAAAAATAATGGAAAGGAAGAAAAGGTCCTTCCCACGGAGATTTTAAGATTTTATACATCAAAAGAATACTTTAAAGAACTTTTAGAGCCTGAATTGAGGAATGAAATCGACTCATTGAAAATAGATAAAGATAGAGTCGAAATCACTACCACGAGATCAGTTCTCAAAACCTCAATCGAGGACATATATTCTCGGAAAGTAAGATCTATTAGCATCGATGAAGGAAAATGCGAAATTAGTATCTCCAATCAAAAGATAGAAAAAGAAGGAAGGTTTGAAGAAACGGAAAATACAGCAGAAGGTGGATCTGGAAAAGGGGGACCAGTGAGGTCTGATAAATCGGAACTGTTTAACGACAAAATTGATGAGGAAAAAGATCATGAAAATGACGGTGAATTGGACAAGCTTGATTTACTTTTGGACGCCATCAGAAATAAGAAACAGTAACTGATTTTGATGTAAACCTCTGGTTTAACCTAAACTGTAGTGAAGAGTTTAATTTTTTTAGGCAAGGCCGAGGTTGGGTAAATGCTGGTTCGATTAATAAAGACATATTTAGTCTACTGATTTTTGAACTTATAAAAGGGTCAGAAAGAATCATTCCATAAATAAAGTTATCTGAATAGGTAGGCCAAGGCCGTTCCCAGGAAGAATAGGATTATTAGAATTACCAATATCTGTTTAATGTTAGGAATTTTTGCTTTAGAAATTTTTTTCCATTCTAGAGTTATAATTAGCCCTATCAGGCCCAGGATAAGTAGTATGTAGTAAATTGTATTATTCAATAAAATCCTCTCCGATTGTACATGGGTTTTATAAGCATTTCACTTAATTTCTATTTTTTACCCTCTGACATAGACTTAAAACTCTCTTCGTTAATTTTATTTTTCCTCATTTGATTGTTTTTAGTTCGGAAAGATGGTTTCCTTTGACGATATTTATTCTGATATCGGATTTATCTTATACTGGTGGAAAGTTTTTCCTCTACTACGTAGCGAGGTTCTTTTCCTTCCTCTCTAGCTTTGGAAATCGCCTCCTCCATCGTCTCCGCTCTCAACAGAATCCAGCTCTTGTCCTTGTTACAGATTATAAAGGGTGTCTTTCCCCCTTCAGAATTTATTGCTAAATCCTCTTTCGATGCAACCATTTTCTCCAGCCAAGAAATATTACTCCTCTTAGCCCAAAACTATATCCCCGGACCTCTAAATCGAATTTCCAAAAAAATTGAAATCGATAACCTTTATCCTTGTTATTATGGATCCTCATCTGGTGAGTTCCTTTAATAACCTAAAAACCAATAGTTGTTGTAAATATAACAAATGAAGTAATTGATTAAAAAAGACCGGTTCAACAAATTAGCTCCAGATTAGCTATCTGAACCCAGTATCTGATGTAGTGAAATAAGAAGTTAATCTGGAAGGACTCTCCTAAAATTAAGTTCAATTCTCTGGAGGTACCTATTTTTGTTTTGTTGCCCCCCAGATTTTTGGAATTCCCCGAACTACATGAAAATGGTCAGTATAGTTAAAAGAATATTGATAATTACCACCACGATTATAATCCATTCCAGTGTTTTGTCTTCTTTTTGCCCCTCTTTACTTTCTAATTGTTCCTCAATCTTTTCTAATTTGTTCAAAGTTTTCCATTCAAACCCAGAACTCTTTTCTTCAGCCAATATCATCACCTCCTCAAAGCTTTAAAAACTCTAGATATAGTTAAAAGTTAGATAATAAATAAATCTTGTTTATTCCCTATATAAAATCGGATCGTAAAATTTTCTGTTTATGTCTTATTTTTCGTTAAAATAGAAACTAGATTATTTAATTACATCGTTCTGAGTGATTTAGATCATCATTTTACTGAATATTGTGGGTTAAAGCACATTTTTCAAATTTGATCAAGTATATACTCGTCTTCTATAGTTTGATCGTTGTAGTTAGATTTGGCGGGGGAAAAATAATTTCGGGAAAGCTTTGATTGGTGGTGTTCGACGGCCCATCTTTCGAAATCGGAAGAAGAGAAAATATAATTGATAAATGAAGGTAATACTGTTAGAGAAGGCCGCTATAAAAATCGATTATAATCTCATTTGAAATTTTCATAATTTTCGGATTAAGATGGGGTTAAGATTATAGATGGGCCCGTAGTCGAGTGGACAAGACGCAGGCTTGCGGAGCCTGAAGCCCGGGTTCAAATCCCGGCGGGCCCACTCACCTTCGCTTCTCGGCAGGCTATGCCTCAAGGAGAAGTGCTTAGTGAAGTTTTATCTTGTTGAGCCGGGAAGACACCTTCCCAATCAAAGATTGGGTGGGTGATGAATCGGAAGCTGCACCGGTTCCCGCATTATTCATTCAGGCAAATGCTGGAATACAAGTGCAAAGAAAGAGGCATCGAATACTGGGAAGTTAACGAAGCATACACGAGCCAAAAGTGTTCCCGCTGTGGTGAGGAGGGGAATAGAAATGGTGGGGAGTTCAAGTGCTCCACCTGCGGTCTCGAGATAGATTCCGACGTGAACGGTGCCAGAAACATTGCCAGTCGGG
>Ga0207421_10006470_pt1 | contig 12751 bp, 11 predicted proteins | sample SodLakKL_010_SED_4_FD_187542 | JGI IMG/M metagenome (GOLD analysis project Ga0207421, IMG submission 187542) | Alkaline sediment microbial communities from Lake Tanatar, Kulunda Steppe, Russia - 8KL_010_SED (SPAdes) (version 2) | ecosystem: Environmental > Aquatic > Non-marine Saline and... | reverse complement strand
TGCCGGCGCCCATCTCCATGCGAAGACTTTCACCGGCATGGTGGTGAGGGTGGCCGATGGCGACTCCTTCATGGTCAAGGACGGCGGTAAGGTGCGGGAAGTGAGACTCTACGGGATTGATGCTCCCGAATGGAACCAGAGTCATGGCCGGGAGGCCCGGAAGCATGTTCTTTTGTACCTGAATCAACGGGTGGAGTGTCATGTGGTGGGAGGCACGGACCCTTATGGCCGGGAGGTGAGCATCGTGTATTCACGGGGACGGTGTCTCAATGAAGAACTGGTTTCATTGGGGCTGGCGTGGGTGTGGCCCCGCAATTGCCGGAGAGGCATTTGCTCACGCTGGAAGGAATTGCAAAAAAGAGCCGCCCGGGATGGATTGGGGCTCTGGAAGGATGCGCATCCCGAACCCCCGTGGAAGTACAGGCAGCGCCAAAGAAAAGCTTCCCGGACCTCGGAAGAGTCTCCTTCCCGCCCCCATGCTCCCTTCACGGGAAATGCATCTTCTTTCGTGTTTCATCATAAGGACTGCGTGCACGCGCAATGTTCTCGTTGCACCAAGCGTTTCCAATCCTCCTTCGAGGCCATGAGCAAAGGCTACAGGCCTTGCAGGCTTTGCCTTCCGTGAGGCTTGTGACAAATTGATGCCGTGTTTCCAAGGGATTGCTTTTTAATGGCTTTTTCGTTAAATTTGCTTCCATATATTTTGAACTGCTCTTCCCCGTCCTGGCTGAATGTTTCACTTGTTCCGGTAGCGTTTTTGAGTGGCCCTGGCTGAAAAGTTTTTGTTTTTTGTCTCGTGAAAATCCTTCAGCCGGAATGGGCCTGGTGAACCCGTGGGCTGAGTTCTGGAAAAGTTCACGTTGCTTATGAAAAGGCTCGACAGAGATTCGTTTTGGAGATCGAATGGCTCATCAGCTCAGGATATTGCTTTTCGACACAAATGCCGAGGAAAGAAAACTCACGGCTAAAGCCTTGAGACAACTGCTCCCTTTTGTGGACGTTCAGGAGATAGTGGAATCGGAGTCATTTTCTCAAGCTTTATGGCGGGGAGACTTTGATCTTGTGATCACCGAATGTCAGATGGGCTGGACCACCGGACTCGCTGTGCTCAAGGCCGTGAAGTCCCGCCACCCCGACTGTCCTGTCATCATGTACACAGGAAGCGGGAGTGAGGAGGCCGCCGTTGAGGCGATGAAAATGGGTCTTGACGACTATCTCATCAAGACGTTTCACAACTTGGAACATTTGGTCCGGCAAATCACGCGGGTTCGGGAAAAGAGCTGGTATCGCCAGGCTCTGCGGGAATCGGAAAACCGTTTTCGAAGCCTTTTTGACACGGTTCCCGTCGGGCTCTACCGGGTGTCTCTCACAGGGCTCATCGTGGACGCCAATCCGGCGCTGGTGCAGATGCTCGCGTATCCCAACCGGGAGAGCCTTCTCATGGTGAATGCCAATGACCTGTTCGTGAATCCGGAAGATTCACGCCGAATGCACATGCTCATGGAATGCGACGGGCTCCTTCAAAACTATCCCATCCGGCTACGCCGCAAGGATGGCACCATTCTGTGGGCGGACAACAACGCCCGGGCCGTGAAAGACGAGTCAGGGGAAATGCTCTACTATGAGGGGAGTCTCACCGACATTTCCAAACGCGTTGCGGCTGAAGATGCATTGAAGGAGCGGGAGCGGTTTCTTTCCAATGTCTTTGCCAGCCTTCAGGATGGGATCAGCATCCTCGACCATTCCCTCAGCATCATGTATGTCAATCCCGTCATGGAACGCTGGTATGCACACGCAATGCCCATTGCGGGGAAGAAATGCTACGAGGCCTACCATGGCCGGCAGGCACCCTGCGATGAGTGTCCGGCCCTGGTCACTTTGGAGACGGGCCATGCAGTTTGTGCCATGGTGAACAAGGTGGGGACCGATCAGCAGGTTGAGGGAACTCTTGAACTGTGCAGCTTTCCCTTCGTGGACAGCCTCACGGGGGAATTGAAGGGGATCATCGAATACGTCCGGGACATCTCCTGGCACAAAACCCGCAAACCATAGTTTTGTTCCGTAGTGAAGGTATGAAGGAAGAGATGGAAGGATCAAAAAAACAAGACTCTCCGCTCCTCTGAGAGGCGGAGAGTCTTGCTGCCGGCTTTGCAGTGAGCTGATGGCTTGCTCACAACGGTTTTTATTGCTCGAAGTCGATGATCATGTCCGCTTCGTTGCCACAGGATGAGCAAGTCCTGGTTTCTCTCTGTTTTCTGACCTTACTGCCTTCCTCTTCCACGTCCACCAGTTCACACTTGATGATCATCTCAGCTTCGTTGCCACAATTGGTGCAGGTGCAAACTTCTTTTTTCTCGGACATTTCTATTCTCCTCCTGCTAAGTACCTCGGCTTGTAAAAGTTGCTCAGAATGACGACATTCAACCATCACAAATACTATAGTAATCTTTTTTTAAAATCAAATTGGAACTTTCCCCGTGTCCCGCTTCCGGGCAAGGGTGATTTGCAATTCCATGCATTTCCAGGGAGTGCATCTCTCTTTTGGCTTTCTTGTAAATTTTATTCATAAAAATGTTAACAGAATATGAATCAAAAGGAAAATCATGCCCTCAACGTCCACTTGGAAATGGCTGTTTTGCTGTCTTGTCCTGTTGTTCCTCTTGCCCGCTCATGGCCCGGTTCGCGCAGAAACATGGACGTTTTCTGTCATTTCCGACATTCATTCCGAATTTGAACCATATCGTGCTGTTCTGGAAAAGATTCGAGGACCTGAAAACAGAGCTGCTGAAAAAGTCCACGGAGCTGACTTTGTGCTGGTTTGCGGGGACATGAGCCCCCTTCCAAGGAACCATGAGATTTTTCAGGAGGTTTTCCATGATCAGCCGACCTTTTTTGTCCCTGTTCGAGGGAATCATGAAAAGGCAGCAGATGTTGACCACATCAAAAGGGTCATCTTGCCCGGCCATGGCCGGCATCTCCATTACCTCGAGGGAGGAGGCGTGAGTTACGCACTGGACTGGAGAAACATCAGGGTGATCGTCCTTGATCAGTATGCGGGTTTGGGAAAGAGCCTGGATCATTGGAAGGTGCTTGCGTGGCTCGAACACCTCATCATTTCGGCGGATCATGCCGACCATGTTTTCCTGGCTTTCCATGAGCCGCTGGTGCCCTGGTTTCCCAGGGAGGATCCGCTCTGGTCCCTTTTGACCCGCCATGCGGCCAGGGTCCGTGCCGTCTTCGTGGGACACACGCATATCTATAGCCGCCGCGTCATAGAAGGTGAAGGGGGCACCGTCCAGCTCATCAATGCGGGAAATGCCGGCCGGGAGTCACACAGCGATGGTCACCTGACCATCGTGAGGGTTTTTGTGGAGAAGGACCGTGTGATGTTCCGGACACTCCAGGCTCCCCACGAAACACGATCCTTTCACCTGCGGGAGCAGTGGCAGTGGAGTCAGAAATGAATGCCTGAAGAAAAAAAATTGATTTTTGGCATGCCAACCAACGTTTTTCCTCGGTTGCAATGGAATATGAAATGGTGAAATCTGAAGTGCCTTTACGGAAAATGAGGATTATTATAAGGTCTAGCCATGTGGAAAGGTGGGCAACTCTGTTGGAATAAACTTCATGCGACAAAGAATCAGGAGGATTTCATGAGCGTGGATCAAAAGGCCCTGGCCGGTAAGCTGAAAGAGATGTACCCGGAAATCAGAAAGCATGGTTTGGATCTTGGCCTTTCCTTTGACAGCACCAAAGACGCCTGGATCGTAAAGCTAACCAAGGGGCAGCATGAAATGACCACTCACCTCGACAGAAAAGATGCCGAGGATTGTCTTGAAGGCATCGAGTGCGTCTATCTGGGCGTCCAAATCGCTCAGTTTCTCAAAAACTTCGAAGCCTCCTAGCCCATGGGAGCTATGCCTGATCACACCAGGCTCTCAGCCTCCGGGTACAGTGTTTTGTGTTCAGGATCACAATGAAGTCGCCGGGTTTTCTCTCCCTTGGGAGGGATGCCCGGAGAAAACTGAATTTCTATTTTTGACCATGCATCCTTAGCAGGGCGAAAAAGAATCCCTTCCTTTTGGACCGTTTTTTCCATGAAAAGGGAACAGAGCCATGTCTTTCCAGTTCATTCACACCGGCGATGCTCCTGAAGCCATCGGCCCCTACTCTCAGGCTGTCCGTTCGGATTCCCTGGTGTTTTTGAGTGGCCAGATCGGCCTCAACCCCAAAACAGGCGAAATGGTGAGTGAAGATTTTACAGCACAGGTTGAACAGACAATGGAAAATCTTCTGGCGGTTCTGCATGCTGCGGGCTGCCAGGCCTCCCATGTGCTGAGCGTGGACGTTTATCTGACGGACATGGCCCAGTTTCCCCTTTTCAATGAAATTTACGGAAAATACTTTTCCCGGCACAAACCCGCACGGGCGGTGGTGGAGGTGTCCCGGTTGCCGAAAGGTGCGCAGGTGGAAATCAAGTGCGTGGCCCGCCACCAGGGTTAGCACGAAAGTTTCACGCCTCTTCGGTGCTTTTTTCCATAAGGAGTTTTGCGGTTGAGAATGGATGCAGCGGCCATGGATAAGGCCTGGATATGCTATGATGTGGATTGCTCCCATGAATTGACCGAGGAGCTGGCTGCCTGGATGGCGGAGAATCTGGCCGTTTCCGTGGAGATCACTTCCCGGGGTGTGAGGTTTTATGTTGAATGCGGCTTGAAGGGAGATGAAGAGCCGGGGGATGTGATCGATATTCTGGAAAAGTTTCGCCATGTTTTTTTCGTTCCTTCTCCTCTCCCCATGGTTTCTTCCGTGCTGAGGGGCGACGATTGGGCGAATCGCTGGAAAAGCCATTTCAAGCCTTTGAAAATAGGTTCCGGCTTCATCGTTTGTCCCACCTGGGAAACAGCGGTGCCCGCAGACGGTGAGAAGGTCATTCGCATGGATCCTGGAATGGCATTTGGCACGGGGCACCACGAAACCACGAGGCTCTGCCTGGAGTGGCTGGATGATCCTGGAGTTTCCCCGGACCAGAATGGTCCGGCCAGATCCCTGCTTGATGTGGGAACGGGTTCCGGAATTCTGGCCATGGGGGCAGCGCTCCAGGGTTTTCATCCTGTTGTGGGGGTGGACAACGATCCGGAGGCACTTCAGGTGGCCGGGGAAAACATTGAGATCAATGGCTTGACTGAAAGGGTGCAACTCATATTGTCTGACAATGTGGAAGTTTCCGGTCGTTTTCACATTGTGATGGCCAATATACAGGCCCTGCCTCTCATCAGGATGTCAAAAACCCTGGTGGGTTGCCTTGAGGAATGGGGGCTTTTGGTCTTGAGCGGCATTCTGATCGAACAAGGGCAACAGGTCCAAAAGGCTTATGAAGAATTGGGCCTGAAACTGACAGTTTATAGAGAGGCGGGTGAGTGGTGCCTGCTGGTCTTTGAGAAGGTGGCAGAAAGGAAAGAATTCCATGAAGGAGCGGGATAGAGGGGGCGAATGGATTTCAGTGGGGGAGCATGGCAGGCTGGAGGTGCCTTCAAGGCCTTTCATCGGTTACATCGAAGGGGATGGAGTGGGGCCTGATATCTGGAAGGCGACCCGAAGAGTCGTGGATGCCTCCATTGAGAAGGTTTACAGGGGAGAGAAAAGAATTGTCTGGCTGGAACTGCTGGCGGGGGAGAGAGCCTACAAAAGCGTCAACGAATGGCTTCCCCAAAACACCATTTCTGAACTGCGCAAATGCGTGGTGTCCATAAAAGGCCCCATGACCACACCTGTGGGGGAGGGCATTCGCAGTCTCAATGTGGCCCTTCGGCAAATTTTGGATCTTTATGCCTGCATACGGCCTGTGCGTTACTTCTCGGGCGTGCCATCCCCCGTGAGGCGTCCCGAACGGGTGAACATGGTGGTCTTTCGGGAAAACACCGAAGACGTGTATGCAGGAATAGAGTGGGCCGCCGGGTCCAACGAATCGAGACGCCTGGTGAAGCTGCTTCAGGACCAGTTCGGTGTTCAGATTCCTCACGATCCCGGATTGGGCATCAAGCCCATCAGCCGCTATGGCACTCAGCGTCTGGTGCGCAGAGCCATTCGCTATGCCATTGACAGGAAACTGTCTTCCGTGACGCTGGTCCACAAGGGCAACATCATGAAATTCACGGAGGGAGCTTTTCGAACCTGGGGTTATGAGCTGGCAGCAGAGGAATTTGGCCGTGAAACCATCACGGAAGAAGAGCTTTGGGACACGCAAGGGGGAAAAGTGCCCCCGGGGCGTGTGGTCATGAAAGACCGCATCGCCGATTCCATGTTTCAGCAGGTGCTGCTGAGGCCAGAGGAATACCAGGTGATCGCCACTCCCAACTTGAACGGTGATTACCTCTCGGATGCCCTCGCCGCGCAGGTGGGAGGGCTGGGCATGGCGCCCGGGGCCAACGTGGGAGACCAGTGCGCCATTTTTGAGGCCACTCATGGAACCGCTCCCAAGTATGCGGGGCTTGACAAAGTCAATCCCGGCTCCCTCATCCTTTCAGCCTCCATGATGCTTGAGCACCTGGGATGGAGCGAGGCGGCGGCACTCATCGAGGATTCCCTGGAAAAGACCATCCTCTCAAGAACGGTCACCTATGATCTGGCCCGACAGCTGGAAGGCGCCAGGGAAGTGAGTTGTTCCGAATTTGCTGAGGCCATTGTGCGCAACATGGAAACATGACAACCGGAAAGCTTTTGGAATCTTCAAAACTTTTCTTTGTGCCCCCGTCACCCCCTTTGCCCCCATGATGGTCCTGGTGGCATGGAAAGGCAAAAAGCATGTGGGGACCGCTCGATCAAGGGAAAGAGAAATTCTGCCGGCTGGCCAGGGTGATTCCCCAGAAAGTTTTCCATTTGCGAAAAGTGCCCGTGCAGGGGGCGCCATCAAAGGGTCATGAATCCTTTGTCTTTCGCCTGCCCGGCAGGTGCTTGGCTGTCCTTTCATGCCTGTCCTTCCGATGCGGAAGCATTGCGGCAGGTTTTATGGATCTATTGTATCCACCGTCGTGCATTTGCTGTGAAAGCTACCAGTTGGACCATGAAGGCATGGACTGGTGTGAAGGGTGCTTGAACCGGTTGCCGTGGATTGGCACTCCCCTTTGCACCGGTTGCGGAAAACCTTATCACAAAAGCCCCTCCTCCGTAGACCATCTTTGCGGGGAGTGCATCCAGGATGTTTTTCACTTCGATTTTGCGCGCTCATCTTTTTATCACGAGGGCTTGATCAAAGAATCCCTGCATGCCATCAAATTTGGATCGGAACTTCACCTCGTACGGCCTGTGGCCCAGTTGCTCGCCAAAACCGTACAGGAATGGAGGCGCGCGGGGTTTGATCTGCTGATTCCCGTTCCCCTTCACCCACGCAGACTGGGCCAGCGAGGTTTCAATCAGTCGGCCCTGCTGGCCAGGTTTCTGTCCTCGAGCCTTTCGACTCCTCTGGACCTGGCCATTTTAAAGAGGACGCAGTGGACAGTTCCCCAGACGCGCCTGAGCCGGGAAGAGCGCCTGAGCAACGTGAAAAACGCCTTTTGCGTGGAACATTCCCGGCGTTTGAAAGGGAAAAGAGTGCTTCTCGTGGATGATGTGTTCACCACGGGAAGCACTCTCAGTGAATGTGCGGGCGTTCTCAAGACAAGTGGAGCACAGGAAGTCTCTGCCGTGACCGTTTCCCGTGCCATATGGGAGCATGGAGTTCATTACGGCTCAAAGGGGCAGGGAAGCGGCCTTGGGGAGAATGCCCGTCTCTGAAAGCCAATGACCATTGGCAGCGGCGAGAAAGGGGCCATTGATCAGGCTGGGCTTGTTGTAGATGAAGGGTCTGCCTTTGAAGTCCAGCATGACGCCACCTGATGCGGAGACGATTGCCTGTCCGGCGGCCGTGTCCCATTCCCATGTGGGTCCAAGGCGCGGATAAAAATCTGCTTCGCCTGATGCTATGGCGCAGAACTTGAGGGCGCTTCCCTTTCGAATCGTTTCATGGCGTGGGATGAGTTCCAGGAGCGATTCCATATGGGGAGAAGGGTGGGAGCGGCTTTTGAGGACCCGGACCCTCTCGGGAAAGGAAGCTGTGTCCAGTTTCAACTCCTGTCGCCTGCCCTCCTGAATTCTCCAGGCACCCTCATTGACCCGGGCCAAGAAAGTGTCACCGGAAACGGGGGCGTGAATGAGCCCGATGACAGGGATCTGGCCCTCGATGAGCGCGATGTTGATGGTGAACTCACCATTTTTTTTCACGAATTCCTTGGTGCCGTCCAGGGGATCCACACACCAGAAAAGAGGCCAGTTGCGCCTTGTGCTGTGAGGAACTTCCTTCCCTTCTTCCGAAAGGATGGGAATATGGGGGTGGAGAGACCGCAGGCCATCGGCTATGATCCTGTGAGAACTCGTGTCGGCGAGAGTCAGGGGTGAGTCATCTTCCTTTTTCTCCACGCTGAAGTCCGTGCTGTAAACTTCCAGAATGGCCCTGCCAGCCCTGAAAGCCAGCTGAACAAGGTGTTCCAGATCGATTTTCCCGCTCTTCATCATGGCGAAACCCGTGCCCCAATTTTGGGAGATTATGGGATGATTTCCAGGAGAGATAGCTGACCGAGAAAACCTACACGCATGAGCTTTTCATGGCAATGGAATTTTGAGGGCCGTTGCGGAAGTTTCCCGGGAAAAGCTGGCTCATGGACGTAGAATGGCTGAAAAGTCGCATTCCTTCGAAACTCTACGACAGGGGGAGGTTATGCTGGGAGCTGTTGCGGGTGACATCATTGGTTCTGTATACGAGGGCAATCCTGTAAAAACCAAGGATTTCCCTTTATTTTCCCCACGTTCGACTTTCACCGACGATTCGGTGCTGACCATTGCGGTGGCTCACGCCATTTTGGCGAAGCTCTCCTACCAGGATGCCCTTCGCGGATTCGGACGCAAATATCCTCATGCGGGCTATGGCGGCTCTTTCATGGAGTGGCTTTTTTCTTACGGACCCAAATCCTACAACAGCTGGGGCAATGGCTCGGCCATGCGTGTCAGCCCCGTTGCCCATGCTTTCGACCATGAAGGCACCGTCCTGGAGGAAGCAAAAAAATCTGCGGAAATCACCCATGATCATCCCGAGGGAATCAAGGGCGCCCAGGCAACGGCTCTCGCCGTTTTCCTTGCCCGCAAGGGAGCTGAAAAGGAAGTAATCCGGGATCGCATTGAAAAGCGATTCGGTTACGATCTTTCCCGCACCACCGATGAGATTCGACCCGGTTATTCCTTCGACATTTCCTGCCAGGGCACCGTGCCCCCGGCTCTCAGGGCATTCCTGGACTCCACGTCTTTTGAAGATGCCATTCGCAATGCGGTTTCCCTGGGAGGAGACAGCGACACCCTGGCGTGCATCACGGGAAGTGTGGCAGAAGCCTTCTACAAGGACATCCCCCTGGATATCCTTTGGCAGGTCAAAAATCGTCTCACCCATGACCTTTGGTCATCCACCTCCGGATTTTATAGCCTTTATGGCATTCAGAGTATTGCACAGAAGCTGAGAACTCTTGAAAAGGATTGATTGTCTCAATCCCGGAGCTTTCTGGAAAAGCGTCTGGAAAAACGGTTGACTTCATTTCCAGGTTTCTTTAGGCTGCTGTTCGATTGATTCAAGCGGGTGACAGAAGTTGCCCATGCACGCACTGCCAAATCCTTCTGCCTCAAAAAGGCAGAGGCGTTTGGTGTGGAAAAGGGGAAACTCCCGCAGGGGGGTTCCCATGATGAATTTCAGGCCACGAAGGCTGCCATCTTCATGAAGGGAGATGTGTGCCTCGTGGCTTTTTTTGTGGAGGAGAGGGGAAGCGGTTGGATGTTGTGAACGTTGCCCGTGCGCTTGATTCTGGAGAGCATGGGGCGTGCATGGCCGGGGCCTGTGGTTCAGTGGGTCATGTTTGAAATTCCGAAGGGGAGAGGGGGCTGAGATGAACGGAAAATTCAGGGTGGCTGCCGGAACGTTTTTTTTCGCATTGTGGCTGTTTGCCAGCGCATTTCCTGCCAAGGCAGAGGAAATGCCTGTGGCTGCCCATGAACTGGAGGGGATCGTGGTCACATCCACGCCCATCATCCAAGGCAATGTGGTGGATTCTTTCGGAGCCACTTCCACCATTGTCACGGAGGAGCAGATAAGGAATCTCAACGCGCAGGATCTGGCGACCGCTTTGCGGCGTACTCCGGGAGTGAACATCTCCAGGTACAACCACATCGGCTCGCACGGGGGGGCTCAGGGAGGCGGTGTCTTCATCCGGGGAATGGGATCGAGCAGGCCCGGGTCCGAAATCAAAACCTTCATCGATGGCGTGCCCATGTACATGGGTCTGTGGAACCACCCTCTTCTCGATCTGCTCTCTGTGGACACCGCCGCGGCCATCGAAGTCTTCAAGAGTCCTCAGCCTCAACGGTTTGGAAATGCCTTTGGAGCGATCAACATCGTGCCCAAACGGAAAATGGATGATGGCTTTGAGACCAGCCTGCATGTGGCAGGGGGCAGTTTTGACACGATCATTCAGAGGGCAGAACATGCGGGCAAAGTGGGAGGCACCGATTACTACCTGGGTCAGAGCTTCAGGAAGTCCAGCGGACACCGGGAGAAATCCGACGGTCAACTGACCAATTATTTCGGAAGGGTTGGCAGGAATCTGGGAGAAAACTGGCGCGCGTCCGCATTTGGCTTGTATACGGACAACCATGCGTGGGACCCTGGTGAAAAAGGTGGGGATCCTCTGGACAGAGACGGAAAATATGGAACCGAAGCTTTGATGGGCTCCATCAAGCTGGAGCATGATTACGGCAGAGCGCGGGGGAGCGTCCAGGTTTACTCCAACAGGGGTGAAGGCCAGCAGCTGAAAAGGCCCGATGGAAGGCCGGACTCCACATGGGAGTTCACGTTCTATGGGGTGAGAGCAAGGGAAGAGTTCAACCCCTGGCAGGGTGGCGAACTCCTCTTGGGACTGGATCACGATGTCATCAAAGGAGAAGGGGGAGCCGCAGACGACAAATGGGATGGGCACACCCAGAGGATCACATCCCCCTATGCAGGTTTCAGTCAGTTCATTGGTGACGAGTATGGTTTGTACGCCATTCCTTCCGCAGGCCTTCGGCGTTACCACCACAATAGCTTTTCCTCTGAAAATGCACCTTTCGGTGGAATCGTGCTGGGATACAAAAACACACAAGCCCATTTCGGGTATTCCAGAGGGGTGATCTACCCCGGGAATGAGGTTGTCTATCTCTCGGAACGCTCCATACCCGCTTTGGGAGAGTCATGGAAAAATCTGAAAGCGGAAACCATGGACCATTTCGAAGTGGGCATCAGCCACACCTGGGAAACCCTGAGGGCTGAGCTGGTCTTTTTCCGGGACGAGGGGAAGAACCGCTACGTGATTGACCCTCCTCCTCCTTTTCCACCCGTGTATTCCAACATCGGTGACTACCGCACTCAGGGAATAGAAGCCACTTTGGCCTATGATCCCACTCGGAGCCTCTCCCTTTTTGCGGGAGTGACCTTTTTGGATGCCAGGCCGAGCGACCTGCCCTATGCCCCTGATACCACATTCAGCGCCGGGTTGAACTGGCGGTTCATGGAAGATTTTCTGCTGAGCATGGACGGGCAGTATGTTTCCAGCATGTACGTCAACCCGCAGGCCCGGCGGGATGGAGCCGCGGGCGACACAAAAGTGGGCAGCCATTATCTTTTGAATGGTAAACTGAGTTACTTTTTCACTCTTGGGCCACAAAAACTGGACGTGGAACTCTTCGTGGCGGGAGAAAACCTGACCGATGTGAATTACGAATACCGCCCTGGCTATCCCATGCCGGGAATCAATGGGATGGCAGGTGTGAGCATGAGGTTTTGACGCGTTTCACAGGGAGGGTTTGTTGGTCGGAAAGGAAGTTCACATGCTCCGTGGATTTTGCACAGCGATGTCCTTGTGCGTGGCTCTTTTTTTGGCTGCACCGGCTTCCGGAAAATCAGTCATGGTCACGGACATATCCGGAAGACTTGTTGAGGTTCCTCAAAGTCCGGAAAGAATTGTCTGCCTGGGGCCGGGGACATTGAGGATCGTGGTTTATTTGCAAGCCTGTGACAAGGTGGTGGCGGTGGAGGACCTGGAAAAGCTGAATCCCCGAGGCCGTCCGTACTGGCTGGCGCAGCCCCGCTTGCACGATTTGCCCTCCGGGGGGCCGGGAGGGCCGGCCAGCATCAACCAGAAACCAAACCTGGAACTGATGCTGAGCTTGAATCCTCAGGTCATTTTTGTGAGCTACATGGATGCCTCCCTGGCCGAGGAAGTCCAAAAGAGCCTGAGGATTCCCGTCATCGTTCTGAGCTATGGTCCATTTGCCAGCTTTGACGACACATTCTTTCAATCTTTGAACCTTGCGGGGCAGGTGCTGGACCGGGAGGAAAGGGCCCGAAAGGTGGAGGCTTTCATTGGGTCTGCCCGGGAAGATTTGAGACGCAGGTCCGGGGGTGACCAAAAGGAGCCAAAGCCGCGTGTCTACGTGGGAGGACTGGGCTTCCGCGGTTCTTTGGGCCTGGAAAGCACCGATCAGAACTACCCTCCCTTTGATTGGGTTCAGGCGGCAAACGCTGCCAGGGAGATGCAAACGTCTGCGAAGGGTCACATCCTGACCCATATGGAGACTCTGCTGGGCCTGGACCCGGACATCATTTTTCTGGATGGCGGGGGAATTCACCTGGTTCAGCAGG
>Ga0207421_10006469_pt1 | contig 12755 bp, 8 predicted proteins | sample SodLakKL_010_SED_4_FD_187542 | JGI IMG/M metagenome (GOLD analysis project Ga0207421, IMG submission 187542) | Alkaline sediment microbial communities from Lake Tanatar, Kulunda Steppe, Russia - 8KL_010_SED (SPAdes) (version 2) | ecosystem: Environmental > Aquatic > Non-marine Saline and... | reverse complement strand
CATGCTTTTAACCCAGTTCTCATATCTTTTTCTTCTACTCTTAATTAAATCTTCTGCAATTAAAGAAAATTGATACAAAATTTAGTTTATATATGATTAGTAACTTAATGGCGAAAGATTATGTAGACTTGCTATTTGGAATGTTGAGTTTCTTTTTTATCTAGTCTCTTTGCATGATTTTCTTTCCGAGTTCCTTTTCTTCTCCGAAGAGATTTTCTAAGAGTTATTGTTTGGAACAACCTTCCATGAATTCGTATAGGTACTGTATGATTTTTTAGGATATCTCGCAATTTTTATTAGAAGTTATAGGGATTTTTTATTATTTATCGTCAGCCTAATTTTCCAGATTTAATGAAAAAATTTTGGTTTTTTGGTTAATTATATTGTTGTCCGTACTAAAGTCATGTAAACCGCTTACGAACAAGAAGTCGCACCGTCCGGAATCTAAGTCAAAATCGTCTGTTAAAGAAAAAACTTCAGAAGAAAAATACATTTCTTCATACGCAAATAAGACGAGGCAGGGACCTAATTCGAGTTCTATTTTTTCACTCCCTTAAATTTAATAAGATTTGGGGGGACATACCCAAGTGGTACAGGTATATAGGGCCGAGGGAGGTGAAAAAAACAAAATGGATACTAAAACGACGGGCATTATTGCGGTTATAGTTATTGTAGTAATAGTGGGCGGTGTATCTGCCTTCTTTATGTGGAACGCAGAAGAACCTAACGACGCTCCAAATGAAGTGGACGAGATAGTAAGGGATGACGTGGTAAGCTTCCTAACCGATTATGATTGGGATGGTGTACAGTCTATCTTAGAAGATTCAGGAATAGAAGTACCGGAGATAAGGGAAGCGATTGGGGAGGAATTTACCTTCCAACATGTCAATCAAGGTGATCCTGCAAACCCGTTCCACGCCAAAATAGAAACTGGCTGGAATGAAGCAGGAGAAGCTCTAGGAGCCGATGTTGCTACTTCGTGGGGTTACGAGGATCTTGAGGATGCATTGGATCACGGTCAATCTGCGATTGATATGGGTGTCGACGGCATGTTTATCTTTAACCTAGCTCCGGATCAGTGGGAACCTATTGTGGAAGAGGCGTTAGAAGAAGATATAGAAGTAGTCGTAATGAGCTCTCCAATGCCACAATACGAGGAGTACGAGGTACCGTTCATTGGTTTCGAGTTGGAGGAGCAAGGTTATCATGTTGGTGAATACTTTGTTGAAAGGATTGAAGAGGAAGGTATAGAAGAACCCGTTGATATCGCAATATTTACGGAGTTCATAGCTCCCTATGCTACCGCTCGGAGTGATGGAACTTTGGAAGCTCTAGACGACGCCGGGATAGAATACAATGCTTTTGACATGCAAGAAGTGGGCGAGGATATGGCGGAAGCTCGGGACACGATCGAAGCTTTCCTAATGGCAAATCCAGAGACTGATATCGTAGCATCCCTTGGGAGTGTAAGTTCTGCGGCAGCTGGCCTGACTCTCAGGGAGGAGTACGAACCTGGAGATAAAATATGGGCTGGATACGATCTGTTAGATCAAACTGTAGATGCCATAAAAGAAGGATACGGTGCGTCGAACGTGGATGAAGTGTATAATTATGGTTTCCTAGCCGCCATAACGTTGTTCCTCAGAGCAAGATACGACATGAGAATGGGTGATATGCCAGTCGCCACAGTAATGGTAGATCAAAATAACATAGAAGAATTTGAATACTGGGCTGAAAAAGGAATAAAATAATTCCAAGAGATATTTGAGGAAAGATTAAGGCTCTGTTGATCTAATGATGCCGAAAAAGGGAAATCGAAGATTTCTTTTCTTTATTCTTATTTTATTCTTTACAAAAAAATCGCTTTTTCCGATAATTTAAAGAAAAAATAAGCCGGTTCCAGGAATATTCCCAGTTTTAAAGATGTCTTATTATTTTCTTGTATTTTGAAATATATTCCTTATTGGCTTCGTCTCCTCCTGGAACATTAGCTGCTAACCATACAGGCGGTTCTTCATTTTTCTCTAACATTTTTTCTGCGGTTTCAATAGTGAGTGAGTGAAGGATAACTGCTCCAATTGCTGCCGAGGTTGGACCCATTTTGTTAGGGATTCCTTCAATATCGATAACAGCGTCTCCTGGTTCAGTTTTGTTGTCGATAACCACATCAGCTATTTCATACAACTTTTTTCCACTGGAGTGTCTAGATTCTACATTCCTCGTATATTTCATTGAAGTTATCGCTACGACGTCCAATCCCCTCTCTTTAGCACCAATTGCCATTTCAATCGGGACTGGGTTTCGTCCAGAAGTGGATATATCTATAAAAACTTCACCCTCTTCAAGAGGGTATTTCTGTAAAACTTCCTCTGCGTAACCTTCTAATCTTTCAAAGAAAGTACTTTGGGTGGCATTTTCCAGAGTTAGTGGAGGTTCTGAGATCAAATCGATAGGAACTAGCCCCCCTGCTCGATAAAAAATCTCTTTGGCCAGCAGCAATGAATGGGAAGACCCGAATACATGGAGTAAGTTGTCTTCAATAAGTGATTTAGCGATCTTCTCCGCCGCCTCTTCGATACTATCCTGTTCTTCGTTTTGAACCATTTTAATCTTCTTTTGTACCTTCTGGAAATAAGCTAGTGAAGTCTCATTCAACGTCAGTTAAACACCAGGTCATGAATTTTTTTGGATGTCTTAATAGTTTTTCCGTTCTTCTGTTTTGTTTAATAGTTAAAGTGATTAGTTTCCGCTCAAGACTATTTCAAATTCTCTGAATTTGTCTGCCAAAAACTGGAAAGGCCTTTTTATCAGCACAAATACGGCTTTTATTAAAAAAAGCATTTGAAACCTAATGTTTTTATTTTTTCTAAAATTTATAAATCAGTGAAGTCTATGAATTCAGATTACTTGCTGGGGGTTGATATAGGGACAAGTGGATGTAAATCTGTACTTCTTGAATCAACGGGGGAAATAAAAGGAACTTGTTCTGAAGGTTATGAGACCAAACACCCGCAAAGAGGTTGGGCCGAACAGGAACCGATGGATTGGTACGATGCTTTTCTAGCCAGTGTCAGAAAGGTAATTTCGAGAACGGGCATAGATGAGGAATGTGTTGCTTCTATTGGTATTGATGGGATGATGAATTCATTAACTTTAGTGGATGAGAACGGCAGGGATCTGAGATCGAGCATTATCTGGATGGATAGGAGAAGCGTTCCACAAGCTAAAAAATTAAAAGAAAATCGAGAAGTTCTGAAGTATATAGATAATCCGATAACACCAATAGCTCTGCTGCCGAAAATACTTTGGATTATGGAAAACGAGGAGGAGGTATGGAATGAAACGAAACATGTTCTTTTGCCGAAAGATTTTATCAGATCAAAATTAGTTGAAACAGAACCAGTAACTGACTATTCAGATGCGTCGTCCACCTTACTTTTGGATATGCAAAAGCTGAGTTGGTCAAATGAAATCTGTGAGCTTACCGGTATAGAGAGAAATAAACTACCTGAAATAGTTTCTTCATCTAAAATTACCGGTAGATTGTCCCAAAAGGCTGCTAGAGAATTAGGTCTAAAAAAAGGAGTTCCCGTCGTTACTGGATGTTCCGATTCTGCCGCTGACAACCTTACTGCCGGTGTTTTTAGACCTGGTCAGGTCTTATTGAGAATGGGTACTTCCGGGGCCTTATACTTAGTAACCAATAAAGATAAGTCGAAGAAACAGGAAAAAGTCTATAAAATAAAGCATTTTAAACCTGAATCGACTTTAATTCATCTGCATTCTCCTTCAGGTATTTCTAAATCTTGGTTTCAAGGTACTTTCCTAAGTGAAATAGTTAAAAATGGAGATTCAAAGGAAGGATTGAATGAATTATGCGAAAGTATAGCGAAAGAGGCACCTGTAGGGTCTCAAGGACTAATTTTTTATCCCTTTTTGGGAGGTGAACATAGTCCTCGTTGTGATTATGATCTAAGGGGGGCCTTTCTTGGTCTGGATATGTCTCATGAGATAAGCCATTTTGCCAGAGCGGTATTTGAGGGAACAGCTTTTTCTCTAAGGGAGTGTTTTGAATTGCTTAAGAGGAAAAATTCTTCAATAGAATCCATACGGATGATAGGTGGAGGGGCTAAAAGCGATTTGTGGAGAAAGACTATATCTAATGTATTTGGGAAAAAAATAGAGGTTCCTAAACATGATGAAGCATCTGTGGGTGCTGCAATTCTTGCCGGGATAGGTTCAGGGGTATTTGAAAGCGTAGAAAAAGCTGTTAAAAAATGCATTGAGATAAAGAAAATTGAGACTCCGGAACCAAAAAAGCAAAAAGAATATGATAAGATTTACAGAAAATACTTAAGATCCCTCGATAAGTTACAGAAAATCGGAAACTAAACGATTGAGGATTTTCTCCGGATAAATGAGAAATGTAGAAATGGTTAACTGCACTTGTATAGTACTTTTCCGTTAACTATCGTGGCAAGCACGTTAAATTCTGAATCAATAATTGTAACATTTCCAGCACACCCAGGACTGAGCCGTCCTCTGTCAGGATAACCAAGGGCAGTAGCTGGATTCAAAGTAGCCATTCTCACGACATCTTTGATATCGTATTCAAGCTTCGAATATACATTTTTGATAGCTTTATTCATAGTCAGAGTACTCCCAGCTAATCTTCCCGTTTCCTTTATTTTGCTTATCCCATTTTCTACGATTATTTCCTGTCCGCCAAGTTCGTATCTTCCATCAGATAGACCTGTGACGGATATAGAATCTGTGATTAAAATTGTTTTTTCGACGCCTTTTGATCTTAAAGTGATATCTATAGTTGCTGGATGAAGATGTACAAGATCTGCGATCAGTTCTGCATACACGTTATCTCTCGTCAAGGTAGCTCCAATTATACCTGGTTTTCTGTGGTGAAAGCTTTTCATACCATTATAAAGATGATTGGAGATCGTAATTCCTGCTTCAAATCCTTCAAGTGCTTCTTCATAACTAGCCGCTGTATGCCCTGCTGATAATACGATCTCGAGCTCTTTTGCTTTTTCTATATATTTTTTCGCTTCCGGTAATTCGGGGGCAAGAGTGATTCTATCTATCATTCCATCTGCCGTTTCATACAAGTCATCAAGTTCATCCAAATCTGGTTTCCTTAGAACCTCTGGGTTCTGAGCCCCTTTTTCTTCTCCAGTTCCGAAGTGAGGGCCTTCGAAGTGTATACCTGGCATTTCAGCTCCTTCATTATTTCTCCGCTTAGCTTCTCTAAAGGCCTCTGCAGCTTTCATGAGGGCTTCTTGAGTTTCCGACATGGTTGTTGGAAGAAAAGTTGTAACACCCGTTTCAGGTATAGTTTCAGCGATCTTTCGTAAATTTTTACTTTTATCGGTTGTCGAGTCGTAACCTCCATAACCATGCATATGGATGTCTATAAACCCCGGGCAGGCTATTGCTTCCGGAAAAATGTGCGTGTTTTTATTTTCGCCGCTATTCCATGAGGCAATTCTTTTCACTTTGCCGTCTTCGATAATTAGAGAAACTTCATTTAGTTCTTCCGTGGGGGTAAGAGCCTTACCTACTTTCAGAATTAATTTGTCCATAAAATCTCCTTTAACTTATCATATTAGTTGGCTTTATTATTGGACTTGAATTTTTCTTTCCACAATTTCAGTTACTGTCGTCTTTCCTTAAAGTTCCTAACTGTCGGCAAAGCCTCTTTGGAAATACATAATAGAGGTTCTTGAGATTTTCCCCGTTAGTTGAGTCCTGAATTGGGAAATTTCCAATTCATAAGTCCATCTAGTATCGCGGGGAGGCTAGATAGAGATGATTGTAAGGATAAAAAATTGTATTGAAGTGGTACATTTTGAGTAAAATGGAAATGAATGTCTCAATGTGTGAATTTTTCACCCTCCATCGATCTTTTTCGTCGGAGGAAGCTTGGATTGGGTTTCTTAGGTTTAATTGGGAAATATTTCAGTTTGAGGTGGATAGAAAGGCTGAATAAGGTTCCGTTTAAGGCTGCTGGGTCCGTTTTCATTTTTATGCTGGGCTTTCACATCCTGACAAGAAAAAGATCCTTTCCTTCAGCGAAAAACCGATTATGTTTGGATTTGAGGAAGATGGAAAATTTTCTAAATATTTTTTAGATGTTAAACGCTTTTACATATCTATGGATCTTTTCTTGGATCTTGTCTACTATAAAACTGTCAGGACTCTTAACTGGGCTGTGCTCTATCACATTTTCATAGAGATTTTTTCTAGCCTTTTTTACTTTTTTTTCTTCTAGCACGTACCTACCTACACAAATACTAATATCACTTCTTTTTTCTCTGGCAAAATTATCGAGATCGCTTTTGTTTAAATTTTCTGGAGCAAATTTTTCCCATGGCGCTTTTTTAATAGTTTCCTCCCCTAAAATCTTCATAAAATTAGAATATTTTTTTTCATTCTCTAAATATTCCTTTTCTTTTCTCTCTAACTCTTCTAATCCCTGTACTATGGTACCTGCAAATTCGGGACCAACATTTGCAGCGCCTATTCCTATTTCTGGGAATTTCCTTAGGTCTGAAGTATCTAACCAGTCTGTATAATGAACTTTTAAGAATAAGTCATAATCAGAAGCTATTTTTACTAATTTTTTAGCTTGCTCTATATCAAAATTGTTTTTTCTGTCTATTCTCATGGTGGTTCCAACCTCTCCCACCATAAATATCATCCTTTGAAAGACATCCTGATTTTTTTCTGAAAATTCTTCTTTCAGTGTTTTGATGAACTCTTCGAAGTCCTCTGGTTCGGTCAATCCGCCTGCAATTTCCTCCGTCCCGACTTCATAATAAGGCTTGTGTAATTTTTCTTCTTTTCTAGTTCTTTCTATAGAACTGATTAATTCTAGTGTCCTGTTTGCTACTTCTTCGAATTCTAGTGTATTGTCAGTGGAAGGGTCTTCGGTAGCATCTACATGGAGAACTTTAAAATTTGCTCTCAAGTCTCTCCGAAAGGTTTCTTTTGCATATCTCATTGCCTCCTTCAGTTCAACTTCTGAATCGTCTCGGTCCCTCATGCTTTGATAGGGGCCTCCATGGTCTCTGGCTAGGATATACTCGTTTTCACAATCATATTTTTTACACTTTGAATCTAGTAATTCTACCAAATCTTCTTGTGACCATCCAGTATAACCTCTATTAGCATCTACTTGCCGAGGTGTAACAACGAACATTGGAATAAATCCGTCCTCACGAGCTGATTCTTTAAAAGCGGCTTCGATTATCTCGCTGCTCATCGGGCAAATACCTAGAACCGTTGTCTTGTAGTGATTTTCTATAAGCAACTTCTTAACATCAAAATTCAAATCGGATCAATTCCGTTGAGTTTTAATTAACTGGCTTTCAGCTTAAATAATTTCAAAAAGTACTTCACACTGATAGACATATCTGGAGGAACGTCCTATATCTATCCTAGGGATGAGCATATTAAGAAAAGGGGGATGTTTGTGGTCTCGGACCGGGATATTGTTTGATTCCATTGAAGGCACTCTGAACTAGGTCAGCAATACCACACGCGGTAAATGTCGAGTTGGTGTTTTTTCACGTTCGAGAAAAGTTTTCCGATCTAGCTTGCTAAGTTCTTTAGGCCGAACAGGGAAGCGAAAGTCTTCGCTTGGATCAGTGATTACGACCTTGAAAAGTTTGGTACGTCTGGCGCGATGGAGGGTGCAAGGCACTATCGATGGCAGCTTAGAGTCTTGTTTCAAGATAAGTGCTAGGAAAAATTTAAAAATCTCTAGATGAAAGATCACACAACATGGAGAATAAAGAAGATATATACGAAGAAATCATTGATACTATCGCTAATTTGGAAAATTCGGGAAAATTGAAAAATTTAGTCGAAGAAGCACTGTCTAAAGGCTATCCAGTAGAGGAAATTTCGGAAAATGGTTTAAAAAAGGGATTAAAAATTGTTGGAGATAAATACGAATCGGGGGAATATTTTCTAGCGGAGCTATCATTCGGCGGGGATTTGGTAACGGAAGCTATGGAGATTCTTGAGCCTCATCTTGAAGGTTCTGAGGTTGAAAGAAAGGGCACCATTGTCATCGGCACGGTAGAAGGGGATATACACGACATAGGGAAAAATATAGTTAAAATGCTTATGAAATGTCGAGGCTGGGAAGTGATCGATTTAGGTGTCGATGTACCGCCCTCCGAATTTGCGGAAGCAGTTAAAGCTAATAATCCTGATCTTTTGGGAATGACATCGCTACTGACAACAACTACTCCAAAGTTTGGAGAAACCATTGAGAAATTGGAGGAACAGGAAATACGTGATGACGTGAAAATAGTTTTAGGGGGTCGCTCTGCCTCTGAGGAAATTATGACACAAGTTGGTGCGGAAGCATATGCTGTGGATGTTGAAAGTGGCATCAAAAAATGTGAGGAGTTGATACTTAATGATGACGCCTAGGGAAAGGTTTAAAGCCATTATGAATTTTGAGGAACCGGATCAGGTACCATGGATAGAGAACATGGATATCGAGCCATTAATAAAATGGCTCGGGACGCACATCCCAGCCAAAGAGGTAATGGTTCCAAATCACGGATGTTGCTTTGAACAGGCTTTTCCCGCATTTGTCGGTTCATCTCCGAATGACATTAAAACTTTTGATACACACTCGCATTTCGGTTTCACTCCAGTCGCAGGTATTATAGCTCCCGTGGATCTTTGCCCGATTCCCCGCTTTCCTACCGAGAGGGTAGAAGAAACGGAAGATTACATAGAAGAGAAAGTCAATACGGGAGTAACGGTCCGATTGTCAAAAAAAGCACCCCACCCAATGTATACTATGCCGATGTTCAAAGACTGGCCGGTTCAGGGTAGGGAAAGCTGGGAAGAGTACAAAAAGCGATTGAACCCGCTTGACGATCGGAGACTTCCCAAAGATTGGAATCCGGAGTATTACAAAGAAAAATTTAAAAATTTTGAGTGTGGGGCGGCAATGCTTAACGTTAATGGTTTTTATGGTTTCGGGGCTCAACTTATGGGGATAGATAGATTCAACAAGTCTTTCTATAAAAATCGAAAGTTAATAGAGGATATGATTCAATACTGGAAATTTTTTATCAAGGAAGCTACAAGACCTGTGCTTGAAGTTGCTGGTGATTATTTAGATGCTGTCTATTTTTGGGAAGACATGGCCGAAAGAAATGGTCCATTTATCTCTCCGAAACTTTATGAAGATATTTTCTTACCTCATTACAAAGATCTTATAGATTTCTTTAATCAAAAAAATGTAAAGCACGTAATGGTAGATACAGACGGAAATTTTGAGCCATTGATTGATTTAATGATTGAAGCAGGAATAGATGGTTTATGGCCATTAGAAACTGCTGCTGGTATGAATGCTAGAAAAATAAGGAAAGAATACGGTGATCAAATTTGGGTTGGGGGCAATATCGATAAGGAGAAAGTTAAAGCAGGCGGAGAAAAAATGAGGAAAGAAGTAAACAAAAAAATAGAAACTGCAAAAGAACTAGGAGGATATGCTGTTGGCCTCGATCATTTAGTGCCGGGAGATATTTCCTATAATAAATTCAAGGAATATTCCGAATATGTTAAGAAAAACGTCTAGTTACAGATATAATGTCGAATAATAGTCTTCATTTACTTTTAATTGATATTATCCCCATTTTGGCTATTCTCTTGTAGTTTAGTCACTAATTCTGCGGAATCTCAGAAAGTATTATCTTTATTCTCCTAACTCAATACGGGCCACATTTTCTCGAGGGGAAATGTTTAGTTAATAGTTGAGAGCTAGAAAAGAACGAGAAAGAGTTTTTAAGGAATTCACATTTTTTTTTTGCAGTCTGATGAAAGTTTTCGTTAAAATGACCGAAGTTGCAGAAAGCGTGGTATTGTTGTGAAATCACTTCAGAAGCGGATTGAAAAATGGTGATAGTTACTTTGCGGTATAATTTTTCCGATTTTAAAGTTCGGAATAATTATAGAGGTGTTTTTATTTAATCTAGATATGTATTTGAGATTACAGCCGAGGGAATAGAGAGGCGGTTTTATGACGACATTAATATTTAAACCGGGAAAAGTGGAGGGGAAATTTTCGAAGAATACGAGTCTTATGGATGCGGCTCAAGAGCTTGATGTTGATATTGAGGGGTTATGTGGGGGTAAGGGGATTTGTGGAAGGTGCAAAGTAATAATTGAGGATGGATACGAATATATTTTACCTTTGACTGATTCGGAAGAAGATTTACTTTCTGGAGGTGAAATAGATAAAAATTACAGGTTGTCGTGCTTGGCGGAAGTTGGAGATGAGGGATTTATTCAAGTTCGGGTGCCTTCCGGGTCTTTAAGGAAAGGACGGATATTTCTAACGGAGGGGGAGGAAGTAAAGTTTGAAAAAAATCCCTCGGTTAAGAAATATTATCTGAAAGTATCTATATCTTCCCTAAAAGATAGTAAAGGAGATTATGAAATATTAAAAGATCTTTTAAAACGTGAATACGGATTTAACTGTAATAGTATTGATTATTTAGTTCAAAAAGAATTACCTAGTCTTTTGAGAAGAAAAGAGGGGGAAAAGAAAGATAATTGGGATATAAATGTTACATTGTGGGATGAAGAGGAGATAATAAGCGTTAATCCGGGGAGAAATGAGGATATATTTGGAATAGCTTTCGATGTAGGGACGACAACTCTGGCTGGATATCTAATGGATTTACGTACTGGGGAGACTAGAGCTGTGAGCTCGTCTTTAAACCCTCAAATTGAGTTTGGTGAGGATCTAATGACTAGGATCAATTACTTGATCGAAAGTGAAAGAGGGAGAAAAAAAATGCATAAGAAGGTGATAGGAGGGATAAACAATATTATAGATAATTTGATAGAGGAAGCCGGGGTAAAAAGACGCGAAATTTACGAAATAGTTCTAGTGGGTAATACTGCGATGCACCATTTTTTCTGGGAGATTGATCCCGTATATCTTCTTAGATCGCCATTTATCCCAGCTAGGCAAGCTAGCGTTAAGGTGAAAGCAAGAGAGGTCGGCGTGAATATTAACCCGTCAGGATTAGTATACTGGCTTCCTGTAAGCGGAGGGTGGATAGGAGCGGATAATGTAGCAGTGATGTTGGCGACCGGGATTTATAATAATTCTGAAAACTCTCTGGTGATAGACATCGGTACGAATGGGGAGGTGGCGTTTGGAAATAAAGAGAAAGCTTATGTGACGTCCGCTGCTGCCGGTCCAGCGTTGGAGGGGGCACAGATCAAACACGGGATGAGAGCGCAGGAGGGGAGCATAGAAAAAATGGAAATAGATCCAGAAGATCTAGAACCAATCTACCAGACTATCGGGGATAAACCTCCGGTTGGAATATGTGGCTCCGGAATAATTGATGCGGTGGCTGAAATGCTTAGTTCGGGAATAATTAGAAGAAACGGAAGTTTTGACGAGGAAAAGAAGGGGAAAAATGATCGGATTAGGAGGTTAGAGGGTGGCCTGCTTGAATACGTTATAGCTTGGAGTGACGAATGTTCGATGGATGCAAATATCACAATAACTCAGCAAGATGTTAGAGAAATTCAAAAGGCAAAAGGAGCGATTCAAGCTGCTTCTAGAGTTTTAATGCAGGAACTGGGGACTAGAAAGGTAGATCAAGTACTTCTCGCAGGAGCTTTCGGGAACTATTTAGATAAAGAATCTGCAATGATAATCGGACTTTACCCCGAATGTAATTTAGATAAAGTAAAATCCATAGGAAATGCCGCAGGAACGGGAGCAAAATTATCAATTATGAGTAAAGAAAAGAAGAGAGAAGCGGAAAAAATTCCTGAATTGGTGGAATTTTTCGAAATAGCGGGGACTGAAAAATTTAGAAAGAATTTTATGGAGTCAATGTATCTACCCCACAAAAATCCTGAGCTTTATCCTAGAGTGGAGAGGTTGATTGGTTAAAATTTATTTAAATTTATGTTTATTTTGGTTTTATCAATAAGTTTAGGAATTTGCATGTAATAATCTCTTTAACATGGTGTATAGTCCCCGGGGGGTGCTTAGAAAAACTGAAACGTTAAAAGAGCTTTGATATTGAAGAAAACTACAATATTTCTTTTCTGTTCCTTTCCGATTTATCTAAATCGTCAGTAATAGAACTCAAGCGAAATAAAAAAATACCGACATCGTGTGTTGATTTACAAAATTTATATAAACTGAATTGGTAACGGGTAATGATGTTTTCATTTTCGAAAGAACAAGAAGTATACGATATAGGCGGGGTGAAGATAGGAGGTCAGCCCGGAAAGTATCCAACCGTGTTGGTGGGGAGCGTTTTTTATGATGGCCATGATGTGGTGGAGGACGGCGATAAGGGTATATTCGATAAAGAAGAGACGCTGAAACAAATTAAGGAAGTTGAGAAATTATCGGAATCAACCGGGAATCCGGCAATGCTTGATGTAGTGGGGGGAAGTCCAGAAAGTTTAATTAATTATATAGATTTTATCGCTGACGTAACAGATTTACCCTTTCTAATTGATGGGACGACATCCGACATAAGGATAGAAGCCGCCGAGCATGCTAAAGAAATAGGGGTTTCTAAGAGAGCCGTCTACAATGCAATTACTGTGGACTCCAAAAAGGATGAGATCGAAACGATCAGAAGGACAGATATAGAATCAGCCGTCTTGTTATGCTACAACGCAAAGAAACCCACTATTGAAGGCAGGATGGAATCTTTGGAAAA
>Ga0207421_10006468_pt1 | contig 12756 bp, 16 predicted proteins | sample SodLakKL_010_SED_4_FD_187542 | JGI IMG/M metagenome (GOLD analysis project Ga0207421, IMG submission 187542) | Alkaline sediment microbial communities from Lake Tanatar, Kulunda Steppe, Russia - 8KL_010_SED (SPAdes) (version 2) | ecosystem: Environmental > Aquatic > Non-marine Saline and... | reverse complement strand
AATGAAAGGGAGATACTCAATGGAAAAACAAGAATTCATGGTAGAACTCGATGGTGTGATCGGAACCATTCACACCTATACGCGCAATCCCTTCATGATGGGCTACACGCGTGAACTAAAACGTGCTGTCAAACACGATGATTTGGACAAAATCAAAATCATTCTTGATAAAGTCATCAGTTGGTACAACGAAGAGATCGATAAAATCAAGAACGACGAGTACATCTTTAACAAAAACATGCACGAGAAAGCGTACTTCATCTTGAAAGAGTATCGGCAAGCGATTCAATAGACTTCTTTCATAAGCATAGCACTTTGCCATTAAGCTTGCCATAGAAATTTCGCCCAGATACGCGAAACGGTTTGTAGGATGTGAGAAGACTCTACCATTACTACTTTACCACAATCCTGCATTCCACACAAACAAAGGTCATCCGTCAGGGATGACCTTTTGTTTGGCTTTAGGGCTTGTAGGCTTGCATGAGAAACGATAAAGGAATCCCCTTCGGTGGAGTTTTTCCCAATATGCCCGCTTTGTCTTCGGGAGATTCTTCGAACGACAAAATCGCGATGCCGGCGGCGGCCATGGCGTTGATCAAATCGCCTATAGTAAAAGAATGATCGTAAAACGTCGACGATTTTTTCAGCGTGCTCATGTAAGGCATGCCGTCGTTGCTTACCCACTCTTTGCGAGAAAAGTAATCGTTGACCGACAAATTGGGAAAGTCGGAGTTGTAATTGTCTTCGTCGTCGGCGGCGAACATGTCCGCAACGGGATGCGAATCCTGAATCACCAATATTCCTTTAGGCTTGAGCAACTTTGAAAATCTCGAAAATAGAGATGGAAGGTCTTTTATCCAACTCAAACTCCCAACTGTAATCAATAAGTAATCCGCTTTGCCGTCGTATGATTCGGGGATAGAGAGGACATCGGTTGCGATGAAGATAGCGTCGATGTTCGTCTTTCGCGCCACAGCGTTTGCGTCTTGAACCATGTTCTCGGCAAAATCAAAGCCGACGCCTTTTGCGCCGTAACGGTTGCAAAGCGAAAGCAGTTCGCGCCCGTTGTTTGAGAAGGGATGGTAGACGGTTTTGCCGGCTAGGGGCAAGCGGTTTAAAGCCTTCTTTAAATCCTCGTCCAAAAAAGGCGCCTCTTCTTTTTGCAAGGCGCGCACAATGTCTCTTGTTTTGTAGCTTTTGTGTTCGTAGACCTCTTCCCACGCCTTTTTGTTGGCTTGTGTTTTGTTCATGGCTTTTCTCCTTGTCTAGAGCATATCCCCATTATACCATGAATCCGACAACGCAAAGAAAAAACCGGCGGAACCGGTTTATTTCTTGAGCAATTCTTTAAGTTTTGACGCTTTGGGGACCTTGCCGGCGATGAGCACTTCGCCGTCGACGACAAGCGCGGGCGTGCGCATGACGCCGTATTCGGCGATGTCGTTGATGTCGGTGACTTTTTCGAAAGTGGCTTCGACGCCCAAAGCTTCTACCGCCTGCTTGGCGTGTTCTTCAAGCATGTTGCATTTTTTGCACCCTTTTCCCAACACTTTGATGTTCATAAAACTCCTCCTTTATCCTTGATATATATAAGCGCCGGCAATCAAGCCGACAAACGCGGCGAAAACGGCTACGAGCACAACATAGGTCAACGTCTTCTTTTTGCCGAGCACTTTGGCGATGACAATCATGTTCGGGACGCTTAGCGTAGGACCGGCCAAAAGCAGCGCCGTAGCGGGGCCCCTGTGCATGCCCAAATCGAGCATTGAAAGCAAGAAGGGCACTTCGCTCAGGGTCGCAAAATACATCGTTGTGCCAAAAAACGCGGCCAGCAGGTTCGTCAGGTAATTGTTCTTGCCGACCAAAGAAACGACAAACTCATCGCGCAAGACCGAATCGAGGATGCCGACGATGAAGACGCCGATCAAAAAGAGCGGGATGATTTTTTTGACGAGGTCCCAGGTCGCTTCTCCCCATTCTTTCAAATCGTCAAGGGAGAAATAAAGAACGATTTGCGCCAAAAGCAACGCCGCGAAAATCACCGTCGGCAGCAACCAATAGACGCTGAAAACGAGAATCAACAAGAGCGTCAAGAAAAAGAGCGCGCGCTGCCAAACTTTCAAGTTTGACGCGTCTTCAGGGAGAGCGAAGGCTTGTTCGTCTTCGTCGAGGGCTTCGCTTTTCCTATACACCATAAACATCGCAAACCCGATGACATTCGCCAAAACGATGGCGCTTAGGATGCGCACGAAGGCGATGTCCGCCCCCAAATCGGTGAAGGTCAGGAAAATGGCGAGGATGTTGATGGCGGGGCCGGAAAAAAGGAAAGCCACCGCCGGACCGAGTCCCGCGCCCTTTTTCCGAATGCTTGCGAACATCGGCAATACCGAACACGAGCACACCGCAAGCACAAAGCCGGATACGGAAGCGACGAAATAGGAAAGCCATTTTTTCGATTTCGGGCCGAAGAACTTAAGCACGGCGTTTTGCGAGAGGAAAACGACGATCGCGCCGGAGATGCTGAACGCAATGAACAAAGACAAAACGCGCATCAAGGAAAACGTTTCGCCATCTTCGGGGTAAAAGGCGTAGTTCCGCAAAAACATCAAGGCGTCCTGCAATACGTCGAGGACGGTTTTCAATACATCAAGCATAAAAATCCCTTTCTATGAGCGTATGGTTTTGTGGTATTCTTCGCGCAAAAGACGACGGTCTTTGATGCGGGCGCGGTCTTCTTTCAGGATTGCATACTCTTCAAGGTTTTCGTCCACAATTGCGAGCATCCTCTTCAATGCCTCATCCTCGATAACAAGCGAATACAAAACATAGTTGTCCTCTCGCTTGGTCTTGACGAGCCCGAATTCCTTGAGACGGCGCAAATGCTTTGAAATTTTCGGTTGGGGCAATCCCAATAGCACGACGAGTTCGCACACGCAAAAATCCTGCACACTTAAAAGCATGAGCAGCCGAATCCGCGTCTCATCGGAACACGCTTTGAAAAAATCGGTCAGTCGTTCCATTTCATCACCTCATATACCTATATGCGCATACGGGTATATACTAACGCAAAAGGTGTTTCTTGTCAAGAAACAATAAAAAAAGACCGTTCAACGGTCTTTTAGCGTTTTCGAATACAAAAACAGCGTCACGTCAAGTTGTTTTTCGGTGTCGCCGATTTTCATGCCGCGTTTTGCTTCTTTCAAAAAGCCCATGTGTTCATAAAACCCGTAGTTGCTTTCCGTATCGGAATAGAGATAATAGTTTTGAGCACCGCGGGATTGAAGATGGCGTTCGAAATTTTCAATAAGTTTTTTGCCTAGCCCCATGCCGCGATAGCGGCTATGGGTGATGAAATGCGTCAGTTCGGCGTCGAATTTCTTCTTTGTGTCTTTGAGCAGTTTGTCGCACATCTTGTCGAAGCGGCCGATGGAGCGAAGCAACATGCGCGAACGACGCGAATGAAAGCCCAGATACAGCGAACTTTTGATCATCGGCCAAAGATACCGAAGGTTTTGCAAACGATGCTTTTTCGCGCCTTTCACCTTCGCCATCAAGACTCCGGCCAAATCGCCGTCGACATACACGGTTTGCATGTGGTTTTGAGAAAGGAGCGAACGATACATGTCGCCTTTGTACAGGTGTTTGACGATGCCTTTGTGATCGCTTAGGCGATGAAAGTCCCAGCCGTCTTTGTAGAGTTCGTAAAGTTGTTGAATGTCTTCAGCGTTCCGGGATTCAAAACGGATTTCCTTCATGAACCTCACTCCGAAATTGGATTGTGGGCAAAATCGTAAAGCAAGCGCACGCGGTCGTTCGAAGTACGGTTGAGCGGGCCGAAGAGGGAGCGATTTTGTTCAAAGACGGCGCAGATGCGCACCGTGTGTTCAAACGGTTCGCCTTCGGGGACGGCGACAATGTAATAAGTCGTTGCGCCTTGTTGGGCATGCGCGTCGTAAAACTCGAACGTTCCGCGATAAAGACCGTCTTCACGGCTTGTCTCCTCGTTCCTATAAGTTTGAGAAGCGCTGCTTTCGGCGATGTTTTCATAGCCCAAAATGTGCATGGGATGAAGCGACACGTCGAGGGTGCGCTCTTTTCGTTCAAGATCGGGTTCTTCGTAATCCAACAAGAAATGGCGGTCGCTTTCAAGCGCGCCTTCAATGTGAAAGGCGCTCAGCGAGAAATATGTCCTCGCCCATTCACGCTCGTCGTTTTTAGGATGGGCAAAAGCGTTGATTTCAAAGGCGTAAAGGTCGTAGCCTCCGCTTTCGTTGAGCGAAACGGTGATTTCATAACCCATATAGTATTCGTCAAACTCTTCGACATGGTAGGCGCGTTCAAGTTTGTCGAATTGTTCGGGGTTGTTTGAATAAACGGTATGAGTGGTTTCCACCGTATCGTAAAACGAACGCACTTCGACATTGACCATAGCCGCAAACAAAAGCGCCGTTACAATCAAAAACGGTACGATGAAGCGTTTGTCGGTCAAAGCGGGCATAGTATTCCTCCTAGTGATTCAAAAAGCTTTTCGTCACATTCCCCCCGCTTTTCATGTTTCCCCTTCGGCGAATCAAAAAACATCGCCGCTGTTCAATCGTTTGGTGCGTATTCTTCTATAATCGCTTCAACCTCGGGGCACGGGCTCAAAAAGAGCTCATCGTCTTCCGCGGTCAAATTTTGCATGGTGATGTTGACGATTTCGTTGTTTTCAAGCGTCAGCTGCACGTGTCCGACGTAAATTCCGTTGTAGCCGGATTGAATGGATGGGACACCTTCTAAATTGGTCCATTCCTTATGGTCGTGGGCGTTGAAAATCACATCGACATAAGGTTCTTCGAACGCTTCGACGTCTTCGTTCACATAGCCCCTGTCGTGGGTCAAAAGGAGTACGATGTCGACGTTGAAGATGTTGCGCATGTTTCGCGCGAGGCCTTCGACGATCGGAGCGGGGTTTTCAAAGGGGGCAAGCCCTTCTAAATAGCTCGGCGGGATGACGTCGTCGACGCCTTCTTCAATCGTTCCGATAATGCCCACGCGCAAGCCCGAACGTTCGATGATGACGTTCGTCTCGATTCCGGTAGGCGGACGTTCTCCGCCTTCTTCGATGACGTTGGCGCCTAGAAGCGGAAACTCCGCAATGCCTCTTGAGGGATGGAAATATTCAAGCAGCGTTTCTTGTCCGTAGTCGAATTCGTGGTTGCCGATGGCAAGCGCGTCGAATCCGGCCGCGTTCATGATGTGAATCAGCGCTTCGCCGTCGCTATGGTCGGCGTAATCGGTACCGGAGATCATATCGCCGCCCGCTAAAATGAATGTCCCTTCGGGGTTATCATCAATACGGTGACGCAAGAAATTCGCGATGTAGGCCGCGCCCATTTCCTCTCCGTCTTTATGCACCGCGCCATGCAAATCGTTCAAATAATAAATGTCCACCGTTTCAATCGGTTCGGGATCGCCGTTTCCGTTTTCTCCGTTTTCTCCGTTTTCTTCCGGTTCTTCTTCCGTAGAACACGCAGCAAGCGCAAACGCACCCGTCACAATCAGCAAAGCCAGCCACAAGCGTCTCATGCTTTTCACCTCGTTTATTTTTATGCACACAAATCATTGTACCATGTTTTGCGCGCCGTTGCCACGCTTCATAAAGAAAAAGACGTCATGGACGTCTTTAGCGCTTGGCAATGGTGAAACCGAGAATTTCTTCTTCGGCGTCGTCGAACAGTTTCAACAAGGCTTCTCCATACGTCCCGAGGTTTTTCGGGAGCATTTCGGTGTTGAGCAAAATGACATGCAGCGTGTCGTGATACGCGCTCAACAAGTCCCAAAGCGCATCGAGGTTCTTGCCGTAGTGTTCGGGAAGCTTGAGCTTCTTTTGCAGGTATTCGTGGGTTGTGCTTTTGTCTTTCATGTATTGGGCATCCAACGTGACGCGCATGTTATTCATCTCCGTACATCAGGGTGAAAGAATCGTAGTGGTCCTCTGTATAGTACACAAGTCCGTCGTTTGAGTAAACGAGCCGTTCCGCGCCGCGATAGCCGCCATCATAGTTGACGTCCGCTTCGTAATAAAGTCTGCCCGAAGCGTTTGGCAAGCGTCCTTCGCGGTTGTAAAAACGATCGCCGCCGATCAGTTTTTCGTCGGTCACATCCCAAAGGTTCCCCTCGCTTGGGACCCATCCTTTGTCGTAAGCTTCGCTTTTGGTGAGGTAATTCGGCGGAAGTTCTTCGTAGAGGTGCAAATAATAAGCCACTTCTTCCGGTGTGGTGTAGCGGCCTCCGAGTTCGACATCGGGCACGGTTTGGTAAGAATCGTCGTCCTCGTCCTCAACGTCGTTTTCCTCTTCATCGCCACCGTTTTCTTCTTCAATGCCGTCTTCCTCTTCGGCCGGTGTTTCTTCAGGTGTTTTTGGGTCGGCGATGTTGTCGAGACGTTCCTCAAGGTCGCAGCCCGAAAGCGAAAGAATCAAAATGGCAACGAGCAACACAATCAGTTTTTTCATGGGGTTCCTCCTTAATTTTGTCAAAGACCATTGTAACATACTCGAAGCGACACGCAAAAAACGAAAGCCGTCAGTTTCGAATTTCTAGCGGCGAACGGCGAAACTATGCGCAATCTTTCTGACCAAAGGTGGTCGCATCGAAAAAAACCGCCGAAAGGCGGTTTAATCGGTTTCGCCGTAGTAATCGTCGATGACTTCTTTGAGCAAGGTGGGACGGTCGGTGAGGATGCCGTCCGCGCCGAGTTCGACAAGCTCTCGCATTGTTTCTTCTTCGTTGATCGTCCAATAGTGGACGGCGATGTTGTGCCGGTTCGCGGCGTTTATGAACGCGCGGGTCGCTAGGTTGATGTTGCCTTCGCTTGGGGGCACTTGGAAAGAACTGACCGGCTCGTCAAAAAACAGCGTCAAACGGGGCCAGTGCAGAATGTAGAACTCCCGAATGGCGTCTTCTTGCGGAGAAAAAAGCAGTTCCGGGTGCGCTTCTGCGCGTTGTTCAAGATAGTAATCGTAAATGTCGCGGTGGAAGGAAGCGAGGGTGATGCGTTCGAAAGTATCGTATTCGTCGTCGAGGTCTTCCATCAGTTCGAGTATCGCATCAACGGCCTCACGGCCAATTTCGCCGCCTTGTTTCATCTCGACAATCATATAGTTGTCTGGAAAGGTGGTGATGAGTTCTTCTAACGTAGTCGCTAAGAAAATCTCCTCATGCCTCGGCTCAACGCCTTCGGGGTATTCGACGTCTTGCGGGGTGACGCTTCTTCCATCGTAAGTTTCATAAGGGGTGAACGTGCCCGATGTGTTGAATCCGTTTTCGTCGATTTCGTTTTCGAAAGCGAAATTCACCTCATCGGCCATCAAGTCTTCATACTTCGTTTCGGAAACCGGCGCTTCAACCAGGTCGGTTTTGCGGTCGAAGGTGAGGTCGTGGGTCAAAACGATCACGCCGTCTTCGGTCATCGCCACATCGGTTTCCATGATCACATCGGGGTCGACATGGTAGGCGTTATAGTACGCTTCAAGCGTGTTGTCGGGAAATTCCATGTTCCCCCCGGCGTGGGCGATGATGTGCGGCGGCCCGCCCTCATGACGGCGGAAAGGGTTGTCGCCTTCGTAGCCTTGAGGTCTTGGCAAAAACGCCAAAATGAGCCAAAGCACAAAAAGGCCTCCTACAAATAGCAGTGCTATGGTGGTTTTGGGACGATTTTTCATACGTCTTCCTCCCTGTTCTATGATGGTGTGATTATACAACTTGAGCCAGCGATTGTAAACTCGCCGGCATGGTTTTTCATACTATGTTTTTCGCGCCTTTGAAACAACCTATGGGTTCTTTTGGACGCTTGCGTCGTTTCAAACCGTTCGTCAAAAGCGGCGAAAAACGGCTTTTATTTTTTCACCGTTTTGGTGTAATTGTAAATGTCGCCGCCAAGCGAGGATTTGTGGTAGTGGACCTTGAACCCGTGTTTGACCAATTCTTCGCTCGGTTCGTCGCGTTTGATGTCGTCGTCACCGTTGCAAATGACGATTTTTCCACCGTCTTTCGCGACGCGCGTCATCTCTTGAATTTCTGCGGCGGTGTCGTCGCCGACCACATGCCCCGACAAAACAACGTCGAAGGTGTCGTCTTCGTAGGGAATGTTCAAGACGATGCCGTCCAATACCTTGATGTTGCGGATGTTCTTAGAGCGAATCTTATCCCGCATATGTTCGCGGAGCATGTCGACGGGCTCGCTCGCGTACACGCGTTTTGCAAGCTTCGCGGCCGCAAAGGTAAGCCGGCCGGTTCCGGCGCCGAGGTCCAAAACGATTTTGTCTTTCAAATCGACAAGATCGTAGAGAGTCTTTTCGTTCCATGCGGTGATGTAATTGCACGAAGAGGCCATAACGCTGGGGTTCGTGTAGACGACGTCGGTTTCAAGGGCTTCCATCAGTTCAATCTCGCGCGATCTGAGCTTCTTGCCTTTCAAATCGAAATCCGCACCCTTTAAAAGATTGTCCAAGCTTTTGCGCAAGGCGGGTTCCTTGCGCAAGATGAACCACTGCAAACGCGGCGACTGCTTCAAAAGCGTCGCCAGCGTCACATCGATACGATGGAAGTCTTCGACGTCCATCGTCTCGTATTTTTCAAAAATCATCTTGAGCATCCAACGGTCCATGAGAAAAAAACAGTTGATGTCGAAGTCGTTTCCGTCGATCCAGTTGTATTGTCCCATAAGTTCCTCCGTGTCTATTTGAGAAGTTCGTCGGTGATTTCGTCGATGATGCGGTCGCGGCCGGGATGCGTCCAATGGACGATGCCGCTGGCGGTGATGGTCGCGCCTCGTTTTTTGAGCATGCGCTTCATGTAGCGAAGCGCCTGCATGCCGCCGAAGATCTTATGGCGGAACTGCTGGGTCACAAAGACGCCTACGGGCACTTCCGGCAAGTCGGGCAAATCGCGCAAGTATTTCTTCATCGGCTGTGCAAGCGTGAACGCGTGCACGGGCGCAGCGAAATACAAACGGTCGTAGGGATGCGTTGAAGGGGCGATTTCTAGGTGCTTGCGCTTTTTGTCGGCCCGAATGTGCTCGATGCGCGCTTTATGACCGTACGCTTCGATTTTTTGTTTTAAGATTTTGGCGACGCCTTTGGTGTTGCCGGTTTCCGAATAGACAACAATCCCGATATTCATCGAATTCCCCCTTATACAATTATTATACACCGCCGTCTCACGAAGCACAACTTTGCAAACAAAAAAGCCGTCTTGAAGAAGACGGCTAATGTAGATGGCTTTTCCAGCGGCCAATTAAGACATGGGCGCAAAAATGGTTCGCGTTAGTAAAAATTGATACGCATTTTCAAAACTAAAAGGAAAAGGTCGCAACATATCCTGGAAGGCTTTTTGCACAATGTATGGACCCACGTTCAAATACGTATGCTCGTGCTTAATGAAGATAGTATGAACAAACGCGTTCCTTGAACAACTCCATGAAAATTCTTTACAAGAGGCTGGCCAAAATCAGCAAAAACAAGATTGAAACCGCCACCAGCAAAACCATGCCGCATCCGCAACCAAGAGGATATTTCGTCATCTCGCCGTTTTTGTCGGTCCGTTGGAGACGCATGCGCTTGAGCAAGGAAACCTGCATGTCGAGAGCTTTGATTTCGGCGTCTTTCGCCGTCGCTTTCTTGCGTTCGTAAAGTCTTTTTGACTCCTCGGTTTCCAACAGTTCCTTCTTGACTTTCCCCTTGTCGTCGGTGGTGATTTTCACTTCCATCGCCTCGACGATGGCGGGGGCGAGAAGATCTTCGGGCATGTCCGCCTCCAGCAAATCCTTATGCTCGTCGGACGCTTCTTCTTGCGCTTTGTAAAACGTGTCCGAAAGTTTGAGTTTTTCCACGAAGGTTTTCAAAACGTCGAGGTCTTTTTTGATGCCGTCGAAATAACGCTCGTCGATGGGGCGGTAACGGGCGAACTCGAACGTGCCCCTTCCGGTGTTCAAAGCGATGAACAGCCGGTTTTTGATGAAAGAGAACCCGATTTGGCCGGGAGGGTTCTGTTCGAGTTCCATCAACATTTCCATCAACTGCGGAGTCAGAATGTAAAAGGCGAGTTGCGGTTTGGTGGCGTAGGTGTTGAATTTCTTATTGAAATCGACCGATTCCGTGTCGAGGTTTTCGTTTTTCCTTTTCTCATTCGGCTTGAATTTTTCAAGCGCAAGGACGTGCCCGTCGATGGGCTTGGAAAATTCAAACACCCGTCCGTTAAAAAGCTGGGTCGTGCTTGATTTGCCGTCCGATCGTTTGGAAACGTTGGCGGTGTAGACATCGCTGGAAAGAAAGCGGACGCCGTCAATGGTTCCTTGAACGAAGTCCTTGGAGATGAACCTGTTGCCCATGGGAATGAAGCGGCTGTAACGCACTTCGGCCTGGTTGAGGCCTTCTACGTTCGATTGACGGCGAAAGAGGCCGAAGTCGAAAAGATTGCTTTGCTTGTAGTAGCGCTTGGGCAGATAATGCCCGTCCTCAATCAACTCGTCACATATTCTTTCAGAAAGTCTTGTTTGAACGTCATGACGTTGCGGCTGTAGACCGATTGCGCAACAATCGCCACAAGGATTCCTCCAAGCAACACGACAATCCCCACAAAGAACCACTCGGTCAGAAGCAATAAAGCGAATCCCGCCAATAGCGTGACGACGCCCAATACGCCCAACACTTCGGCAAAAGTCTTGATGCTTTGGTGCTTTTTGATGGTCGGATTCAAACGCATCCCCTCCTTTTCCTCTCTATTATTCCCGCAAACGAGGCAATAAAGAAACTTTTTTACAATTTGCCCGCATTATTTGAAAAAAGGGGACACCCCTCTTTGAGGAATCCCCGTATGTTTGTCTTTTCCGGTGCTTCTTGCAATTGTTTGCTCAGTGGTTGTTTTGGACGTTGTCACAAAATTGGACCCATGTACGGTGAAACGCATCCTCGGGCAAGCTTTCGAGATTTTCAACGCCCTTGATTCCCCGTTTTCTCGCTTCGTTGACGTAGATTATGATGTCTTCTCCGGTATCGGCGTAAAAACAACGCACATGGGCAAAGCCTTTTTGGTTCGCGATGTAGGCCCTAGTATGTCCATCGAGCATGATGAGGCCTTCTTTGGTGTTCTTGACGGGGATGCAAACATCCTCAGGAGATTGGATGCGGCTGTGCAGCGCGTGGACACGATCCTCCGCCACACAAAACTGCGAAGGCTGCAAAGCCTCAAGCTTGCAGCGAAAGGTTTCAACCGGCGGAAACTCCCGCAAAACGTTTCCTTCGCGGTCGTGAAAACGGATGATATGTTCGGCGTAAAAGCGGAATTCCTCCAAAACGGCGTCTAGATACGTCATATCTTCTAGGTCGACCACCGCTTCATGGTTTTTGGTGATTTCAATCGAACAAGGCACCTCGCCTTGAATCAAAAAGGCGCCGCGTTCTTCAAGCGCGGTCTTGGTGAAGCGTTGGTCGTTAGTGTCACGAATGCGTCTGATGTCCAAAAAACCACCCCTTTCAATCGTCACCATTATAACAAACTCCCCATCCATGTCGAAGTAAATTGTGCGCATGAAAAAAAACGCTTCGAGGAAGCGTTTGCGTTTGGATGGTGCGAATGGGGGGACTTGAACCCCCACGGCTTTAGAAGCCACATGGCCCTCAACCATGCGCGTCTACCAATTCCGCCACACTCGCACATGGTGGAGACTGGAGGACTCGAACCTCCGACCCCTTCCACGTCAAGGAAGTGCTCTCCCGCTGAGCTAAGCCTCCGCATGTCGAAACTGATTATACCACTGAAAACCTTGGAAAGTCAAGGCAAACCCCCGGGAAAAAGAGGGTTTTTTCCAGTGGGGGTTCTTATGTCCAAGCGACGGTTGAAACGGGGAAAAACGGCTTATTCGTAATCAATAATGTAACGGTATTTTCCTTGTTTTTCGACCTTTTGGACGGTATGAAACCGGATGCCCTCTTCTTGTTTGGTGACGATTTGCGTTTTGAGGTGGGGATTGAAGTGGGTCGCTTTCTTTTCGCGTTTACGCAAGAAATTTTGATGGTCGTTTAGGCGGTCGTTCATATACAGCAAGCTTTCGACGGGCAAGTCGAAAAGCCTGCTTTCAAGGCCGTTTAGCAAGGTTTCGTCGATTTCGTAAGCGATGGCGTTTCGTCCGCTCAAAGCGGCCGCATAAAGTGTTGAGCCTGTCCCGAGGAAAGGGTCCAACACGGTGTCGCCTTTGATTGAATGCATGTGGATCAGCCGCAAGGGAATTTCTAAAGGGAAAGCGGCCGAACGTTTGCGGAGTTCGCCGTTTTTCGTCATTTGCCGGACGCCTCTTATGTCCCAGACGTTTGTGAACCAGCGGTTCCGCTCTTCGTAGAAATAAGCGCTCGCCTTACGGCGCTTTTTCTCTTCTTCGTCGAAAACGCGCATGCCGCCTTTACGGAACACAAGGATGTGTTCGTGTTCGAGCGTGACGTATGCGCCTCCGGGGAGCATCCCCGAACCCATGAACTTGTTGGGGGCGTTGGTGGTTTTCTTCCAGATGATCGGGGGCAGAGGGTGAAACCCGAGGGCGCGCATTTTTGATGTGATGCGGGCGGCGTTGGGGTGGAGTTCGAAGACGCCGCCGAGTTTGCGGGTCGCATCGCCGATGTTGATGCAGACGAAGCCGCCATCTTTGACGACACGCCAAAGGGCCTCCCAGGTTTCATCAAGTTCGGCGTGCATGAGGTTGAACGCTTTTTTGGCGTTTTC
>Ga0207421_10006467_pt1 | contig 12757 bp, 10 predicted proteins | sample SodLakKL_010_SED_4_FD_187542 | JGI IMG/M metagenome (GOLD analysis project Ga0207421, IMG submission 187542) | Alkaline sediment microbial communities from Lake Tanatar, Kulunda Steppe, Russia - 8KL_010_SED (SPAdes) (version 2) | ecosystem: Environmental > Aquatic > Non-marine Saline and... | reverse complement strand
GCCGTCGCGACCGCCAACGGCCGCCACACCCGATTCCTGGCGTTCTTCACGATCAACTCCCTGTCGTCGGTGATCCTGGACGGACCGGCCACACCGGTCCGGGCCTTCTTCTGCCGCGCGGCCCGGAGGACGCGCGTCGGGCTCGGGGCAGTGGTGCGCGAGCACCACGGCCCTCGATGTCTCAGCGCAGCGCGAGACCGTTCTCCGCGTCGAACAGGTGCAGGAACTCGGTCTTGACGCCGATGTCGATCTTCGAGTCGACCTTCGGCGGGTTGTCGGGCTCGAACCGCGCGGTGAAGGTCTGGCCGCCGGCCTCGGCCTGCTTCTTCATCTCCTCGAACATCTCGTCGTCATCGACGGCGGCGCGCATGTCCTCGGTGACGATGGGCGTCGAGTCGGTGTGGAAGTGCACCAGCATCTCCGAGCCCAGCATCTCCACCAGCTCGACGTTGCGGTTCTTCCAGACCTGCCCCGGCGCGACCTCGTTCGGCGGGCCGTAGTGCTCGGGCCGGATCCCGATCGCGACCTCCGCTCCTTCACGGTCCGCCGCCTTCGGGTAGCGGTCCAGCGCCTCGGGCGGGACCTCCAGCTTGGTCTCTCCCCGGTCCAGCTCGATGAAGACCTTGCCGTCCTCCTTGAGCACCTTGCCCGTGGCGATGTTCATCGACGGCGAACCGATGAACCCGGCCACGAAGAGGTTGTCGGGACGGTCGTAGAGCTGCTGCGGTGAGTCCACCTGCTTGAGTCGGCCCGCCTGCAGCACCGCGACCCGGTCGCCCATCGTCATGGCTTCGATCTGGTCGTGGGTGACGTACATCGTGGTGACGCCCAGGCGGTTCTGCAGCGCCGCGATCTCCGCCCGCATCTGCACCCGCAGCTTGGCATCGAGGTTGGACAGCGGCTCGTCCATCAGGAAGGCCTGGGGAGAGCGCACGATCGCACGACCCATCGCCACCCTCTGACGCTGACCACCGGACAGCGCCTTGGGCTTGCGGTGGAGGTACTCGTTGAGGCCCAGGATGTCGGAGGCTTCCTTGACGCGGCGCTCGATCTCCGACTTGTCGACCTTGGCGAGCTTGAGCGCGAAGCCCATGTTGTCCGCGACCGACATGTGGGGGTACAACGCGTAGGACTGGAACACCATCGCGATGTCGCGTTCCTTGGGTGAGAGGTCGTTGACGACCTTCTCCCCGATGTACATCTTGCCCCCCGAGATCTCCTCGAGCCCGGCGACCATCCTCAGCGCGGTGGACTTCCCGCAGCCGGAAGGTCCGACGAGGATCACGAACTCCCCGTCATCGACCTCGAGGCTCAGGTCGAAGATCGCCTGGGTGCCGTCCGGGTACACCTTCTGGATGTCGTCCATCACGATCTTTGCCATCTTGCCGTCTCCCTCTGTCACCGCCTCCCACTATTGCCGTCGGAGGCCAAGGCTGCAAGCGTTTTCGTCAGGTTCTTCGAGGATAGTTACGCGGAACGTCCGCGGGACGGGTTCCCGACCGGGGGTGGTGCCGTCGTCCGCCTCACCACGAGCCGTGTCGGGTGCCGCTCGTGGAGCACATCGATCTCTTCAGCCGACCGGAGCCGTTCGAGCAGCAGCTGCGCGACACGCTCGCCATGCCCGATGACGTCCTGACGGATGGTGGTGAGGCCAACGTAGGCAGAGATGTCGTGGTCGTCTATGCCGATGACGGACAGATCCTCGGGCACCCTCAACCCCGCGTCACGCGCGACCTGGATCGCGCCGATCGCCATCTCGTCGGAGCAAGCGAACACCGCGGTCGGCGGCGTCGGCGAGGTGAGCAGCCGGTGCATCGCCTCCGCACCGCCCTCGGCGGAGAAGTTCCCGGGCACCACCAGGGTCGGGTCGAGGCTCAGACCGTCGCCCTCCAGGGCTTCCTGGTAGCCGTGGAAGCGGTCGACGGGCACCGAGAACCGGAAGGGGTCGTCCGGGCTGCCACCGATCAGGGCGATGCGGGTGTGGCCGAGCCCCGTGAGGTGACCGACGGCGAGCTTGGCAGCGGCGACGTTGTCCACCGCGATGCCGGAGATCCCCGGCGCGAAGGCCCCGAGGGAGACCATCGGGACCCCGGTCCGGGCCACGGCCTTGAACTGCGTGTCGTCGAAGGGCGCGTCGGCGAGGATCAGCCCGTCCACGCGCTTGCGGAAGGGCAACTGCTGCACGAAGCGCTGGCTGCCGCCGGGACCCGAGGTCGTGAAGGGCAGCACGTCGTAGCCGGCCACCGTCGCGACGGCCTCGACGCCGGAGAACAGCTGGGCGTAGTACCACTGCCCGAGCATCGGCACGACCAGCCCGATGACCAGCCGCTGGCCGCCCGCGAGCCGGGAGGCCGTGGGGTCGGCGACGTACTGGAGATCCGCTGCGACGGCGACGACCCGCTCCCGGGTCGACGGGGCCACGTTGGGCAGACCCCGCAGCGCACGTGACACCGTCGCGACCGACACCTGGGCCGCCCTCGCCACGTCCTCGATCGTTGCACTCACGGTCTGCAGCGCCGCTCCCGCCTCTGCGCCCACCCGGCGTCGTCGGTCTCGTCACCGTCCCCGACCCACCCCGTCAGCGAGGTGGTGCCGGGCCTGAGCCCGGGGGCGCAGCGCACCGCACGTCGAAGCCGGATGGCCGCGTTGCACGGCTGGTGCGTGACCTGGCAACGTAGTCCACGTCGACCACTGCCTGCAAGCGCTTGCAGGACCGAGTTGCTGGAGCGAGGAGCCGCATGACCACCGGAGCCAGGCGAGTTGACGCTCCCAGCGACGATCCCCGACCCAACTGGTGGCTCAGCGCCGTGGGCTACGAGGTGTACGTGCGCTCCTTCGCCGACGCCGACGGCGACGGCGTCGGCGATCTCCCTGGGCTGCGCGCACGCCTCGACCACCTCGCCGACCTGGGCGTCGACGTCGTCTGGCTGACCCCGATCACGCCCTCTCCCCAGCGTGACCACGGCTACGACGTCGCGGACTACCTCGGCGTGGAGCCGGCCTACGGGGATCTGCACGACCTCTCCGGGCTGCTGGAGGATGCCCATGCCCTGGGTCTGAAGGTGCTCATGGACCTGGTGCCCAACCACACCTCGGACCAACACGCCTGGTTCGTCGACAGCCGTTCCGGTCGCGACGCCGAGCACCGGGACTTCTACGTCTGGCGCGATCCCGCCCCGGGCGGTGGGCCGCCCAACAACTGGGTCAGCCACTTCGGCGGGCCCGCCTGGACCTTCGACGGGCAGACGGGCCAGTACTACATGCACCTGTTCCTGCCCGAGCAACCCGACCTGAACTGGGCCGAGCCCCGGGTGCGCGTCGCGTTCGAGGACATCCTCACCGCCTGGTTCGAGCGGGGCGTGGACGGGGTCCGCATCGACGTGGCGCACTCGCTGGTGGAGGATCCGGCCTTCCGGGACAACCCGCTCATCACCAACGTCAGCCTCGCCGCTGCCACCTCGGTGTTCGAACGGTTCGCCCACGTCCACGACCTCGACCAGCCGGGGGTGGTCGAGATCTACCGGGACTGGCGGCGGATCGCCGATGCCCACGGCGCGGTGCTGCTCGGCGAGGTGTACGTGCTGGATGCGGCCAAGCTCCAGCGCTACGTGACCGACGACGCGCTGCACTCCGCCTTCGCCTTCGCCACGATCGAGGCCGACTGGGACGCGGCGGATATCCGCGACCAGCTCCGGCCCTTCATCGAGGCCTGCGAGGACCGTCTGGCCTGGCCGCTGTCCAGCCACGACGCACCGCATGCCGCCACCAGGTTCGGAGGCGGGGAGCTGGGCGCGCGCCGGTCGCTGGCGTACCTGACGCTGCTGAGCTGCCTCCCGGGCGTGCCGTTCCTCTACCAGGGCGACGAGCTCGGGCTGGATGACGGCGTCCTGCCACCGGGCGTCGCCGAGGACCCGATCGCCCTGCGCCTGGAGGGCGTCCCCGGACGCGACCCGGCGCGGACCCCGATGCTGTGGGAGCCGGGCGAGGGGTTCGGCTTCACCACGGGCACGCCGTGGCTGCCCTTCGGGGCGAACCACGATGCCAGCCAGAGCGTCGCCGCACAGACCGCGGATCCGACCTCGCCGCTCGAGCGCACCCGTGCGCTCCTGCACGCTCGACGTGCGCTTCCTGCGCTCCACGGACGGACGTCCACGGCCTGGGTCCTGGACGACGGTCCCGTCATCGCGCTCGAGCGTGGGGAGGAGGTGCTGGTCGCCCTCCACGTCGGTGACGGCGACGGGCCCGCGACGCTGGTCCTGCCGGAGCAGGCCCGCCTGGCCTTCGCCACGGACGACCGGACGGTGCTGATCGACGGCGAGCTCACCCTGCCGGAGGACGCGGCCGTTATCGTCGAGCTGGAGCCGGACACCGAGGAGACCGAGGAGGAGGGGACGCCATGATCGTCGTCGCCGGCGAAGCGCTGATCGATCTGGCGCCCCGGGACGGTCTGCTGTTGCCCATGGCCGGCGGCTCGCCCTACAACGTGGCCGTCGGCCTGGGCCGCCTCGGATGCGACACCCACTACCTCGGAGGGCTGTCGACGGACGCCTTCGGGGAGCTGATGGCCGAACGCCTGGCTGCCGACGGCGTCGATCTGTCGCTGGCGCCGAGGTTCGAGGGGCCATCCACGCTGGCCGTCGTCCACCTCGACGACGAGGGCCGGGCGACCTACGGCTTCTACCTCGACGGCACCGCGGCCGCCTCGATCGACGACGCCCACCTGCCGGCCCTACCCGAGGAGGCCGCGCTGCACGTGTCTCTGGGCGCCATCGGGTTCGCTCACGAGCCCACCGGCCGCGCGCTGGCAGCCCTGCTGCGACGCGAGGCGGGGACACGACTGACGAGCCTGGACCCCAACATCCGCCCCCTGGTCTTCGAGCAGGCGGGTGGGGTCGCTGCCTACACCGGGCTGGTCGACGAGGTGGTGGCGGGCCTCGACCTGGTGAAGGTCAGCGACGAGGACCTCCAGCAGCTCCACCCCGAGCTCGGGGCGTGGCACGCCGTGGCGGAGCGCTGGGCGGAGGCCGGACCGGCCCTGGTCGTGGTGACCCGCGGCCCCGACGGCGCAGTGGCGCTCACCGCCGACGGACGCGAGGTTCCGGTGCCCGGGGAACGCATCGAGGTGGTCGACACCGTCGGCGCCGGCGACGCCTTCACCTCGGGCCTGCTGGGGTGGCTGGACCGCGAGGGTGTCGGCGACCGTGCCGCGCTCGCCGCCCTCGACGACGACGCCCTGCGCTCGGCGCTCACCTACGCGCGGCGGGTCGCCGCGATCACCTGCACCCGCGCCGGCTCGGACCCGCCACGGGCCGACGAGGTGGAAGGCTGAACCAGGACCGCCAACCCCAGCCGAAGGAGACCCGCCCATGCAGTTCGCCGTCCGCGGAGTGCTCTGGCTGGTGGTGTACCTCGTGGTGGTGGTCGGGCCACTGCTGCTGATGCTCGTCGGCGACCCACCGCCGGCGCGGGGGTTCTGGCACGAGCTGTCCATCGCGCTCGGCTTCATCGGGTTGTCGATGCTCGGCCTGCAGTTCGCCACCACGGCGAGGTTCCAGCCGGTCGACGCCCCCTACGGCCTGGACGTGGTGCTGAAGTTCCACAAGGAGATCTCCTTCGTGGCCTTCGCGTTCCTGCTCGCGCACCCGTTGATCCTGGTCCCGATCACGCCGCTGGGCTCGGCCATCTACGACCTGTCGCTGCTGACCTGGACGGGGGTCACAGGCGTCATCGTCCTCGGGCTCGTGGTGGTGATCATCGCCACATCGATGTGGACCGAGCGGTTCAAGCTGACCTACGAGTGGTGGCGGCTCACCCACGGCCTGCTCGGGATCGCGATCATCGTCCTGTCGCTGGTGCACGTCCGGCTCTCGGGGTACTACGTCGACACCGCCTTCCGGTTCGGCGTTTGGGTCGTGCTGATGGTGGTCCTGGTCGGGATGTACGCCAAGGTCCGCATCTACCAGCCGCTGCGCCAACTGCGCAGACCGTGGGCCGTGGAGTCGGTCGAGCCGGCGGCCGAGGACACCTGGGAGCTCACGCTGCGGGCCGAGGGGCACGATGGCATCCGCTTCCAACCGGGCCAGTTCGCCTGGGTCACCCTCGGCACCTCGCCCTTCGCGATCCGCGAGCACCCCTTCTCCTTCTCCTCGAGCGCCGAGCACCCCGACCGGGTGTCCTTCACCGTCAAGGAGTTGGGTGACTTCACGACCGCGCTCGACCGCTTCGAGCCCGGGACCCGCGCCTACCTCGACGGCCCCTACGGGGTGTTCAGCTACGAGCGCAACGAGGCGGCCGGGTTCGTGTTCATCGCGGGAGGGATCGGCATCAGCCCGATCATGAGCATGCTGCGCACCCTGGCCGACCGCGGCGACCGTCGCCCGATGGTCCTGCTGTTCGGCGCCCCGACCTGGGCCGACGTCGCTCTGGACGACGAGCTCCACGAGCTGTCGGAGCGGCTCGACCTCACCGTCACCTACGTGCTCGAGGACCCGCCCGACGGCTGGGAAGGCGAGACCGGGGTGCTCAGCCCCGACGTGCTCGACCGGCACCTGCCGAACTGGCGCGGTGGGACCCAGTACTTCGTGTGCGGGCCCGATGCCATGATGGAGGCCGTCGAGGCGTCGCTGCTGGAACGCGGTGTACCCGAGGACCACATCAACCTCGAGCGCTTCGACCTGACCTGAGTCGACCACGGGAGGCGACCATGCGACACCGGATCTCGACCTGGTTCGTGCTCGGCGCAGCTGGCGTGAGCCTGCTCGCCGCGATCGGGTTCAGCCTGCTGATCAACGCGGTGTGACCGCCGGCGGCTGTCCTCGCGGCTCACCCGTCCCGGAGCCCCTCCAGCCGCAGCCTCCCGGGGTCCTCGTCGGCGTAGGACCAGTCGAGCTGCTTGAGGTGGTAACGCTCGTGGTAGGTCACCTCGCCACTGTCCTCGTCGATGTGCTCGATCAGCGGGGTCGGCAGGTCGGCCGGCGTCGGGACCCCGGCGTCGACGGTGTCGACCAGCTCGTCCACGAAGGCCTGGACCGTGGAGCCGACCAGCAGCTGCGAGCCGACGGGCAGGTAGCACCGGTTGGAGTCGGTGACCGTCTGGGACCACCGCAGCAGGGACTCCAGATCGGCCTGGTGCGCCTCGCCGCGCTGGACCTTGGCGAGCAGCTCCGCCATCGCGCTGTTGCCGAGCTTGCAGGCGTTGCACTGCCCGCAGGACTCCACCGCCAGGAAGTTCAGCAGCACGCTCATCACGTCCACGATCGACCGTGAGGTGTCGTAGACGATGAAGCCACCCGAGCCGAGCCCGCTGCCGGCCTGCTGCATCGCGTCGAAGCACAAGGGCGTGTCGAGAAGCTCCTCGGTGATCACCGCGTTGGACACCCCGCTGTAGACCGCCTTGATCTCCGTCGCCCCGGCGATGTCCTCGAGCAGGGTGCGCAGCGGCGTGCCCAGCGCCAGTTCGTAGACGCCCGGGCTCGCCACGTCACCGACCACGGTGAACACCATCGTCCCGGGAGACGCCTCGGTCCCGGCCTCCCGGAACCAGTCGGCGCCGCGGGCGAGGATCGCGGGCACGTGGCTGAGGGTCTCCACGTTGTTCACCACCGTCGGGTTCGCGGTGGCGGTCGTGGCCTGCAGGCCCGCCTCGAAGGGCTTGACGAGCCGTGGCAGCGGCAGGTTGCCCTCGATCACCTCCAGCATCGCCGACTCCTCGCCGAACAGGTAGGCGTCGGGCCCGGTGACGAGTTCGATGCGGTCGGCGTGGGGCCAGCCGGCCTCGCGGATCTCGGCCAGGGCCTCGGTGAGCCGCTGGACGGGAGCCACGAACTTCTCCTTGATCCCGATGTGGGCAGTCGTGGCGCCGGTCGTCGCCAGCGCGATGCAGATGCCCTCCAGCAGCGCGTAGGACTGCTCGGTGATCAGGGTGCGGTCCTTGTAGGTGCCGGGCTCACCCTCCGCGGCGTTGACCACCAGGGTGACCTCGCCGCCCCCGGTCCGCGCCGTCTCCGCGACCCCGCGCCACTTCCTCGCCGTCGGGAACCCGGCACCGCCCCGGCCCCGCAGCCCCGCGGCATCGAGGACCTCGCCCACCCCCGGCGGACCGAGCTCCTGGGCCCGGGCCAGCCCGATTCCGCCGCCGGCGTCGAGGTGGTCGGCCAACGAGGTGACAGCGCTCGCCGGCAGGAGTCGGTCGGTGTCACTGTGCACGGGTCGGGCTCCGGGTCGGCTGGGTCCACAGAGGGAGGCTGGCGACGGTGGGATCAGTAGGGGTTGGCGCGGTCGGCGTGAGCGGGGTCGAGCCGCTCGGCCAGCTCCGCGGGGAAGGAGATCGTGTCGGGGTTGCCGTCGGAGACGTAGGGCGCGTTGCTGCCGCCGGACTCGATCACCTCGAACCACCAGGTCGACTCGAGCTCCGCTTCCGGGTCGACGTTCGATCGGATCCTGGGGATGGCCAGGGGGTCGAACTCCGCGTGGAAGGGTGAGGGCGCCGGGTTCGCTCCGACCAGCAGGATGCCCTCGTGGTCGTAACTGCCCGCGTCCGACGACCCGCTGACGGCAAGGGAGCGGTCCTCGGGCCATACCCCGAGCGGTAGCGACAACGTCACCACCTCGGTGTCGGGGACCAGTTCGGTCACCACGGCCACGTTGGTGGCGAGCTCGTCACGGACCTCCGCCGGAGCGAGCCCCCGCAGGTTGGGGTGGGTGTGGGTGTGGTTACCGATCTCCATGCCGTGGCTGTGCAGCACCTCGAGGACCTGCTCACCCGCGGCGGTCCCCCCGAACAGCGACCCGGAGATGACGTAGACCGATGCCCGCGGTTCCACCTCGTCGTAGCGCGCGGCGATCTCGACCAGGATGCCCAGCGAGGTGGTGGGGTCGAGCTCGCCGTCGTCGGTCAGCTGGGCCTGGGTGGTCGTGGAGTCGTCGTAGGTGAGCACCACGGGCTTGGTGCCCGCCGGGACGTCGATGTCGCCACGAGCGAGCTGGGAGGTGGTGATCGGCCGGTAGCCGTTGTCGAACATCCACTCCAGTTCCTGCCGGTACTCCTCCTCGGTCATGTCGTAGATGCTGCCACCGTCCTCACGCAGCTGGTGGTACATCACGACCGGTACGACCCCGAGCTCGTTGGCGCCGACCTCGGCCGGATCGACCGGCGGTGCGGCCGCCTCCTCGTCGACGCCCTCGGCGTCGTCCTCCTCGGTGCCGTCGACTTCGTCCTCGGCGGTGCCGTCGTCGGCAGGGTCGTCCCGGAGATCGGGGTCGTCGACCTCCTCGGTCGGCTCCCCGGCGTCCTCGTCGGGTGCCACCTCGTCACCAGCACCGCAGGCGACCAACAGCAGGGCGAGCGCGACGAGCGCGGCCAGCACCACCGTGCGGCCCCCGCTCGACGAGGTGCTTGCGTTGGTGGTGCCGAGCGTCGGTTGACGACGCAGAGGTGGTGTTCGCACGAGTTCCGACCCCCCGGACAGGTCCGTTCGATGGACCCGGCACGGTACCTTTCCCGCCGCGCGCATCCCGCCTGCGCCCTGACCTACGCCGGTTGCCGGCCGGCCCCCGGGGGGAAGTCACCGTGAACCACCGCACCCGCACCCTCCTGCCCGCTGCCCTGGTGGTCTCCGCCGCGCTGCTGCTGTCCGCCTGCTCGGGCAACGATCCCTTCGCCGCACGCGAGCTGACCATCTCCGGGCCGGAGAACGGCGCGCTCTACAACGCAGAGGCGCTGACCGCCGTCCGCGTCGAGGTCGAGGCCGCCCTGGCCGCCGACGCCGACGACGACGCCGCCCTCCACCTCGACGACATCCGGCTGCTGCTCGACGCCGACGACGTGACCGAGGCCGCCGAACGTGACGGCGACACCCGGCTGAGCTGGAGCCCGGGCGAGCTGGAGGACGGGACCTACGAGCTCGCGGTCGTGCGGGTGCCGCTCCCCGACCCCGACGCCCCCGAGGAGGACGACGCCGAGGTGGTCGACGTCGACCCGGCCAGCGCGTTGGACGAGGACGCCGACAGCGACGCGGAGCTACTGGAGCGTTGGGCCTTCGAGGTCGACGCCACCCCGCCCGACCTGGAGGTCGCGGTGCCCGAGCGCGGGCTGGTCGCCGGCGAGCCCGTGACGATCTCGGGCAGCACCGAGGCCGGTGCCGTGGTGACCGTCGGCGCGATCGAGGTGACCGCCGGCGAGGACGGCAGCTTCGAGGTGGAGCTCGACGGGCCGCCCGAAGGCGAGCTGGTCGTGGCCGCGACCGACGCCGCCGGCAACCGCACCTCCGACGAGATGGGCGGGTTCGTCGTCGTGCCGTCGCGCGCCACCGTCGACGAGATGCGCAGCGTCCACGTGTCCTTCTGCGGTTGGGTCTCGCCGAGCCTGAAGGACAGGGTGATGGCCTCCGTCGAGGCGGGCCGCATCAACGCCGTGCAGCTGGACCTGAAGGACGAGACCGGCAAGGTCGGCTTCGCGACCGAGAACGAGTTCGCCCAGCGCATCGGCTCCGACACCCCCGACTGCCGGATCGACCTCGAGGCCGCCGTCCAGGAACTCCACGCCCTCGGCGTACCGGTCATCGGGCGCATCGTCGCTTTCGCGGACCCGGTCCTGGCGCCCTGGGCGTGGTCGAACGATGAGCGGGATCTTGCGATCCAGACCGCTGATGGCAGCGACTTCTACACCGGTCGCTACAACGGCTTCGCCAACTTCGCCAACCCGGAGGTCCAGGAGTACAACATCGCGATCGCCGAGGAAGCGGCCGCGATGGGCGTGGACCACATCCTGTGGGACTACCTGCGCAAGCCCGACGGCTCCCTCGACAACATGACCCTGCCGGGCCTCGAGGGCAGCGTCGAGGACGAGATCTACGCCTTCACCCGCGCAGCCGACGAGCGGCTCGCGCCCTTCGGCATCGAGCACGGCGCGTCGCTCTACGGTGTCTCCGCCGACCGGCCATGGGAGGTCGGCCAGGACGTCGAGCGGTTGGCCGAGGTGCTGGACTACGTCTCCCCGATGATCTACCCCTCCCACTGGGGGCCGGGCGAGTACGACGTCGCCAACCCCCTGATGCAGCCCTACGACATCGTCTACCGCAACCTCGAGGTCTGGCTGGAGGCCACCGAGGGCAAGCGGGCGCGGGTCGCGCCCTGGCTCGAGGACTCGAACTGGCCGATCCGGCTGGGCTACCCCGACCGGACCGAGTACGTGCGCGAGCAGATCCGGGCGACCTACGACGCCGGCATCAACGAGTGGCTGCTGTGGGACTCGGCGGTCAACTACACCGACGCCGCGATGATCCAGCCCTGACCCACCACGCGGCGGCCGGCCCCGTCGGCCCCCCCGCCCCCCACGCGAGAAGCAGCAACTATCTGCTGCTTCTCGCGGTCCGCAGGCCGCTCACGGCCGAACGCAGCCGCAGGGCGGGGATTTCCAGCCGGTATCCGCTGCTTCTCGCGACGCCCCCGGTCGGCCAGACCCGCCGCGGGGTTCGGCTATCCACAGGGCAGCCGAACCGATCCGGACGACCGGCCCGCGGACGGCGAGACTGGTGGTCATGCAGCCACCCGATGACGCCTACCAACTCTGCCGTGACCAACTCGGCGTGCTCGCACGCCGCCAGCTGGTGGCCATGGTCGGGCGTGTCGACGCCGACCACCTGCTCGCGACCTCCCGGTTCGAGGGGCTCCTGCGCGGCGTCCACCGCGTACGCGGCGGTGCCGCCCATCCGCACCAGTTCGCCGTCGCGGCGACGCTGCGCAGCGGCCCGGGCGCAACCCTGACCGGCCCAGCCGCCCTCGGCCTCCTCGATCTGGAGGCCGTCGACCTCGGTCAGGGCTTCGAGGTCGTGGTCCCGGGTGATCGGCGGGTGACGGGCGTGGCGTTTGCCGTACGGACGGACCCGGACCCCGACCGCCCCGTGTGGCACCTGGGCGAGGTACGCGTCGCCGACCCCGCTGATGCGCTCATCGAGGCAGCTTCACGTGCGCCGGGGGTGCGGCCGAGAGCGCTACGGCTCGCTCACGACCGTCTGCGGTGGACCGACCAGCTCCGATCGGGCCAGCTGACCGCCAGGGCTCAGCACCTGCGGCTCCTCATGGCCGGCGACGCGAGCCGTGGCCTCCTCGACGAGCTGCTGGAGATGGATGCCACGCCGGCGACCGGTGACGGGGAGCGCGCACTGGGCCGGATCCTCAGCCGCTTCGACCCGCCGGCAGAGGCTCAGGTCTGGATCTCGCCTCGGCACTGCCTGGACTTCTACTTCCGCACGCTTCGGTCCGCGGTCGAGTACCAGGGACGTGCCGACCACGCGACCGAGGCAGGCCGCAGCAGCGACCGGGTTCGCGATGAGGAGCTGACGGCGGCCGGCATCCGGCTCATCTACGTCACGGCTGAGGATCTCCGGGATGAGCGCGCACTGCTGGCTCGGATCGGCGCCGCCTTGACCGCGCGGGCCGATGAGCTGGGGCTCCCCGCCCCGCGGCTGATGGGCAGCTGACCACCGATCCCGCCCGGCGCAGAGCCAACATGCGAGCACCGGACCGTCGCCGAGCGCGCCCGGCCTCTGGCCATGGCCCGGGCAGCCCACCAGCCACCGCTACCCCCAGCGAGAAGCAGCGGATAGTCGCTGCAACTCGCAGGATCGACGACCCACGGGCCGCCACCACCGCTACCCCCAGCGAGAAGCAGCGGATAGTTGCTGCAACTCGCGACGGTGGGAAGACAGGCGGGTCCGCGGGGGCCGACCAGCGCGGCGGGGCCGACCAGCGCGGCGGG
>Ga0207421_10006466_pt1 | contig 12758 bp, 13 predicted proteins | sample SodLakKL_010_SED_4_FD_187542 | JGI IMG/M metagenome (GOLD analysis project Ga0207421, IMG submission 187542) | Alkaline sediment microbial communities from Lake Tanatar, Kulunda Steppe, Russia - 8KL_010_SED (SPAdes) (version 2) | ecosystem: Environmental > Aquatic > Non-marine Saline and... | reverse complement strand
CTTTTCATAATACTTCCAGTTCTGATAGCATTGACGTAACAGCGGGGATGTACGAAAAATATAACAAAGAACAGATTTCTACAGCCCTGTAAAGATGAAGATAAGAGATCCTATTAAATGGTTCCTCGAAGGTGTCGTTATGGGGCTCGCGAATATAACCCCAGGTGTCTCGGGTGGCACTATGGCCCTTTTGATGGGCATATATGAAAGACTCATACATGCTATCAACACGGTACCTCTGAAGAGTTTCTTATCTATCTTTAGGGAGGGTAAGGAAAAATTCATCGAAGATATGAAAGCGGTAGATTATGAATTTCTTTTTCCATTAGTTATTGGTGTGGGATTAGCAACTGTAGTTCTAGCACGACTGATAGGGACATTCATAGAGAACTATCAAGCCATGACTTTTTCTTTCTTCTTTGGTTTGATACTCGCATCAGCAGGAACCCTTTATCACAAGATAGATGGGTTCGATATTCCACTACTGATCTCCGGGGCCGTCGGGTTCTCGTTTTCTTTTTACATAGTGGGTTTGTCTCCCTTTGAAGCCACCCATACACTCCCTGTTATCTTCCTTTCTGGAGCTCTTGCTATCCCCTCTATGATACTACCCGGCATCTCCGGTTCCTTCATATTGATACTTTTACAACAATATAGATACTTGATAGAGGCCTTGAATAGAATCGATATACCTGTGATTGTTGTCTTCATGAGCGGTGCATTAATTGGGCTATTCAGTTTTGCAAAAGTCATCGATGCCCTGTTTAAAAGGCACAGAAAAGCCACCCTAGTATTTTTGTTCGGATTGATATTGGGCGGATTAAGAGCGCCTGTGATGAGAGCGTTCGAAGCCGACCCCTCTATCTACGAATGGGTTGTCCCGGCAAGTATCGGAGCGATACTTGTAAGCGTTTTGGACTGCCTCTATCGCTTCAAGTCAGAGTGATCATATTCTCCTAAAACCCCTCCCCACCCATCTAGAAACGGTCCTTTTCACATAGAACAGATTTTGTGACAGAGTTCTGCTTTTTCCACCCACCTCAGTATCGCCCTTTTTGACATCTTCTATAACATCTTCCCAATCACCTACACCATCAAAGATGGTATATGCCTCTCCGATGCTTTTCATCCGATGGGCGTCACTTCCACCAGTGATCGCGAGCCCTAATTCATCAGCCATTTTTTGGGCCTTTTTATTCTTCCTCCCGCAACTCCTTGCGTTCAACCCTTCTATGCCGTCCCAATCATTGTCTCGAACGTTTTTCTCTCCTAGCCCCGACCAAAATCGGTGAGGATGTACTGCTATAGAAAGACCCCCTACCTCTCTTATCCTTTCGGTGGTCTCAATGATAGAAAGTCTTTCTTCTATCTCTTCTTGGACGCCTAGAGCCATAACATGTCCTTCGAGAGTACTCACTTCCATCGCTGGGACTATGATGAGGTCGGTGTCTAATTTCTTCAATTTAAAATAACCCTCTAATGTGTTATGATCTAAAAGCGCTATCCCATCCAATTCCTTGAACTCAGCGGTTTTAATTATATCTTTAAGAGTCATATCAGAATCGTCCGAATAAATCGAGTGAACATGTAGGTCAAATCTCATGCGTTCACCTCTGAACGAAATCGAGTATCTTTTGCTTTAAATCAGATTCGTTATCCTGTAATATGAACTTTACCTTTTTTCTAATTTGCTCCTTTTGTCCTTCGTCCGCCACGAACATCCTGCTCGCGTGGACCATGGCATCCACCAATGGATCTTCTCTGTCTATATATTTCTCGACACCCCTTTCTTTTAGAATCTCGCCCTCTATCAATTTTATATTCGCTCTACCATATTTATCCCTCTCTTTTATCCTCTCAGTACTCTTTACTTCACAGAAATAGGTCTTCGTCGCCTCTGAAGGATAAATAAAATCACGCCCTTCTTCTTTCAAATCACCTGTACTTAATTCCGAGATGTCCGGGTCATTATGTCCTGTCAGAGAGGCTCGATAAAATAGCTCGGGATCAGTGGTAAGTGAGAAAGTGAACCGAATCCCTTCATCCAATCTTTGGGCTGTATCAGAAGGTGAGTAGATCCTACTCTCGATGGTTTCACCTTCGATTTTAGCACCAATAGCGGCCGCATTTGGCCTATGATCTGTAGTAACTAGAATGCCTTCATAATAGGACATATCAGGCGACTTCCATTCCGCCTTTTGAGGAGGTTGTATTATTCTGTTTTTCTGGCATATTCACCTTTGGTAGAGGGATAGGTGGAGGTAGATTCAAGTCTCTCGCTATCGTTACTGATTGCGGGATGCAATTATTGATTATAGTCGTGTGGATCTTCTTCGCTACTTCGTTGGGCATCTTGTTCTTTTTTCTCCAATTATCAGCAAGATCAGGATACTCACCTATGAACTTAAGGCTCCCCTCTATTTTGATAACACCAATACCGGAGTAATTGGCGGTGAACCTGAACTCGATTTGGTTTGTCTTTGGGTCGATCTTATCTATTTTAGTTACGGAGCTGTTGTGATTAATCTTGATGTTCTTTTTCTTCTCTCCTTTTTTGCTGTACCGCTCAGCATCTATCGATTTCAATTCAAACTCTTTGATATTCATCAATATTTCTAGAAGATGCTGCCTTAATAATCTTTTCATGTTTCTCAAAATCCAAAACAGGGAAAATATTTATAATAATGTAAAACGTATTTTGAATGGAACTGTTCGTTCCAAAAATATTGTGATCGGCATGTCTGGAAGCACAATTGAGAATATCTTAGAGGAAGTCCAAAAAGAACCAGGGATAGATAACCTAACTCTGGTATCACGTACTGGTATGCATATCGCAGGAGAGGCGCCAAAGGAGGCTCATCAGGAGACCTATATAGCGATGTCAGCTATACTTTTAGGTTCGTCAGAAACTGCGACTTCAGAATTAGATGATGATCTTAAGTATGTTCTCGTTGAATTGACCAATACCAGGATCTTGATCCAAGAGTGTAGTCCCTCAGCTATTTTAGTGGCAAAACTTAGGTCAAATAGCGATGTAGAGAAAGTTTTAGAAGTGACTGAAGGACCGATCAAAGAACTAGGAAAAATACTATGATATTTCAAGGAGGTTTTATTTATTAGCAAAGGTTTCATCAACTGTAATGTGATTCCTGTTAAAAATAGGTCCCAAAGGTACCACGGATTTATGGTGGAAGATGGGAAGATAAAATATATAGATGATTTTGACAGAATAATGGGCGGGTCCGAACAAAAGGTGGACCTTAACGGAAATTTTGTTCTTCCTGGATTCATAGATTCTCACACGCACCTGGTAGAAGAGGGCTTAGATATGGAAGGTGTAGACCTTCTTGATGTTGAAACTCTAGAAGGTGTTCAATACTATCTTGAAAAGGAGGCCTCTGAAACACCAGAAGGTGAATGGGTGTTAGGGGTGAACTTTGACGAGTCGACCTGGAAAAAGACAGACTATCCCTCTAAGGAATATCTAGATGAGATCACTGAAGATCATCCCCTGATCATCAAACGAGTATGCGGACATATAGCGGTAGCAAATTCCAACGCATTGGAGAGGATAAGCGAGGATTGGAAAAACGTCGACAGGGATAAAGGTCTCTTAAGAGAAGAGGTGGTATGGAACCTTGACGATATAATGTCCGTTACTAAAGAAGAAAAAATACAGGCGATCGAGAGGGCAATTGATAAAGTACATTCCAACGGTATCACGTCAGTTCATGATGTGGTAGACCGAAACAATTGGGAAGCATATAAAGAATTAGATAAAAAAGAAGCGTTGGATCTGCGGGTGAATTGTTATCTGCATTATGATGAAGCTGAAGGAGTGTCACCAACCGAGGTCAGTGAATTCCTTTCTTTGAAAGGACTAAAGATGTACGCTGATGGTTCGATCGGAGCGAGAACCGCCGCCCTGCATGAGGAATACGAGGATGATCCCGGGAACAGAGGACTTCTTTTACTAAGTCGAGAGGAGATGGAAGAGATAATAGAGGAAGCCGAAGAACGAGACTTTCAGATGATGACCCATGCCATAGGAGATAGGGCGATCTCCACCGTTTTGGAGGCATTCGAGAATTCCTCCGAACGATGTGGAGAATTGAGACACAGGATCGAACACGCCGAGATGCTATGGGAGGAAAACATCAAGAGGATACGTGATCTTAATATGGTTCTCTCGACTCAGCCAAATTACGCGTACAAATGGTCCTCATCTACAGAGATGAATGAAATGCGGCTGGGGAAGGAAAGATTAGAGAAATGTAATCCCTATTGGGATATACAGAGAGCTTTGATAGATATGGCCTTCGGGTCTGATAATATCCTCTTATCACCTTTGTTCAACATCTACTGTGCTACTAATCACCCCATATTGAATCAAAGAATATCCACTTATAACGCGCTTAAAAGCTATATCTCTGAAGGGGCTTATGCATCTAGAAACGAGGACAGATATGGAGCTTTTGAAGAGGGAAAATTGGCCGACTTCGTGGTTCTCACCGAGAATCCACTGGAAGCTCACGATGTGAGGAACATCGATGTGAAGATGACTGTGGTTGGAGGAAAGATAGTCTACGATGATAGAGAAGAGAGTGAATGAGAGTTTTTTGTGCCGAACAGTTTAATCCGATTACCTTAAATAACTCCACTCTTTTTTAGAAACGGTGTTAACATGAGCAAGATACCAGATAATTTGAAGTACACCGAAGATCACGAATGGATAGAAGTGAATAACGGAGAAGTCCGCTACGGTATAACAGACTACGCACAGGATGAACTCGGGGATATCGTTTACGTTGAGCTTCCCGAAACTGGTGAAGAACTGAACAAAGGAGATATGTTGGGAGTTATCGAATCCGTCAAGACCGTATCCGACCTCTATGCTCCATTATCGGGAACGATAAAAGATGTGAATGACGAACTCGAAGCTGCTCCAGAGCTCCTGAACGATGATCCCTACGGAGATGGCTGGATTGTAGTTCTTGAGATCGCAGATGGAGACGAACTAGATAGTCTACTCGAGCCAAAAGAGTATGAAGATGAGGCCGAATAAAATTTTTTTACCTTTCTTTATATTTATAAAAGAGTGAGGATTTAAGGGTTTTTAGTCCTAGTCCAAGATGCTGTAGTGTTTGTGTGCCGAAAAGTCGTCGTGGAAACAGAATTTTATCTTCTGGAATTCTTTTCTAAACTCCATCACATCTTGCTTGACTTTTTCTGGATCCTCATCATCGATGATTATACGTTTGATTAGTTCAGCCACCTCGTCCATATGAGTCTCTTTCATTCCTAAACGAGTTAAAGCTTGGCTGCCTAATCTTATACCGCTAGGTTCATTAGCACTGTCTACGTCATCCCAAGGCATTAAGTTCTTGTTAGCGATTATATTTGCATCTTCCATCGCCTCAACAAGCGTCTCACCGCCGCCCTGGTCTTGAACATCTATAGCGAGTGTATGGGATCTAGTGAAGCCTTTATGTTCGCAAAGTACTTTTATACCTCTTTCGTGAAGTGCTTGACCTAGTGCCTGTGCATTCTTTATTATTTGACCTGCATATTCCTCACCAAATTTCTGATGTTCAGCAAGCGCAACACCTAGTGCAGCCATGGAATGAAGATGGTGGTTGGAAACTACGCCCGGAAACATACCAAAGAAGAGGCTTTCTTCCATCTGTTCGTCTCTTGGATTTGAAAGGATGATGCCTCTTTGTGGGCCAGGCAAAGTCTTGTGGGTGCTGCCCGTCATCACCTCAACGCCGTTTTCCATCGGCTGCTGGAATTTTCCTGCAGCTATCAAACCTAGGACGTGAGCCGCATCATACCAAACATGGCATCCGACTTCCTCGAAAACTTCCTGTAACTCTTCAAGTGGAGGAGGAAACATGAATACCGACCTGCCGAAAAGAGCTATATCAGGTTCTTCTTCTCTGAGTAGTTTTTTAGTTCCTTCCAATTCGATGTTCATCTCTTCGACATCGAAAGGATAAGTCTTTGGCTTCATGCCACGAAGACCAACTGAGCCAAATTTTGCACTGCTTATGTGGGCGCCGTCCGATACATCAACTGAAGTTATAGTTTTGTCAGGACCTCCAAGAGCCATCAGAACGGCTTGATTCGCATTCGTGCCGGAGATGGGTCTGACATCGGCGTAATCCACTCCAAAAAGGTCTCGAGCTAGTTCCTGAACTTTCAATTCTATATTATCCACGTAAACGTTACCTTCGTAATATCTATCACCGGGAGGGCCTTCGGCGTACTTGTCTTGAAGTTCTGACAGCATCAGATCTCTCGCCATCGGACTTATTATATTCTCCGAGGCGATCATCGGGAGAGATCTAGAGAACCACTCCGTGTGTTTCTTTGCCTGCTCATATATGTAATCTGCTTCTTTCTTCATAAGAACACCTTCCGAATGGGGATTGGAAACAACCTATTAAATCGTTTCTGTTCGATGTTTCAATTACATCAAACGGCCCAATAAGGGCAAAATCCTTATGTCCCGGCGTATATTCTCTACCACAGAAAAAGGGATGGAACCATGGCTAAAGTAGAAGATTTCGAAGCAAAAGACATAATGAGCGAAAAATTACCCCATGCGGAGCCTAATGATACTGTTTCTGACGCGATCGGCTTGATGAGAAAACATGACATGGAAGAGATTCCAGTAGTGCAAGATGGCCAAGTGATGGGTGTGTTAAGCGATACGATGTTTATAGAACGGAGAAACCTGTCTTTCTCCACCAAACTCAAACATGTGATCCATAGGGGACCGAATGTAGATGAAGATGACTCACTAGTGGAAGTCAGCGAGATGTTGCTATCTTCCGACTATCGAGGTGTTCCAGTGACTTCCAAATCAGGGGATTACGTGGGCTTTTTGAACCGAAAAAATATAACAAATGTCATACCGAAACTTGAAGAGCTAAGAAAGACAACGGTGAAAGAGTTCATGACTCCTTCTCCCGCAACGATTGAGGATCACGAAAACATCGGTAAGGCAAGGGTGATGATGAAAAGATATGGTGTGAGAGTTCTTCCAGTTGTAGACAAATATGGTACTCTTTGTGGGATGGTCGGGATACAGGACATTCTTGAAGGGGTGGCTAGACCGGTTGAGAGACAAGAAAAAGGAGTAAGAAGTGGAGAGAGAGATTCTCCCTACCGCGATATAGAGGTCCGGAGCATAATGTCTGAACCTCCTATAACTATTGACCCTAACTCAAAAATACAAGAAGCCGCGAATAAGATGTTGAAGCACAATATATCCACCCTAGTTGCTAACAAAGATGATGAGATAAAAGGAATTCTGACGCAGTACGATCTGATAGAGATGCTCACTAGTTTCAGAGAGGAAGATCAGGTCTATGTGCAGATAAGTGGACTTGAAGAGAGACCTGAAGTCTACGAGCAGATGTATGATCTCATTCAAAAATATCTGGAGAAAATCAATCAAGTCCTCAAACCTCTAATTCTGAACGTACACGTGGTATCGCATCAAAAGGAAGGCAACCAGAGAAAGTACAGTGTCAGATTGCGTTTATCTACAGAATACGGGATGCTTTACGCTAAGAAATTCGATTGGAACATGATGAGCGCCCTTGACGATGCTCTCGATAGTCTGAAAAAAAGGATCTTCCAGGAAAAGGAGAAAAGAGTCAAAAGGCGGAAGCATCCCAAATACCAGAAGATCATCTCAGAAGGCGAATAGTAAAGAACCATATATGGGATATGCAGCATTGTTCTCCGGTGGAAAGGATTCTTCCTTAGCTCTATGGAAGGCTCAATCTTTGGGCTTAGATGTAGAGTACCTCGTAACAGTTTATCCGAAAAGAAAAGACTCCTACATGTTCCATAAGCCAAACCTCCATTTGGTCCCACAACTCGCAGAGTCTTTAGATATAGAATTACTGAAGATAGAGACCTCTGGCGAGAAAGAAAGGGAATTGGAGGATCTCAAAGAAGAGTTGAAAGAGGTGGAAATAAACGGACTCATTACAGGAGCTGTCGCTTCAAAATACCAATTGGAGAGAATAGAAAACGTATCGATAGAACTGTCGCTTGATGTGTTTGCCCCTTTGTGGAAGATGGACCAAACTGACCTATTAGACGAGCTTTTAAAGAACGACTTTCAGAGCATCTTGGTAAGCGTATCCGCGCTCGGGCTTGACGAACGATGGCTTGGAAAAACGATAGATGAGAAATGTATTCGAGAACTTAAAAAGCTGCACGACAAATACGGTATAAATATCTCCGGAGAAGGGGGTGAATACGAAACCCTCGTTCTAGAAGCCCCCAATTATGATCAGAATTTCAAGGTGGCAAAAAAAAGTAAAGATTGGGATGGAAAAAGAGGAGAGTTAAAAATAAAAAAACTAAAAAATAAGAAAAGGAAAAATTCTAAGTTTTGATATTCAATAGTTCACTTTTTACCGGAGTCCTAGCTCATCCTCTCCTTTCCCTATTGAGCTATCCCTGTGACCCCTCACATCCGACCAAAAAGCCTTTGCTGTCTCTTTATCACCTTTTTTACCTTCTTCAATCTCGCCCTGCATCAGTGCCAATTCCTCTGAAAGAGACTCATAATGCCCTTTTTCCATGAGAGCTAAATAATTGAAAAAGCGGGAGTAATTATCAAATCTTTCACCCATGTATTTATAAATCGTCCGAGCATTTTCTTCATTCTTTATACCTTTTTCGAGAGAGTCTATCACATTTCTAGCATCAGTGAAATCATATGAGGTTTCATGAGGGGGTAGCTTATCAGATTCTGGAACTTCATAATCTCTAGTTCCAAATTTTTCCTCATACCTTTTCAACAATTCTTCCTTATGTATCTCTTCATCATTTGATAGAGCTTTGAATCGTTCTTTGACCAAGGATCCCAAAGCGGCTTCGGAAAAATCACTATAGAATTTTTTGGCTTCTTTTTCAGCTTGTATAGAATACGCCATCAATTCTTTGAAACTGAACTCGTCTAAATTTTCTTTCATCATATTATCAATTTGTTTACAAAGACACGCCTTTAAATATTTTCCGTAATTGGAAGCTAACATATTTATACTAAGAATGTATTTGTATGGCGGTGCAAACATGCAAGATCTAGTCGAATTTGGTATCGACAAATTAGAGAACAAAGATATACAATACGGTGAAATCCGTCTATCAGAAATAGATACGGAAGTCATAAATGTGAAAAATGGTACGGTCGAAGCGATAAAAAGTAGTGAAAGCAAAGGTTACGGGATAAGAATCATCGATGGCGGCTGGGGCTTTGCATCTTCAGCGGATCTAACGGAGAAAGGGGTTGAACGGGCAATAAAAAGGGCTAGAAAGATAGCGAGAGCTTCTTCAAAAGCCTCTGAGTCCATCAAACTTAAAGAGATCGACATTCACCAAGACAATTACTCTACGCCCTACAAAAAAGATCCTTTCAAAGTGGGACTAGAAGAAAAATTGGATTACCTTATGGAAGTAAATGAAAGGATGGACATAGACGACAAGATAAAGGTTAGGAAATGCAACTTTAATGCCTGGAAGACCAAAAAGTTCTTTGCAAGTACAGAAGGAGCTAGGATCGAACAGGAACTCCTCAAGACCGGCGGAGGGCTGGATGTGAATGTTTCCGACGGCGAAGACACTCAAAAAAGAAGTTACCCAAATTCTTTTGGCGGTGATTTTAATTCAAGGGGTTACGAATTCTTCGAAAGCTTAGAACTTTTAGAACATGCGAAAGAGACCGCTCAAGAAGGCGTGGATCTTTTAGATGCAGAACAATGCCCAGAGGGCGAAATGGACATAATTCTCAACACTAATCAGCTCGCACTACAAATACACGAGAGCTGTGGTCACCCAACTGAGTTGGACAGAGCTCTAGGAACAGAGGCGAGTTACGCGGGGACGAGTTTCATGACTCCGGACAAACTTGGAGAACTCAAATACGGTTCTGACATGGTAAATATAGTTTCTGATCCCACAGCTGAAGGTGGTCTAGGAACCTTTGGATACGACGACGAGGGTGTTAAAGCGAAGAAGATAGACCTGATAAAAGACGGTATCTTCGTAGGATACCAGGCTTCACGAGAAGGGGCCGCGAAGGTCGGAGTTGATGTTAGTGGTAGCATGAGAGCCGATGGTTGGAAAAATCTACCTATCGTAAGGATGACCAATATAAATCTCGAGCCAGGTGACTGGTCTAAAGATGAAATTGTCGAGGAGACCGAGAAAGGTATAATATTCGACGGGATAAAAAGTTGGAGCATAGACGATAAGAGACTTAACTTCCAATTCGGTACAGAAGCAGGATATCTGGTAGAGGACGGAGAAGTGACCGAATTAATAAAGAACCCCACCTATACAGGTATAACATATGAATTTTGGAGGGACTGTGACGCGATCGCTGGAGAAGATGAATGGATACTACACGGCGTACCTAACTGCGGTAAAGGAGAACCACCTCAAACGATGCAGGTCGGACACGGCTGTGCACCTTCTCGATTCAAGGATATCAGAGTGGGGGTGGGAAAATGGTAGGTTCTGAAGAAAAATTCGATAAGATATCAGAAAAAGTGATGAAAGAAGCCGAAGCCGATGAGGTAGAAGTTAGGATCATCAAGAGCGATACCGCTCTGACTAGATATGCAAATTCACAGATACATCAGAATATCGGCCAGGAAGACGTAGATATCTCGATAAGAGCTGTGTTTGGAAAGAGAACTGGCGCCGCTAGCACTAATTCCTTAGAAAAAAGTTCAGTCAAGGATTGTCTGTCTAAAGCAGAAACCATCGCAAGGAATCAAAAGAGCGACCCGGATTTCAAAGGACTTCCCGAAGCAAAAAAAGGAAAGAAGGGTAAAGAGAACTATGTAGAAGATACCGCTAAATTTACACCCGATGAGAGGGCAGAAAAAGTAAAGGAGATAATTGAAATGGCCAGCGATGAAGGTGTTGATAGAGTCTACGGTGCTTTCCAGACTGAAGTCCAAAATCTTTTTGTTGCTAATTCCAATGGGGTTAAGAAATTCTCCAGGTTCACTTCGGCGAATTTGACAACAACCGCCATAGCAGATTGGGACAACGACCAAGGCTTTGGATGGAGCGAAATGTGTTCATCCGATGTCCAAGATATAGATCACATGTCGGTAGGGAGAAAAGCGGTAGAAAAAGGACTCAACAACTTGGATACTAAAAAGATAGATTTGGGCGAATATGATGTCGTCCTCGAGCCGCTAGCTGTACAGAGTATATTGATGTACCTAGATATGATGGGTTTCAGCGCAAAGAAAGTCCAAGAAGAAAGGAGCTTCATGAAAGGTAAATTTGGAGAACAGATAATGGACGAACGAGTAAATATCTACGACGATGTCTCCGATCTAGACATGATAGGTTACCCCTTCGACTATGAAGGAGTTTCTAAAGAAAAAGTAGAGATCATCAAGGACGGCATAGCTAATGAAGTCGTGTACGACTCTTACACCGCAGGAAGAGAAGAGGATGAGGAATCTACAGGACATGCTTTACCCATGCCCAACCCTATGAGTCCTTTAGCGATGAACCTGCTGATGGATACCGGGGATTACGCACAGGAAGAAATGATCGAAGAGACAGACAAGGGCATCTTGGTTACAAGATTCAATTACTGCAGGCCAGTACACCCGGTGAAAGGTATACTCACAGGCCTAACTAGAGACGGTACTTGGTTAATAGAGGATGGCGAGATCAAACATCCGTTGAAGAATTTGAGATTTACTCAGAATCTGATCGAGGCGTTCAATAACATAGAGGGTATAGGTAAGGAAAGAACATTATTCGCTATGGGGTACTATCCAGCGTACTTCGCCGCACCAGCACTGAAGATAAAAGACTTCAATTTTACAGGGACAACCGAGTTCTGATTGGGAACAAAAAATTTTTCAAAAAACTTCTTTATTTTTTATTACATAAGAAAAGAAAAAGTTTTTTTAGCTTTTCTATGTTTTTAAGGTAATTGCTGGATTCCTTCAGTTATCAGTTCTATAAGGTTCCTTACATCTCTCCAATCGGCACACTCTACCGTTGAGTGTGAATACTTGACCGGTACCCCTATTGAGAGAGTAAGACATCCTGATTCCTGAAGTGCCATCCCATCGGTTGTTCCTCCAGTGACCCCGTACTGATAAGGTATACCTGCATCTTCTGCTACACCTTTAAAATGATCTACCAATTTTGGCGATGAGATAGCCCTAGTGTCTACCATCCTCAGAACAGGTCCTTCACCAAACTTTATTGGTTTGTAGAATTTTTCGACTCCTGGGGCGTCGGATGTCGTATAAGTATCTAAAGCTATCACATATTCTGGACTTCTTGTGTTAGCGACCACTTTCGCGCCTCTCAGCCCTATCTCTTCTTGTACACTCCAAATGGTGGAGAGATCAACATCCAATTCTGCATCTTTCAAGTTTTTTAAGACATCTAAAAGGGCGAAGCTGCCTATCCTGTTGTCTAGACCCCTGCCTGAAACGACTTCTCCTCCCAATCCTCGAAGCTTTTTGTCAAAGGTTATCGGATCAGGTACATCGATGCCCATCTCTTTTACTTCCTCGGCAGATTGTGCGCCAACATCGACATGAGTTTTAGTCCACGGAGTTATCTCGTCTTTATCGTCATTTTCGGTAGTCAAGTGAGGGGGTTTGTGACCTATTACACCGTTTATAGGTCCTTCATCTGTATGAATCTTTACATGCCTTCCCGCCAAAAGAGGATCTAGTACA
>Ga0207421_10006465_pt1 | contig 12758 bp, 10 predicted proteins | sample SodLakKL_010_SED_4_FD_187542 | JGI IMG/M metagenome (GOLD analysis project Ga0207421, IMG submission 187542) | Alkaline sediment microbial communities from Lake Tanatar, Kulunda Steppe, Russia - 8KL_010_SED (SPAdes) (version 2) | ecosystem: Environmental > Aquatic > Non-marine Saline and... | reverse complement strand
GCCAGGAGGTCGACAACGCGATCAACCAGGCCGCCCGCGAGGTTGCGACCCGGTTCGACTTCAAGGACACCGACACCATCATCGCCTGGTCGGGTGACGAGGCGATCCAGGTCGAGTCCTCATCGGAGGATCGGGTCCGGGCGGCGCTCGAGGTCCTGAAGGACAAGATCGTCAAGCGCAAGGTCTCGCTCAAGGCGCTCGACGTCGGTGACGTGCGCGATGTCAGCGGCGGTCGCAGCCGCATCGACGTCAAGCTCGTCACCGAGATGCCGGCCGACCTGGCCAAGACCATCGTCAAGGACATCAAGGCCACCAAACTCAAGGTCACGCCGACCAACATGGGTGACCGCATCCGCGTCGCGGGCAAGAAGCGCGACGACCTGCAGGAGATCCAGGCGATGGTCAAGGGCAAGGACCACGACGCCCCGATCAAGTTCAGCAACTACAAGTGATCCGGGTTCGTTGATGGCGGGGGAAGCCGGGGCGCGAGCCGGCCCTGCCGAGCAGCTCGGGTCCTCGTGGTGAGAAGCCTGCTGCGCCGGCGGCTGCGCGGCCCGAGCGTGGTGCTCCTGGCGGCGCTCCTGGTGGTGTTGACGGCCGGCAGCGGCGCGATCTGGTGGCTGCAGCCCGGCACACCGGACGACTTCTACGCCGCTCCCGACACGTTCGAGGCCAGCCCGTCCGGGACCGTCGCCCCGGGCACCCTGCTGCGCTCGGAGCCCTTCGACCGCGGGCTCCCCGACAACGTGCGCGGTTGGCGGGTGCTGTACAGCTCCACCGACGCCGATGGGCGACCCGTCGCCGTCAGCGGGCTCGTGCTCGAGCCGACCGATCCCCACGACGGACCACGACCGTTGATCGCGATCGCCCACGGCTCGACCGGAGTCGACGAGAGCTGCGCCCCCTCGCTCGCGGCCCGGCCCCTCGCCCCGCTGGGAGGTGTGGAGCAGGCCCTCAACGCCGGGTACGCCGTCGCCGCCACCGACTACCTCGGTCTCGGGACCCCGGGCCCGCACCCGTACCTGATCGGTTCCGCGTCTGCCCATGCGGTGCTCGACTCGTTGCGATCGGCGCAGCAGCTCATCGAGGTGGACCCCGACCGGCTCGCCATCTGGGGCTTCTCGCAGGGCGGGCACGCCGCGCTCTTCGCCGCCGAACAGGCGCCGGCCTACGCCCCGGAGCTGGGCATCGAGGGCGTGGTGACCTTCGCGCCCGCCGCGGACCTCGCGGAGATCATCGCAACCAGCCAGGGCACCGTGGTCGGCACCCTGATGGTGGTCAGCGCCGCCGTGTCGTGGAGCGATGCGCGCGACGAACTGCTGCTCGACGAGGTGATCGAACCCGGCTCGCTCGACATCGCGCGCGACATCGCCCAGCGGTGCCTGGATCCGACCTCGCTGCCGGCGTCGGTGCTGCAGTCGATCCAGCTGCGCGACGAGGTCTCACCGCTCGGCTCCCCGGACACGGCGCACTGGGCGCCGTTTCTGTCGGCGAACTCCCCCACGGGCCACCTCGACGTCCCCCTGCTGGTCCTGCAGGGCGAGGAGGATCCGATCATCCGCCCCGAGATCACCCGGGCGCATGTCGCGGCGCGGTGCGCCGCCGGTGGCGAGGTGGAGCTGCGGGTGCTGGAGGGCATCGGGCACTTCACGCTGACACGGCGGACCGCCGGCGATGCGGCCCAGTGGACCCAGGCGCGGTTCGACCGTGCCCCGCTCGCCTCCAGCTGCTGAGACGCAGGGCGGGTCCGCGGTCGCCGACCGTCCGCGAGGACCGGTCGTCGGTCACCGGGTGGCCCTGGCGGTTGGTGAGCGTCCGTCCGTAGCAGGCCCCGAAGCCCGCCCGCGGGGCCTGCTCGCGATCCGGCCCCGGTACCGTTGGTGTGTCGACTCGCTCATCGGTGGCACGGGCCTCGAGCGGGCCAGCCGACGTGGGCTGTGCGTCGAATGCTCCCTGTGCCCCACACCGGCGAGCACCGGTCCGCCGCTCGCACATCCGTCGACGGCAACCCGTCGAAACCGCCCCTGGAGTCGTCGTGCCCGAAGGCCACACCATCCACCGGCTCGCCCGCGACCATGCGTCGTGGTTCGCCGGCGAACGGGTGCGCGTCAGCTCGCCACAGCAGCGGTTCACCGACGCCGCAGCGCTGCTCGACGGCACCGTGCTCACGGGGACCGACGCCTGGGGCAAGCACCTGTTCCACCGCTACGAGGGCGGCCAGACCGTCCACATCCACCTCGGCCTGTTCGGGAAGGTCTTCCGACACGCGACCCCGCCACCGGAGCCACGCGAGACCGTCCGCTACCGGGTGATGGGCGGCGGCACCGTGATCGATCTCGTCGGTGCCACCGCGTGCGAACTCCTCGGTCCCGAGGAAGTCGAGGCGCTGGTCGCCAGGCTCGGCCCCGACCCCATCCGCAAGGATGCCGACCCGGACCTGGCCTTCGCGGCCCTGCAACGACGGACGGTCGGGATCGGGCGAGCGTTGATGGATCAGCGGGTCCTGGCCGGCGTCGGCAACGTCTACCGCGCCGAGGTGCTGTTCGTCCACGGGATCCACCCCGAACTACCGGCCCGCGAGGTCACCCGCGAGCAGTGGGAGGGGATGTGGGCGACACTGGTGGAGTGGCTCCGGCGGGGCGTGCGCCAACAGCGGATCATCACGGTCGACCGTGGGGAGATCGGCAAACCCTGGAGCCGCATCAAGCGCGGCGAGGCCACCTACGTCTACAAGAGCGACGGGTGCCTACGCTGTGGGACCGAGATCCGCCGGTGGGATCTCGGTGGTCGTTGGTCCTACGCCTGCGAGACTTGCCAACCGCGACCGTCAGGGGCCCGATGAACATCACGCCGCCGAGCGACGACCTCGCCGCCACCGGCATCGGGGACGGCTGGCGTCGCGTCGCACTCGCCGTGGTCATCGCGCGGTTCGCGATCCCGCTGGCCGCTCTGCCACTCATCCTGCAGTGGACCCGCGCACGTGAGCTCGGACAGAACATCGCCCTCGTCGTGCTGTTGCGGCCGCAGAAGGAGTTCCTCCTGTTCGGCGGCGGCCGTACGCGCTACCTGGGCGAGCCAGGGATCCTGCCGCTGTTCCTCGCCTACCTGCCCCTGGGGATCCTGTCGGTCACCGCGTTCTTCGTGGTCGGGCGTGCCTACCGAACCGCCCTACGGCAGGGGTCGGGGCCGGCGTGGCTCCACCGGCTGATCCCTCCCAAGCAGTTGGACCTCGGGCGTAAGGTCCTGGCGCGCCGCGGGCCCGCCGTCGCGGTGCTCGGACGCCTCGCCGCGATGCCGCCAACGGTGCTCGGGGCCGCCGCGGGACTCTCGGACGTCGACCCGAAGCGCTACCTGATCGCGGATCTGATCGGCGCCGTGCTCGCGTTCGCCATGACGGTCGGCGCCGGCCTCGCCCTCGGACGCGCCTACGAGGAGGGCGGCGTCTGGATCACGGTGATCGGCGTCGTGCTGTTCGTCCTGATGCTGCTGCTGCTCACCAGCTGGATCCGCCGCGAGGCCGAGCGCGAGGACACCGTCCCCGGAGTGTGAGCCCGCCCTGAGGTCGCGAGGCGCGAGCGCCTGGCGTGTGGGGCCACCTTCTTCGAGGATGTTCGCGCCATGTTCCGTGAGGACGAGATGGCGGACACCGTCCGTGGCGCGAGGTCGGGTCAGGCCCGTTCCCTCATCCTCTTCTATCTCAATCCCGGATCCCGGTCGGTGTCCTCACAGGTAGATCGGCGAGCGACTCTCGCGCACTCGTGGCGCTCCTCCGCAGGGGCGGGTTCCGGTCAGCTGCCGCTGGGCGGGGCGGGGATGGCGGTCCCTCGCCGGCACCGAGGTAGCCGGACCGAACCCGAGCAGCCCGCCTCCGGATGCCGTGCGGCTGCCCGAAGCTCACGTGTCGGGGCCCTTTCGACGGGCCCCGACATGTGCGTTTGCTTTCAGTTCCCCGACCCAGGGGTGAGAGTGCCCTCGTGGAAACCGCGAAGTAGCCGCATGCAGTCGGCACGGTTGTTGGCCAGGTAGTCAGGGTTGCCGTAGAAGGCATAGGGGTAACTGACGCCTACATCCTCCAGGAACTTGCACTGGCTGGCGAATGCAGCCGTGGTGAGCTGGCCGGTTCCGTCGAAGCCCTGGGCGACGCTGCTGACGCAGGCGCCGGTCGACTGGAATACGAACGGGAACGGGCGATCGTCGATCGCTGGGAACGTGTTGTCGATCGATCGGCAGAATGCCCCCGGCGCATCGCTTGGCTGGGCGAACGCGGTGCCGGACATCATGCCCATGGCCAGCGCCGTGGCCGCGAGCAGTGTGGTGATCCGTCGCTTCATCGGTGGCTACCTCTCTCTGGTGTCGGAGGCCGGGGCGGTGTGCACCCCTGTCGAGCTGCCGACGAGCGTCAGCATCCACCGGCGAGACCAGGCTCGCCATCCGGTAGACACGACGACCGAGGTGGGGTTACCCGCACCCCTAATGGGGGGCCTCCCCGGTGCCGCCCCGGTCAGGGTGGTTGCGTCGTGGCCCAAGCAAACCCACCCCGCTGCGCGATCGCCGGCCACCGAAACACTCCGGCAGCCATGGCGGACAGGTAGAGACGTCACCCGCTGCTGGGCTACCTCGTTGGGTTGGTGGTCGTCCGGAGAGTGGACCAAGAGCTGGGGCAAGGGATGCTCCGCCTTTCACGCGTATGCGATCGTCCGTTCGCTTGGGTCTTCCTTGGCTGCATCGCGTGCGTGCGTGGGTGAGTGCGGTCCTTGGCCTGCGAGGCCCGCAGTCCCCCCCGGGTCGGGGCCCCCTGCCAGCCCGCGCCACCCGCTGTCGCCCGAGCAACTCCATGTCGCCCGAGCGACCCATCCCTGGCGCGGAGGCGCGACACCGGGCCCCAGGCGCGACACCGGGCCCCAGGCGCGACACCGGGCCGAGACGGGACGTCCCCGGCCGGGGCGGAAGGCGCCGGCCGGGAACGGTGCAAGCCCACCGCGGCGCGGTGGGTCAGCCCCAGCGCTCGTCGGGGCGCGGACCGAACTGGCCCATCTGCCGTGCCTGGTGTTCGAGCGCCGCGATGCGCTCGGGGATCGGCGGGTGGGTCGAGAACAGCTTCATCGCCGCCCGACCACCGAAGGGTGCGGCGATGTACAGGTGCTGCATCGCCTGGTTGGTCTCCGCGGGGGTACCGCCGGCACGGAGCCGGCGAGGATCCTTCGCACCCGCCTCCAGCTTGGCCAGCGCACTGGCGAGCGCGAGCGGCTTCCCGGTCAACTCCGCCCCGGTGTGGTCGGCCAGCGACTCCCGCGAGCGGGTGATCGATGCCTGGATGATCATCGCGGCGATCGGCGCGACGATGGAGGCCGCGATGGCCACCAGCGGGTTCGGGCCGCTGTCGTCCGAACTGCCGAAGATCGGGATCCACCGCAGCGCGAACGCCAGGTAGGTGATCGCGGTACCGATCATGGCCGCGACCGAACCGATCAGGATGTCGCGGTTGTAGACGTGTTGCAGTTCGTGACCGATGACACCTTCGAGTTCCTCCGGCGTCAGCGCCTCGTACAGCCCCTGGTTGATGCACACGGCGGCGTTCTGGGGGTTACGACCCGTGGCGAACGCGTTGAGCTGCGGCGACGGCGAGAGGTACAGCGCCGGCATCGGCTCACCCGCCCGGCGTGCGAGCCGGTCGACCATGGCGTAGATGTCCGGATGACTCGACTTCTCCATCGGCTTCGCGCGAGCCATCTTGATCGCGAGCTTGTCGGAGTAGAAGTAGCTGAAGAAGTTCATGCCGATGGCGACCACCAGCATGATGGTCAGGAAGGGGCCGCCCGTCGGGCCATCGAGCATCGCGCCGATCGCGAGCAGCAGGCCGGACATGGCGGCGAGGAGGATGAACGTCTTGGCGCTCTTGAACATGGCTGGTTCACATCCGCTCGACTGGGACTCACCCCGCCGGGGACGCCGGGGCGCCGGCGGACACACCACCGGACCGTGCACCCCTCGAAGATATCCGCACCCTCACCGGCGTCCAGACCGCCCACACGGTCGGACACCGATTCCTTGCGCCGACATGGCGCAACCACGGCCGGCGAGCTGCCGGTCGGTCAGCCGGAGGCCATCACGCTGGTCAACGAGGTGTAGTCGCTGATCAGGCCGGGGAGCACCCCCAGCACCAGCGTGCCGACCATGAGCACGACGATCACGGCCGAGAGGTTGAACCCGGGCTGGAGGGCCGGGACGTCCTCGGCCGGCTCGCCCATCCACATCCCGCGGATGACCTTGAGGTAGTAGAAGAAGGCGATGACCGAGTTGATCACCAGGAATCCCGCCATCGTGAGGCCGAACCCGGTCACGTCCACGGTGATGGCCTGGAGGATCGCGAACTTGGCCCACAGCCCGACGGTCAGGGGTGCTCCGCCGAGGCTGAGCAGGAAGGTGGTCAACGCCATCGCCATCAGCGGGTTGCGTGAGCCGAGCCCGGCGTAGTCGGCGATGGAGCGCAGCCCGGTCCGCCGGTTGACCGCGATCGCGACACCGAACGCCCCGATGTTCATCACCGCGTAGGCGGCGAGGTAGAACAGCACCGCCTGGACGGCGGCGTCGTTGACGGCGGCGGCGCCCGCGCCGGAGCGGGCGAGACCGAACGGGATCAGCATGTAGCCCGCCTGGGCGATCGACGAGTAGGCGAGCAGCCGGATCAGGTCGCGCTGCTGCAAGGCGATCAGGTTGCCCACGGTCATCGTCAGGATCGCGAGGACGCCCAGCACCGGCGCCCACACCTCGGCGACCGGCTCGAAGGCGATGAAGGCGATCGAGATCAGTCCGGCGAACCCGGCGGCCTTGGAGGCCACGGCCAGCATCGCGGCGACCGGCATCGGGGCACCGGCATAGGTGTCGGGCGCCCAGAAGTGGAACGGCACCGCGGAGATCTTGAACCCGAACCCGACGATCACGAGCATGACGCTGCCGAGCAACAGTGGCACGGAGGCGGTCTCGCCTTCGATCGCCGCGGCGATCCCGACCAGGTCGGTGGTGCCGGTGAAGCCGTAGATCATCGACATGCCGAACAGCATGAGCGCGACCGACAACACCCCGATCAGGAAGAACTTGAGCGCACCCTCGGAGGAGTAGAGGTCGCGCTTGCGCATCCCGGCCATGACGAACGCCGGGATCGAGACGGTCTCGAGGGCCACGAACAGCAGGAGCAGGTCCCGCGCCGAGGGCATGATCAGCATGCCGATGAACGCGGTCAGCAACAGGAAGTAGTACTCCCCCTGGAAGTACCGACCTTCGGCGAAGAACCGCCAGCTGATGCCGAGGATCGCCAGCAGGGACCCCAGGAACACCAGCTTGAACACCACGGCGTACTCGTTGACCACGAACATCGTGCCGAAGGTGACGCGCTCTTCGCCCCAGAGGAAGATCGTGAAGCCGATCGCGACGAGCGTGCCCAACCCGGCTATGGGGTTGACCAGCTGCTTCGCATCACCACGCAACGCCAGGTCGGCGGCGAGCACCAGCAGCGCCGTGACGGTCAGCGCGATCTCTGGTGCGATCGCGACGAAGTCGATCGCCATCGTGTCGTCCTCTCCTCGGGTCCGGGGGTGGGATCAGGCCGACGAGCCCGGCGTGCCGGGCTCGTCGACGACCTCAGCCGCCCAGGTAGCCCATCAGGTTCACCACGGCGTCGTTCTGGACACCGAACACCAGACGCGGGTAGACCCCGAGCGCCAGCACCAGCACCACCAGCGGCGTCCACGCGACCCACTCGATGGCCTGGATGTCCTCGAGCGGTTCGTCCGCCCACCGTTCCAACGGGTTGCCGAGGTTGATGCGTTGCATCAGCCACAGGAAGTAGGCGGCGGTCAGCACGGTCCCGAGCGCGGCGAGGATGACCAGTGCCAGGTACAGCCCGCCGTAGGTGTCGGCCAGGCCGAGACCCGGGCTGATGGCCGCCCACATGGCACCGAACTCGCCCCAGAAGCCCGCGAGCCCGGGCAGCCCCAGGGACGCGATCGCGACGAAGGCGAACATCACGGCGTACTTGGGGATCTTGGTCAGCATCCCGCCACCGATGACCGCGATCTCGCGCGTGTGGTAGCGCTCGTGCAGCGAGCCGGCCAGGAAGAACAACATCCCGGTGATCACCCCGTGGGCGATGTTGCCGAACAGCGCGGCCTGGATGCCGGCTTCGTTCATCGCGGCGATGCCGAGCATCACGAAGCCCATGTGACCGACCGAGGAGAACGCGATCAGACGCTTGACGTCGGTCTGCGCGAGGCAGCACAACGAGCCGTAGATGATGCCGATCACCGCGAGCACGCCGATGACCGGCGCGAAGCGCAGCGCGCCGTCGGGCAGGATCGGCAGACCGATCCGGATGAAGCCGTAGGTCCCCATCTTCAGCAGCACGCCCGCGAGCAGCACGGAGCCGATGGTCGGCGCCTCGGTGTGCGCATCGGGCAGCCAGGTGTGGAACGGCCACATCGGGACCTTGATGGCGAAGCCGAGGAAGACGCCGAGGAACGCCCAGGTCTGGAAGGTGGCGCTGCCGAACGGCGCCATCTCGGACAGCTGCTGGATGTTCCAGGTCTCCGCACCGGACGTGAAGTAGATGGCCAGGAAGGCGACCAGCATGAACACGGAACCGAAGAACGTGTAGAGGAAGAACTTGATGCTGGCGTACTCGCGGCGGGGCCCTCCCCACATCCCGATCAGGAAGAACATCGGCACGAGCGTGAGCTCGAAGAAGATGAAGAACAGCGGCAGATCGAAGGCCACGAACGTTCCGGCCATACCGGTCTGCAACAGCAACATCAACCCGAGGAACGCCTTCGGCTTACCGGGCGCCGGCAGGTGCTTGGTGGTGTAGATCGCACACAGCAGCGGCAGCAGGTAGGTCAGCCAGAACAGCGGCAGGGAGATGCCGTCCATACCGAGCGTGAAGCGGGCGTTGATCGCCGTGATCCAGCTGGCGTCGGTGGTGAACTGCAGCTCGCCGGAGCGGCCGTAGTCGAAGCTCAGGGCGATGACGCTGACCAGCGCGAAGGCGATCGCGGTGATGACCACCGCGGCGCGGCGGATCTCCCGGTCCATCGAGGCGGGCATGAGGGCCAGCGCCCCGGCCCCGACGAGGGGCAGGAACAGCGCGACCACCAAGGCCCAGCCAGCGGTGTTGGGATCCATCGTCTCTCCTCCAGCGAACTGCGGGCTCCGCGCCCGGTGACCGTTTCACCGCGTCGTGCGGCCAGGCCTTGGTACGACCGCACGGGGGCGGCCGGTGCTGCTGTCTGCCTTACGTCGCGGCGGCGAAAGCCACCACGAGCACGATCGTCCCGGCGACCAACGCCGCGGCGTACCGCTGCACGTTGCCCGACTGGGTGCGCTTCAACCGCTCGCTCCACCATGCCGCGCTGAACGCCGCACCGTTGACCCCGCCGTCGATCACCTTCTGATCGAGCACCCGGTAGGTCGCGAACGCCGCGTTCTTGGTCACTCGCCCGACCCCGGATACGGCGCCGTCGATCAGCACGTTACTGCTGTAGCTCGCCGCCCTGGCCCAGGTGTCTCGCACGGGCACCACGATGTAGCGGTACCCGAACGCATCGAACCCGTACTTGTTGACCAGGGCGGTGGTGACCGGACCCATCTGCATGGTGGGGTCGCGGTCCGGCGGTCCCTTGCCGTAGAACTTCCAGGCCACACCCACCGCGGCGAAGAACACCACCAGCAGCAGCGCGAGCAGGTCGAAGTGCCATGTGGGGGCGCCGTGCAGGACGGTCAGCTCGCCATCCTCCGCGGCCGCGAGGACGGAGGGTTCCGATCCTGCCGCGAGCACGCCGTCACCCTGGATGCCGCCAGCGCCCGGTATGCCTGCCGCCTCGCCGCCCTCGTCGGCGTCGGCGGCGAACGGGTAGACGGTCTCCTCGGTGATGAACTCGGTCTCGGTCCAGGTCTCGAAGTTCTGCTCCGCGGTCCAGACCGGCGAGAAGATGTAGCCCGACGCGATCGACAGCACGGCCAGGACCACCAGCGGGCCCACCATCTGCTTGCCGGATTCGTGGGGCGGGTGGTGGCTGCGGTTCTCGCCGGCGAAGATCAGGAAGCAGGCCCGGGCCATGTAGAAGGTCGTGACGAACGCCGCCGCGATGCCGACCCAGTAGACGAGGTGCCCGGTGGCGAAGCCGGCACCGGCCCAGATCTCACCGGCGATGAGGATCTCGTCCTTGGAGAAGAACCCGGCGGTGAGCGGGAAGCCGGCGAGCGCCAGGGTGCCGATGATGAACGTCACGAACGTGTAGGGCATGGCCTTGGCCATCCCCCCCATGTCGGACATGTTGTTGCTGTGCACGGCATGGATCAGCGACCCGGCACCCAGGAACAGCAGGGCCTTGAAGAACCCGTGGGTGAACAGGTGGAAGACACTGGCGGTGTAGCCGCCGACCCCGATCGCCGCGACCATGTAGCCCAGCTGCGAGACGGTCGAGTAGGCCAGGACCTTCTTGATGTCGTCCTGGACCAGGGCGAGCAGGCCACCGAAGAACAGGGTGATGACCCCGACCACGGCGATGACGTTCATCACCACGATGCTCTGGGCCAGCACCGGGAACAGCCGCGCCAGCACGAACACCCCGGCCGTCACCATCGTGGCGGCGTGGATCAGCGCGGAGACGGGGGTGGGTCCGGCCATCGCGTCGGGGAGCCACACGTGCAGGGGCATCTGACCGGACTTGGCCATGCAGCCGAGGAAGATCATGAGCATCCCGAGCACGACCGTGGTCGTCGACAGCTCGCCGGCCGTCGCGGCCGCGTTGATCTCCCGGATGTTGAACGGGGTGGAGGTGTCGAGACCGAACATCCCGGCCGACAGCACGACCACCCCGACGATCAGGCCGACGTCCGCGAACTTGGTGGTCAGGAACGCCTTGTTGGCCGCATCCTGGTTCGACTTCTCCTCCCAGTAGAAGCCGATCAGCAGGTACGAACAGACCCCGACCAGTTCCCAGCCCACCACTGCCTGCACCAGGTTGTTGGCGATCACCAGCATCAGCATGGAGAAGGTGAACAGGCTGAGCATCGCGAAGAAGTAGGTGAAGCGCTTCTCGCCGTGCATGTACTCACGGGAGTAGATGTGGACCATCAGCGAGACGGTGGTGACCAGCAGCAGCATCACCGCCGTGAGGCCGTCGACGAGCATCCCGAGCTCGAACACGAACTCACTGCCCATCGGCGCCCACTCGTAGGAGAACTCGACCGGCTCCTCCATCGGGCTCATGATGAAGGTCTGATAGGCGATCAGGACCGACAGCACCCAGCTGATGGCGAGCGACGCGATACCGAGCTCGCTGCCCTTCCATGGCAGGTTCTTGCCGAAGGCGGCGATCGCCACCGCCGAAGCCAACGGCAGGACGACCACGAGCCATGCGTAGTCCAGGAGTGCTTCCAAGAGTCTCGCCCCCTACCAGCGCATCAGGTCGACGTCGTCGACGTTCACCGACGCACGGTTTCGGAACATGTTGAACACGATCGCGAGCCCCACCCCGACCTCGGCCGCGGCGACCCCGATGATGAACAACGCGAACATCAGGCCGCTGACGGCGAGCTCATCGGGGAACAGCAGGTTCTGGAACGCGACGAGGTTGATGTTCACGGCGTTGAGCATCAGCTCGACGCTGATGAGCACCAACACGGCGTTGCGCCGGGCGATGACACCGTAGATGCCGACACAGAACAGGAACGTCGCGAGGATCAGCGGGCCGACGAGGCTCACCGGTCACCTCCCGCGCCGAGCTGTCCGGCGGGCGTGGTGTTCTCGAGTTCGGCACGCACGCCGCCTTCGGCCGTGGGGGTGTCGCCCACGTCGATGCGGGTGGCCATGGCTTCCTCGCCGGATTCGCCGGTCTCGCGACGGGCCAGCATGATCGCCCCGATCAACGCACCGAGCAGCAGCATCGACAGCAGTTCGAACGGCAGGACCCAGTCGGCGAAGATCGCGATGCCGATCACCTCGATGGAGGCGCCCGTCACCTGCTCGACGGAGGTGGTGCCGAAGGCCGCGATGATCAGCCCCGACAGCAGCACGAACAGCCCACCCGCCACGGCCAGGCCCAGGCCGCGGTTCTGGCTGTCCAGGGCCTCACGGCCGATCGGCGCGCGGGTGAGCATCAGACCGAACAGGAACAGCACGGCCACCGCCCCGACGTTGACCACCAACTGCACCAGCGCCAGGAAGTCGGCGTGCAGCACGAGGAAGACCCCGGCGGTCCCGGCCAGCGTGGCTGCCAGGGACAACGCGGCGTGCACGAGGTTCTTGGAGGTGACCGTCAACACGGCCGCCCCAGCGGTGAACAACGCCACGAGCACGAAGACGACATCCAGACCGGTCATGCTCCACCTTCCTCGTCGAGCATCTGCTGTTTGCGCTTCTTGATCCACGCCGCCTTGGCCTTGGACCGGGCGATCCGTTCGGACTTGCCCTCGGCGATCAGCTGGTCGAAGACCTCCTGATCGATCTCGCCCGTGCCCTCGACGTGCATGTCACTGAGCTTCTTGGCCGGCTCGGCGGGTTCCGCCGCCTCGGCCGGCGCGTCCACGGCAGCCGGTTCGGTCGCCGTCGCGGCCTCCGTGGCTTCCGTCGAGCCGGTCTCGGCGGCGGGTTCGGCGGCCTCGGCCTCGGCGCGCAGCCGGGCCTTCTCCTTCTTGACGTAGGCCGCCTTGGCCTTGGCGCGGGCCATGCGCTCCGGCTTGCCCTCGGCGATCAGCTGGTCGAA
>Ga0207421_10006463_pt1 | contig 12759 bp, 14 predicted proteins | sample SodLakKL_010_SED_4_FD_187542 | JGI IMG/M metagenome (GOLD analysis project Ga0207421, IMG submission 187542) | Alkaline sediment microbial communities from Lake Tanatar, Kulunda Steppe, Russia - 8KL_010_SED (SPAdes) (version 2) | ecosystem: Environmental > Aquatic > Non-marine Saline and... | reverse complement strand
GGGTGTGCCCGGTCCGGACCGTAGATGGCCATGGATGGCCATCTTCGAGCGCTCATGGACGACTTGAGCGTGTCCGGACCGGGCACACCCCGCACGGCTTGGGCACGGCCATGGTGAACGCGCTGCGCTTGGCCGACCCTACGCGGTCCGGACCAAGCACACCGTGCCTAACCCGGGCACCAATTCGGCTTCAGCAGCCGCCGAAGCCGTCCGCGTCCATCTTGGCTTCGAAGGCGGCCAGGGCATCGGCGCCGGTCTTCAGATCGCCGGATTCGCCGTCCCAGTCCTCGGGCTTGATCTTGACCAGCCAACCCTCACCGTAGGGGTCTTCGTTGATCAGGCCGGGCTTCGCGGTCACGGCATCATTGGTCTGTGCGATCTCACCGGTCACCGGGGTCTTCGCCGGACCCACCCATTTGCCGGACTCGACCGTCGCGCAGGACTTGTCCTTCTTCACGGTCTTGCCGGGCTTCTTGGGCGTGTAGGAGACGATCTGCCCGGCCAGTGAGCAGGCATAGGACGTCAGGCCGACCGTGGCGGTGCCGTCGGCCTCCTTGCGCACCCATACATTGCTTTCGATGTTATAAAGTAGATCTTCAGGTATATCACAACCCCGAACTGCACCCATGATGCCCTCCAGAAATTAAAAAACGGGATGAATAACGCTCGAAAGAACTAAAAAGTAAGCGTCTTGTCGCTACGTAGAATCAGATCAGCCAGTTCGCTGGCCCGGTTCACTTCATCGACCTCGGGAATGAGGTCGTTGGACGGATCGATTTTATACCCCGGCAATGCGGGGTGGCAAACGTGCAAAAAGACGCCGGCCCGTTTTGCATCACGAATGAAATCGATAATCATTTTACCACCCTCCATGGCGACCAGTTGGTCGGCGACGCCCTTCTGCATCAGGCGCACCCCCTCCATCGTAAAAAAAATGTGCACGTTCACATCCATGGAGGCCATCACCGCTCCGAGATAAAAAGGCGTCGCGCAGCGTCCGGGTTCGGAGGGGCCCGAGGTCATCACGATCACGACCGTCTGTTCCTCGTTGTCCAGGTAGTGGTCGGGATTCATCATCGTCTCTTTTCAGCGTGAACGGCGCTGGCAGTGGATATCCTCATCCCGCGCCCGCTGGCAGTAGCCCTTCTCGGCCTCATCGCCGGTCAGGAAGCCGCGCAGTGCGACTTCGGCCCCTGCAGCGGCCTCGACCCGTGCCACCCAGGCGTTGAAGGGATCCGCGTTCAGCAGCACCGGGTTCTCCAGGACCTCCTCGTTGCCCTCGATGATCGTGCAGTCGATGAAATTCGGGATCGGGCCGGCCCATTTGCCGCTCTCGATGGTGGCCACCGGCTTTCCGGGCGGGCGATGGGTGCCCGGCCGCCGCACCCGCACATGGATGATCTTGCCGGCGATGGTCTGCGACAGGTCGGTCATCCCTACGGTCAATGTGTCGTCGTCTTCCCGGCGGATCCAGATCTGAAACTCCTCATCGTAGAAGAGCTCGGGGTGAAACTCGCAGCCATTGCATTCCATCTACCGCCTCCTGCAGGACGAACGCAGCACCGAGCCCGCCCCTGGTCCAGGGACGCCCTGAGCACCCTCGCACCCTTCTCTTCGATCCCCGGAAATGCGCCTGCCCGGACGGCACCAATCGGTGTCGCCCGGGCCGCAATGGGGCATTTTGCCTCAGATGACCCCTTTTGCCTTCAACAGGCCAATCGAGTCGCTGACGTTTTCGTGAATGCCGAGCTTGCGCGGAGACAACCCCATGGCCAGACCCAGCAGCTGGGTGAAATACAGCACCTTCACACCGGTCTTGATCCCGAACTCGGTTTCGGCCCGGACCTGATGCATCTCCAGACCCGAATGGCAGGTCGGGCATTCGGTGGCGATCAATTCGGCGCCGGAATCCTCGGCCGCCTGCAGCAGGTTCAGGACCAACTGGGTCGAGGTGTCGGAATCCGACAGGGTATGCGCGCCGCCGCAGCAGGCCGTCTTCAGCGGGTAGTCGACATTGACCGCACCGGCGGCGGCCAGCAGGTCGTCCATGAAGTGCGGGCGATAGCTGGATTCGGAGCCCGGTCCCTGGTCCTTTTCCGGAAAGATCTGTCGAGGCCGAGTGTACATGCAGCCGTAGTAGTTCGCGATCTTGATCCCGTTCAGGCTTTTGGTCATCTTTTCCTTGATGCCTTCAGGACCCAGTTCCTCCATCAGCCACTCGAGCAGATGCAGCGTGCGCACGTCGCCGGTGTATACCGGGTCGTCCGCCTTGCGCGCCAGATCCTGCACGGTGTCCATCACCTCGCTGGAGGTCGCAGTCTCGAATTCCGCTTTTTTCAGATTGTGGTAGCAGCCGTTGCAGGGGGCCATCACGGTGTCGAGACCCATCTGTTCAGACGCGATCGCCATGTTGCGCGCGGACAGGTAGGTCTGCAGCATCGGATGAACGTTCTTCACCTCCATCGCACCGCAGCAATTGTAGTCGCGCAGGTTCTCCATCTCGAGCCCGAGGGCTTTCACCAACTGGCGAGTGGAACGATCGTAGGGCCCACCGGAGCCCTCCAGCGCGCAACCGGGGTAATACGCAACCTTAGCCATGAGCGGCCTCCTTCTGTTCGCGAACGTAGGCCTTCAACACGTCGCCGGTCTTGCCCCAACTCTTGGTCTTCGGGGTAAAGACCAGGTTCATGCCCATGCGCAGACCGTGGGCGATCGGCAGTCCCTTCATCATGCGCATCGAGAATTGGATCAACCAGGACTGGAACAGCGGCTGCCCGGTCTTTTTCAGAAAATTCTTCAGCACCTTCGAATCCTCGATCCGACCGTAGTCGTAGATCTGATCGGTGAACTCCTCGTCGAAGATCCGCGACGGGGTCTTCTCGGTGATGCCCTCCTCCTCCATCCAGTGCGACAAGGCCTTCATCACACCCTCGGGCTTCACGTCCTTCGGGCAGATGTTGGTGCACTTGTTGCAGGACACGCACTGCCAGATGATGTCCTTGTCCTTGATCAGCTCCTCGGTCATGCCCAGGCGCGTAAGATAAATCCAGTACCGCGGGTTGAACTGCACGTTCTGCGCGTACATCGTGCAGGAATTGGTGCAGGACCCGCATTGCCAGCAGCGATGCACGTTTTCACCGCCGGCGTAGGCCTGGATCTTCGCCTCGAAGTCGTCGTCGTAGTCCTTGATGGTGCGGGGCGTGATCATGGTGTTCCAATGCCCCGAGACATCGACCCCGTCGACCACCAGCGAATCGTGCTGAAGCAGGCGCTCCGGCTCGATCAGTGATTTTTCATGTATCGCCATGACGTTCTTTCTCCCGGAGTCCGGAACCCGGATTCCTGTGTTGTTCGGTCAATGTAGGGTTTCGTCCCGCGCATCCGCACCGCCGCCCTTCGGGCCATCATCCTGCAGACTCCCTTCCTTCAGGCGGCCCTTGGGCGAATCGATGCCGAGCATCTTCACCATCAATTCGAGCGGGTCCTGCCGAGCCCCGAACTGGGCGTCGATCAGGCCCAGATTCATCGACAGCGAACGCGCATAGTCCGAATAGGCCTGCGCCCAGAGCAGATCGGTGACGAAGGGCAGGTCGCGATAAAAGCCTTCCTCCGCAAGCGCCTCGAAGAACCACTGCCGGGCCCCCTCGATCGCGGCGACGCTGTCGCCGATCGGGATCTCGCGCAGGGTATCGTTCGCCCGGATGAATTCACGCAACGCACCCGTCGTGGTCGCCGTGTCCCAGACCCAGCGGGTCGCCAGCGGCACCCGGTCGGGGTCCTGAAAATGCAGGCATTCGGCGCCCAGGTCCCAAAGGCCGCGCCGGATCTTCTTGTCCGGACCGGCCAATGCCGCCAAGTCTTCCAGGCGCGCGTCGATCGGCCCGGTCGAGAGCACCAGCGTACGCACGCCCTCGAGCACCTCCCCCTCCCGCTCGGCGAGCAGGCCGGGCAGCTTGCGCCGCGCCGAAAACACCAGCCCGCCGAGGGTGCGCAGGTCGGTGCCGTCGATCGCCTCGCCCTTCTGGGTGATGGCGGCAAACACCTCGTGCTTGCTGCGCAGGGCCTCGATGAACGTCTCCAGGCTCTCGACGCCGGTGGCCTCGTTGATCGCGGCACGCAACCCGGCGAGCTTCGAACCCAGGATCCCCTTGTTGAAGGTCACCTGGAGCGGTTCGGGGACCAGCCCCGGATCGGCGCCCGCCGGGTGCGCCTCAACCGGCCTTTTGAACCAGCGCATGCAGATCACCAACCGCCCGCCCGGCCGCAGCCGCACCCTGGGCGATGGAGTCGTCGATGGTTTCGGGGCCATAGGTGGCGCCGCAGGAGTAGATTCCCTGACGGGTGGTGCCGCAGGTGTTGGTGTAGTGCTCCGCCCGCTCCAGAAAGCCGTGCTTTTCCAGGCCGATGCCGAAGACCTGCGCGATCTCGGGGTTGTCGACGTTCGGATCCATGCCGATGGCGTGCACCACGATATCGAAGGGGATCACGATCGGGCGTTTGACCAGCGTGTCCTCGCCCTTCACCAGCAGCCGGCCGTCCCCGGAGGCAGTAACCTCGGCAATGCGCGCCTTCACGAACTTGGTCTTGAACTCCTCCTGGGACTTCCAGTAGAACTTGTCCTCGTACAGGCCGTAGGTGCGAATGTCCATGTAGTAGATGAACACGTCGGTCTCGGGCGAGAGTTCCTTGATCTCCATCGCGAGGTTCGCCGAGACGGTGCAGCAGATCTTGGAACACCATTCGCGGCCGATCTGACGGTCGCGCGAGCCCACGCACAGCAGGATGCACACCCGTTCCGGAACCCGACCGTCGGAAGGACAGGCGATCTTGCCGGCCTTGACCATCTGTTCCATCTGGGTCGTGGTCAGCACGTCCTCGAAGGTCCCGAAGCCCCACTCCGGCTTGTTGATCGGGTCAAAATGGGTAAACCCGGTCGCCACGATCACCGCACCGGCCTCCACCGTCTCGCCGGTGCTCAGGGTCGCACTGAAGTTGCCGGCCGCGCCCTCGAGCTGGCTGACCTTCGCCCCCTTGTGAATGGTGACGTTCGCATCGTCCTCGACCCGCTTGACCATGCGCCCGATGGCATCGCTGGCCCACTCGCCGGAAGGCACCAGCTTGGCATAGCCGGAGAGGATTGGCGCGCCGCCCAGCACGTCCTCCTTTTCCACCATCACCGCCTTGTAGCCGGCCGCCGCCACGTTGGCGGCGGCAGCCAGCCCGGAGGGACCCGCGCCGACGATCAGTACCGTGTCCTGCATCATGCCTTGCCTCCGTACGCGAGTTCGGGGTTGTAGAGGTATTCGATGTTGCCGGCCTCGACTTCCTTCAGGTAGTTCTGGAAGCTGTTCTTGGCCTCGGACCAGGAGATGCCCATCTTCTCGACCAGGTCCTCGCACGGCGAGGCATGCCATTGCAGCTGCACGATCTTGAACGGGTCCGCGCCGCAGGCCAGGGCTGCGAATTGCACCTCCGCCACGATTGGCACCTGGAAGTTCTGATCGTGTGCCTTGCCGATCCACTGGTTCTTGTCCATCGTGGTCACGCAACCGGTGTCGTTCGCCAGCATCACGTCGGCGTTGGCCTCCTCGCGGGCGACGCGGATCTTGCGGTCCATCGTGAACGAGCGGGTGAATTCGCGCTCGGAGATGATGTGCCGGAAGCCGAAGCCGCAGCAGTCGTACCAGGTCGAGTAGTCGATCACCTGGGCGCCGAGGGCCTGGGCGGTCGAGGTGATGATCGCGGTGCGATTGCCGCCGAGCACGGTCGGATCGTAGATCGCGTCCTCGTGCACCATCTTGTAATAGTGACAGGCGACGTGGGCGGTGGTTCGAATGTTCGACACATCGATGGTCTGCAACTCGGAGGCGATGCGATTGCGCATCACGTGCACCCACTCGGAGTAGTGGATGATCTCTTCCGGGATCACCAGCTTGCCGTCGACCAGACGCCCGAGCTTGCCGAGGATCTTGGTGACCTTCTCACGCAGTTCGGCCGACTCGATCAGGTACTTGCGGATCTCCTTGTAGTTGCCGAAGGAGGTGCCGCAATGCACCAGCGGGAAGAAGTGCCCGAGTTCGTGCCCATGCTGCTTGCCAGACACGTAGGACTGGTGGAAGTTGCGCAGGAACACCGCCGCCAGGGACTCGACGTTGCCGATGCCGGAACCGTGGTAGTTCCAGGCGGTGCAGGAGGTCTGGTCGGTCTCGTCCAGGTAGTCCTTGCCGGGCACGAAACCGAACTTGTTCATGAACCACAGCAGCGAGGTTGGATAGCCCGGGATGTTGCCGCACTGGCCGCAGGACTTGTGGTGCCAGAGCTGCTTGGTCGGGATCTTCTTGTCCCACCCGAACAGGGTCTGCACGGTCGCGGGCTCGTGCTGATCCTCGATCCGATGGATGATGATCTGGCCGTCCTTTTCCAACTCATACATGTGCTCGCGCACGTCGTCCATACGGTCGCCGAGGTCGACGGTGCGCCGATCGACATGCTTGCGCACCCAGTCGGTCGCCTTGATCGCATCTTCATTGGACAAGTCGGTGGATTGGAAGAAGGAACCGTGACCGGCGACGCCCTGGCCGTCGGTATTGTGAAAACCGGGCTTCATGGTGCCGGGACCGGCGCCTTGTGCACTCTGGTTGTGATTGCCGGGGGTGTGATCGCTCATGGCGGTACTCCTGTGTGATTCGGGACGGGGATGGACGACGGCGGGATCGCTACCGGTCAGTCGTCGTCTTCTTCCTGTTCTTCGAGCCATTCCTCGTAGTCTTCCCGTTTCTCGTCGATGAAATCTTCGATGACGTCAAAGAGGTTTTCGTCCATGAGTTCGAGGGACTTCAATACACCGGTCATCTCCCAGATGGTGTACATCTCGACCGAGGTCTTCAGCGAAACCTCCCAAGCGGTTTCCACCGTCTGCAGGGTCTTCACCGGGATCGCCTTGCGCAGAATGCGCAGGTCCCCTTCCACCTTCTGGATGTTCGGGCCCCAGTCGGGGAAGTGGTCGGGCTGGATCATGTCCGGCGACAACTGATTGCCGGTGGTGATCAGCTTCAGCATCACGCGGCCGAAGGGGCGCAACACGTCCTTCGCCGATTGCATCTCATGCTTGATCGAGACCTCACGCATGATCGCGACCAGGCCGCCGGGGGAGTTCTTGAACGGGCAGCGCGCCGCGCAGGTCATGCACTGGGCACAGGCCCAGATCTTTTCCTGCATCGCGTCGTAGATCTGCTCGACGTTTTCGGTCCAGAGCAACTGGACGATCTCTCGCGGCGAATAATCGTAGAACTGGGCCGAGGGACAGGTGGCCGTGCAGATGCCACAGTTCAGGCAGCCATTCAGCTCGTGGTCGTAGCGGAAGTCGCCGCGGATGTCGTCGAAGATTTGCTGCATCTCAGCATATGTCGCCATGTTCCACCTCTTCGCTGTGCGCGATGCGTGAAGTCGTACACCGTTCCATTTAGACTCAGTCTAAGTGCGGAAACGAGTTCCCCCAGCGGGAGCGGAGGATTTGAAAACTAGGGGTGTGTGCAGGACTGCGACGACCGGCGCGAACCGGCCGACCGCCGTACCAGCCTGTACAACGTCGAGAAGGGCGCTTTAGCCTTTCTTCATCAAAAAGAAGAACTTGCCGCCTTCTTCCCGGTGCTCCATCAACTCGTTTCCGGTTTGCTTGGCAAACGCCTGGAAATCCTTCACCGCACCGGGATCGGTGGCAATGATATGCAGGATCTTGCCAGACTCCATGGACGCCAGCGCCTTCTTGGCTCGCAAAATGGGCAGCGGGCAATTGAGTCCGGAAGCATCCAGCTCGTTGTCGAAATCGGCCATTACTCTGTCTCCTCGCTTTTTCTCGATTGGTCTAGGGATTAAGTCCGCCACAAGGCATTTGCGCCAGACCGGTACAGCGTCTCAGAAGCTTGTGCAGATTTATAGGGGAACATGCATGCGAATACAAGAAAGTACTAATTTGGCGTGACAATAGGCTTGCCGGCACGGGACCACCCGACGATGCCGCCGACCAGATTGTGGACATTGGTGAGGCCCTGCTGCGCCAGGTACGCGCAGGCCTGGCCGGAACGCGCACCGCTCTGGCAATACAGCACCACCGGGGTGTCCTCTGCGAGCTCGTCCTTGCGCAGGGGAATCAGGTGCAGGGGAATCCGTTCGGCCCCCGGCAGCACGCCGCGGGCGGTTTCCGGGATCGAGCGCACGTCGACCAGGCGATAGCGCCGACCCTCAGCCTCCCATTCTTCCAGCCCCTCAGGGGTAATTTCTGAAATCGCCATTCCGAACACGGTCGCCTCCGGGCTAATCGATGCCTGCCGATCCGGCAAGGCCGGAACGGGCGGATCCTGCAGGGCGGCCACAGGACCCGCAGCCGGATGATCGAGTGGTTCGCGCCAAAACCAGAAGGTCGGCCGAAACGGACCGCAAGCCTCTGAAAAGAGAAGCGGCGGAACCGACCGGGCGCGGCAAACGATCGTGCGCGAAGCATACTCCAAGCATTAGACTATGCCAATATTCCGAATACCGTCTGTGAGGGCATCGCGCGTCAGCGCCCGGGCATGCTAGCTTCGGGGGTTGAGATAAGCCGGAAACCGGGAGAATTTTATGGAAAAAAGCGACTTTGAAACCAATGGCCACTATACGGTGACCCTGCGCGCTCCGGACGGCCAGTTGCGCCCGGCCAACCTCTTCGTGCACCGTCTCGAAGACGCGTACCTGATCGTTCGGCACACCTCGGGCCCGGATCTCGGCCTGCTGGTTAAACTTGACTACGATGACGTTGTCAAAATCGTGCGTACGCTCCCGGTGCTGGACCGCAAGCGCTTCATGATCCCGGAAGCCATGCTCAAGCCCAAGCTCTGGGAGAATCGTGACACCATGCGGGCCTACTCGTCGGCTCCGGGACTGGGCAAGTAAACCCAGACCGGGCTTGCGGGCATCGAGGGTCTGCGCCGACGGATGCCCGATGCATGAAAACGCTGCTGACCCGCCTTCTGCTGCTGGGCACCGTGCTGCTCGCCACGGTCCTTGTGGTCGTCACGGGCGCCCAGGCCCAGTCGGGGCGCCTGCCCGACCTGGGCGACGCGTCCGGGGGGCTGTTGACTCCCGCCGAAGAACTCGAACTGGGCCGCTCGCTGCTGCGCGAGATCCGCCGCTCCCTGCCGCTGGTCGACGATCCCGAGATCACCTTTTATATTGACGCTCTCGGCAGCCGACTGGTCTCACATGCCACGGACACCAGCGGCCCGTTCCATTTTCTGACCGTGGACAACGATCAGGTCAACGCCTTTGCGATGCCGGGTGGGATCGTCGGCATGCACAGCGGCCTGATCCTGGCGGCCCGGGACGAGGCCGAACTCGCGGCGGTCATCGCCCACGAGATCGCCCACATCACCCAGCGTCATATCGCGCGCATGTACGCCCGCGGCCGGGACATCAACTTCACAACCGGGCTTGCAATCCTGGCCGCGGTGATCGCCGCCAGCATCGACCCGCAACTGGCACAGGCCGCGATCACCGGCGGCATGGCCGCCGGCATGCAGGCGCAGATCGATTTCACCCGCAGCAACGAGGCCGAAGCGGACCGCGTGGGTATCCGAATCCTGTCCTCGGCCGGCTTCGACCCCCATGCGATGGCGGATTTCTTCGAACGCATGCAGGAACTCAGCCGCGGCAACCGCGATGCCTTGCCGGAATACCTGCGCACCCACCCGGTCACCCTGGGCCGGATCAGCGATGCCCGCGGCCGCGCGGCCCAGATGACCGGGGACTTCGGACGCGACGACACCGGAGACTTCGACTGGATTCAGGCGCGCGTCAGGGCTCTGGCGGACCCGCAGCGCAGCCTGCGCGACGCCCGGTCCCGATCCGCCCACACGCCGCTGCAGGCCTACGAAGCGGCGGTCGCCCACCTGGAACTCGGCGAGACCGCGGCCGCGGCCCGGCAGCTGGCGACGATCCCCCCCGTCGAAGCACCGACACTGACCCTGAGCCTGGCTGAGGTCGCGCTGTTGCGACACCAAGGCGACCCTGCGGCGGGCCTGGCACTGCTTGACGATCTGGACGCGATCTACCCACAGCATCCGGTCGTGCAGCAGATGCAGGCCAAGCTTCGTTACGAGGCTGCCGACTACCGCGAGGCGGTCCGGATCACGGATCAAGTGCTCCGCCGCCAGACCACCCCCGAACCGGAAGTCCTGCGCCTGAAGGCGGAGGCCGCCGATGCCGATCAACGCCGGGCGATCAGCCGCGAGGCCATGGCCGAGTACTTCTTCCACCGCGGCCAATACGCCGAGGCCGTGCGTCAATTCGACCAGGCCCTGCTCGCGCCAGATGCCACCATCCGCGACATCGAACGCATCGAGTACAAGCGCGCCACCGCCCGCCAGGTGGCTCGGGACGATCCCCGCTATCAGGGCGACGGGCGCTAGGTAAGCGCTGAATAAAGCCATCCAGGCTTTCTCAGCGCACGCTGCGCGGCAAATGCGATTTGCCGCTGGCTTCAGAATCAACCACCTGCGGTGGTCGATTCTGGCGGCACGTCCTTGTGCCGCAGGGAAACGCCGATAAATCCGCGTTTCCCTAGCGTTCGACACCCTTGCGCAGCACCGGTCGCCCCGAGGATCACCCTCTTCAGGACCGGGGGAATGAAACCCTGCCTCGTGCCGTCCACTACAGTGTCGCGCTTGCCGCGCGGCGCCCGCTTTCGGGCGCACCCGTTTCCATCAACCGGAGGTCCTCCCCCGATGTTCGTAAATCGTCGCGAATTCCTACAAATGCTGGCCGCCGCCAGTGTCGCCGGCTTCCCGCTGACCGGTCTGGCCAGCAGCCCGAGCCGCGGGAACCTGTACGACCTGCCCCGTCACGGCAATGTCAGCCTGCTGCATTACACCGACTGCCATGGCCAGCTGAACCCGATCTTTTTCCGCGAGCCGAACATCAACATCGGCGTCGCCGGCATGCGCAATCAGCCGCCGCACCTGGTGGGCGAGGCGTTGCTGCGGCATTACGGTATCGATCCGGGTGGCAAGAAGGCCCACGCCTACACCTATCTGGATTTCGTTGCGGCCGCCGAACAATACGGCCGCGTCGGCGGATTCGCGCACCTGTCCACCCTGGTCAAACAGATGAAGGCCTCACGTCCGGGCGCGCTGCTGCTGGACGGCGGCGACACCTGGGGCGGCGGCACCGGCACCGGCGTGTGGACCAACGCCCAGGACATGGTCGATGCCCAGAAACTGCTGACCAGCGACGTGATGACCGGACACTGGGAATTCACCTACGGCGCCGCGCGGGTGCAAGAAATCGTGGAAAACGATTTTGCCGCCGCGGGTATCGACTTCGTCGCCCAGAACGTGACCGACGTCGACTGGGGTGACCAGATCTTCAAACCCTATGTGATCCGTGAGATCAATGGCGTGAACGTCGCCATCGTCGGGCAGGCGTTCCCGTACACCCCGATCGCAAACCCGCGCTTCATGGTCGAACAGTGGTCCTTCGGCATCCGCCCGGACGACATGCAGCGCCAGGTCGACGCGGCGCGTGCCGACGGTGCCGAGATCGTCGTGGTGCTGTCGCACAACGGCATGGACGTCGACCTGAAGCTGGCCGGGCTGGTCAACGGCATCGATGCGATCTTCGGGGGTCATACCCACGACGCGGTGCCGGCACCCACCCCGGTGAAGACCCCCGACGGTGGCACCTGCCTGGTGACCAACGCCGGCTCGAACGCCAAGTTCCTGGGCGTGATGGACTTCGATTTCCGCGACGGCAAGATCCAGAGCTGGAAATACAACCTGATGCCGGTGTTCTCGAACCTGATCGAGGCCGACCCCGAAATGCAGCAGTACATCACGACGATGCGCAACCAGGAGGTGACCTTCAACGGCGAGACCTTCAACATGGAGGAGAAGCTGTCCGAGGAACTCGCGGTCACCGATTCGCTGCTGTATCGCCGCGGCAACTTCAACGGCACCTTCGACCAGGTGATCGTCGATGCGATCAACGAGCAGATCGACTCGCAGATCTCCTTCTCGCCGGGCTTCCGCTGGGGCACCACGGTGATGCCCGGAATGCCGATCACCTTCGAGCACGTGATGGACCAGACCGGCCTGACCTATCCGGCGGTCACCCGCAACGTGATGACCGGCGCGCAGGTGAAGACCATCCTCGAGGACGTCGCCGACAACCTGTTCCACGAGGATCCGTTCTTCCAGCAGGGCGGCGACATGGTGCGCGTCGGCGGTCTGAAATATGCGATCGACCCGACCAAGCGCATCGGCGAGCGGATTCTGGACATGGAATTCGAGGGCAAACCGCTCGATCCGAGCAAGGAATACGTGATCGGCGGCTGGGCCAGCGTGCAGGAAGAGCCGGCCGGCGATACCGGCCGTGTAATCTGGGATGTGGTGGCCGACTACCTGCGCGACCACAAGACGATCCATGTCGACAACCTGAACGAACCCGTCGTCCGCGGCATCGGTGACGACAACAAGGGCTTCGTCCCCACCGCGAAGATGTAGCTCCCCCCGCGATCCCAACCCGAACCCCGCTCCGGCGGGGTTTTTTTATGCCCGGCCTGTTCGGGTCCACCAGACCCGGAGCCCCAGGCGCTCCTCCAGCGTCATGGCCGTGCCCGAGCCGTGCGGGGTGTGCCCGGTCCGGACACGCTCAAGTCGTCCATGAGCGCTCGTAGATGGCCATCCATGGCCATCTACGGTCCGGACCGGGCACACCCCACACGGCTCT
>Ga0207421_10006462_pt1 | contig 12760 bp, 14 predicted proteins | sample SodLakKL_010_SED_4_FD_187542 | JGI IMG/M metagenome (GOLD analysis project Ga0207421, IMG submission 187542) | Alkaline sediment microbial communities from Lake Tanatar, Kulunda Steppe, Russia - 8KL_010_SED (SPAdes) (version 2) | ecosystem: Environmental > Aquatic > Non-marine Saline and... | reverse complement strand
GGGACCTCGGCGAGGGTCAGGCCCAACGCGATTTTCCTCGCACCAGCGACAGCTCGATCGCCTGCTCCTTGATCGCCTCAGTCACCCGTGCCAGCTCGCCATGGAGCATCTCGATCTCGTAATCGCGCGGGTCACGGATCCGGCCCGGCTTCGACGCCGCGAACGCCGCCAGCGCCGACGGCCAGGTGCTCCGCACCTTCCACCCCGAACTCACCGATCTGCAACAACAGGTCCTGAACCTGCTCGCCATCCCCACCAGCCTCTACGGCCCCGCAACGTAAATTCCGCCGAAAGCCGTCCGCGGACCGCGGCAAGCGGGGATAGTCAATGACCCACCGTCGAGGACGGACACGACGCCGGCCATGCCCGCGCCCCACGCCGCGTTCACGGGCCCACCCCCACGGGGCGAGCTGTCCGCCACACCCAGGGCATGGCAACGCGCCGGCTGCCAGCTCAGACTCGACGCGGACCCGATCAGGGCTCACGGTCGTCATGGCTGCGCGCCTATCGCAGCAAGAAGCCCTCCCGGTGTCCGCCAAGACTTGCCGGGAGGCCTTCGCTTGTTCAGGGACCCACTTACCCTGCCCCCGCACGCACCCCGATGCAACCCCACCCCCGCCCCGCCATCCTCACCATCGCTGGCGGACTACAGCCCCACAATCTTCACCTTACGTGGCGCCTGACACCAGTCCCTCGAGGGTCGTGCAGCGGAATGCGGGGTCGCACCGGTCAATACGAGCCCACCATCCCCGCGTTCATCGCGTAGGGCAGGTTTGGCATGACTCGATCCGTCCCGGATCTAAAGTGTCCATCATCCTCGGGGCGGTTCAGAGGACCCGCACCTCAATCTCCACGGACCTTCGGGACGACGCCAACCCCGCAGGCCACCCTTCACGCCCCAATCAGCACCCTGGCCCACCCACACTCATGGCGGGAGCCCCTGTCGAGAACTGTATAATCGGTAGGCCGGTTCGGCTACCTTACCCATAACCGAAAGCACCATGCGGGCCTCAGACCAGCCTCGCACGTCTTGCCCAGGATGTCCGATGGACGCGCGGATTGCGCTCGCGCTTCGCCCATTCAGAGCTTGCTGAATGAGGTCTCCTTTACGAATATCCGCAACAGACCTGAAACCGACAGCCCACTAATTGAGTGGTCTATATCCGTCACAAGGAGACTTCTGCTGTCTAATGCGGGCGGAGCGTCCCTTAAGAGCCAATATGTGCGCGGTTTTCGGCCTTTTGCCTAGCTATCCAGACAGCGAACCGAATTTGATCTTGTGCGACCACTACTAGCCAAGAGTGTTGGTGGCCGCCTAGGCCGTCCGAACCAAAGAGACGTATCTACGCGCGGTTTCGCATCTTACCCTGACAATTTGGGTGCCGAATGAATCCATCGCAAGTCGCCAAGGGGACAGCTACCGAAGTTCGAGTCCATCTGCCTCCAGTCGATGTCGCGTCCTTTCTCACGCTGTGGTTCGTGTTGGTTATCTTCATCCCTATAACCCAGACGGTGTCGGGATTCGGAGCCATCGGACAGCCAGCGCTCTTGGTATCGCTGGTAGCTCCCGTGTGGTGGGTCGCGAGTCGCCTGGTCCCTTCGATGCACTCTGCTCCGGGGCCGCAGCCAATCCGTTTCGCACTATTGCTCTATATGGCCTTCGCGTTCTCATCCTTCGGGATGGCGGCTATGCGACCACTGACGGGCTTGGAGATCACCGCTTCTACCCGGAAGATTATCCTCCTCTTCGCTCTAGTTGGTGTCGCACTATTGGTGGCAGATGGGATTGATAGTCGAGAACGATTGCGAGTGTTCTTAGGTCGCCTTGTGTTCCTCTCGGGCGCCTTCGCAGCACTCGGAATTGCGCAGTTCTTCACCGGCGAAACCCTCACACCGACGATTCCGTTCCTCGAAGGCCAGCCACCGCAAATCGGATCCCGTGGAGGCCTCGTTCGGCCTTTAAGTACGGCTCGACACTATATTGAATTCGCTGTTGTGGTTGCGGCTATGTTGCCTTTGAGCATTCATTTCTTCCTTTATGCCCGCAGTCGAAGGGCGCAAAATGCGGCCGCTTTTGTTTGTATTTTGCTTCTGCTCTCTGTCCCCATCTCGTTGTCACGTTCCGCCGGCGTGAGCCTTGTTGTTGCTCTGTCAGTAGTTGGAATCGGATGGTCCTGGCGACGTCGCGTTAATGGGCTCCTTCTGCTTCTCCTAGTGCTCCCAGTGGCGAGCACTGCTCTGCCAGGTGTGCTCGATGTCTTTGTGGGGCTTTTCGACTTCGATCAAAGCGACAGCGTGCAGGCAAGACTGAGTCGAGTTGCAGCTGTTTCGGCACTCATCCGCGAGCGGCCCTGGTTTGGCCTGGGCTACGGTACGTGGACACCTGACGAACAGTTCCTGCTTGACAACGAGGTCTGGCGTACGACACTTGAGACGGGCTACATCGGTATATCGCTTGTGGTCCTGCTACTGATTACCGCTTGCTTTCTAGCGATACCCCGGAAGGGGGCAATAGATGTTTCCGAAGAAGATCGACATCTTGGATTTGCCGTTGCCGGCGCCATCGCCGGGTTATCGATTAGCATGCTCGCCTTCGATGCCTTCTCGTACCGGATTCTGACATCACTTCTCTTTACCCTTATCGGCACAGCCGGTGCACTATGGCGATTCGGATTTCTACGCGATGAACGCGGGGGTGTGGGTCTGATTGACCGGCTAAGCCCTAGTCTTTGGGGTGGGCGGAGCATGCCAGGTGACGACGGCCTCGAGTAGCGTCCGGATGCGGTAGTGGTGGTAGTTCCGGAACCCGCGATCGGTCGACGGCTTCGATCTCGCCGTTTATGGCTTCGACGGGGCCGGCTGAGGCCCGTCCGGTGCGGTACTAGCAGTCCCGTTGTTTCACGGGCTTCGCAAGTATGCGGAGTGCGGCGGTCGTAGGCGTGGCACAGGGGCCCTGCGAGGCTGTGGGTGTCTAGGACCACGTCTCGAACAGGACCCCTGTGGGGTCTGCTGCTACGCGTATGTGCCAGCTGCTCGTAGGACTCCCGGCGGTGACCATCCTCGGGGTCATCGACGAGCACTTGGACGGCCCGATCCTGGTCGTGATGGAGTCTGTTCAGGACGGGGTCGAGCGGTGCGCGAGCTGCGGCAGTCCGGCGCGGATCAAGGACCGGGACCCGGTGCTCCTGACCGATCTGCCTGCGTTCGCACTGACCGTTTACAGATGCCCAACCGGCCGTCACCGGCGAGCTACTTCGCGACCTCGCCACGTTGCGGTGGATCGATGATGTCAACGGATATTTGGTTCTCCCTGGGGGCGGACAAGGGACCTCCCGAGCGGTGGACAGCAGTTCTCCCCACCCGGCGTGGACAAGACCATGCTCGCCATCGGGCTCGGACACGCCACGATCGACGCCGGACATCGCGTCTGCTACACCACCGCCGCCGACCTGGTCGCCCGCTACCACAAAGCCGCGATCGCAGGCCGCTGGGCCAACACCATGCGGTTCTTCGCCGCACCACAGCGACTCATCATCGACCCTCTCGGCTACCTCCCGCTCACCGGCGAAGCCGCCTCCACGCTGTTCCAGATCGTCAACCGCCGCTACACCGCCGGCGCATCGATCGTGCTCGCCACCAACCGCGGCATCTCCCAATGGGGCCAGATCTTCGATGACCCCGTCGCCGCCGGGATGCTCGACCGGCTCATGCACCGATCCATCGACGGCGACAGCTACCGGATGCGGACCCACCGCAACCACACCCACAACCTACGAAAGGCCATCACCGTCAGTGACAAACCTGCCCGGACCGAGCCCGACCCCAAGTGGGAAACTCCAGTGAGCATCCCCGGGGAACTTCGGCGAGCGCCAACACGGCCTCGGTCTCGGCTGGCTTCAGACACCCCGAGCATCGAGGCCGTACGTGCCTTCACCAAGCAACCGAGACCGGGTCACCCACTATCGAGGAAAGACCCCTGATGATTCGCGCCTACGCTGTCTCCAGATCCCCATGGTACTGGTCGCCCTGCTGCTGCGAGGGGTCTCTACCCGTGCAGGTAGGTCGGCTCTGGCCCCTCGTGACGGCGACTACTGACCCTCGTCGGATCCGAAACGGAGTGGTTCGACCGGGTGACGTCGGAACAGCCCTTTGCGGAAAGCTCGGCGGATGAGACCGAGTGTCGAGCGAAGCTGATCCCGTACGGACAGCTCCCTGAGCCACACGTGCCAGGTCGGGAGACCTCGATACGACGGGGCTGGGATGCCGAGGATGCGTGACATCGCGATCCGCCCTCCCACAGCTCCTCGCACCTTGAGCAGACCCGGCTGTGATGCAGGCAGACGATCGGGCGCCACGCGCTCCGCAACGAGGACGCCACGCGCGAGCGCTCGGTGCATGAGCGCTCGACCTCGCTCGGTCCGGACGACGATCAGACTGCGACCCAGCTCCCCTGGCGCGATCTCGCGGTACCACGGGTCACCGACGGCGATGTCTGCGAACTCCCCGGTGTGGTCGGCACAGACGTAGCAGCGCCACTGCCGGTGCCGCTGAAGCACATCCCCCCAGGACTGGTCATAGGTGAGGGTCCGTCGCTCCGTACCCGTCTCGGTGCGCAGAAGCACTTCGGCATCCCCAGGCCATCCGTTGCCGCGGTACCGCACGCTGACGACCTTCGAAGGATCGGGGATGCCCATCCTGGCGAGCATCTCGAAGGTGCCGCGCGTGGTCGGGGTTCCGGCGCAGAAGATCGCGATGGTCAGGCCGAGGTTCGCGTCCAGGGTGCTGTCTGCCTTGCGCGCCCTGTCGGCGGCGGCGACGTCGCACGGCTTGCCGATGAACACGCACGGTCGATCGGCATGGACGATGCGGGCGAGACCATCGCAGGGACTCGCCGGCGCGTACCGTGACCCGGTTGCCGCGATCAACTCCGCCGCAGTCGTCGACAGCACCGTCTCGTTCAGGTAGGGGACGTCCTCGCGGGCCCTCGTGTGCAGCACCCCATCCATGTCCTCGTGTTCCAGGCAGTGGCGCGCCAGCACCGTTGCCGCGCCCCCGCTTGACCCGGCGAAACGGACGGCGTCGTTGGTTGCGTAGCCCTCCCAGAGCTCGAGCACCGGGCCCCAGGTCGTACGGAGCTCCTCGATCAGACCTGGCTCGTCGGGGCCGTGGGCAAGGGCCACTCCCGGGCAGACCCGCAGCGCCGCCGAGGTGTCGACGTCCATGCCGGCCTGCTGTCTCACGAGTGGTCGACGTCCAGCGGCCACATCATCCACCATCCGGATGTCATCCGGCTGCACGAAGGCACAGACCCCGCAGCCGGTACAGAGCTGCCTCTCGGCGACGTCAGTGATGCCACGGAGCCTGCGACGCGGAAACATCCGGTGGTAGTCCTTCCCAACTCGTTCGGCGTCCGAGCAGTTGAGCCAGCACGACAACGAAGCCTACCGAGCAGGGATCGTCAGGAGGTTGCAGCGCTGGGTCGTCACTGTTGGTGCATCCGTGCCAACTGGCCCCGGAGCAGCGCGTTCAGGGCGCTCGTGCGAGCCGGTGGCCGGTACCTCATCGACGCAGCGAGCGTGACGGGGTGCGGTGACACCGGCTCGAACGTCGTACGCGGCCGGTAGGTACACCCTCGGCTACCAGCCTGGTGGATCGCGTAGACCAGTTCGGTGGCGTGCACGGTCAGATCACGCGGAGGGAAGGGCTGTCGGGCAGTCACGACGGCGTCCGCAAGCTCGGCGATACCGAGACACTTGTCTTGCACGCCGGTTTCACGCCGCTTGAGACGCTGCAGGAACCCTGGACTCGTTTGCGAGGATCGGGCGCCAGCCGGGTACCCGTAGGGTGACGGGACGAGCGGGAGGCGCCAGCCACCCACCCCCAGCAGTCGGGACAGCAAGCGGTTGTTTCTCACTGACCTGGCCTTGCGAGCATTGAGCGTCAGGTCGGAGAAGCGCTCCAGATAGACCGGGCACTCGTAGTGCCGGTAGGTCTCCGCGGTGAGCATCCCCCGTTCGCCGACGATCTGCATTCCGTGGCTGAGCGGAGCAACGATGCTGAAGGTGAGGCGCGCCACGACCCCAGAGGCAAAGTGCAGCGCAGCCAGTGAGAGATCCGGACTGTCTGCCGGTTCAGGGCCCGACGACGGTTTGTCCGGCACCACCTGGGTGGAGAACGCGGTCACCGTTTCGACGGGCCCGAACATCGCGCACAACCACGTCAGGTGGTAACCACCGTGTTCGATCGTGCAGCCATGCTCGTACTCATCGAGATAGGGCCACGGCGCGCCGGTCCGGCTTCGCCACGTCTCCGGATGCATCAGCGGGACGGGGTTGTCATCGAACTCCGCGTAGACGACGCGCGGCTCACCGATGGCGCCATCACGAACCGCCCGCCACATCGTCTGTAGCGTCGGGCTCAGAACGTTGGAAGGTGCCGCAGCGAGCAGTACCGAGTTCTGCTCAGCGATCTCGTACAGGCGCTGCGCTTCCTCCCAACTCTGTCCCACTGGCTTCTCGGTGTACACGTGCTTGCCCGCCTCGAGCGCGGTCCGCGTCACGTCGAAATGGGAGTCGATGCTGGTCAGGTTGACGACGATGTCGACCCCAGGATCGGCGAGCAAAGCCTCCATCGAGCCGTAGTCACGCAGGGTGTAGGCCTTGCTGACGATCCGAGCTCGCTCGCCATCGATGTCGTGAATGCCACGGAGCTGCAGGTCAGGGTGGCGACTCCAGGTAGCCATGTAGTGATCGAAGACGTAGCCGCACCCCACGACGGCGATCCCGACGGGCGCACGACTCATCGACACGGACCGAACATCATCACGCCATCCTCCTTGCCCGGTCGCGGGCGCAGCCGGGCCAACCATACCGACAGCCACTTGATGCCCACGGAGCCCGCGTGGTCCGCTCATCCTGAGACCAGCGAGGGCAGACACCGCACAAGGTCGCGTGCTGCACGTCGGTGGGTAGCCGACCTCGGCATGCGGAGCACCTCGTTCAGCAAGACCGCCAACCCAAAGAGTGTCGTATGCAGTCGACCGTGGTGCTTCCGGAACAATCGGACCCGGTTGGTGGTCATCGTGCTCCAGAGGAAGGGATCCACGTGCGCGGCACCACCTCGGTGCCATGCCGCGGCCTCAGGCACGAACCGGACGCGCAGCCCAGCAGCACGGGCTCGAAGTTGGAAGTCCGTCTCCTCCGAGTAGAGGAAGAAGGTCTCGTCCCAGGAGCCAACCTCGCGACGGCACCACGGCGTCACTGCGAGCAGTGCTCCGGATGCCCAGTCCACGTCAGCTGCATGCTGATAGGCGGCGGCGTCGGTGATCAACTCCCCCAACCGCAATCGAGCCGCGCGGTCGCCGCCGAGCACAGCCTCAGCCAGCGCGTAGCGAACCTTCGGATCGCGGCGCAACGAGGGAAGGAGTGCTCCCGATCCGTCGAGCAACCTCGTAGCGACAACGCCAACGTCACGCGCGACAGCGGCTTTCGCCACCGGTTCCAAGAAGCCCGTCTCTAGTCTGACGTCAGGATTCGCGATGATGACCAGGTCACCATCGCCAACGCGGGGCAGAGCAGCGTTGATCGCTGCCGCGTAGCCGAGATTCCCACCGGTCTCCACGATGTCTGGTGCCCTGCGATGCGCACGAGCCAGTTCGACCGTGCCGTCGTTCGAGGCGTTGTCGGCCACGATCACGTGGACGTCCGTATCGCCGAGGGCGTCGAGGGAGTCGAGGAAGCCCTCGATGTCGCCGGCGCTGTTGAAGGTCACGGCGACCACGGCGACGCTGGTCACGCGCGCACCATCCGCCGCACGTGCCCGTGTTCTTGGAGGCAGCGATATGCGCGCGACATAGGCGAACGATGAGCAGACATCACCGTAATGGCTCCCACGCGGGAGAGCCCCCAGCGATCAGCCGACGCCGCCCACGGCGACGGGCCTCAAGGGTGACGAGGACGAAGACGGGGACCTTTGGCAGGATGCCCGGGCGTCGCCGGATGGCATGCATCAGCGACCTGCTACCCGACGTCGACTGTGGACGGTTGCCCCGTTCAATCAGCTCGAGCCGACCTGCGGCGATACGGGCCTTCCGTTCGATCAGCTGCCGCAAGCTGGGTTCGGCTTGCACGACCGAATATGCGTCGACGACCGCCCGTCGGTCGTGAGGAAAGGTCCAGTCCACGAAGAGATCGTCACCGATGATATCGGGAAACGTTCCGAACCGTGCATGTCCTGCTGCCGACAGCGCGTAGACGCCTCGGCCGCCGAGCCCAGCATCCACCTGCGGCAGAGCGCTCCACACGTCGTGGAACGCACGAACCGACCAGGGGGAGCCACTCGCTTCGAACCGCATCCTCGGTGCACTGGCTTCGACGTCCCCGCTCGCCAACGGTGTGATCACGGCGCGAAGGGCTTCAACACGGAGCAGGACATCCGCATCGAGGTAGACCCGCGGGTAGGTCATCGCTGCCTCGTCACCGAGGTTCATGGCCCGCGTCTTCGAGGGGATGGGAGTCTCGATGACCCTAACGGGATAGCCGATCGACCGAGCTACCTCAGCGGTGCCATCCGTGCACCCATTACAGACGACGATGACGTCAAGCTCGCCGGTGTGGGAATTCTGCAGCAGCATCCGAAGACTCCGCTCGATGCCGGCCTCCTCGTTGTACGCCGGAACGATGACGCTGACCGCGGGCGTCCGATCGGAACTCACGAAACGTGTCCTGAGCTGGGAGCGAGACCTATGGTAGATCGCCATGCACGGCGTGAAGGCCGCGCTGAGAGACAGGCTCTGCATCGCACCGCAGCGCCCGAACGACGGTCCGACTGCTGACCACCCCAGTCCTCAGTCTCCATCGTGTGCTCCTCTCTCAGTTGTGGTAGCGATTCTCAGTTGTGGTCGCCATCCTGAGTGACGCGACAGCCCGGAGTGGGATCCGTAGTATCTGACCTCTTGGTGGCTGCGGAAGACGTCCGGCTGACACTCGCGAGGCCCCCGCGCTCCGCCCCTTGCCCTGCCAGGGCCTGCCCAGAATCTGGTAGTCGCTGGTGTGGATCACTCGCACGAGTCTTGTTTGACCCCGCAGCGGGGGGGGAGGTCGGTGGTGCTGTCGACCCATCGGTTGTTGGTGAAGGTGTTGCCGGGACGTGTCAGGTCGACCCCGGCGTTGGTCCCTTCACCGAGCACCTGGGGCCAGCCGAACCGTCCCTCGAACCGGTTGCCCTCGATCTTGATGTCACGGTTGTCAGGATGGTGGTCGAAGCTTTGCCCCCCCCCGCGGATCCCGAACCCCTTCCCGACCCCGATGACCAGGTTGTCCACGACCTCCACCCCCTGCAACGGCCCATACAGCGCGTACAGGTCGATCCCTCCCGAGTTCCCCGCGATCGTGCGGTTCCTCGCGACCACGATGTCGGAACGGCCACTACGACCGCCCAGGTAGATGCTGTCGTTGTGCGCACCGGAGTGCTGGTGGAGATCCTCGACCCAGTTCTCGATCACCCGCGAGTTCGCACCGTAGACATGGACCCCATCACGACCCCCCTGGAAGAAGTTCCGAGAGATATCAGCCGCACCATAGGTCACCACCCCGATCGAACCGGAGTTCCCCGACTCCGACCGGTAGTGGCCGTTGAACTCGTTGAACTCCACCACCGCACCCCGCACCCCCGACGCGACCACCACACCGTTCGCGCCACTGCGATGCGACACCCGGTTGTAGCGCACCGTCACATCGTCATGCTCAACACGGATCGCCACCCCGGACCCCACCGACACCTCCAACCCCTCGATCACCTGCCCCGCATGCGAACTCCGCACCGCACCCGACGCCGTCCCACGCCACCCCGACGGCAACCCCACATCCGACCGACGCAACCCCACCCCATGGGTGGGCTCTCCGTCGGCTCGCACCTCGTCCGCAGGCGGGTCGATCGACGGGTGGGATGGCTCAGTGCCTGCAACCTGGCTGTCCGATTCGGCCTCGGGAGCCGGCCTGACCTGCGGCGTCTCGGACTGGACCTCCGCCGGTTCTTCCCCGTGCTGATTCTTGGCCCCGATGTCGCGGGGTGTCGGTCCGCATCCGGTCAAGGCGGCTGCGACAAGGAGCGTGGCACCGACGGCGGCGAGCAAGGGCCGTGATGAACGGGCGCTACGGGCGCACCTCATGAACCGATCCAAGGCAGCGGCAAGGAGTCGGCGTAGCCCGGCGCGGTCGGACAGACGAGGGCTCGGGCGTCGTGGAACACCCAGCAGCTTGCGGCTGGTCTCGGTGTGATCAGCGTTTGTGCCCTTTCTATCCGTGACCTCAGGTTACGGATAGGCGCGCGGGCGGGGAGCGTTCTGGCGGACGATCGGCCCAGGCAAGCTCAGGGCGCGCTGGCGACCCAGCGTGGTCGACATGATCGAGCCGCGTGAGCCGCCACGGGGCCCCGGCCGCTCCGACGAGGAGGAACAGGAATCCAATGAGGACTTGGTAGCAGAACGCGTCGAGGGTGGCCATGCTGACGAGAAGTCCAGCGATGCCGGCAGCGATGGCGAAGCCCAGGTGTCGGGTCTCATCGGTGGCGGAGGGCCCCCTGCCCGACATGATGGCGAGGCTGGCGGCGACGCTCGGGAGCAGTACGACCAGAGTGAGCCCGAAGTGGCCCGTCTGAAGTAACGATGCCCAGATCTCGATATCTGATATCGAACATGTAGTTGTCGTCGTGAGTCGGCGTCCCGAAGCCCAGACCGAACCAGGGACGCTCTCGGACAAGCGCAGTGACTCCAGCCAGCCGACTCACTATTGCCTGGAGACTCGCGTCTTGCCCGGCATTGGTGAACAGATCGATCAAGGCTTCGACAACGCCCGGGATGACGGAGGAGACGACCGGCAGGACGAACAAGAACAGCACCAAGCCGTTGGCCCGTCGTCGCCAGGACCAGCCGAGCCCGAGCACGCCCACGGCTGCGACGAGGCTGACCACGCTCGAGCGGGACAACGAGACTGGTACAGCCACGAGCAGCAGTCCAACACTCATCGCAGCCCCGATGCACATGTCCGGTCCGCGGGGGTAGAGGAAGTAGTGCGCGGCGAGGGGCAGCGTGGAGGCGACGACGGCGAACTCGAACGGGTGTCGAGACGTCCCGAGGGGCCGAACGAAGCCTGCTCGCATACCAATTGCCGGCGGCTGACCGGAGAGTCCTGGCGGTACCGGTAGTAGAAAGTCTCCCATGGAGAATCGCGGGACTTCGCAGGTTGCTGTGGGTTGCGTGCAGGGCTGATCGCGGGTCGAGCTGCTCACCTCGAGGGCGGTCAGACTCCGGGTTCCGGCCTAGAAGCCGAACGACGCGAAGATGTAGGCCAGGTACAGCAACACGGCGATGCGGATCGGCTATTGACCATGGTCGGACTGGATCGAAGCAACCAGACGGCTGCCGAACCACCATGCGGCGGCAACCAGGGACATCAGAAGCGCCGGCTGCCCGATCGCCCCGAACCCACCGATGGTCAGGCTGGGGGATGGTGAACAACAGCAACAGACACAGCGTGAGGAAGTTGTTGGCGTCCACCTGAGGGGCGCCGAGCGGCATCTCGCTTTCTGCGCCGTCGCTGCTGCGGCTCAGCTCCAGGGAACTGCTGCGCTCTGTCAAGGGAAGCTACGGGGCCGTTGGGATTGGGGTTGGTCGGCGGAGGGGGTGTTCCGCGAATCGAGGACTGGGCTCGGCCACAGGATCTCGGCGGGGTCGTCGGTGGAGAGTTCGCCGGTGCTGCGACCTCTGAGGCGCCGATGGTTGCTGACGCTCTCGATCGCGAGGGCCGCACCGACAGCTGCCACCAGACCGAGGGCGACGGTTACGGCGACGGCACGGGACACAGGGGGGCTGACGTCCCTGGCACCGCCGGGAGCGGCGATGACCTCGATCAGCACGCGCTGGCCCGGTGGTACCCCGGCACGTTCCTGTCGTTCGTCGAGGACGTCATCCAGGGTCTGCGTGACCGCCTCGAATCCCTCCAGCGCGCCTTCAGAGCTCGGTCCGTAGGTCGAAACTCCGAGGATCGGGGCCCGGTCCTGCCAGTCTTGGAAGATCTCGAACGCCAGGTCTTGTGAGGCAAGGCTCCTCACCCGCTGTTGGCCCTCAGCACTCATCACCGAAACCTGCAGCAGCCGACCGGTCTGCGGCGTCGGGCCGTAGGGGTTCTGGACCTCGACGGCGCTGTCATCCAGTATGACGCCGACGTTCGCGACGAAACGCTCGGAGCCGTCGTCGCCGGTTCCCTGGCGTGCGATCACCTCATCAGTGGTCAAGCGCGGCTGGACCCGAGCAGCCTCGTCGACCTGCTCCTCCTCCTGCACGGCGACCAGTTCCGCGACCACTAGAGCCGCGACGGCGTCGGCGGTCGCTTCGGTCGCTGGTCCCGATGTGCCGGTTGCGATGACCTGGAGCAGTCCGTCGGTCGTGTCATCGATGGTGTAGTCGGTGAGCTCGTCAGCGTCGCGGAGTTCGTCGAGGGAGTCGTCCTCGCGGACCGCAGCAGCGATCTCACCGATGTCGAAAGCGCCGAAGGGTTGTTCCGGTGAACTGAAGCCCGGCGGGGCGACGAGCACCGAGCCGGCCGCCTCGAAGACGGGATCGACCGAGCGGTTCACCAGTACGGCCGCGACCACCGTCAGGACGAGGATCGGCACCACGACGATCCACCATCTGACCATGATGCGCAGTAGCGAAACGAGATCCATTTCGGGTGCTCCAGATGTCCCCATACATGAGCGCAGC
>Ga0207421_10006458_pt1 | contig 12765 bp, 10 predicted proteins | sample SodLakKL_010_SED_4_FD_187542 | JGI IMG/M metagenome (GOLD analysis project Ga0207421, IMG submission 187542) | Alkaline sediment microbial communities from Lake Tanatar, Kulunda Steppe, Russia - 8KL_010_SED (SPAdes) (version 2) | ecosystem: Environmental > Aquatic > Non-marine Saline and... | reverse complement strand
ACCCTGGCCACGTAGACATAGTTCAGGCCAACATCAAGGGCGGTGTTCCTGGCTTCATCAAGGGTGGAAGCAGGTGTCCGGGGCAGGGCTGAGAGCTTGTGCAGGGGATAAAAGCGGGCAAAGTGAAGGGGCACATCCGGCCCAAGCTCGGCCGTGATCCACTCGCACATGGACCTGATCTGATCCATTTTATCGTTTAAAGTCGGAATAACGATAGTAGTTATTTCCAGGTGGACACCCGAGTCGCGGATAATTTTTAAATTGTCCAGGACGGTTTCCAGCTCTCCGCCCACGTATTCACGGTAAAACTCTTCATTAAACCCTTTCAGGTCGACGTTGACTGCGTCCATCCTGGCAAGAAGCTCTTTTAAAGGTTCCCGGTTGATATAGGCGGCGGTGTGCATCAGGTTCAGGTATCCTTCTTGCCTGGCCAGGTCGGCTACTGAAGATGTATATTCGTAGTAAATTACGGGTTCGCCAAAAGCATAGCTTATCGAACGCACGTCCCCGGCCCCGGCATGCTTAAGCACCGTTTCCGGTGGCATATCGTAGGCGTGCACTTCTTCCGGTGAAACCAGGGCCATATCCCAGACCTCGCAGAACTGGCAGGCCAGGTTGCACCCGGCCGTCGATATAGAAAGGGCCCTGCTTCCGGGCAGAACGTGGAAAAAGGGCTTCCTTTCGACCGGATCCTCCTGGACCAGGACCGGGTTGCCGTAAACCAGGCTGTAGCAGGAACCGTCCCGGTTTTCCCGGACCCGGCAGGGCGCTCTTTCGCCTTCTGCCAGCTGGCACTCTTTCGGGCACAGCTCACAGCGTATTTTATTCCCTTCAAGTTCTGAATACCAGGGGGAGCGTTTGGTTTTGATCAGGCCTTTTTGGCTTACTGCTTCTCCCGGATCGGCCGGTTCCGCCGGCGCTTTCGTCTTTTCCTCTCCGGGGGCGCAGCCGTAAATGCCGGCCAGGCAGAAAGAACAGATGCCGGCCGCTCCGGCTTTTATAAAATTCCTGCGGTTTAACCTGTTTCCAGGCTGTCTTTTGCCCATAAAAAACCCCTCCTGCAGGATAAGATTACTACAAAAGCGGTAAAATTGGCAATACCGGCCAGGATGCAGGCAGCTGTAATGCCAAAGACCGGCGCTACAACCGCGCTGGTCAAAACGGCGCCCAGGCAGGCTCCGAACAGTTCGACCCCGTAAACGGTCCCGGCCGTTTTTTCGGCCCTCTTGTTCAGGGCCATGTAGCAGGCCAGGGAGATGGGAAAGTCTACGCCGTTGATCAGGCCCGCTGAAAAAGTGAGCAGGGAAAAGAGGAGAAATATTACAGCCGGGGATTCCACAGCGGCGGCCCGGGGCAGGACAAGGGCAATCAACAGGGCCAGGACAGATATGACAAGCTGCACTAGAGCCAGGGTTTTTATGCTGGCCTTGTATTTTATAAAGCGGTTGGTCAGGTATGCGCCCAGGGCCAGACCCCCCATAAACAGGGCCATGATCAAACCCACTATCTCGTACACGAACCCGTAAATACTTTGAAAAGAAAAGATCAGGGCAATCTGCAATGCCATCGTTGAAAACCCGGTGGTAAAGACGGTAAAAATAACGGCAAAATTTATGTCGGCCCCGGCGGTTTCCAGGCCGGCCTCTATAGACTTTCTGTTCCTGTCCCTGCCGGGACCTTGCAACCGCAAGCCCAGGGCTGCCAGAAGAGGCAGAAAACAAAACGGAAGGACCCACCACCATTGGGCCTGCAGGGGCCACCACAGCGTTCTGTCGTCATCAGGCCGGGTGAGCTGATCCCAGTGCATCAGGGTGTAGTAATAACCGATCGGGCGAAAGTCGGTATTGATAAAATAGCGTTCCTGCACCGGGGGCAGTTTCTTTTCACCCGCTTCCTGCTCCGCGATGGAAGCCGGAGTTACGGGTGCCGCCCCGGGGCCGGTAAGGTGGGCAATACTGCTGCGCCCGTGGTTGCGCACCACCCAGTTAACCCGCCTGAGCTGGCTTTCTTCCAGCATGACCCGGTAATGATGGGGCGAAAAATCTTCGGTTTCAATACCCCGCTCCAGGAACCTTCGCTCGAGGGTGTTGATATCCAGGGACACCTGGCCGGGCTCATTGGTGGCAAAATAAAACATGAACCGCTCGCCGGCCGGCAGGACCCTGGCAAAAACGCTGTTCAGGGTATGGTAGATGGTGGTGTTGCGGTTTGCGATCACGGTCCCCCGCAGGTCGGGGGTGGAAAGGGCTCCCGTGACCAGCACTCCATCTTCAAAAAGCAAATCCCCGACTTCACTGAAAAACTCCTCTGTATAGAAGCGGTTCAGGACGGCCGTGGCCGGATCGGGGACATCGACGATAATCAGATCATATTTCTCTTCAGCCGTTTTGACAAATAGCCGGCCGTCGGTGTGGATCAGGTTGACCCGCGGATCCGCAAGCGTTTCCAGGGTGGCCCGGGAAACAAAGGGGCGGGCCGTCTCAGTAAGCGCTTCGTCCAGCTCAATATAGTCGATCTCCTCTACCTGGTGTTTGGCTATTTCACTGAGCACACCCCTTAAACCACCGCCGATTAAAAGCACCCGCTCCGGCTCCCGGTGCTGGACCATGGCCAGGTGGGCAAATTCCACCGCCTCCTGCTCTTCCATCCCAGGTGCGGCGGCCTCGGGCCCGGCCGTGCTGAAAATAAGGTGGCCGCTCTGGTAAAAGGTAAACTGGTCCCGGTGCCGGACTACTGTGATAACTCCGTGTTCAGACTGGCGGATATCCACCAGTTCGTGATCGGGAGTAAAGTAGCGCCACTGAAGCCGGTAGGCCCACTGATCGATATCCCCCAGGAAAGGGAATACCAGGACGGCCAGGGCCAGCAGGGCCAGGGCGAAAAGGCGCAAACGGTAAGATCCCGGGATCCGGGCAGGAACTGTAAAAAGTAATGCCCCTGCGGCCCCCACCATCAAAAACCCGGCCAGCACCGCGGTCTGAAAGGCATTAAGGTAGTGAACAAAAACAAAGGTAAATAAAATACCGCCCAGCATATTGCCGGCGGCTTCTCCCACATAGGTCTTCCCGGCCCCGGAAGTATCCTCAGCCAAATCACTTTCCCGCCACACCCGGGCCAGGAAAACAAACTGCGCTCCCAAAAGCAGGCAAACCGGGGCCATGATTACAAGGCAGGAAAGGGTCATGTCAACCAGGGACAGGTAGGCTCCCGGCGGGATATCGAAAAACCCGCGCAGGATCCTGATCGCAAAAATGCTCAGGGGCAGAAAAATTAGGATCCCCGCTGCGCTCCCAAAAAGCAATGCAAGGGGCCGGGAACTTCGTTCAACAAGCGCCGCCCCCAGGCGGCTCCCTGCCCCGACCCAGATCATCCAGGCTGCCAGGATCAACCCTATGGAGAGCTCATTGCCGTGAAAAACCATCAGCAGTTCGCGCAGCAGCAGGATCTGGCCCACCTGGGAAACCAGGCCCAGCATCAACACGGCCGGAAACTGGGGCGGCAGTTTGCGGGCTAAGGCCTTTTTCACAGGCTGCCCTTTACCAGGGTTAGGCTTGCCCTGCTCATTCATTTCTTCACCGGGTCCAGGCACAATTATCTGCCCCCACACGGACATATTCCCCCGCCCCTCTCCCCAGGTTCAGGCCAAACCCGGTCAGCTTTAAGCTATAACAGGTACTGCCGGGTCAGGAAAGCTGTAATACTTAAGAGTACCAGGGTTGCTCCTAGAATATTAACATCTTTGATTACGAGGGGCAAAGAAGCTTTAAAGTGCTCGATGGTGAGGATGTTGCACATATGGATGGGAGAGCCAAAATAACCGGCCTGGGAAGTAAGAAAAATCAGGGCCATGTAGTAAAAACCTTGCTCTCCGGGTGGCAGAATGGGCATGAAGAGGGGAACGCAGATTCCCACCGCCGCAAAATAGTTTCCCATCAGAAAAGCGGTCAGGAAGGGAAGGAAAATAACCGGAATCAGCACCGGAAAATTGTTTTCCATCATTACAGCCATGATATCATCAATCACTGCGCTGTGTTCCAGGAAATCTTTGAAGATCAGAATGGCAATGATCGAAAAAGCCATGGACCAGTTGATACCTCTGGCCAGGTGACCAAACCTGGAGCGGGCCGTTTCCCAAAACGGTTTATCCACCGGGTAATAAATAAAAAATACAGCCAGAATACCGATCAGGATTGCTGCAGGATAGTAGAGGTCGAAGATTAAGACCAGCAGAATTATGAGAATCAGGGGGCTGAGGCTGTAGAGCAGTTTTTTCAGCTCACTGCGCCGGTTATTATCTTTCGGGCTGTCTTCAGGCAGTCCGGTTACTTTTACTCCTCTAAAGACATATTTAAAAGTAACCAGGAAAAATATTATAAAAACGGGCAAGTTAAAAAAAATATAGTCAAAGAGGTTATAGGGGGTAATTTCGGCCATCAAGAGCAGGCCGGGATAGAGCGGATAGATCATATATTGAACATGGCGAAAAGCCGTATTTGCCACCACCATCCGTTCCCTGCTCAATTTTAATTTTTTGCCGGCTTCCTCCACTAAGGGCGCTGAGAAAACCGCCCCCCCGGGAAAAGTTATCAATCCGATTAAAAGGGGTAGAATTACCATCTGGTAGCGGCGGTCCTTAACCAGGGACGATAATGAGAACATGGTTATTCTTAAACTGCCGGTTTCCTTCATCAAGTTCCCAAAGGCGGTCAGGGTAATAACAATTAGAGTCAGGGTGATCATGGTAGGGCTGCGCAGAGCATGATAGGTGATAGAGAAAATCTCTTCTAAGGTAAAGCGGTTTGAAACTATAACAACCGCGATCCCGGTTAATATGGACCAGTAGAGTTTAAAGCCTCTCTGGGTCATAATAATGATGATGGCTACTGCTGCTATGACTCCGATCAGTTCCACGTATTAAGCCTCTCCTTTTGCAACATTTATATCATAACCCTTACAATGAAGACTATCAACCGGTGGGAATCAAGGTGGGCCTTAAAAGGGAACTGTGCCAAGTTAATCCTTATATCTATCTATATTCTATCCAGTTTTCAACAGAAAGACCATCTACCCTGGAAAACTAAGCTTTACTGCTTTTTTCAATTCCATATGATAGCTCAGCAAGAGAGCTGTATTTACTAAAGCCTTTGTGCCTTCCTGGTTGAAATTAATAAGGTTTTATGACCTTAATATCATTCATGGGGAAATGCTTATCGTTTAAAGTATATAGCGCCGCTCCCCTTACCAGGGCTGAGGCTGCAATAATAGCATCAGCAGTATTGATGCCGTGGCTTTTTCTGTATAGTCTCATGTAGCGCCCTGCCGCTTCAGCAATGCTATCATCCAGACCAATTCTGTTAAAGGCATCAAGTAAGTCCTGCAAAATCTGCTCCTCGCCCTGCCGGGCGCCGCTTAATAACTCCACTTTCGTAATTAATGAACAAGTCAGGATCTGCCCCTCTTGAAGGCAGCGATCTAAAAGAGAAGCTGCCTCGGGCTTGCCCTTCAAGTAATCAATTAAAATATTTGTATCAAAGAGAGCAGCCTTCATTGCTCAAAACCTTCCAGCCGTTTGTTAAGTTCTTCTCGCAGTTCTTTTTCGCAGGCTACCGCATCAAGATCTTCCCTGTCTTTCCAGAGCCCCCTGGCCTTACTTATCCTTTCAATAGCAGACGGTTTTTGTTCAGAAATATATAGTTCCACCGCTTCCCTGACGACCTCGGCGAGCGGTACATGTTTCTGAGCAGAAATAGTTTTAAGCGCCTTTTTCTGCTCCCTGGTCAGGTATATTTGGGTTCTTTCCATGACAAAGCCCCCTCTCTGCGTATTATGCTGTATACACCAGCATTATACATTGCATAGAACCAATTAGCAAGCCCTGAATATTTCTGGTCGCAAACCAATAGTAAAGGAGTCAGGTCTTGCGATAATGCATGGCCTGAATAAAAAGGAATACGACTACAGTTATCATTACTCGAAAGAAGAGCTCGACCAGCTGGCTCAAAAACTTCACACGCTGGATGAAGAACTTAGGACTGTTTACTGCCTTTTCAATAACCTGAAAATGTTTAAAACAAAGTAAGCAGCTTCTTACCCCTCAATGTCAACCGGGCGATTCTTTTTAGGGGCAACCATGCTTTCAGGGGCCAGAATTGTGTCCAGGTCTTCCTTGGACAGCAACTTCTTATCGAGAACCAGCTCATAAACGCTTTTACCGGTTTCGAGCGCTTCTTTAGCCAGCCGGCTTGACTCCTCGTAACCGAGTATCGATGACAGCGCTGTGATCAAACCAATACTGCTGTAAACCATTTCACGGCAGCGCTCCTCGTTGGCCGTGATTTCATCAACACACTTGTATTTTAACGTATTGATCGCGTTCTTGAGCATTTCGATTGATTCAAACAAGCTCTGCACGATGACCGGCTGCATAACATTAAGCTGCAGCTGGCCCGCTTCGGCGCCGAGGGTTACTGTTAGGTCATTGCCGATGACCTTAAAAGCAACCTGGTTGACAACTTCCGGGATAACAGGATTAACCTTACCGGGCATGATCGAAGAACCGGGCTGCATTGGAGGAAGATTGATCTCGTTTAGCCCGCATCTTGGTCCCGAGGAAAGAAGCCTTAAGTCATTGGCGATTTTAGACAGTTTTACTGCCAGCCTCTTTACCGCTGAGGAGTACATCACAAAAGCTCCTGTATCCTGGGTAGCTTCAATCAGGTTTTTAGCCAGCACTATATCTAAACCTGTGACATCCCTCAAATAACCGACACATTTTTCGCTGTAATCAGGATCGGTGTTAATGCCCGTTCCAATCGCGGTCGCGCCCATATTTACTTCAAGGAAGAGCCTGGCATTCTGATCAAGCCGCTCGATCTCCTCTTCCAGGGTTACCGCATAGGCTTCGAATTCCTGACCAAGGGTTATCGGAACCGCGTCTTGCAGCTGAGTCCTTCCCACTTTTATAACATCCTTAAATTCAAGCCCTTTGGCCCTGAATGAGTCGACCAGAGAACCCAGGTCTCTAGTCAATTCCCGGTTCGAATTAACCAGGGCAATTTTGACCGCTGTCGGGTAAACATCGTTAGTAGACTGAGACAGGTTAACATGGTTATTGGGATGACAGTGCTTGTATTCGCCTCTTTCAAAGCCCATGATTTCCAAAGCCCGGTTGGCTATTACTTCATTGGCATTCATATTGGTCGAGGTGCCGGCTCCGCCTTGGATCATATCAACAACAAAATGAGAGTGGGCTTTGCCTTTAATAATATCTGTACAGGCCTGAATTATTGCTTCGGCTACCGGTTGCGGAAGAAGCCCCAGATCGTAATTGGCTCTGGCCGCGGCCATTTTAACAGCAGCCAGCGCCTCGGTTAAAACAGGGAAAAAATGAAGAGGAATGCCGCTAATATTGAAATTTTCCAGGGCCCGCATGGTCTGGATCCCATAATAAAATTCGTAAGGCACTTCCCGGCTGCCAAGCAAATCACTTTCAGTGCGGGTCCTTCCGGACTGATACTGGGAGGCGATGTTAACTACCCTGGTATTGGCCTGCCTCATCCGCCGGGATATAACCCGGGCCACCTGGGCCAATACTTTCCGGGCCAGATCAGCCCTACTGTCACTGATCCTGTTGAAATTTTCTTTTGTCAGGACTATAACAGTTGAATCTACACTGGCCCTGGCAGAAGTTGAATGAGGGGAATCATCCAGTAAAGCACCTTCACCGAGAAAATCGTACTTGCTAAAAATTATTAGCCGCTTTTCGCCACCAAAAGGCGTGCTTTTTAAAAGCTCCAGTTCGCCATCATAAACCAGGAACAGCTCGTTCCTCTGGCTGAATTCGGTAAATAAACACTCGCCCGCCCTGTAGCGGCGCTCTTTCACGTTTCGAGCGAGATCCGACAGCTCATCATCATTTAAAGACTTAAATAACTCTATCTGTCTAATAAAAGACTTAATCCTTGAATTTCCCATACTGCATCCCCTCGCGAAGCCCTCCAGGGCCAATTTGTAAGTCCACTCTTGTTAATACTATCAAAGTTTTCAAACAGGGGTCAAATCCCGGATAGATATTAGCTTTCGCTTCCCCCTCTCTTATTATTTAACGGCAAAGCCTTGCCGGTATTTAATAGAACCGGCCTGAACCAAATAATTTATTAAATTAATATGAATTATTATTGTTTTTGTTTTTAAAAAAGGATATTCTCAATTTACATAGAAGTATTATCTAATTGAATTTGAAAACTATCCTAAATGTTCAGCTATTTCCCTGATCAGTTCTTATAACAAGTAACCCCGCAATTCTTAAGGAGGTTAATATTTTTTTCTGAGCTACCGGGAGGGAGGTTTCAAGGTTTCGAGGCTTTTTACAAGCCCGAATTTATAAATAACCGATAGAAACTCTACTAAACGAAATTAAAATCCAGCTTCAATCTTACAACTAAAAAATACTCCTGCCCAATGATTAGAACCACCGCTCCTCTAAGTCAACCAGAACGTTATTTTGAAGGGAGGTGACTGGGGGAAAGGTTTATCTTGTTACATTAGTAAGCAGTTCAATCAAAGCCTGAGGAGGTCAGATTTATGAAGAAATCTTTTGTTTGCCTGTTAAGTGTGTTGTTGGTTTTCACGCTGGTCTTTGCAACTTTCGGGTGCGCCCCCGAAGAAGAAGTGGAGCCGGTAGATGAAGAGCCCGTTGATGAGGAGCCTGTGGAGGAACCCGAAGAACCTGTCGATGAAGAGCTTTTCGTTGTTGTCGCTGCAGGCAGCCCCGGTGGCGTCTACTTTCCCCTTGGCGCAGGCATCGCCTACGTTTTGGAGCGCCGTATTGATGGGATGACCGCCATGTCTGAAACTACCGGCGCTTCTGTTGAAAACTGCCGCCTGGTAGCCACCGGCGAATCAGAAATGGGCATGGCCATGGCCAACGTGGCCTGGGACGCCTATGTTGGTGAAGAAGCTTTCGAGGATGACGGCGCACTGCCGATCAGGACCCTGTTCTCGATGTATCCGGCTCAGCAGCACCTGCTTGTACCGGCCGGATCAGATATCGAATCCATGTACGACCTGGCCGGAAAGCGGGTCAGTGTGGATGCCCCCGGCAGCGGTTGTGAGGTAACTTCCTATATCATTCTCGAGGCAGCCGGCATTAGGGACGAAGTTGACGCCGTGAACTATTCACAGCCTGAAGCAAGAGATGCCCTGCTGGATGGCGAAGTAGACGCCGTATTCTACAACTTTGCTTCACCGGCAGCGGTTGTAGAAGAAATCAAAGCGGCCAGAGATATTCGCTTTATACCAATGGACGATGAGTTATTTGATGCGATTATTGCAGACTATCCCTATTTCTCGCCGGGTGCGATTCCGGAAGGCCATTACGGCCTGGAAGAAGATGTCCCTGCCCTTACGGTTGGCAACCTGATGCTTGTCCATGAAGATATGGACGAACAGCTGGTCTATGATATGGTGCAGGCAATCTTCCACGAGGATTCGTTGAATGAGCTGATCGGCATCCATCCGATCGCCCAAAACTTCACAGTTGAACTGGCAGCCGAAGCTCCGGTTCCCTTCCATGCGGGAGCGGAGCGCTACTTTGAGGAACATAACTAAACTGACCCGCGGTAGGGAGGAAGCTGCTTTGCTAGTTTTTCAGCTAAAAAGGCTGCTTAAACTTAAATGGTTGCTTCCCTGCTTGTTACTGGTTTTAACTGCAGCGGGTGCCCTAATCTTAACAGGGGGGCACCCGCCTGCCTATTACCTCTCTATCTATGAAGGAAGGTCCGAAGAGGTCATTACCCAATTAGAGGTGGCCCTTGCTGATCAGGTCGCGCTGGATTACATTCATTCATCCGACGGCACCCCTGTTAAGGCCATCTTTGTAATTGAAGAAAAAGGCCTGCGCCTGGTCGAAGAAAAATATTCCTGGTACGGCTCCGGGCTGGAATCCGGGGCCGGTTATGAATTTTCATATCAAGAAAAAGAAGTAACTGTCAGCGGGTATGATCGGGTATTTGAAGAACTGCCCGTCAGGGTGGCTCGCACAGTAGCCCAGAATATACACATAAATGAGGAAATTATTGCTTTAAATCAATTGGCGCCGGGAGGGTCCCTGCTAATAATCAGGGTTGAAACAGAATAAATCCTATTATTGAAACCCCGGGCTTGTAAAAGGAGTTGCAGAATATGCCTGTCGGAAAGCTCATGGATAAACAAGCAGACTCCATAGTTGAAGAGGCGCTGAAAGGCAAATACCGCAACCTTGCTGGCCACTGGTATTATATGGCTGCCGCGCTCGCCGTGGGCACGGCGCTCTACCATATTTATACAGCCTACTTCGGCCCACCGTTTGCTCTGTTATTTCGAAATATTCACTGGATGCTAATTGCGATCTTAATTTTTACATATTTCCCTGCTTTGAAAAGTTCGCCGCGGGACCGGCCGACAGTAATCGATATTGTCTGTGCTTTAACCAGTATCGTTGTCGGCATGTATGTCATATTAAATTTTGATGCAATAGCCGGCCGGGCCGGGGCTCCGGTCACGACAGACATTGTGCTGGGCGCCATTCTGGTCCTGCTGGTGCTGGAAGCGGGACGGCGCACGGTCGGATGGCCGATCGTTATCATAGCAATAATGTTTTTGATCTATGCCTACTTTGGGCGGGAAATGCCGGGACTCCTCATGCACAGGGGGTATTCAGTTGCCCGGATCTTCCCCTTCCTTTATTTGACCGATGCCGGTATTTTCGGCATTCCCCTGGGAGTGTCTTCCCGCTTTATTCTGCTCTTTATTATTTTCGGCGCTTTCCTTGAAAAAGCCGGAGCCGGCTTGTTTTTCCGCGATCTCTCCTTTGCCCTGACCGGCAATACCGTCGGTGGACCGGGCAAAGCTTCCATTTTATTCAGCGGCTTTATCGGTTCGATTACCGGCAGCTCAACCGCCAACGTGGTCACCACCGGAACTTTTACCATTCCCTTGATGAAAAAACTGGGCTATAAACCGGCCTTCGCTGCCGGAGTGGAGGCAGACGCCTCCACGGGCGGCCAGATCCTGCCCCCTGTAATGGGAGCGGCCGCTTTTGTTATGGCCGAGTATATTGGAGTCCCTTATGTAACAGTAATGATAGCGGCAATTGTGCCGGCTCTGCTCTATTTTATTACTTCATTTTTCATGGTCCATTTTCGGGCTTTGAAAGAAAACCTGATGCCGGTACCAAAAGAAGAGCTGCCCAACTTGCTGGATGTCGTAAAAAAAGGTTTTTACTATTTTACCCCGCTGATCATTTTGATTATCATGCTGGTGCTGCGTTTTTCACCTTCCAGGGCTGTTTTCTGGGCCCTTATTTCAACCGTTATTATTAGTTGGTTCAAGGAAGAAACCCGCATGGGGCCAAGAGAAATATTTGATGCCTTATTTTCAGGGGTCCAGAAGGCTTTGGAAGTGGTCGCCGCCTGCGCCGTGGCAGGAATTATCATCGGCATGGTCACCATGACCGGCCTGGGCCTCAAGTTTTCCACCCTGATTGAATTACTGGCCGGCGGCAACCTCTTTGCCGGCCTCTTTTACACTTTAATTGCCTCCCTGATTTTAGGGATCGGGGTGCCGACGACGGCCAAGTACATTATCCTGGCTACCCTGGTAGCCCCGGCCCTGGTCGCCCTGGGCGCGCCCCTTTTGGCATCCCACCTGTTTATCCTTTATTTCGGCACCGATGCCGATATCACCCCACCGGTTGGCCTGGCCGCCTATGCCGCCGCCGGCTTAGCTGGCGCCCACCCACTTCATGTCGGGATCGAGGCTTTCAAAATGGGAATCACCGCTTATATCGTGCCTTTCTGTTTTATCCTGGGCCCGGCCTTACTCCTGCAGGGACCGCTGCATGAAATAATTTTGGCCTGCGTAACAGCATTGATTGCCTGTGCCGGCCTGGGTGCTGCCATGCAGGGCTATTTTGTCCGTAAGATGCCTATCTGGCACCGGCCTATCCTCTTTGCCGGCTCAGTTATGCTGATGGAAACCACCTGGAGCTGGGACCTGCTTGGCTTGCTTCTCGTCGGCGGGGTCTTTACGATTGAATACGTCGCCGAGCGGGTGCTAAAAGACAAAACGGCATCTTAAGATTGCTTCGAGAGGAGAGCATAGAAAATGCAAAAAATACTATTGGCTACCGACGGGTCAGATTATTCACTGCAAAGCTTAAAAAAGATCATCCCCATGGCAAAAACCTTGCAGGCCAAGCTGACTATACTGTCGGTAGCCGAAGAAATCCCTTTTATACGCGGTACAGAAGGCATGTCAAAAGAAGAGCTCGATGCCCTGGTCAGCTCCATCAACCGGGAAACTGAACTCGGCCTCGAAAAAGCCCGCCAGTTGTTTAAATCAGCAGGCATAACTGTCGAAACCATGATGAGAGCTGGCAAACCGGCAGAAGTGATCTGCGAGGAAGCCGAAAGGGGCAATTTCGACCTGATTATCCTGGGAGACACCGGAAGAGGCGGTTTAAAGGAATTATTCCTGGGCAGTGTCAGCAATAAAGTGGTTCACCAGGCCAAGGTTGACGTTATGATCGTTAAAAGAAAGGATTAGTATTTCTTTGTGCTGATTGGTATTCCTGGTGCGCCCGGCAGGCTGATTATACCGCCCATACTGCACACCCCGACAACGCGTCCTTTCTCTTGCCTGAGATAAGGCAGGGCATAATACAAGCAGTAAACCAAGCCATAGTAGTTAAGTCTAATTTCATCACTTATATAATCAATATTGGAA
>Ga0207421_10006457_pt1 | contig 12772 bp, 13 predicted proteins | sample SodLakKL_010_SED_4_FD_187542 | JGI IMG/M metagenome (GOLD analysis project Ga0207421, IMG submission 187542) | Alkaline sediment microbial communities from Lake Tanatar, Kulunda Steppe, Russia - 8KL_010_SED (SPAdes) (version 2) | ecosystem: Environmental > Aquatic > Non-marine Saline and... | reverse complement strand
TCGCGAAGCGACCGCTCGTGGGGGCGCTCAGCGAGAATAACTGAACACTCGACGGTGTTGACGACATCGAAAATCAGCGACCGGCGCAACAACCGCGAGAGCAACCCGCGTTCAGTCGCGCCCATCAGCAACATCGTGTGGTCGGCGGCCGCGTTGGCGATGGCGGATTCGACGTCGCCCTCGGTGTCGACCAGCAGATCCGGATTCTCAAGGTCGTGTTCCTCGGCCCAGTCGGTCAGGAACCGCTCGGCCCCGTCACGTTGGCCCTCGCCGTCGACGACGTGGAGCAACGAGACAGCACTGTCGTGGCTTCGCTGGAACAATCTGGCTGCCTGTGCACACAGCGCGCTGTTTGGGTCGTCGGTCGTCGGAATCACGATCCGCGCCGGGTCGAAGCCCTGATCTTTGAGCACCAGCACCTCACACGGGAGGTTTTCGGCGAGTTCGTCGAACGCGGTGGCGGTTCGGCCGCTGGTGAGCGGCGACCCCGTTCGCCAGCCCATCACGAGCGCGTCGACCGCGAGTCGGTCGGCCGCATCGAACACCGCTTCGAGCGTTCGGTGTGAGTACACCAACTGCGTTTCGATGGGAACGCCGAACTCGTCGGCATCGGCTTTCGCCGCCGCGAGCAGTTTGTCCGACTGCGTGTCGAAGCGCTTACGATTGGCGCGGGCGCGTGACAGCGGGACCTGATCGGGCACGCGAACAACGTGGGTCGCGACGACGACACCGTCGCGGGCTGCCGCAATCGCACACGCCAGCGCCATCAGATCGGTTTCGGTTCGCGGATTCGCAAGCGACACCATCACCCGGAAGTTCGCCCGGTCGGGCCGGGCCGCCTCGGTCGCTGCAACCGCCGAGTCGGGCAGACGGTCGGATTCGCGGAGAATCAGCCGGCTCAACAGCCCCTCATCGTCGGTTCGGTCGCGGCCGTAGGCCAGATACCACCCCATCGATCCGACAATCAACAGCCCCGTCGCCACCAACACGATCGGCTCCATGAACGCCAGCAGGCCGAACGAACAGATCGCACCAACGAGGGGTGTCAGTGGATACAACGGCACTCGAAAGTCGGGAGAATAGTCGATGTCGGCGGTGCGAAAAACGATGAGTGAGACGTTGAGCAGCCCGTAGCCGACGAGGTGAAAGGCGCTTGCGGTCTGGGCGAGCAACACGAGGTCGTCGATGAGAATAAAACCCAGAATCAACAAGCCCGTCACCTGTAGCGAGCGGTACGGCGTCGCAAAACGCGGATGAAGCTTGTTGAGCCACTCGCCGACCAGCCGCTGGCGACCCATCGCGAACGTGATGCGCGCGGAGGCGAGCACCGAGAAGTTGGTGCTGGTGGCGGTCGCAAGCAACCCCGCAACCGTCATGAGCGCGACGCCGACCGAACCGAAGGCGAGATCCGCAATCGTCAGTACGGCGGGCGTTTCGCCGGTGAACACCGCGAAATCGATCTGCGTGGCAACGACCAGCGTGAGAATCGTATAGAGGGCCGTAACGAAGACGACGCTCCCGAGAACGGCGATCGGAATGGTTCGGCCGGGGTCGTACAGCTCCTCGCCGAGCGTCGCGATTTTGGCGTAGCCCAGATACGAGATGAACACGACGGCGACCGCACCGAACAGCCCGTCGACGCTCGCCGGATCGAACGCCGAGAGCGCCTCGAAGCCGACGGTTCGAAGCCCGTCGACGGCGACAACGAGCAAAATACTGACGAGCGTCGTCACGACGGCAACTTGAACCCAGCCGGTTCCTTTGACGCCGAGATAGTTGAGCCCGACAAACAGCGTGCCCGCGAGCAACGCGGCGAGTTGTGCCGGCGACAACACGAGCGGGACGAGCGGGATAACGACTTCCGGCAACGGGAGGATGAGGCCAAGATAGATCCCAAATCCGAGGCTGTAAAACGCGGAGGCGACCGCGAGACCGAGCCAGTCGCTAAACCCCGCAACCGAGCCGAACAGCGGGCCGAGCGCTCGAGTGACCCAGTTGTACGCGCCACCCGACGCCGGCATGGCCGTGCCGAGTTCGGAGACCGAAAGCGCGTTGACGAAGGCGAGAAGCCCCGCGAGCAGAAACGCGAGCACGACGAGGTCGCCGACCTCGGCGGTGACAATCGCTGGGAGGACGAACACGCCCGCACCGATCATCGTGCCGATACCGACGGCTAAGGCCGCCCACACCCCAATATCGGCCGACAGTTCGTTATCTGGCATCTCGTGTCCGTACTGAGCCACAAACAGTCAGGTGACTTCCATAGTTCGGTTTTGTTGCCGCACGCGTGCGAAACCCCACTGCCGACGACACATCGTTGGCGACGACACATCGTTGGCGACGACACCCGACACCGACGGTAGACACTGACGACGGACAAAAATACAGCATCGGGAACGGCGCGATTACTCCGGCTGGAGAACGCTCTGAGAGCCGACGAGGCTTTCGACCAGTTCGAGGTTTTTGATCGTGGTCTCCACATCAGTGACACACTCGACGAGTTCGCTGTTTTCGACGGTCGCATCGGGGAAAACGAGCGAGTCGGTGATCGTCGAGTCCGTGACGGTCGCCCCGGACATCACGTGTGTCGAGCCGTTGAGTTCGCTGTTTTCGACGGTTGCGTCGTCGGCAACGAGGGGTTCGCCACCGAGTTTCCAGTCGACCGCATCAAGGTACGCCGGCGCTTCGCCGATGTCGAACCAGACGTCGTCAAAGGTGAACGCGTACACCGACTGTCGCGACTGGAGCCACTGGAGGAACCAACCGGGCTCGTCGGGGTTCTGGTCGTCGGCGAGATAGGTGTCGAACTGCGGCAGCACGTCCGCGGGGAACGCGTAGCAGGCAATTGAGGCGAGCGTGGTGTTCGGCTCGTCGGGTTTCTCCTGGAAGTCGATGACTTCCTCGCCGTCGAGTTCGACCAGCCCGTAGGATTTTGCGCGCTCGAAGTCGCCCACGTCGTAGGCGGCCAGCACGGGCGACTGCTTTGCTTCGAAGAAGTCGACAAAGTCGGCGATGTCGAAGCCGACCATGTTGTCGCCGGCGATGATGAGCAGGTCGTCTTCGAGGCCCTCGCGGTCGATCAGTTGGGCGAGTGCGCCGACGACGCCGAACTTCTCGTCCTCGTCGCTCGTGTCTTCGACCGAGAGCACGGGTTTTTCATAGCCTTTCTCGGCGACGTACTTTTTGAAGTCGGTGGCGAAGGCCTCGTTCGTACTAATGTAGACGTCCTCGATGTCGTCTTCCTCGTCGAGTTGGGCGAGCGTTTTGTCGATAACGGTTGTTTCGCCGACCGGCAGCAGCATCTTGGGCCGGTTTCGGGTGATCGGCCACATTCGCGTTGCATAGCCACCAGCAAGAACAATTGCGTCCATACAATTTACACCAGACCGAGTTGTCTTATAATCTTTCGTTGGAGATAGCCCTGCAATCGGTGGGTCGTGCGGACTGAACGGCTTGGCGATGAACAGCACGCAAAAAAAGCGACGGTGGTTAGCCGGGGCGGCGGTATCGACTACGCGTTGTTGGTAACGGCGTCGTCTTCGTCTTCTTCAGTCTCGTCGTCTTCGTCTTCTTCAGTCTCGTCGTCTTCGTCCTCAAGGTCGTCGTCCTCCTCAAGATCATCATCTTCCTCCTCAAGGTCGTCCTCGTCTTCTTCAGTCTCGTCGTCTTCGTCCTCAAGATCATCATCTTCCTCTTCAAGGTCGTCGTCCTCCTCAAGATCATCATCTTCCTCCTCAAGGTCGTCGTCCTCCTCAAGATCATCATCTTCCTCCTCAAGGTCGTCGTCCTCGCTCTCATCAACCGGTTCAGGTTCGTCGAGGCCGTCGTCTTCGTCATCCGTGGGGGATGGTTCATCATCGGTGTCGGCACAGCCAGCGAGGAGTCCAACAGTTGCGAGCCCACCAAGGGATTTCAGTACGGTTCGGCGTTTCTGTGTCACCATTGTGCGAGCAGGGGTTTGCGACGAAGCCTTTTGACGGATTTCCGGATTCTCTCCCGGCTCGGTGGCTATTTATTCCAAAGTCGGCCCATAGATGAGCCGTAGTTGGTCGGTAGCTATCACGGTGAAATTCCGGGCCTGTACTCGGCCGCGCCGACCGAAGGGTCGCCAGCTGGAGCGCAATCCACCACGACTGACCTATCAAACTCCTGCCGGCAACCTTAGCACGCCCGCGATGGGATAGCTACTGTATGGACGGAGTGCTCTGGTACGTACTGGCCGGAACCAGCGGTGGGTACAACCGCCTGCGGTTGCTGCGGACGCTTCGGGAACGTCCGCGAAACGCCAACAAACTGGCGGCGACGCTCTCGCTCGATTATACCACGGTTCGTCATCATCTCTCGGTGCTCGTCGAACACGACCTCGTCACAAAAACGGGCGGCAGCTATGGAGCAATCTATCGGGTTCCGCCAGCCGTCATCGACCAGTGGGACGTTGTCGAGAAAATCGATGACTCACAGGCTGAGTCGCCAGCGACGCACTAAGATCGCTCCATGTCGCAGTGAGGGCGAGAATTTCGAAACGCAGGTTCACGTGAAATCAGCTTTCTTCGAACGTGTATCGACCGGTATCAACAACCTCGTTTGAAGGGAGATGAATCAGCCGGACGGTAACCCGCTGGTCGGCTTCGAGCCCCTGTCCTTCCGTATCAAATCGCCAACGGTCTCCTGGTTTGAACTCCGTGTCGGGGTCGGAAACCCTGACTTGGGTGCCGTTATTTTCGAACGTGTATGCCTTGCTGTTTCCAGGCTGGCTCACCGTAATCCGGAGGTCTTCGGTCGCAATCCGCTCGCCACCGGAGTGTGAGATATTCATGGTCGTCTCGTTGCCATCAACGCTAATACTGGCGAGCGGCGCGCTCTCGCCGACAAATCCACTCAGAAAGAACGCTCCAAACGTGCCGACGGCGACGACGACGACGCCGATGAGCAGGACGGTGCCGATAGTCTCCGACTGGGCACGGTTGCGAGCGTCGGCCGACGAGCGGGAGGGACGAGAGTTCATGGATAAGTACCGATGACGTGGCGTGACACGCTACCAGTAGTAAGCCAGAGTACAAAAAGTTCCACCTCGATCAGTGCTGTCGACCGTCCTCAGTTCGACCACTGACCGTGGCTCGCCGGTTCGCCATCGATACTCGCGCGGATCCGGGCGGTCGCCTGCTCGTCGAACCAGAGCCGGCGACGCCACCACGGTCCGCGGCCCGAGTCGTTCGACAGGTCGGTGACGAGTCGGTTCGCCGTCGCGCCCGCGTCGGCCGAGCTGAGCGGCACCGCGTGCTCGAACAGCCGTGACCTCGAAGTGCCACAAACGATGACTTCGGCGTCGAACTGCCGGCGGGCAGCGTGGGCGTTCGTGGCGACCCACGCGGCGTTCGTCGCCGACAGCGAGAGCGACGCACACTGCTCGGCGTCGAGCACGGTCGCCACGCGGAACTCGCCGATGAGATACGCACCCCACTCGGGGGCAACCCAGTCGACGGCGTCGCCTTCTGCGGTGTCGACGCCGCTGGCTTCGACGGGCGCGCTGCCGGTGTCGCCATCGGGGGTGGCTTCAGTCGGTTGCTCATGGGTCGATAACGTTGCATAAAAAAACAACGAGTCGCCCGGCGACAGTTTCGACAGCGGCCCGGCCTTGACGGCGTGTTCGTCGCCGTAGGTGTAGGTCGAACAGAACGGATACCCCTCGAACGCGGGATCGAGATGCACCGGTTTTGACAGTGTGTCGGCCGAGAAATCAAACGGCAACGGGTCGAGTTCGCCACAGAGGTCGGCGTAGGTCGGAACGTCAGCGGCGGCGGCGAGCGGTTCGCGCTCGGGAATCGGGAGATAGACGAACCGGCCGTCCGGGTAGATGGGTCCGCGAACACCGGGTAAGTTCGTGTTGGCGGCGACGTTGATGGCGATGGATTTGGGCATGGTGAGCTACCGACGACGGCACGGCGGTACTGACCCGTATGAACCAGCGTGGCAAAACGTTGGCTGAGAAGCCTACAACAATGAGCCACTCAGCCAGTAGTAAACAAGTAGCTCTTTGCCCCATCGCTGCGAGGCCGACGCTATGGACGCCGAGGAGCACGAACGACGGGCGGACGACAACCGATCGGCGTGGGCGCGCACGCACGCAGACGGATTACGGCGGGCCGACAAGACGACCGCGCCGATTATCTATCCGCCCACAGAGCCGATCGACCGCGACCTCCACCTCTGGGATACGTGGCTGCTACGAACCCGCGACGGCTCGATCGCCGAGATCGATGGCTACCGCGTGATTTTTGCGCTCACCGCGCCGTCGCATTTGCTGCCGGGCAAACGCCACGACGTGGCGACGATTCGGTACTTCTACTCTCGCGACGGCCGCGAGTGGACCACCGGCGGCGAGGTGTTTGCCGGCAGCGACCCGCTGGGCTCTCGGCAATGGGCCGGCTCCGCGATGTACGATACCGACAGCGAAACGCTCTATGCCTACTACACGGCCGCCGGCCACCGCGACGAAGCCGAACTGAGCTACAGCCAGCGACTCGCCGTCGGTGCGGGCGGAACCGTTGAAACAGACGAGGAAGGTTTCGAAATTTCGGGGCCGTGGGAGCACCGCGTGCTGCTCGAAGCCGACGGCGAGCAGTACGAAACGGCGGCCCAGTCGCGTGGCATGATCTACACGTTTCGCGATCCGTGGTTCTTCGAGGACGAAACCGGAACCTACCTCCTGTTCGAGGCCAACACGCCGGTTCCGCCGGAGTCGACGGCCTGCGGCGGCGACGCCGACCAGCAGGCGTTCAACGGTGCAATCGGGATTGCAACGTCTCCCACGGGTGATCCAACCGCGTTCGAGCGATGTCCCCCGATTCTCACCGCCGTCTGCGTGAATCAGGAACTCGAACGACCCCATCTCGTCGTCCGTGACGACCGCGTCTACCTCTTCGTTTCGAGCCATCAGCACACGTTTGCGCCGGGGATCGACGGCTTCGACGCGCTGTACGGCTTCGTGAGCGACTCGGTGTTCGGGCCGTACGAGCCGCTCAACGGAACGGGACTGGTCGCAACAAATCCTGCAAACGCGCCGTTTCAGGCCTACTCCTGGCTCGTTTACGACCACGGCGACGAGCTACTGGTCAACTCGTTTTTCAACTACTACGACTTCGACCGCCCAACGCTCGACGACGTGGCGGCGTTGCCCGAATCCGAACAACAGCGGCGGTTCGGCGGGACACCCGCGCCGACGCTCCGGCTTGGGCTGTCGGACACCGAAACCCGGATTCTCGGTTCGCTCGACCACGGCCACCTGCCGCTGCCGCGTGAACCGCTGCCGGGCAGTCCGTTCGCGACCGCCGAGCGCGACGACGCTGGTGGGAAGTATTACTGAGTCGCCGTCAGCGGTAGTTGTGTCCCTGTCGGCGACAAACCCGCCACCGCACGCAGTCACCGACCGGCTGGAAACGTCGAGCGCAACTCCCAGCCCGAAAGCGAGAGGTCGACCCCACCGCCTACCGCCGCCAGCGACACGCCGTCGGCATCGGCACGCGTTGGATACACCCGACAGCTCAGCCATCTGTGCTCGTCGACACAGAGTTCGAGCGTCGAGCCATCGATGAAGAATCGAACGTCGAGCGGATGTTCGTCGTCGATTGGCAGCCGGTGAGCGGTTCGGTCGGCCGCGGCGTTGGCGCTTGATTCGCTGCGATCGACGACGATCTCGTCGGAATCGATTCGAATCACCGTGCGCTCCGAGCGCGCTGGCGACTCGAACACGCCGAGTTCGAGCGTCGCGTCCGGGTCGCCCGCGGCGACCGAGAGCATGAGTTCGTACCGGTTGCCGGCGAGGGTGAGTTGGTGAAACGCGCCGTCGGTCAGCCGGTCGTCGAACGCGACGTGTCGGTCTCGCAGCGCGGTCAGTTCGCGGGCGGGTCGCTGGCGAAGCCGTCCGTCGGCAGCGACTGAAATCTCACGGGGAATCGAAAGCGTGCCCGCCCAGCCGGCATCCCACTGGGCGTCGACCGTTCGTTCGGGTTTCAGCCAGCCCCACATGAGCGTGCGACCGTCGTTGGTTTCCATCGACTGGGGCGCGTAGAAACAGCCGTAATCGACGATTCCCTCGCGATCGACCGCGAAATCGGGCGCGTCGAGGTCGGCCTGCCCGAGGAAGTACCGAACCGTCTCGTAGTTCGAGATGTGCAACAGCTGGGTGTCGCCGAAGTCGAGCAGTTCGGGACACTCCCAGACCGTTTCGGGCGTGTCGTGATCGCCCGACAACAACGGGCCGATGTACGCCCACTCATCGAGCGTGTCGCCGCGGTACAGCAGCGCCGCGCCGCCGCCATCGGCGAGTCCCGCGCCGATGAGGTGGTACCACGTGTCGTGTGCGCGCCAGACGCAGTGGTCGCGGAACTCGGCGGCCCAGTCGGGCGTTTCGAGCAACGCAGGGTCGATCGGTGGCGACGCAATACACGGGTTTCGGGGATCGGCGTTCCACGCCGTGAGCCGGTCGTCGCTCGCGCGGGCGAGACACGGAAGTTGGTCGCGGTCACGACCGCCCGTGTAGAGGATCGTTGGCGTGTCATCGCGGTCGACGACCGCACAGCCCGACCAGCAGCCGTCGCGATCCGGGCCGTCAGGATCCGGTGCGAGTGCGACGGGCCGGTCTGTCCACGTGAGCAGATCCTCACTCGTTGCATGGCCCCAGTGGATTGCGTCGTGATACGGGCCGCCGGGATTGAACTGGTAGAAAACGTGGTAGGTTCCGCCGTGCTGGATGAGGCCGTTTGGATCGTTGAGCCAGCCCGCTGGCGCGGCGAGATGGTAGCCCGGCCGGTGGGGGTCGTCGGCAAGTCGCGCACGGACGTCGCGCCAGCCCGACGCGGTTCGTGGTCGGTCGGTAAATGACGGCCGGCGGTCGCCACCGAGCGTCCACAGCAGATTGCGGAGCAGTCGATCCCGCGTTGCGGCCGCCTCGTCGGCAACGTGGTCGGCGAACGAGATGCCCGAGCCGATGGCGTACACGTGGCCGCCCATGGTTCCTGCAGTCGGTTTTTCGTCGTTTTCCTCGTCGGTTTCAGCTCCCACATCGTTCCACGCGACGGCGACCGCGTTGCCAACGCGTCGGGTTTCGCCGCGGAGTTCGGCCGCAAGGAGGTGGCCCCGTTCGGGGAGCAACCCCTCGTAGCGGGCGACGGGGTACGACCCCGGCGAAAGCGTGTGAATGCGGTCGCCGAGTTGCGCAAACGCCGGATGATCGGCAAAAATCGACTTCGGCGTGAGTCCGGCGGGTTCGTTGACGAACTCGCGGCCGACGTGGGTCGGCCCGACCGGATCGATTTCGAGCGGTTCGACGGCAACGAGACCGAGCCCGGTGAGCAAGACACTCCCGCCGCCAGCGAGGAAATCGCCGAGCACGGGACGGCAGTCGGTGGCCGCGTCGACAACGCGGTCGGCGTCGGTCGCGTGCCACCAGACGAGGTCGTAGTCGGCGAGGTCGACGCGGCCGTCGGCGACCGTGGCAGTCGGCTGAACGTCGACGTCGATGCCAGCAGCCTCACACCACGCGGCCGCCCGGCTGGCTCCGGTTTCGATAGCATCGTCGTCGACGTCGGTAGCCGTGTCAGCTGGACCATTGCCATCAGTAACCGTAGAATCAGCATGATGGGCAGACAGACAGCAGACAGTGAGCGGAAACAACCCCATTGCGTCATACTCCCGCTGGCTGGCGATTAAACGTTTGGCGTTCACCCGATTCGAGCCGGTTTGCAGCACCCCGCAAATCAATCCAGCCGGCTAAGTGCGTTGGTCACCTGAAACGGTGTATGCAACATCACCGCCAATCGCGTTCGACTGACGACCAGCGACAGCCTCATCGCGACCACCCAGCCCTGCGGATACGAAACCGACTCACGGAGCGTGTCGACTGATGGTCTCGCTATCGACGGTTCTCCTCGTGACACTCGTCGCCCACAGCCTGTGTGCGGCCGGCGTAGTGGCGCACGGTCGGCTGTCCGGACGCGAGACGGGGTCGTGGCCGCTGATTACGCTCATATTTGGGGTGGGCGGCATCGCGGGCTATCTGTTGCTACGCGACTAAGCCGAACCCCCTATTTTCGGTTCGAAACCGCATGACAGCAGCCCAATCGTGCGTGAATTTTTTACTTTCACTCCGCATCAAAATGGGTCGTCACCGGAGGCGACTCGGATGGAAGCCGAAACCGGACTCACTCCGCAGGAGCCGCGTGAAACTGCGGCGATGCCGCGACGATTCGAGAGAAGACTTCCTCGCGAATAGCCCAGTGACCGTTGCGGTACTCGACGAGATGACACTGCCGAAGCTGTGAGAGCGCCGCGTTGAGCCGGCTGGTCGAAATCGGCGTTTCGGCGGCGATTTCGTGGGTGCGAAACGCCAACTCCGGGTTGGCGGCCAGAAACACGAGCGCCTGGGTTGCGGCCGGGCCAACCTGTGGCGATGGATAATCACGGGGCGCGGTCTCGAACTGGGGGCGGCTGCGAGGCATTAGCCGTCCTAAGGATTCCAACGGGCAAAGAGGTACGGGCTGCGCGCAGGTGCGTGACCGCTGAGATGTACCGCGACAGCGACCGCGACGCCGACAGCGACGCCGACAGCGACCGCCACCGCCACCGCGACGCCGACAGCGACAGCCACCGCCACCGCCACCGCGACACCGACCCTGCGCACACGCAGTCGTAACGGTATTACCGACGGGGCAACGCTGTGTGGGTATGGTTGAGAACGTGCTGTGGCCGGCGTACTTTGATGCCGCGCTGACGCGCTCGGAGGGCCGACGGGTTCCCGAGTCGCTCGCGGTCGGCGAGCCGACGGTCGACGAGATCGCAACCGCCGTCCAGCAGGTCGGCTACGACGCAATTATCGAACGCGACAAAACCTACTCGCGAGAGTACGACCCACGCGGGCGCGTGCTTGTTCAGGGAGCCGAGGACAGCAAAAACGACCTCGTCCAGGCGATCGGGGCCTACCTCGGCGTCCTCCGGGACTGATGCGCCGAATCGGCACCGTCGACCGCACCGCCCAAGGGCTGGCGATCGTCAAGATCGAAAACGACGAGACGCCAGACATCGGCCTGATGGTTGTCGATGAGTCGCTGTCGACGGTCGGCCGGATCGTCGACGTGTTCGGCCCCGTCGACGCGCCCTACGTCGCGATCACGCCGACCGGAACCGATCTGACCGCGCTTGTCGGCACGAAACTCTACGCCAAGTAGCCATCTGCAAACACAACGGCCAAACCCCCCACAGCCCAACAGCCGGTATGTTCCCCCGGGAGTACCGCGGCGTCGTGTTTGCGGTTTTGTTGTTTCTGCTGGTTCAACTGGGCGCGCTCGCGTTGGTCCAGACCTTTTTCGAACAGGGCTATCAGGCCGTCGAGAACCCCAACGATCCGACCAACAGCCTGCTGTACATCGGCGCGATTCTCGTCGCCACCGCGGGCTTTCTCGCGGCGTTCAAGTACAACCTCGACTGGGTCGTCCGCGTCGTCATCGTGTTTACGAGCGGGTTGCTCTCGTGGTACGTGTTTTCGGCGCTCGTCTCCGTCGAGGTCGCCGCCGTGCTCGGCGGCGCAGTGGCGGTCGCTCTCTGGGTGTACCCCGAGTGGTACGTCGTCAACACTGCCGGCGTGCTGATGGGTGCGGGCGCGGCGGGATTGTTCGGCATCACGTTCGGTATCCTGCCTGCGCTGACCTTGCTCGTCGTGTTGGCCGTCTACGACGCGATCAGCGTCTACAAAACCAAGCACATGCTTGATCTCGCAGACGGCGTGATGGATCTGCGGATTCCCGCCATCCTCATCATCCCACTCACGCTCTCGTACTCGCTGCTCGATGACGACTTCGGCGGGTCGGCCGCGTCGGGAAGCAATGAAACTGATGCGGACGACACAATCGGCGAGAACAGCGCGGACACCGAGAGCATCGTAAACGATACCGAGAAGGAGGAAACAGGCGACACCAACGTCGACAGCGACGGCGACGCCGGCGTTGATAACGAGGTTGACACAAACATCGACAGCGAGACCGACAGCAACACCACCTCCGAAGAAGACGAGGAACGCGACAGATCGCGCGACGTGTTTTTCATCGGCCTCGGCGACGCCGTGATTCCGGGCGTGTTGGTCGCCAGCGCGGCCTTCTTTTCACCCGCCCCACAGTACGCCGTGCCGCTCATCGAACTGAATCTCCCCGCGTTGCTCGCACTGGTCGGCACAATCGGCGGACTCCTTGTGCTCATGTCGATGGTGATGAAAGGCAAGCCACACGCCGGCCTGCCGCTGCTCAACGGCGGCGCAATCGGCGGTTACCTGCTTGGCTCACTGCTCGCTGGCGTCTCGCTCATCGAAACGCTCGGACTGGCAGGATTGCTCTAACGTTCGGCAAAAAAATCGAACTGTCCGGCCGACCTACTCGTCGATTCCTTCGCGGACTTTGACCGCCATCCCCGAGTCGAAATCGGCCATCGCCGAGGCCGAAAGCTCCGCGCGGCCGACCGCAAGCAGGTCACCACGGGTGTGAACCACGAGCACCTCGTCACCCGGACGAATCGCGGGGTCGACCTTCTGGACGAACTTGGCAAACACGTTCTTGCCGTCGCGAACGAACGGCTCGCTCTCGTCGCCGACGACGACCCGGTACGCCGGTGGCGACAGCGCCCGCTGGAGACGGCTCCCGCCCGCAACCGCAAGCGTAAACCGGCCGTCGGTGCCGTAGGAGACGAGCCGCTGGCCGTCGGCAAGCACCTGCCGGGGACGACCACCGGT
>Ga0207421_10006456_pt1 | contig 12772 bp, 8 predicted proteins | sample SodLakKL_010_SED_4_FD_187542 | JGI IMG/M metagenome (GOLD analysis project Ga0207421, IMG submission 187542) | Alkaline sediment microbial communities from Lake Tanatar, Kulunda Steppe, Russia - 8KL_010_SED (SPAdes) (version 2) | ecosystem: Environmental > Aquatic > Non-marine Saline and... | reverse complement strand
AGGCGATCACCCGGGCACCGAAGCCCTGTGCGATCCGGATAAAGGCCTGGCCGATCTTGCCGGTGCCCACCACGCCAATGGTCCTGCCGTGGATGTTAAATCCGGTGAGCTTATCCAATGAAAAGTTGCCCTCACGCACCCGGTTGTAAGCCTTGTGGGTTTTGCGGGCCAGGGTCATGATCAGCGCCATGGCGTGTTCGGCCACCGCCTCCGGCGAATAGGCAGGCACGCGCATCACGCGGACACCATGTTCCTCTGCGGCCTTCAGGTCCACATTGTTAAAGCCCGCACAACGCAGGGCCACGAGCTTCACATCCATCTCAGAAAGTGCCTTCAGCACCTCCCGGTTCACCCGGTCGTTGACAAACACGCACACGCCATCAAAACCGTTTGCCAGCTTCACCGTGTTCTTTTTCAGGCGGGTTTCAAAAAATTCAAACTGATGTTGTTCGGAAACGTTTTCAAAAAAGCGACGGTCATATGATTGTGTGGAGAAAAAAGCGATTTTTGCCATGGCCCTGGTCGTTATTGGTTGTTGAATTGTTACTGGATGTACAACGGCTAAACAAACCAGGCAGTACTTTTGTTTTTTTAAGCGAGCCAAAGATTGATTCATTTCAGCCCTTATCCCTATGTCAGACGGACTGCTTGCACTCCTGGCCTTCATGCCCATCTTGACCATCCTGATACTGATGGCGGGATTCCGTTGGCCGGCAACCCGGGCCATGCCCGTGTCATTTGCCATTACCCTCGTCCTGGCCCTGTCCATCTGGGGCATGCCTGCGAACTGGGTCGGTGCCGCCATCCTCAGCGGACTGGCGATTGCGGCGGACATCCTGCTGATCGTGATGGGCGCGCTGGCGGTTTTGTTCACCTTGCGGGAGAGTGGTGCCATCGCAGCCATCAACAAAGGGTTTACGAGCATATCGCCCGACAAGCGCGTGCAGGCCATCATCATTGCCTGGCTTTTTGGCAGCTTCCTCGAAGGCACTGCCGGCTTCGGTACGCCAGCCGCACTGGCAGCTCCCCTCCTGCTCTCACTGGGATTTCCGGCTTTGGCAGCGGTTATGGTGGCGCTCATCGCCAACACCACAGCCGTCTCCTTTGGCGCCATCGGCACACCCACGCTCATCGGCATCGGCACCTCCCTGAACTTACCTGTCATCGAAGCAGCCGTGGAAGCCGGCGGCATGACCTACGATGGCTTCATCCGGCAAGTTGGATTGTGGACCTCCTTGCTACACATGGTGCCCGGACTTTTTGTGCCGCTGATCATGACCGGGATGCTCACCCGATTCTTCGGCAAAAACAGGAGCCTGCGCGAAGGGCTCAGCATTTGGCCCTTCGCCCTGTTTGCCGGTGCCTCCTTTGTGATACCCTATGTGCTCGTGGCCGCCTTCCTGGGACCGGAGTTTCCTTCAATTTTCGGCGGGCTGTTGGGATTGCTGATCGTCATCCCGGCCACCCGGCGCGGATTTCTTGTCCCAAGAAAAACCTGGGACTTTGACCACCCTGATCGCTGGGAGCCCACCTGGACCGGCGCCATTAAAATGGAGGCACCAACAGGTCCACCGCCATTTTCCATCCGCAAAGCCTGGATCCCTTACATCCTGATTGGCCTGCTGCTGATCATCACCCGGCTGCGAGCATTGCCAATAGGCAAATGGCTGGCCGCACACAGCCTGGATGCCCAATCAGTCTTTGGCACCACGGTGGATATCAGTTTCGGACCGTTCTATAATCCCGGGGTGTTGCCATTTATGCTGGTCGCCCTGTTGAGCATCCCGCTCTTCAGGATGTCGACCAGCCAGGTCAGCAAAGCCTGGTCAGACACGCTGCAACGGGTCAAAGGGCCTGCCATCGCCCTGGTATTTGCCGTGCCGATGGTCAGGCTGATGATGCAGTCAGGCAACAACCCGGATCAACTCATCAGCATGCCCCTGGCCATGGCAGCCTATGTGGCAGACAAGACCGGGGCGCTTTGGCCCGTGATCAGTCCCTTTGCCGGCATCCTGGGCACTTTTATGGCTGGCTCCAATGCCGTGTCCAACATGCTTTTCTCCCTGTTTCAATATGCCGTGGCAGAACAAACCGAGCTATCGCGGATGATTGCTGTAAGCCTGCAAAACTTTGGCGGCGGCGCCGGCAATATGATCGGCGTGCACAACATCATTGCCGCCTGTGCTACGGTCGGACTCACAGGCCTGGAAGGCGAACTACTGAAAAAGAACCTGATCCCGGTACTGATCCTTGGCCTTCTCGGCGGAGCCATCGGATTCTTGCTTATCCACACCGTCGGAAGCCAGTTGTTTTAACAACGGCACGATCCTGGAGCTAGCCGCCTTATTCAAGCCGTGGGGCTGGTTTTCAGGATTGGCTGCTGGCAATTGGCTGTTGGCTGTTGGCTGTTGGCAATTGGTTATTGGCAATTGGCAATTGGCGTTTGATGTGCCGCAAACGTGCTTATTGTCAAACCAATTATTGCAGGTAACACTCCTGTTAAGCTATCATTAAGCTGCGTTTTGGCAAAATGTCAAAAATTCTTATGTGAACAAACAAGATGCATATATTTGCTGTTTGTACAGATTGTAAATGACACAGGATTCCCTTTTTTCATTTCGTCCTTTTGTCTTTTTGTCCTTTTGACATTTCGACATTGAGACATTTCGACTAATTTTTAGCACATGAAGCACTTAGGACCCGGAATTTTGCTGGCGGGTGCAGCCATCGGGGGGTCACATCTGGTCGCCAGCACGCAGGCGGGGGCCCATTATGGATGGTCGCTGCTGGGCATACTCTTTCTGATCAACCTGTTCAAATATCCATTTTTCCGTTATGGCCAGCGGTATACGGCTGCCACAGGTGAAAGCCTGCTTGAGGGATACCGTCGGCTGGGCGCGGGCTACCTGCTGGTGTTTTTCGTGATGAATGTCATCACCGGACTGATCAACATTGCCGGCGTAGCCATGCTATCAGGCAGCCTGGCCACCACCTTCGGCTTTGATCACGTGGGCATCCCCACAATCTCATTTGTATTATTGCTGGCCAGTGCGCTCATCATCATCATTGGCGGATTCAACATACTGCTCAGGGTTGGCAGGGTCGTCGTAGCTTTGCTGGCCTTATCCACTGTAATTGCCATGGTAATCAGCGTGTATAACGGCCCGGTGGCAGCAAGCGGATATTCCGGGCAGTCGCCCTGGACAGATGCGTCTTTCGGGTTCGTGATCATGTTCATGGGCTGGATGCCTGCACCGATTGAAGGTTCCGTCTGGCCGTCGGTGTGGATGAAATCGCGGGAAAGGCTCCAGAAAAAGGTTGCCGCCATGCGGGAGACGATGATCGACTTTCATACGGGATACTATACCACGGTTTTGATGGCGCTGGTTTTTCTGGTGCTCGGCCGGATGGTGATGTATGGCACCGGGGTGCAGTTTTCGTCCGAAGGCCCGATTTTCGCCCGGCAGTTGGTAGATCTTTACAGCGAAAGCATTGGGACCTGGGCAAGCCCCCTGATCATGGTCGGGGCATTTACGGCCATGTTCAGTACCACCCTCACCCTGGTGGACGCCTATCCCAGGGTGCTGGCCACTTCCATGTCGCTGATGTCTGAAAGGCTGATGCCCCATCTGCAATGGATGCACCGCGCATGGGTGATCCTGGGTGTAGGTAGCAGCGCGGTCGTCATCAATTATTTTGCCAACCAGCTTGGCGACATGCTTAGTCTGGCCATGATCCTCTCCTTCCTGGCTGCACCACTCTTCGCCCTGCTCAACTACCGGGTAATGTTGCTCGCCCACGTACCGGAGCAATACCAACCCAAAACCTGGGAGCGGATTTTGTCGGTCACAGGTATCCTATTCCTGATAGGCTTTGGTTTGGTGTTTGTATACTGGAGGTTTTTCTAAGATTAAGGCTAAGGCTAAGGTAAAGATTGAGATTGAGAGGGAGTGTCTATAAGTCTGGAAGCTCATCATAGCTTACCGGCTCAATCGCTTCAGGTGTATTCCTGTCCTGGCGGGCATAGTTGAGTTTACGAGACACCGGGTGCGCGCGGATACCCTCCTCACCTGCAGGCTGAATCATCTCTTTTACCATCTTATGGGGAGTTTCCGGGTCCACCCAGGCGGCTTCTGCCTCGCGGGGGAGGATCAGCGGCATTCGTTTCTTCTGGTTGTGGATGATGGCCAGCAAAGGGTTTGCCGGTGTGGTGATGATGCTGAAGGTCTGGATCATCTCACCGGTGGCCTTGTCTGTCCACAGGTCATACAGGCAGCCCAGGCTGAACATATCATCGCCATCGGGATAGATAAAATAGGGATACTTCTTGCCGTCGTGTGCGCGCCACTCAAAAAACCCATCAACAGGCAACAGGCAACGCTGGGTGCGGATACTTTTGCGGAAGGATGGCTTTTCGAAAACTGTCTCACCGACTGCATTCAGGGTGCCGTTGCGGAGTTTATCCGCCAGTTCACGGTCTTTGACCCAGTGGGGTATCAGTCCCCAGCTGGCCAGCATCATGCCATCGTGACAAAAAACCGGCAGGTCTGGATGAGCAAAGCCACTCACAAAGTAGTAGGTGGGTAAGGCATCACCCCCCGTATCCTCAGCTTCAAGCTGCGCTTTCCATCCAGGCGGCAGGATGCCCTGGTAGCGCGTAGCCAGTTTGCTGGCTCTCTTTTCTATGAAAGCAATCGAATAGCACATCAAAAACCGTGTTTTGCTTTATATTTTCCGGAACACGCCCGCACATCTCCATCAATGCGATGGGCTGTGGCACAGCCTCAAATTTTAACTTGCTCAGCGGATCAGGCAACAGAAACAAAAAGCTGCAATCCGCCGCCCCAAAGATAGCGGGTTACAGCTTTCACAACACATCGTCCTGCTCCTGGTTGTTTACGCCCCGCCGATCTGCATCTCACGGATGCGGAAAGTGGGTGCTGTAAAGGACCTGTTCATGTCGATGTCGTCGGCCATCATATCGATGTTGTGTAGGATGTCGTTTGCGCTGCCGGCGATGGTAAGTCCCTGCACGGGATGTACGATGCGTCCGTTCTCCACCCAGAACCCACTGGCGCCACCACTGTAATTGCCGTTCACCGGGTTAATGCCATAGCCGGTAACTCCTTTCAGCAGCAGGCCGCGGCTGGTGTTGGCGATGATGTCTTCTGCCTTGTGCGGGCCGGCTTCCACATAAAGGTTATGCGTGCTGATGCCCGGCAGACTGGTAAATCCGCCTCTTGATGCATTTCCGGTGCTTGCGACACCTGCCCGGTTGGCCGCATAGGTGTTGTAGAGAAATCCACGAAGGACGCCTTTCTCTACCAGTGTACGGGTGGCAGTAGGCACCCCTTCGCCGTCGAAAGGCTTGCTGCCAAGCCCCTTGGGCCGCAAGCCATCATCCACGAGGGTCAGCAGCTCTGAGGCAAACTGTTCATCCATGGCGTCCTGCAGGAAGCTTGCGCCCTGCTGCACCCTGTTTCCGTTGATGGCTGTGATGATGCCACCGATAATCGACCGGGCCACGGCGGGGTCGAAAATTACGGCCGCACGCTGTGTAGGCACCATCTGTGGATCCAGCATCTCGTAGGCCTTCTTTGCGGCTTCCGCTGCGATGCTTTCGAGCGACTCCAGGTCTGCGAAATAGCGGCGCGAGCAAAACTCCCTTCCTGTATGGCGCTGATCGCCTTTTTCTGCGACCACCCCTACCCCGATGGAGCAGGAGCCGGCCTGATAGCTCTTGGATAAACCCCGGGAGTTGGCAATGAACATCCGCGATTCCCGCTCCCCGAAAGAAGCACCTGAGCTGTTTTTTATGCGTTCATCCTGCATGGCCAGCGCTTCGAGTTGCAGGGCCATGTCGATCTTCTTGTCCATGCTCACCTTTGCGACCTCCGGGTCATGGAGCCCTTCCACCTCCTGGTGGGCCTGCTCCCCAGGCAGGGCATTGTATTCATCCGGCGTGGTCAGTTTGGCAAATGCGATGGCCCGATCCAGGGTATCGTCCAGCGAACGCTCGCTTAAATCGTTGCTATGGCTGAATCCCATGCCGCCATCCACGATGACACGAAAACCCACTCCGCCGGTGTCAGACTCCTGAACGGTTTCCAGATCTTCCTGGCGCACCCGGATTGACAGGTTGCGGCTTGTCTGCAAGTACACTTCGACTTCATCTGCTCCCCGACGCAAACCCCTGTTAACCAGTTTTTCTGCTAATGCTTTATAATCCATGATTGTCTCTTTTTGAATCGTTCATAAAACTGCTTTGCTGAGACCTTGCGTCAGGCCCTGCTGCCTCCCACGTTGATGCCACGTATACGTACGGTGGGCTGCCCGGCAGTCACTTCTGCCATCTGTCCCTTGCCACAGATCCCCGGTCCGAATGCCAGGTCATTGGCCACGGCATCGATGTTGGAGATGACCCCCATGCACGAACCGATCAGGGTGGCGCCCTTCACGGGAGTGGTTTTGCGGCCATTCTCGATCAGGTAGGCTTCGCGGCAGGTGAAGTTAAACACCCCGGTCACAGGGTTTACGCTGCCGCCGCTGAGGCTTTGGACATAAATACCGGATTTGGTGTCTGCAAGGATGTCTTCGGGGGTATCTTTTCCGGGTTCAATGAAGGTGTTGGTCATCCTTGGGATGGGATAGTGGCGGAAAGATTCACGCCTTCCGTTTCCGGTACGCGCCATGTCCAGCTGTTTGCTGCTGAGGATGTCGGTCATGTAGCCCTGAAGTACACCTTTGTCAATCAGCACGTTGCGTTGCGCCTGCGTACCTTCGTCATCAAAGTTGATCGTGCCGCGGTAGTTGGGCAAGGTACCGTCATCGACCATGGTAAACACGTCGGTGGCCACCTTTTCACCCATCTTGCCGGTGAAGGCACCGATGCCCCTGGCGATGTTGTCTGCCTCGAGCGGGTGTCCCACCGCCTCGTGGATCAACACGCCGCCAAACCCATTCTCCATGACGACGTCCATGGTACCGGCCGGCGCATCTTCAGCGTCCAGCATGGCAATGGACTCACGGGCTGCGCGTTGGGCAACCGCTTCCGGACTGTCTTTTTCGAACAGTTCAAATCCGCTGTGTTCGCTGATGCGTTCGCGCGACATGTGGCGGTTGGTGCCATCATCGCTCATCGTCTGTACGATAAAGAAGAGCAGTGGCAGCTCATCACGCAGGTATAGTCCTTCGCTGGTGGCGATTACACGGCTGCGGATCTGATCGTTGTATTCGATGATGGCCATCCGGATGCGCGAGTCGTAATCGAGGGCCGCCTGGTTGGCGCGCTCCATGACCTCAATGCGGCTGGCATCAGCAATGTCCTGCAAGGGCCTTTGCACGGTCACGAAAGATTCGCGCTTGCCGGTTTCGATGTGCACCGGTTGGATGTGATTGCCGTTACGCGCCACATACGACGCAACTTCGGCTGCCCGCATCAGGTTTTCTTCGGTGATCTCATCGGTATAGGCATATCCGGTCTTGTCGCCCGAGATGACGCGTACACCGCCGCCCTGGCTGATACCATAAAGGCCACTCTTGAATCGGGATTCTTCCATCACGATCTCGCGCGAGCTTCTGTTCTCGAGGTAGACGTCGGCAAAGTCGCCACCCTGCGACAGGGCCTTGGCGATGACCTTGTCCAGGGTGCCTTTGTCCATTTCGAGCCCTGGTCCAGCAGGCGCCATCGGACTGCTGCACGAAGCCATATGGGTTAAAATGGGAGGTGTTACTGCAAGGGCAATGCCGCTTTTCAGTCCCAGCTCCAGAAAACGCCTGCGGGGCATGCCCGCAGTAAATGGTTTATTGCTCATAACTGCTATTTTTAATTTGCTAATGTGCTGATGTGATGATGTGCTGATGTGATAATGTGCTGATGTGATAATGTGCTAATGTGATAATGTGATGATGTGCTGATGTGATAATGTGCTGATGTGATAATGTGCTGATGTGATAATGTGCTGATTTGCTTCTGTGGGTGGTAAAAATATAAAATGTTTTTTATTCACCTATGTGATACAGACCTATTATTATAAATTTTATCTTTGCCTGACAGCCAACCGGATAAAAAGCCTATAAAACCCAAGCTTATGAGTAAAATGGATGCCAAGTTGCTGATTGTCGATGACGATGAAGATGTGTTGCTGGCTGCAAAGCTTTTCCTGAAGCAGCACATCAAGGTGGTACACACCGACAAGGATCCCAACAACATCCCGATGTTGCTTAAAAACGACAATTATGATATGATGCTGCTGGACATGAACTTTTCCAGGGATGCCACCAGCGGCAAAGAAGGTTTTTACTGGCTCAACAAGATCCTGGAGACCGATCCCACCATTGCGGTTGTCCTCATTACTGCTTATGGCGACATTGAGCTGGCCGTACAAGGGGTCAAGGAGGGTGCCACCAATTTTCTACTTAAGCCCTGGGACAATAAAAAGCTGCTGGCAACCATTACGACCACATTGGAAACACAGCGTTCCAAAAAAGAACTGCAGGATCTGCGATCCAAACAAAAGTTCCTGATGGAGCAGGGTGACCAGCCCTACAGCCACATCGTGGGGGAGTCGGAAGCCATGCTGAAGGTTTTGAACACCGTACAGAAGGTTGCGGTGACCGATGCAAATGTATTGATCCTTGGAGAGAATGGCACCGGCAAGGAAGTGATTGCCCGGGCGTTGCACCGCGCATCGAGGCGCAAGGACGAGGTGTTTATCAGTGTAGACCTGGGCGCCATCAGTGAAACCCTTTTTGAGAGCGAGTTGTTTGGCTATAAGAAGGGAGCCTTTACGGATGCCAAGGAAGACCGTCCGGGTCGTTTTGAAGCCGCCAACAAAGGCACCATTTTCCTGGATGAGATCGGCAACCTGAGTCTGCCCCTGCAGTCAAAGCTGCTGAGTGTGATCCAGAACCGCAACGTGGTCCGGCTGGGTTCGGTCAAGGAAATACCGGTGGATGTGCGGCTGATCTGTGCCACGAACATGCCGCTATACCAGATGGTGGAGGAAGGCAAGTTTCGTCAGGACCTCCTGTACCGCATCAACACGGTGGAGATCAACTTGCCGCCCTTGCGGGAGCGGAAAGAGGACATCCCCTTGCTGGTCAACCATTTCCTGGAAGTTTACTGCAAGAAATATAAGATGCCAAATAAGCGGCTGCACACCAACACCCTGAAGCGGCTCGAGAAGCACCACTGGCCGGGCAACATACGCGAACTGCAGCATTCCGTAGAGCGTGCCGTCATCATGAGTGATTCCAACATCCTGCAACCAACTGACTTTTTCATTGGGCAGCAGCAGGAAAAAGAGGAACCGGATCTTCCCGAGTCGGCCACCAACCTGGAAGAAACGGAAAAGATGCTTGTCCGCAAGGTGATCGACAAGCACGGAGGCAACATCAGCAAGGCAGCCAAGGAGCTGGGCATTACCCGGGCTTCTCTTTACCGTCGAATAGAAAAGTATGAACTTTAGAAATTTCCGTTTCATGGTGGTCAGCCGCGTTGTGTTGATCATGCTTTCCGTGGTGGTTTTGCTGATGCTGGTGGATCGTCCCGGCTTCCTGATCAGCAGCTTCATCCTGGCTTTGCTGATCATCCTGCAAGTCGCCAGCCTGGTCAGGTATGTGGAGCGCACCAACAGGAAGCTATCGGTATTTTTTGAAACCATCCGCCACAGCGACTTCACCTCCACTTTTGCGGATAAAGGACTGGGCAAAAGCTTTGATGACCTGAACAAGGCCTTTAATGAGGTCATTGCCGAGTTTCAGAAGACCCGTGCGGCCAAGGAGGAGCATTTTAACTACCTGCAGACCGTAGTACAGCACGTGAATAATGCCATCATCGTATACAAGAAGGATGGTTCAGTAAATATGATGAACAACGCCTTCAAGCGGATGTTTCGCATCAGCAACGTCCGTTTCATCGACGAGCTGAAAAAAGTGGATGATAACCTGGCGGAAAAGCTGCTGCATATCAAGGCCGGCGAAAGCGAGTTGATGAAGGTGTTTCACGACAACGAACTGATGCAGCTATCGATCAGGGCCACGGAGTTCAGGATGCAGGGCGATGATTATGTGCTCGTTTCGCTTCAGAATATTCATACCGAACTGGAGGCCAAGGAGATGGACTCCTGGCAAAAACTGATCCGGGTGCTGACCCACGAGATCATGAATTCCATCACGCCGATCGTGTCCCTCTCTTCCACGGTCAAAGGCTTGCTCATCGACGAGGAAAGTGTGCACCTCAGGCAGGATATTGATGAAGACGATGTGGAAAGCGCGCAAAGTGCGCTCAACACCATTGAACGTCGCAGCCAGGGATTACTGAACTTCGTGCAGGTGTACCGCAACCTCACCCGGATCCCCAAGCCCAGTTTCCGGCATTTTGAGGTGCAGCAGCTTTTTGATAATGTGGAACAGCTGCTCCAGCCCAAGATCGAGGTACAGCAGATCCAATGTGTATACAAGGTGTTGCCTCCCGGGCTGATGCTTACTGCAGACCCTGACCTGATCGAACAGGTCTTAATCAACCTCGTGATCAACTCCATCCACGCCGTCAAGGAAGCCGAAACCCCTAAGATACAAGTGCTGGGCACCGAGGCAGGCCCAAACCACATCAACATTTCGGTCAGCGACAACGGCCACGGGATCAAGCCCGACAACCTGGAACAGATCTTTGTGCCCTTCTTTACCTCCAAAAAGGAAGGCTCAGGAATTGGCCTGAGCCTCGCCCGTGAGATCATGCGGCTCCACAAAGGCAATATCACGGTAAAATCGAAACCCCACCACGAGACGAAGTTCACCCTCCACTTTTAAGTCAGATGGTGTTCGCAGACGTACGCTTTTTGTAAGCTATCGAACACCTTCTTTCCGGTTTCTCATCAGGAAAAGCTTCTTTGTTGCTGATTGCGTGAACATTACACGCACTGGCATGTTTGTTGACTTCTCACTGGTGTCACGGATGGGAAGTGAAGAGGGAAGTAAGCAGTATGCAGTAAGAAGTAAGCAGCAAGAAGAAAGGATGACACACGGGGGGGGATCGCTGGAAGCGGAGCGCCACAAAAAAACTGAAAAACAGCCAACAACGAAACTACAAACAGATGAAGACATTGAAGTTCACCGCGCTATTATTGATTTTTTCCGTCCTGGGTGCAAAGGCACAAGAGGTTTGGAGCCTGCAGGACTGCCTCGACCACGCCCTTGAGAACAACCTGGAGATCCGGCAACAGCTCCTGGAAGAGTCGCGTGCCCGGCACGATCTGAACCAGAGCTATGCAAATGCCCTGCCGGCCTTAAACCTGGGCAGCCAGGCCTCCTTCAACTTCGGACGCAGCATCGATGAGGTCACCAACGAATTTTTTACCGAGCGCATCGCTTCCCAAAGCATGGCGGCCACCAGCAACCTTAACCTCTTTGCCGGGTTCAGGAACATCAACACGATCCGGTACCACACGGCACGCCAAACCGCCCTGCGATATGATACCGGGCACATTGAAAACATGTTGACGTTGACCATTGCCAATGCATACCTGCAGATCCTCTATTTTGAGGACATGCTGGACGTCGCCACGGAACAGGTCGCGCTGTCGCGGGATCAGGCAGAAAAAACCAGGATCCTGTTTGACGGGGGCACCGTGTCCCGCGGTGACCTGCTGGAAATGAAAGCGATTGCTGCCGAGGATGAAGCCCGGCTCACCCGCATGGAGAACAACCTCCGCATGGCGTATCTTGAACTCATCTACCTGCTTGAGCTGGATCCCGGGATGGATTTCCAGATCGAAAGGCCTGCAGTGGCAGCTGATGAACAGCAACTCCAGATGGAGCCGGACAGGGTGGTGGAAAAAGCCCTGCGCATCGAACCTTCCGTAAATGCCGCACGGCAGCGCATCGAAATGGCCGAAAAAGGACTGGACATTCGCAAGGGAGAGCGTTACCCGACATTAAGCCTCCACGCTGCACTAGGTTCGAGATATTCAGAAGCATTTAAACGTTTCCCCGAAAACAACGCCCACAGCATCCCAATAAAAAACATGGCCTCAGCAGCAGGTGCAGGCATGTTAAACAATGCGGGGCCTTTGCCGGAAACCGTCCCCTATTTAGACCAGTTAAAGGAAAACTATTACCGCACCGTACAGCTCGCCATTACCATTCCTGTGTTTAACGGATGGCAAAGCCGCAACAGGATACAGCACGCGCGCATCGACCTGGACAGATCGCGCATCAACTATCAGCAGCGTAAGAAGGAGCTTTCACAAATTGTGTATGAAGCCTGGTCTGACGCCATGGGCGCATGGAAGAATTACCAGAGCAATGCGACCGTATTGGAAGCAGCCCGGGAGTCGTATCAATATGCGGAAGAAAGCTTTATCCTGGGCATCAGCAGTACAATCGAATACAACGAAGCCAAGGCCAGACTCAACAGGGCCGAAGTCAACGCACTGCAGGCCATGTATGAATTCGTCTTCCTGAGCAAGACCCTGGAGTTTTACAAGGGAGAGGGTTTTGTGCTTTAACGCCTCGCCTCCTTCATTCTTCATTTTTCTGACCCGTCCTGATTTTTGTTTACAAAAAGTGTAAACTTATTTCAGGACGAGACATTCATTCTTCATTCTTCATTTTTCATTTTTCACTCTTCACTTTTCATTTATCATTTTTCACTCTTCACTTTTCATTTTTCACTCTTCACTTTTCATTTTTCACTTTTCACTTTTCATTTTTCACTCTTCACTTTTCATTTTTCACTCTTCACTTTTCATTTTTCACTTTTCACTTTTCA
>Ga0207421_10006455_pt1 | contig 12772 bp, 7 predicted proteins | sample SodLakKL_010_SED_4_FD_187542 | JGI IMG/M metagenome (GOLD analysis project Ga0207421, IMG submission 187542) | Alkaline sediment microbial communities from Lake Tanatar, Kulunda Steppe, Russia - 8KL_010_SED (SPAdes) (version 2) | ecosystem: Environmental > Aquatic > Non-marine Saline and... | reverse complement strand
ATCCTACTCAATCCGACCTCGTAATTAAAGGCAAAGTGTAACAAAATAGACATATACAATCCCTCCTTGATATAAAGATGGCCAAAGATTAATCCACCTACAAATGCATAAGTGAAGTAAAAAAGAGAATTATCCCGCCCTTGAAAGTGTGCAATACCGAAGAATATGCTGGAGATTACTAGAATTAGGTATACTTGCCATCTTTTGTATTTCTCATCTTCGTATCCAAAACCTCCTAATAGATTATGGATATCAATTTCCTTTTTGTAGTAGTAGAGAAGCACAATCAGAGGCACTCCGATAAATAAAACTCTAAAGTTAAATTCCTCGGTTATTGGGGGATAAATGCTTATCGGAGGAATCTGTGAATAGCTAGAAAATTTATAGATGGGGAAGTGGGGTTTGAATTTATGAATAAAAAACCCCCATAAATAAATCAGAGAAGAATATCTTAAAAGACAATAGGTTGAACCCTTTACCGTTTCACTAAAATTGGGATTTTTAATTTCGATCAGTACAGATTTAATATTTTTCTTATCTTTATATACCAGGTATAAATAACATATGAGTAATATCCCTGAAAATGGAATCAACAGTGTGAGCTCAGAAAAAGTCCAAGGAAGGAAAATATTATCTCCAAACCAAAAATTAAGAGAATGACTTTTGTAAAAGAACTCAAGGGTATATCTCATAATTGAATATAGTAAATGAAGTAAGTAGAACATAAAAAGAGCCAACATATAGATTATTAGTATTAAATTTGAATCTATCCTGGATATTTTCGATCTGATTGTCCAGCCCTCTTCTTTATCCATAACTTTACGATCACTAGTATATAATTGTGCATTCTAAAATCTTTTTTGGATATTCTATCACAAGCACGAGTTTAAAGTAGTACAAGAACTCCTCCTAGTCCTCCAGCTCGCGAGTATCTTCGCGGTCCTGATCGTATTCCTGATCTTCGGCGGTTCTACCTGCTTCGGGGAGCTCACGTCCGCGGCACTCTTCTGCTAGGGTCCATGGTACCGCTGTTCGTACTGATGGTGATGAAGGGGAGAAGATGAAGGAAGAGTATCCGGAAGAGTACGGGTGAAGAGGCATTATAACCCTAAGAGATATATAATAACATGAAGATATACCTTTTACCGGTAAAATGATAAGATTGGTGAATACATATCTGTATGGATAAGATCAAGGAGGTATATTCATGAAAACTGTACCCTCTGGCTTTCATACAAAAATCAAGCATAAAATAATCAAATATCATTTTTCCTCCACCTGGAAAAATATTTTCAAAAGCAAGGGTCCGTTATATTCTCTCTATTACGTTGATTTGTATTCTGGTCCAGGTGTGTGTATCAATGAGGATATTGACGAAGCTAAGGAAAAAGAATTGCCTGATGAATTTGGTAAAAAGGAGTGGAAGCCTCCTTTTTTTGATCTAATGGAAGATGCAAAAAAATATGATTTTGATCTTAAATGCATTTTTAACGATATCAACGAAAAATATATAGAGAGACTCAAAGCAAAAATAGACAAAAAGGGTCTATCTGATCATATAAAATGCTATTTTTGCACTGGTGATGCTAACGAAATTGTGCAAGATGCCCTAGATATAATTAAAACTCCAAATAGGCCTTCATTATTTTACCTAGATCCCTCTAACCATAAAGATTTGCATTTCTCAACGGTTGAAAAAATCATGGATTTTAAACATGACTCTGGAAGGAGACCGGATTTGATAATCAACTTCATGGTTCATACTATATTTATGGCCTACAAAAGAGGGTTATCTGAGGAAGATGTGGATTCCATAAGTAGATTCCTAGGGGAAGAAGTCACTAAAGAGGAATTGATAGAAATAAAGGAGGCCAAAGAAGACACCTCCCAATTACTTTTAGATAAGTTTCTTGATAAGTTGGAAAAAAGAGATTACCGCTGTACTTACTATCTTATAAAAGATGTAGAGAGAGGATCTCCATTATACTACTTGGTATTTGCTACTACAAATGAAAGAGCTTCAAATTGGTTTGAAGAGATAGAAGAACATGTAAAAGAATTAATAGATAAGGACTGGATGGAGAAAATCGAATACGAGATCAAGCCAATAGTCGATAGACCTCAGAAGCAACAGCAAATTACTGATTTTTAATCAGTTATCCATCTTCTCTTTTAACTCTGAGTAATTGTCTAAAAGCCTCTTTAAATTTTTCTTCAACATTATTTTAGTGATATCGTTCAATCTTATTACCAGATCTTCAATCTTCTCACTCCCTGGTTCTTCTAGCCCATTGGTTTTACTATCTGCCCCGATACTCACAAATTCCGGATCTATCTCTTCTATCATCTCTACAAAAGGATCGATATCAAAATCCATTATCGGTTCTATTGAAACCATCTTTCTAGGATGATTGATCGAGACGAAATCCTGATACCTCTGTAGAGGAGCGGGAGCATCGGAGACACTATATTCAGATCTATTCGTCTCCAGAGTAACGCCTACGAGACAGTTCTCCGGTAAATGATTTTCAAATTCACCTATCCTGGAAGGGTTTTTACTCTGGAATAGATAGGTGTTATCAAACTTTTTGCAATAGCTCAAAATATCCTTTATTTCTTCTTCTGAGACCCATTCTCCAAAGATATCGGTCGCAGACCCTACAAAAATAGTTCTGCCATCACCTAGATCTGTTCTTAATTCTTTTTGGACCACTTCAGTCTTTCCTTTATACTTTTCTAGTTCCCCCAGAAAACTATCCTTCATGTAACAGTATTCACAGTCGTGTTTACATTTTCCAGAGAGGGGATTCCAGGTATGAGTGACCCATGGATACATATTCCCGTTGGTCTTATTGAGGCCCAACTTCATACCTCCTTTGAATCATATTCTTTCTTTCCATATTTCTTATTTTATTTAGGACACGTTTCAATATAAATCTTTGGGGATGTCTGATAAAGTCAGATTATTAACTTAAATTATTTGATCCATTCTTCGACCAAATAGCTCTCACAAACATCTATTGAAAGTGAACTCTTCTTTTCCATTTAACCTCTCTATTTCCACCAACATACCAACAAGACCCATCTTGACCTCTATATCTGAGCTAATCCAATCTATTATTACCTATAGTAAAATACCTTGAAGGATATAAAGGTGAGAAGGGAGGGGAAGTAAAAGTACAATTAGACATTGCACTTATCTGGATATCTTTAAACATCGGTGAAAGTGACCTGTTACCCTAACTGATATATATTCTCCATAACATCCATTCCCATCCTTGAAGGATAAGATGCAAAAGAAAATATTGACCGTACTTGCCATAACCATGCTTTTCCTGAATTTCTCAGCATGCATCGAATCCCCAGAACAATCGGAATCTACCACCGTAAACGTCGTCAGGATCATAGACGGAGACACAATAGAAATAGAGTGGCCTAACGGAACGCAATCTACAGTCCGGATCCTGGGGATCGACACTCCCGAGGTCCATACCGACGTTGACACCACCGAATGGGAGGGGATAGACAATGAAACCTGGCTGCGCGAGTGCGGTCACAAGGCTTCGAACTTCACCAAGAGATGGATATCTTCAACCGTAAACCTCACGTTTGACGAGAACGAAGGGAAGAGAGGGTATTACGGGAGATATCTAGCTTACGTCGAACTTCACAACGGCACGGACTTAGGAGCGGAACTAGTGAAGCACGGATGGGGCCGGGTCTACACCGAAGGCGACTGTGAGAGGGAAGATCAGTACCTGGATCATGAAGATGATGCTCAAGCTGGGAATAAAGGCGTTTGGAGTAGAGCCTAGACGGAGGATTAGAAGCGGACTGGTGTTCGCGAGTAAATGGATAAGATAGAGTACTATCTGTAGATTTTGAACTGTTTAGAGAGAAACCCAAAAGTGATGTCATGCTCGCTCGGGGAAGATGACCTCTTCTAAGATCCTCTCGAACCCGTCTTCTATTTCAGATGCCTGGAGGATCTTGATCCCCATATCTTCTTGTTCTTCAAAATCTTTTGTCTCCTCATCCTCAAGGTCCTGTATCACCAATACTCCGTTCCAACCATCCCCTAGGTCATCATCGAATTCAAAATCATTTTCATCCTCCAACCTTAGAAATGCTAGGTACTCAAACGTTTCTTTTATCCCCCTCCTGATCGTATCTCTTTTGCTAGAACATTTGACTTCAGTTATCAGATATCCGTATTCATCTTCTTCTTCGTCTTTTATCTCTAATATTATCACGTCTGGCCTCCCAGTATAATTTGTGATACCCTCATCATCTATAAAATAATCTATTGTGGTATCGTAAGCCTTCTTCTGGACTATATCTGCACGGGACAAGTCCTCATCGTCCTCATCGTCGATCTCCGGGTCTTTAAAAGATAGTCCCTCATCTCCAGCGGAGCTATTATGATAGAGGATTATGTCCTTTTCTCCGCTGATCCTAGCGACTTCTTCCTTTTCAGACCCCTTCCTAGGTTTCATGGTATACACTTCGAACTCATCTTCATAGATATCTTCTATAGCGGATATATATTTGAATAGGACGAACAACTCGAACAAGGTCTCATCGTCATCAGGTGTGATAGCTGTGTCCTCTAATAATTCCTCGATCTCTTCTTCATCACCCTTTTGGATCCTTTTTCTCACCCTTATGAGTCTCCCAGCTTCTCTATAGACCTCTTTTCTAGAGTTTAAAGCGGTGAATACCATCCTGTCCGTCGGTTCATATTCACTGGGCTCTTTGATCCTAATAACATGTACGTTCCTTTCAAAGATGTTCTTCAGTCGGTCGATAAGGTCCTCGTTGTCTTTCCAACTTTTTCTCAACCATTCATAGTCTTCTTTTATTATCTCTTCAGCATCTTGGAGCGTATGATAGATGATCGATAACAGCTTTTTCAGTACTATGTTCTCATCTATATCATAGTGTTCCGTCCTCTTTTCACATACGAACAGTGAAGGGTCATCCGGGTTTTCAGAGTATCTCTTATTCAGTGTAGACTGCCAGTCTATCCGTCCTTCGGTCGTCCCCCTATAAGTACGCTTTCTATTTTTCGTCTGTGTTTTTATCTCCCTCAACCGGTCTGAAAGTAACTCAACGAACTCTACCACGTCCTCTTTCAATATAAAATGGAGGTCCATCAAGAGTCTGAAGTTTTCGAACCTCTCATCTAGGTCTTCAGGTTTGATGTTTTTAGTGACGACGGACTCTGGTATGACTCCATGCATCACATAGGTATAGATGTCCTCTGAGAGTCCTTCTAACAGATTTTTTCTATCCATCTTCCTCCCCAAGGTCCACTTGTAACATCTCGTATGCAGCCTCTTTCAACTCATCCCAATCGATCACTCCGACACCCTTTATATTCTCTATTATATCACTCGCTTCTGGGACACCTTCTAGTTGGGGTAAGATGTATCCGATCACAGCTTCTGTAAACTCTTCTTCTGGAACACCACCGTCTTCACTATCTCTGGTCTTATCGAGGTAACCTAACATATCTTTCACTATCGCTGGTCCTATCTTCCTTCCTTCCTCCGCATTTGCCTGATGCCATATCTTCACTAACTTAGAGACGTCTTCATAATCATCGTCCGCATCAAGACCGATATCTTCCCAACAGTCCAAGTACCCTTTCATCATATCTTTTGTCTCATCTGGACTATCGTCGGGGTCTGGTATCTCAGGGACGCCTATTCTGATGAACTGAAAACGTCTCATAAAGGCATAACTCATTTCATAAAGAGAAGTCTTATCATAGGAATTCATAGTAGCAATTATTCTCCACGACTTAGGGACAATGTACTTAGTCTCATCTTGAGTGGGAATTTCATCCATCGAATCATTATAAGGAATTATTTCAATTTCTTTTTTATCTTCTTGAAATGGGAGCTGAACTTTTTGACCAGATAGTAGAGTAAATAATGGTCCAAATGCTTTATCTATATCTGCACGATTTATTTCATCGATGATTAAAAGGTCATTTTTTTGTGAACCATCCTCTTCCGGATCTTTAAACCTTCGAAGTATCTGTCCACTTTTGAATTTAAGTTTAGAATCACCTTCTTTTGATGGCATATATCCACCAACCGTGTCAAAAGTGGACCAATCAGCAGTAGCTGTAGTTAGATGAAACCCTGTATAAAGGTCATCATTATTTTTATATAATTCTCTACAAACCAATCTAGCAACTTCTGTCTTACCTGTTCCAGGTGGTCCTGTTATAATGATATGCTTGCCAGCATTTAATGCCGCTGAAATTTGAGAAACAATCATCTTAGGTGAAGGTTTGCCGGGAAAATGTAAAGGATCAAGAGTATCATCAGAAATCGTATAGTCTAACTTTTTTGAAATATCTATCTCTTCATCTTCTTCTAGACTTTCTTTAGGAAGTTCTAGATCTATTCTCTCTAAGTTCTCAATGGGATAGTCCGTATTATCATCAACATATTCTTCTAACTCTGAAGATTGTTCAGTAAAAATTTTCATTAATGTTTGAGGCACCTTTGTTAAATATCCTCCCTGTCTTAAATCAAGATTTGTGTTATAAAAAATTTGAATATTTTCTTCCTCTGCTCTCTCTCTAATCCTATGAAGGATATCTTCATAATCATCATTTTCTAGTATCTCTCTTCTAAGTATTGGCGAATCCAATTTTTTATAGTTTTCTAAGGGCACTCGATAATATGGTCTACCTGCCCATCTAGAATCCTTATCTCGCGGGGGGTTCTCAACTTCTTCATAGGGCCCACTCACTTTAGATATCCCTACAAGTTTATCTTCATCCTGGAGATAGTGTATTACTACATCACCTCTTCTACAATCCCGCATATATTGGTATATGTCAGCTCCTCTACTATCTCGCTGAGGAGATGCAAGGCATTCTCCGAGGCCCCATCCGATTTCCGAAGATTTGTTTCTTCTCTCAGTTTTTTCAAACCAAATTTCACGTTCTAGTTTCACTTTTTTAGGAGTTTTAGGTTGTAGTTTCAGTTTTTTAGATAATAATTCAATTTCAAAAAACTCATCCTCAAGTGGAAATTTATTTGTAGATTCATCTTTTAACTTATCGAAGTGACTATATTTATATAATGTTCCCCTTTTAAAACCATCCTCTAAATCTAATTCAGGACGTTTGCCCTTATTAATTCCCACAAAATCGATAACCCAATCTACATTAATAAAACTGGAATAGCGGTTAGTTTTAGGTGGAAATAAATCTTGAGATTTATCTTTATCATAGTATGCTTCTTTTGTAACGACACCTATACCAAAAGGGTTAGATCCCTTTGTTTTAGCGATAACGACATCCCCTTTCTTTATTTTGTTGTAGAATTTATATATCATTCTTTTCTTCACATCACTAGTATCGATATCATTTTTTTTTCTCTTCTCTTCTATTTGTTTCTTCGACAAATTGGTATAATTTAACCCGTGAAAACCAGCTGCAGCGAGATTTTCTTCTAAAAATATATTCCACATCTCTTTTTTATTTTCAATATGTCCAACGCCTATTTGCCATGTATTTATTTCCTCCTCCATATCTTCCGCAAGCCAGGTCATAAATTTATCTAGATCTCTGTAATTTTTGTCGAAGTCGTATTTTTCCCTTATATTTTTGTATTTTTCAGTTTCAGCAATGTATTCAGTTAACTGCCTAGATATTTTCATATCGAAATATTTTTTCATATAATCTCTTGATTTATTATTGATTACCGGAAACTTCTTTGGATGGAGAAAATAGAGGATAGGAGATATAGTTCCAGATTGGATCTGATCGATATCTAAATCAGCAAAATTATTTATTGCCTCATCTAACACCTCTTTATCTTCATTCTCATTTATGGCTTTTATAAATTTATATACATCTTTTTCTTTTTCGGGAGGAATCTCCATCAAATTAAATCTAAGGTGAGGGGCATCTCCTACCACTCCAACTTTTTGCTCGATCAATGATTTTATCTCTTCATTTTTTTCCTCCTCTATTTCTAGATTTTCTACACTCTCTTTTTTTTCATCCGCAGGGGTTGCATCATTATTTTGACATAACTTGAAAATAGTTATAAATTTATCAGTTCCAATTTCATCATAATTTTCTAATATTCCATTTATTAAAAGAGATATTGCTTTTTTTGTAATATCCACTAGTTCTTTTTCTTTTTTCCATCCCTTAGTTTTTTTATATTCATATACAAGTTCAGATATATCAGTCATATATCTTCTCACCTCGAGTTATCTAATTAATATAGAAATATGACTTGAATATTTTAACCTTAGGGCATTAAGAGACTTGCCAAGTTTTTAGTTACGGTTCTACTCAGAAACAAAACATATTAATTCAGATTGAATGTGAACTGAAATAATGCCTCTTAGGAAAGACATCCTCTAGCTCACTAGCATATTCATCCTCCTGATCATCTTCCTTCTATTCGCAGCATATTACCTTCTGCAGGGAGCGTACCTTCACTCCACCATTCTCTTAGGATCTATGATACCCCTATTCATCTTGATGGTGCTGAAAGGGAAAAGTATGAAAGAGAAGTATCCGAAAAAATATGATTAAAGAGGTGATATCCCCTTCTACTCACAAAAAAGTGAGAGTGACTATGGGGGATATGATTCCTCTAATTTTTGGGTGGCTTAGAAAAAGACTTAAAATATTTTATATTTTATATTTAGTTTAAAAAATAAAACCTTTTTCGAAAATTTCTAGAGAATCTATTCATCAAAAATTTTTAAAATACCTATCCAAGATAGCTAAAAATTTAGTAATCAAGTTAACCCTAGTGTCTAACACTCATGACTTAAAAAATGAAGTAAAATCTACTTCATTTGAATTCTTCCAGTCCTCGGTATGATGTAGTGGAATTTTTTCAGGCTCAACACTTTCAGGATCAATATAGAAAGATAATTCAGGATTATTTGGAATATTAGTGACAATACTTACAAAATACTGATCACTATCATTTATAGCTTTCTCGGATTCATCACTTGTTAGGTCCATCTCATTATTTTCCTTAGATATATCTCGTTTAGATTTTGTACTTCCCTTAACTTCTAAATAAAAAATATCCCTATTTTTTATTTTTATCTCAGCATCGTAAGGTGTACCACTATCTCCTACAAATTTTATATTCTGAAAATCATCACTGAAAATTCCTTTTAATTTCTTCTTAATTACTCTCTTTGAAAGACCCTCAGCAAATCTTTCTACTATTGTATTACTTCTCTTTTTTTCATTCACCTGATTTTCAAAAAAATCCTTCCATTCATTTAACTTTTGATTATAATTTTCATTATCTTTGTCAAGACGCTTTATATATTTATCACTCAAAAAGTTAACTGGGAAACCCCTTTCATCCAAATATTCTTTATTTTTATGGTAATCGCTTTTTGGATTATATTCACTAGCGAAATAGGGCTTTGAATCTTTAGAGTTAACAACTTCTCCATCGCTTCTTACTATCCATATCGGGGTCTTGATATTATCAGCATATTTCTTAACTAATCTTGCAAACAATATTACCTCCTTAGAATCTAGTTTTTCGGTCAGTTCACCTCCTCTGTATGCCTGTAATTTTCCCTTATATATTCTCCTCTTAACAATGTCATCATATTTCTCGTCAGTTTTTACACCTAAAGAAGTTAAGAAATTATACAAATCTTCTGTTCTATTAGGGTTCTCTAAATATTTAGCACTAACAAAGTAAATATTATCAATATTATCTTGATACTCCGCTAATTTCTGATTATTGTCATCGTCAAAAATATTAGTCATCAAAATATCTTCTTCTGTGGGATCTTGAAGTCCGTTTTCATCAGTTAATACCCAAAAACTGTCATAATCATTAAGATTAAGTTTCTCTAAATCTGCTTCGATGATTAAGTTACAGTACTTCAAATATTCCCCAATATTTTCTTTACTGTAGTTCTTTTCAACGGATATTTCCTTCAATAATGTTTTATTACATATCTCTTCATAAGATATTACTTCTATCATTCCATACCTATCTAATTTATTCTGTCTTATTTCTAATTCATATCCGGTATCTATAATTCTATAAATTACATCCTCATCTTCTACTATCCATTTTTTTTCATCTTTTTTGTGGATACATGGTTTATCTAAAGGTAGATCCTCTTCCGTTTCCATATTTTCCTTTTTTTCTCTAAGTTTTTCAATAAATTTATCGGACAGTTCTCCTTCTTTTTTAAGACATCTAATGTATTTATCTTTGTTTTTTATTTTGAACAATGTATTGCTATCATTACTTAATTTTGAGTAAAAATCATTATCTACAAAATGATATTTTTCAAGTTTCTTTTCAACTTGCTTCTCTTCATTCTTTAGCTTTTCTACACTTTCCGGAAGAACGTCATAATATATGTTATCATAACAAAGTTCTACCAATTCTTTTTCGTTAGTGAGTATATGGCAATTTTCAATTTCTTTTTTCATATCCTTTATCGCTTTCTTTTCACTTTTCTCTAATCGATTTAACCAATCAAATAGTTCTTTGTAATAATTTATTAAGAAAATCAATTTATTTTCCTGGTTTTTAAGATATTCTTTATTTTCCCCAATGTCAGTTAATTCTAGCTCATAATATTCATCTTTATCATCGATTTCTTCCTTACAATTTTGGTAGAAATCTTCATTGATATAATTTAAATTTTCATCATTATAAAACTCATTTAAATTCCCTTTTTCACCCATCAATTTTATAATTTTAGTACGTTGTTTAGGAATTACGATGTTTTTTAAAGGTTTCAAATTTCCGTCTTTGTCAGGATACTTTTCCTCTTTATTATCAAAATATTTTTTAAATTCTCCTACTAGGTTCTTTTTAAACAATTTTTCGTAAGCCTCATTGTTCGCAGCTAAATCCTCGTCAGGTGTAAAAATAGATAGATGATTTTTTCTCAAATCTGGATCTTGAAGGATTTTATCAAAGACCTCTTCTAGAAAATTTTCTATTTCCTGTATCATCCATATATTCCATTCAGAATCGTATTCAATATCATCCCTGCCAGGTTGAACCCTGAAATCAGCTTGAATGATAAATGGAAATCCTGACCTTACTTTTGACAAAGGTAAAAATGAATAAACACTTTTCGCTGGTCTTTCCCACTCAGTTAGTTCGTTTTTTTCTAAAGGAAACGCTAATACTATTTTCCTTTCGTTCAGTTTATCTCTGTTCCCACGTCTTTTTGATTCCTCATCTAACACGTTTTTATCGTCAACTTTAATCGGTTTATTAAAAACTTTGAACTGTTTTAAATTACCGTTGATATTATCTAAAATCTTTAAACGACCAGCTCCATCTGAAGGGGTGGATATTTTTTCTAAATCCATTTCATATTTATCTTCTCCTTTCTTATTTACATTTATCCTTATCCTTCTAATATCATTTAAAAATAAGAACAAATACATGCCTAATTCTTTAATTTCTTCTTCTGCATCTTCAAAATCCTCTTCAGTCCTAAAATATAGTAAAAAAGTAGTTGTGTAATCATTATTATTTACTTTAATTGGTGGTTCTGGTTTTTTTTCACTGGGCCTAATCATTCCAATATTATTTTCCTTTCCTTCAGTCACGTCAAATTGGAATTCGAATCCACCAGAAAATATTTGGGCTAGATTACATGCCCTGAAAACCGATTTAAAACCAATCCCCATAAATCCTATATCTCCTTCAAATATAGATTTATTGCTCCTAGCTGCTCCGCATATACTGTCTACATCAGCATAATCAAATTTTTTCCCGTTATGCTGAATTCTCATATAGCTCTGATCATCTCCTTTTTGATATAGGTCTATTTTTAATTTACCTTCAACATTCTCGTCTCTTCTGTTAATTGCATCTTCAGCATTTTGTAGTATCTCCAATATGAAGTCACTCTTTTTAGAAAATACTTCTTGTACAACTCTATCTATCATTTCATCAACATCTGATCCTAACCGAGTTTTTCTACTAATATCTATCTTTTTTCGGATTTTATCTATCCATTCTGATGGTGAATAAGTTTCGGGGTTTTGAACCTCTCCAAATAGTACATCTTGAAGTTTGTCCATTAACTCTTCACGAGAATAGTCTTCAATATCCTCTCCCTCTCCAAAAACCAAACTAGATAAATCAGAAAAATCAAGTTCTGGGCTATCATTAACCATGATGCAAACCCCTATTATACTTATTATCGACAGCCATACTCTAAAACTTAATAAAAGTTATGTAGTTATTATATTGAGCTGACGCTCATTTTAAAAATCTAAAAATATGTATTATACTAATTTCATTTTATAACCCTCACATCCGCCCATCGATCTCCTGCCTAAGCTTCTCACAGTACTCCTCCAGCTCCTCAGCCCTGTCTTCGTCACCTTCTTCTCTGTACCTTTCCATAGCTTCTTCCGCCAACCTTAGCTCTCTCCCAAGATCCAACAGATCTAACGACCTAAGATACCTCTTTTCCCTCATCTCTTCTATCTTTTCTTCATTCATCTTATTACCACTAAGCTTATTCACCCATAGATCATACGATCCTTTCTTCGATCTGAAGATCCTTTTAGCAGGTCGATATGAAGCAGATAGAGGAATCGTCTTCCGTCTTCAAACTCGATGAAAAAGTAGTTGTTCCTCGTGGTAAACATCGGAACATCTAGGTCAAAACAGGCAGAGACAGGGAGAACACAGTCATTTTGTGTAACGATATCTCCGATTTCTCTTTTATTTTCAAAAGTCAGAGGATGTAAAGT
>Ga0207421_10006454_pt1 | contig 12774 bp, 12 predicted proteins | sample SodLakKL_010_SED_4_FD_187542 | JGI IMG/M metagenome (GOLD analysis project Ga0207421, IMG submission 187542) | Alkaline sediment microbial communities from Lake Tanatar, Kulunda Steppe, Russia - 8KL_010_SED (SPAdes) (version 2) | ecosystem: Environmental > Aquatic > Non-marine Saline and... | reverse complement strand
AATAATTGCTACCCTGGGAGCCACTACCTTTATTGTTTTTGGTTTGCCGCATAGCTATGCTTCAGATCCAAGAAGAATTTTTGGCGGTTACGCGATTGGGCTTCTGATTGGCCTGGTGGCATATTATATTAAACTGTTTTTTTTATACATTGATCCTGAAGGATTTGAGGGCATTGATATATTAATGGGAGCCCTGGCAATTGGAGCTTCAATCTTTCTAATGGTATTTACCAATACAGAGCACCCTCCTGCAGCCGGACTCTCTGTAGGGCTGCTCTTTAATCCCTGGGGAATAGAAACTATCCTGGTAGTAATCGCGGCGGTTACAGTATTAAATGTCAGCAAATATTTCTTAAGGAACTGGTTAATTGACCTGCACGGGCCCAGCGATTCCCAGGTAGAAGAATGCGAAGATATAAACGAAGAGATAAACACCACTGAAGAAGAACAAAACACAAACTTTACCGATCTTGAATAGAACGAGTATAAGATTTTCCGAAGTCTCCAATGCAGCACCGAGCTCTAAAAAACTGCAATGACCGTTGCAAACACAACCCTTGTTCTTTATTTTTAGGCCAAATGGGTTTACCGGGAAGAGCTGCCAACCGGCAGCACCTGCTCCCACACCCGTAAAAAATTACCCCCGGTAATTTGCTCTACTTCCTCTTCGGAAAAGCCACGTCGGTAAAACCCTTCCACCAGGCGGGGTAGAGCGGAAACATCTGCAAGCCCCGGGATCGTCTCACTAATCCCGTCAAAATCACTGCCAATTCCCAAATGCTCAGTGCCAACTACTTCTGCAACATGCACAAATTGGTCAAGCAGTTTCTCAATAGTAGGGTTGTCAGAAGCAATGAAATAAGGACAGCAGGAAAGCCCGATTACACCACCGGCTGCTTTTAACTCACGCAACTGTTCATCAGTCAAGTTGCGGGGATGATTATAAAGCGCCTTAGCGTTTGCATGAGATACTATTACCGGGGCATCGCTTACCTTGATAGCTTCGTAGAAACTTTTTTCATTGATATGGGCCAGGTCTACCAGCATGCCCAGTTTGTTCATCTCTTTGAGCACTTTTTTCCCAAACCCAGTCAACCCTTCCCCGGGATCTTTTTCCTTCACCCCGGCAGCCAGATCATTTTTCCAGTTCCAGGTAAGACCGAGCGCTCTCACCCCCAACCGGAAAAGTATCCTTAAGACCGCCGGTTCACCTTCTAAAGCTTCACCGCCTTCAATGCTAAGGAGGGCGCCTGTTTTATTATTTTCCATGATTTCGGCAAGGTCAGTTTTCGTGTGGATTGTTTGCACGGATTCAGCAAGGTGTTCCACGGTATTATAATAGTTTTCAAGCAGATATAAGCAGTAGCGAAGTGCACCCACCGGTTTATGTTCTTCTTTAACATAAAGGGCAAATACCTGCACCTTAACCCCGGCTTCTCTAAGCCTGGGTAGATCAATATGACCGACCTGGTTGCGAGAGGCAAAATCATAGCTTTCTCGCTCCAGGGAAAATAGACCTACCGTGTCACAATGGGCATCAATTATTTCATGCCGCCTCATTCACTTCCGCCTCCTGTAACAAATAATCATGTAACTGGCATCAAACTGGCACTCTATTCCCGGCCGTCACAGCAGTTGTCCCGGTGAAGCCAAAACCGGCGAAAAGAAAAATAACGGGGAAGGCATTTGCGCAATACGTTCAACAACATTATTTTAGAGTGTCTCTTCACAGGGCTCCGGTCACCTTCATTACAAGCTTCCTGCAAATATTCAAGTATATGACGCGGTTGCTGTCTTGAAGGGTAGAACATACTGCACAAATTAAGACTCAAATGGCAACCGCCGCAGTAAAGGGCTATTTCTTCAGCACCTGTCTTTTTTCCTTCCCGGAGCTGTTTGGCTGCGGCCGAAAATATATCAAGGGGACTGAAGTTGTTCGCCCCGGCGGCAATACCACAGCAAAGCCCGTCTTCACGGTTCAATGCCATCTCTTCGATTGTCACACCGGTCTCTTCTAAGACCTGTCGCGCTGCATCCATTACTTCATTTCCTACAACCCGCGCGTGGCAGGAATCATGAACGGCCACCGTTTTATCGATTTTCTTCTGCGGCCTTATTTCCCCCCTCTCTATTTTTCCCAGCAAGTAGCTTCCCAGGTACTCAATCTTAAAATTAAATTCTGCCCCGAATTGCTCGGGGAGAACTTTTTTGAACATGTTCATACAAGCCGGGCAGCTAAAAAGCATAGTTCCGATCTCTTTGTCTCGGTAGTATTCACTCAAACCCTCCGCAGTCAGCCTGACCTGGTCAAAAAGCCCCATCCGAAAATACATTTCTCCGCAGCACAAATCCCAGCTCCCGGCAACAGGAACCCCCCTCATGAAAGAAGCATCCAAAAGGTGAGGCAGAGCCATATAGTTACAGCCGGGATAGAGGACCACTTCACCTTCCGGCCTGGTTTGTTGCCATTTTTTAAGCAGTGCTTTTTCCCGGTTGCTCATATGTTTGGTCAAATCGCTGCGGAAATTTGGTTTTTTATGGGGCATCAAGTATTCCGCTTTAAGGGGCAACCCCTCCCGGCAATACCTCTGATGCCACCTGCCGGTAATTAGTTCGTAAGGACGGCAGTCGTTGGGGCAAAAAACATTGCAGGCATAACAGCTGATACAGCGCTTTAAAACCGGGGAATCTTCCCCCTCTAAAAGCTTCTTTTTTTCATCGATTGCTTCTTCCCCGTTCAAGTTAAGATATTTACACCGGTAGAGGCACTCACCACACAGGGCGCAATCTTCAAAACGAAAAAAATCATATCCGCTAATTATTGCCCCTCCCTTCGTTCATATAAACTTTCACTGCTAAAAATATTTCTCTGCCGGCCAGGTAATATTGAGCTTTTCTTTCAACTTGCAGAACACAGGGTAAGGGATACCTGTCGTAAAGTTATCGGGGGAGTTTTCTCCCCAGAATACAGCGCCGCTGCAAAAATATGAGCAGTTGGCTTTCCCTGTAAGAGCTGGAACTACTGTAGAGTTGCGGCATATGGACATATCTGCTAAAAACAGGGAGATTAATTTGTCGAACAAGTAGCAGATTGATGGCTTACTTAAGAAGTATTCTCCAAGCCTTTTAAGTTGCCTGCGCTCCTTTAGTTTTTCTACCAGGCGGTTCAAACCGGTTATGGTAAGTTTCCGAAACCCGTCCCTATTACCAGCAATTAACGCCAGGGCACTCTTGTCAGTTTGAGAGAGATAGTTTAAAGCAAGCTCACCGGCTTCAAGCTCTTTTAATATTTTTTCAACCAACTGACGCTTTTCCCTGATGATAACCACCTCCGGGCAGCAATTTGCCTTTTCAAAAAAACTTAGCGGGGCAGCCATGATTGCTTTTACGGAATTGAAACGCGGTGACAGGCTGCGTTCAAAGGCACTCTCCGGTTCTTGTAATCCCAAAATTGCCGGAGCCCAGAGGCATTTTTCTATTGAGGCCGGGGTGATAAGTAGTGCCTCGCCCCGGGAAGCTCTGCTGATGGCGTCACAAAAGGATGGGCCGCGGTAATGGAACACACCTCGATCTTCCAATTCCCCTTGGACTCCGGGAGTTATTTTTATCCCTACGGGAGTGGAGTTAAGCTCGATTGTATCCACCGCCTTACTTACCTGAACTTATCTTACCAGACAATTTCCAAGGGGAAGCAATCCCTATCTCCTGACTTGAATTATATCGCAACCCGGACCACTTAAAAAACATGTCCTGCTAAAGCCCGCTTTATATTAAACCGGACAGCCTGTACTTAAAAACTCAGGCGATCAGGTTTTCATTGCAGGCCGTTTAATCACCAGTTTGTAATGGCTGTGCATAAAAAACCGCTACTGGCAAGCAGCAGGTAAATGCCATGAAAAGCTTGAACTTCTTATGAGGAGTAAAACCAGCAATATTAAAAACAACCGGCGGGAGGTGCTTACAATTCACAGAGCCTGGTGGAAACAAAAACTGCTAAAATTATTCTGGCCCACCCGCTATCTTTTCACCAGGGCGGCAAGGCTGCCGGGTTTAGAGTACTTAACCAGGCGCCTCTTATTCAATGAACTCTACATGAAAGTCCTGCCCTCTAAGCGGACTGTGGAAAAAAAAGAAAGGGTTATCTTACCGGGAGTAGTTGTCGATCACTTTATTGAAAACGCTTCTTACATTTTTGCTATGGATGCCTGCATCTGCCGCCAGGCCAATAACTGCGATAATTACCCGGTCGAGATCGGCTGCCTTTTTATCGGGGAAGGGGCCCGCAAAATTAACCCCGGTTTTGGCCGTGAAATCAGCGCCCGGGAAGCAAAGGCCCTGCAGAAAAGAGCGGAAAACACCGGGTTAATCAACATAGTAGGTAAAAACCGCCTGGATAAGCTATATCTCGGGGTTAACCCTTCTGAGCAAATGCTTACCGTCTGCCACTGCTGCGAATGCTGCTGCCTGTGGCAACTTTTAACCGTGCTTCCAGGTTCCATCGCCGATCGGGTCAAAAAAATGGATGGAGTAGAGGTTGCTGTAACCGGAAACTGCAAAGGCTGCGGCAATTGTGCTCAAGTTTGTTTTGTGAATGCTATCTTTATTGAGAACGATGCCGCCTCAATCGATCCTGACATGTGCCGCGGCTGCGGGCGCTGCGTGTTAAAGTGCCCCGAACAGGCAATTAACCTCACCTTCGAAGAAAACGCATATTTCAAGAAGTGCCTTGAGCTAATCGCCCTGCAAAACAATGTAAATGAGTAATTAATGGAAAGACGCATTGGCACACCATTTACATCGCTGATACTTCGAACAAAACAGCCTGGAGGAATTTTTTTATGTTTATCCTGGTTTTGGACACCTGAATATCATTTTTTAGCTCCTCCATCCGGTTACGGACCTCGTTATAGTCGAATAATGTGCCGGCGTAACGCTCAAAACGGGGATCGGCATAATCAATCAACCCGGTCGCGGCAATATTGTCAAAGCAATTCTTAATTGTCCTGCGCAGCCTTTGCTCTAAGGCTTTCATTTCTTCATCAGTTGCCTCTTCGCCGCCCTTTATGTTTGAAATTACTTCCCTGTAAAGCTGCTGCAGGTTGAAGCCTGTATCGAACCTGGTCACGTCACGGCCTGTCTTTAAATACAGGTAAAGCACAACTTGAATGATATCATTAGTGCCTGATTCCCCGATTACCCCTAACTGGTAAAGCACGTAATGCAAGTTTTTACGAAAAGTTTCCAGCTGATCGCCGGGACTTAGCCCTAAGGAATTGTTTTCATTTCCCTGCGAGAAACTTTGCTGGTGCCTTAAAGCCTGCTCTAAGGACTGTTGCACAGAATGGATGAAAAGCAGCTGGCGCAACACTGCAATAACTTCAATCCGGTTAATCGGCTTGGTGATGTAAAATTCTACTCCGCTTTTGTAAGCCTTCGCTACCATTCCTTTATCTTCAACCTGTGAAATCATGACAATACGGCCGTTAAAACCCAGTTCACGTAGCCTGTTGGCCAGGCTGATCCCATCCATCCCGGGCATTAAAAGATCTAAAAGCACTACCTGGGGATTAGCCTGGACAATTGCCAGTTCCTGGCCTGCCCCATCTGCACTGCAACCGATCACTTCACCAAGATTCTCCTCTTCAATAATGTCAGTGAGGATGTTGCGGGCAGCAGGCTCGTCATCAACCAGGTAGAAAGTGCAAAGTTTCATGGTCTTCTTCACCTGCCCCTATAATGGATTGCACAAGCAACATTACCCGGAAAGTTGCCCCCTTACCGCCACCGGGCAAATCTGAAAATGGATCGACCTCGATCCACCCACCCAGTTTTTCAGCGAGTTCTGATACATGGTTTAAGCCGATCCCGGTATAAGGACTTCCATCTGCGGCAAATTTTGTGGTGTAGCCAATATCGAAAATGCGCGGCAGCTTCCTTTCCGGGATACCGGGACCGTTATCTGCAACCTCTAAGCAGAGATAGTCATCCTTTCGCGAAGCCCTTATTTCAACCGTCCCATTACCATCGATCGCTTCCTCGGCATTGGTAACAAGATTACTAATGATTGAAGTAAGCGTATAAACCTGGTTGGTCCGTAAGTTAACCTTAATATTTTCCAAGAAGCTGATATTTAATCCCTTGCTTTGCACATAATTACAGTGTGAGCGGATAATCATCCTGATTAAATCACTTAATGTCATCGAACTCCGCGCATACTCACTTTGTACGAACTTTTCAAGCCCGGCAAGCGTCCTCTGGAAATCCTTCTTAATCTCATGAGCTTTCCGAGACAAATGAAGGGCAATACCGGCCACTCTCTCAACAGAAGGGTATTCCCCTGTTTCTAAGCTATCAACACTTGATTGGTTGGCCATTTTTTCTGCGGCAATTTCCCCTCCCCGATCATCCCCGGTTAAACCGGCAAAAATCTTGTAGCTGCCGCTCATTATTTCCTCTAGCTCTTTAAAAGTTTTCTTTAAGAAAAAGGCTTCCGTGTGCAGGCCGGATAGCAGCATCACCGTCTTATCGAGATGCAACAGCTCTTCCTGCTGTTTTGCCTGCAGCTGCCTGATCCAGATCAGGGCGACAACAGAAACGATCCAGATACACCTGATCGTTGAAACCAGAAACAGGTAGCCGACCGCCCTTAAATGCACCGCAGCCAGGCCGTCCCTTATGAACAGTTCCACCAGGTTAGCCGTAACATCGGCTGTCACTATCAATACCAGCACTACCGCCAGGTTCCCGCTGTACTGCCTTACTTTAAAAAGATGCATGAACAGGCCGATTAAAAAATAGTAAAAAGCGCCCGGAAACTGGCTCCAGGCGATTGGAGCCAGATCTGCTTCAGGAACCCGCAGGTTGTAATCTAAGATCACCCTTAAGGTGAAAATCAAGACGGCGGTCACCAGCCCGGTCGTGATCAAAGGCAGGCTCCTGATGACCAGCAGGGCGAATATAAGCACGATACTGGCTACGGCAAACCTTAAATCAGTACCCACCGGGGTGATTTCAATCGCCCCGGACGCAGCAGCCAGTATCGCCACGCCTGCAATCATCAGCCATTTTTTTGTTTCCATATCCATATTTTACAACAACTGCTTCCGCTTAAGCATAATACAAAAATTTTTCTAAGCCCTTGGCTAATCTATTCTATCTTATCTTACCAACAATGCTTCTGTCCAACCGGACAAACGATTAAATTTTCTCAATGTATGAAACCAATAAAACAGGTAGGAACTTGTAGGGGCAGTGATATGTTAAAGATGGCAAATTGGAATTAATGAAAGGAGGCCTGTAACCATGGAACAAGTCCCAACTTCAAGCTGGCTGTTCATTTTTATCCCCGCAGTCCTTACCTTTGTCGCAGCATTTTACTGGTACTTTACCACTGATTGACGAAACCCTGCATTCTTTCGTAAACCAAAGGAGGTCTTTTTATGTTTGATGAAGTACAACAGGTAATCGTTGTTTTAGCTTCTATCTACCTGGTAGTTCTACTCGTTTTGGGAGTAATCGCAAGCCGTTACATGAAAAACTTAGAAGATTATATCCTTGCCGGTAGGCGGATCGGCCCCTGGGTAATGGCTTTTACCTTCAGCGCCACGGGCATGAGCGGGTGGCTGGCCATGGGGTTCGCCGGTTTTGTCTATAGAGCGGGATGGGAACCAACCTATACCATGATCCCCAGCGCTACCATCGGTATTTTGCTCAGTTTCGTTTTAGTCAGTAAATTAATTCGCACTTATTCAAAAAAAACAAACTCCATTACTATTCCAGACGTCCTCGAAGCCCGCTACTACGATAAAAGCCGAATATTACGAGTTGTAGCAATGATCATTATCCTTGCCGCCGCCCTGGCATATGTTAACGGCCAGCTGGTTGCCGCCGGGATTACCTTCGAAACCCTGATGGGCTGGGATTACCTCACCTGCGTGCTAATCGCAGCTGTGGTATTCGTGATTTATACGGTCATGGGCGGGCTGCTTGCTGTTGCCTGGACCGACTTTATCCAGGGCATTATCATGGTCACAGGAGCCGCCCTGGCCGGAATCTTCGCCCTTACCTTCTCCGGAGGCCTGGGGAATATGTCAGTCGAATTAGGACAAATTGCCCAGGAGGACCCCGATTTCATCATTTCTCCCTTTATCAGCGTGCCACTGATTATCATGGGGATCAGCCTGTTCCTGGGTGATGGGATCTTCAGCTGGGTGGGCCAGCCAACCCTGATGATGAGGTACATGGGGGCGACCACCCGCAAGTCGTTGAACTTAGCCGGTTTGCTTGCCGTATTTATCCAGTTTATCCTTTTCTACGGCACCTTCTTAGCTGCACTCTATATGCGCACCCAGTATCCCACCGCGGATATGCTGCCCATGGCGGGCGACACCGAAACTGTATTAATCCAGTTCTTCAGCGTTATGATCCACCCGATCTTTGCCGGTATCTTTATTGGCGGTTTACTGGCAGCGATGATGTCAACTGCAGACTCAATGCTCTTAATGGGTACATCCACTATCGTTAACGACGTCTATGCCAAGATTATCAACAGGAAAGCCACCGACAGGCAGCTACTGCTGTACGGCCGGATCATCACCGGTATAATCGCTGTAGTCGCCGTCTTGATGTCTCTTGACCGCGGAGCAGGAGTCCTGGTTATCTCCTGGTTCGGCTGGGTCACTTTAGGGCTATTTTTCACACCCATCGTCCTCGGCCTGTGGTGGAAGAGAACTACCCGTGAGGGGGCCATCGCCGGTTTGATCGGCGGTTTTATCGTACTCTTGTTCTGGAATCCCCTCGGCCTTGGTGAATACCTCTTCCAGGCCTTCCCGGCAGCAATTGTGGCCATCGCACTAACAGTTATCGTCAGCTTAAAGACCAAAGAACCGCCCAAGGAAGTAATCGATGAGATTGATGCAACCCACGAGGAAGGCAGGAGAAAAGAGCAAACTGAAGGAGTCAATCTTTCCCAGGTGCTCACTCCGCAAAAGCTGGCCGAACTGATGCAGTAAAATTGCTTAAACTTCACCATTGCGTTATAGTTTAAGCAAAACTATAAAGAGAAGACTCTCTTCCCGGCACCGGTTGAACGTTATGGTGCCGGGAAGAGAACACTTGATCTATAAGACCTCAGGGCACAAATTATCACGGCAAAAGCTTTCTTGAAAGGAGACTGGATAACTTAATGAGAGTGTTTAAAGTAGCCGCTGTCCAGACCCATACCGTAATCGGCGATAGTGAGGGCAACGTGGCAAAGGGTATTGAAGGCCTGAAAGAAGCAGCCGCCCAGGGGGCAAAAGTGGCCTGCCTCCCGGAACTTTTCAACACCGGCTATATTATTGAATCCCACCATCTTTACTCCCAGTCGGAACCGCTTGACGGCCCGGTAATTACCAGGCTGCGGGAATTCGCCGCAGAAAAAGAGATGATCATAATTGCCCCCATTGCTGAACGGGGCAAAGTAACCGGGGTTGTTTACAATACAGCCGTATTAATCGACGAAAACGGCGCTATTTTAGGCACCGCCCGCAAGAACTACCGCTGGGGAGTAGAAAAACTGTCTTACCGGGAAGGCAAAGGTTTCCCGGTTTTTTCAACCAGCGTCGGCAAAATCGGGATCCTGGTTTGTTACGATGCTGAAATGCCTGAACCGGCCCGTCTTCTGGCCTTGCAAAGCGCAGAACTTATCTTTGTCCCCTCCTGCTGGAGCAAAAAAGGCGAAACCCGCTGGGACATCCAGCTGCCGGCCCGTGCCCTGGACAACCTCTATTTCGTGGTTGGAGTAAACATCGTGGGTGAAAATAACTGTGGCAAAAGCAAGATTATTAACCCCCGGGGGCGGATTATGGCTGAGGCTTCCCGCGAAAACGAAGCAGTTCTCGTTACCAGGATCGGTCTGGATGAAGTAGTCGAAGCCAGGCGGGAAATCCCCTACTACACCGATTTCCGCCCTGAAACATTTTACAAATTGGAAGAGGGGGAAAGAAATGACCTCGATTGAGCTTGTAGATGCCACCGTGGGTAAAGAACGTGCCCGCGAGCTGATTAATGCCTGGGCGGAAAAAAAGAAACGGGACCCGGTTGAAATTACGAAAGAAGGGCTTGTTTACTACCCCTATTACTATGGGGAAACCACCACTTCAATCAAAAGGGTGCCGCCCCTGCCACCTCGCAAAATATATCACCACTGGCTTTTAGATGCGATCACCGGAAGACCTTTCATGCTTTCAGACACCCCAGAGAGCAAAACTTCACCAATCGAAGATCCGGCCAAAGTATTAGATCCGGTCATTGATCTACAGGGAGCCGCCGAAAACATCAAGGAACATCTGCCACGCTTCATCATGCGCCATTATAAATACTTCTTCACTCCAACCATCGAAACCAACGATTTTACTCTGTTCTACATCAAGGTATGGCTCTTTAACTTTACCGACAAAAATAACACCGAGATGTACTTAGGCATCAACAGCTGGAGTGGCAACATCATGGAGGTAGAGGATTAATTAGCTCAGCGCTTTTCAAGAGGCACGTAATCCTGGCGAGCAGAAACTGCCTTGTAGGCCGGCCGGATAATCTTGTTGGTATTAATCATCTCTTCCATCCTGTGAGCCGCCCATCCGGCAATCCGGGCAACGGCAAAAAGCGGGGTATAAAGCTGTAGAGGCAGGTCAAGCATGCTGTAGACAAACCCGCTGTAAAAATCAATATTGACGCTGACCCCTTTATACATTTTGCGTCTCTCGCTGATAATCTCAGGCCCCAGTTTTTCCACCAGGGAATAAAGCTTAAATTCATCATTGCGATTTTTCTCTTCGGCAAGGCTTTCGACGAACTTTTTCAAAACATTTGCCCGCGGGTCTGAACGGGAGTAAATCGCATGCCCCATCCCGTAGATCAAGCCGGCGTGGTCAAATACCTGCTTGTTGAGCATTTTTTCCAGGTAGTCGGCCACTTTAGTTTCATCGGTCCAGTCATCGATATTTGCCTTCATATCTTCGAACATCTGTACCACCTTGATATTGGCACCACCATGCTTGGGCCCCTTTAATGATCCAAGGGCCGCCGCAATTGCCGAATAAGTATCCGTGCCTGAAGAAGTCACCACGTGGGTAGTAAAGGTAGAATTGTTACCCCCTCCGTGTTCGGCATGCAGGATCAAGGCAACATCTAAAATTTTCGCCTCCAGCGGGGTATAGCTGCTGTCCGGCCTGAGAATATGGAGGATATTTTCCGCCGTGGATAGATCGGACCGGGGCACATGGATATAAAGGCTTTTATTATGGTGATAGTGGCAAAAAGCCTGGTAGCCGTAAACCGAAAGCAAAGGAAATAGGGCTAAAAGCTGCAGGGACTGCCGCAGGGCATTGGGCAGAGAAGTTCCGTCGGCATATTCATCGTAAGCGTACATGGTAAGCACACTGCGGGCTAAGGTATTCATCATATCCTGGCTGGGAGCTTTCATAATAATATCCCTGACAAACCCGGTGGGTAAGGATCGGTAATTAGCCAAAAGCTGGTTAAATCTTTCCAGTTCACCTGCATCGGGCAGCTGTCCGAAAAGCAGCAAGTAGGCCACTTCTTCAAAACCAAAGCGGTTTTCTCTGCTCAATCCTTCCACTATTTCTTCTACGTCAATCCCCCGGTAATAAAGCTTACCGTCGCAGGGCTGTTCCTTTCCATCAACTATTTCAGTAGCGATCACTTCGGAAATTTCCGTCAACCCGGCCAAAACCCCTTTGCCGCTTAAATCGCGAAGGCCTCTTTTAACATCGAATTTATCATAAAGTTCCGGGTCAATCTTGCTATTGCTCTCACACAAGGTGGAAAGTTCGGTGATTTCAGGGGTCACCTGGGAAAAAGGATTACTCATGAATATCTAGCCGCTCCTTTCATAAGTTACTTGTTGCAAGATTATATCACAGATCATCTACCGGGTTAAAAAAAGACAGCTTTTCAAAAGCTCACGTGACAAAAAATGAAATAACTTATTTTATGTTATTTGCATCATACAATTTATTATGCTATTATATGAATACAAATATGCTGTATATTGATGGTGAAGGAGGGTAAAGCTGTGCGGACAACCATAAATTTAGATGATCAGTTAATTAAGGAAACAGAAGCCATTTATAAGGCTGAATCACGCTCTAAATCTATTGAACGTGCCCTAAAAGATGCCCTCGAAATAAAAAAGAAAGAAAAATTAAGAGAACTGGTCGGTAAAATCGAGTTTGATGAAGAGGCTATGCAGCAGTTCAGGGACGGTGAGCGATGAAAAATATACTGATCGACACCTCAATCTGGATCGAGTATTTCAAGGGTAATCAGGCAATCACCGGGATGGTTGATAAACTACCTACCGGCAACGCCTGTATCACGGGCACGGTGATAACAGAGCTGATCCAGGGAATGAAAAACAAAACAGAAAAAGAAGACTTTGTGATGGCGCTTAAAAGCATACCTTCGCTCGAATTAACCGGTCAAGATTGGATTGATGCAGGTATTTTTGGCTCTAACCTGTGGAACAAAGGGATCACTGTGCCCCTGCACGACCTGATCATTTATACATTAGCTTTAAATAATAGCTGTTCTCTCTGGACCAGGGACAAGCACTTTCAAATCATAGAAGAAGCAACTAATTCAGGACTTGAAATATACAATCCCCTGTAAACTTTTAACTCAAAGGACTGCCCCTTAGGATCACATCTCATGTAACATCTCGGCAAAATAGGTCTGGCCATGTCCGTTCTTTAGGGAAAGCAGCTCCAGCAC
>Ga0207421_10006453_pt1 | contig 12774 bp, 5 predicted proteins | sample SodLakKL_010_SED_4_FD_187542 | JGI IMG/M metagenome (GOLD analysis project Ga0207421, IMG submission 187542) | Alkaline sediment microbial communities from Lake Tanatar, Kulunda Steppe, Russia - 8KL_010_SED (SPAdes) (version 2) | ecosystem: Environmental > Aquatic > Non-marine Saline and... | reverse complement strand
CGCTTTGTGGAATGGGCCCTTGACACACTCCCGGTCAATTTTGCGGAAAAATACAGTGTATGCCGGGTGCTGGTCGACTACCGGAAAGAACTCGTTTACGGCGAGCCGGTCATGGCCACAGCCGACATTTCCGGCAACGAAGATGAACTTGTCACGCGGCACCGGATTGCCGGTGGAGAAAAAGATGCTTCTGTCATTACGTTCAGGTGGAAATAAGCCGTTTTTTTAGTATGTTATCATTTATACTTAAAAACTTTATTTTGCTGAAATAATCAACGCCATACCCACCATTAGTCACTGCATATCTTGTCGATAAGAAGCCGACTATTATTGTACCTGGTTGTTGTACTCATTGGGGCCTCATCTATAATATGGCTGTATATACGGCCTGTTTACGAAGACGCTATCATCGAGGAGCGTATTTCCCTCATTTCCGAGTATCAACAGCAGCGCATCCGTGAAGCGGAAAGCTATACGGGCTACTGGCTGTTGTCTGTAAAAGAGCTGCGCAACCAGATCCGGGAAAACCCTCAGAACGTGGAAGCGATGGCCCAGCACCACATCCGCCTCTTCCCCGATCTGACGGCAATCCGCATCGATGATCTTGCAAGCGACGGTTTCGATGATTACATCGAAATCCGCACCTCTTTTGCCAATGACATTCCCTCCGTAACGCTTCTCAGGGAGATTGCACAGCCGATTTCCGATCTGCAGGATATCTTTGTCACCTGGCTTCCGGACAGTCACCAGTTCTTTCTCATTTCCGAATTCGATATTGCCGGGCAGGCCTTCATGATTACGGCACAATTCCAGTCCATCAACCTGGAGGAGATCCTGCTGCAGAATGTTCTCGGCGATGGTTCTTTTTCCACGATCTGGTTCATGGACGGATCGGTGCTCGGATCCGGAAACCGCAATCTACCCAATGTATTGTTCCAGCAGCTCACATCGGTGCGGGAGCTGAAGATTGATGATATCCCCCATCTACTGGTAACCAGTCCGGTCCGCTCCATACCCATTGTGCATGCCACCTACACCGATCTTGATCTGGTGAAGCATCCTGTAAACCAGATCTTCGTCCAGAACCTCGGGTTGCTTGCCGCGGCCTTCTTCCTGTTGGCACTGGGCGGTGTTTTTCTGGCCAACCGGGTGCGTCAACCGGTGCAGCAATTCATCGAGGATGTGGAGCCGTTCGCCAATTACGATTTCAGCCGGTTCTTCCGCGACTCACCGCTTCCCGAGCTTGCCGGCATCACCGACAAAATGGAAGAAATCCGGAAAAAACTGGCACACTACCAGCGGATCAATGTCGACAAGATCATCCTGCAGGAGCAGCGAAACCGCCTGCTGATGACCTATGCCGTGGAAATGGTAGCAATCTATGACGAAAATGACCGTTTCACATTCGTCAACAAAAGCCTCACGAGCCTGTTCGACCAAATTGTTCCGGGCGGACAGCCGCTGACCATCGGGGATTTTTTCACACTGAAAGGGGTTTCGGTCAACCTGGAATCCAACTCCACCGAAAAGATCAGCGGATATATCATTGATACCCGGTACAGAGAGCTGGAGATAAAAACAGGTGACGGGCACCGGTTTTTCATCAATGCCCATCTCATGAACCTGCAGGGGGTGGACAGCCGGTTTATCGGTGGCATGATGCTCATGAACGATGTCACCAAGGATCGTGAAATGGAGCAGCTGCGAACAGAAATGATCCATACCATCATCCACGAACTTCAAAACCCCGTATTTGGATGCCTGGGCCTCACCGAGCTGCTTATGGTGGACGACGAACTGCCGGAGACCCAGCGCAAGGAATATTACGAGGTGATGAGTGAAAGCTTGAACACCCTTTCCGGCCTCATTTCCCGATTCCTTGACATCACCCGGCTGGAATCCGGCTCGCTTGTGCTTCAGAAAGAGCCCATTCATCTCTACCCGATCATCGCCAAAGTGGCTAAATCATTTAAACGGATGTGCGAAGAGAAGAACATCACACTCGATTTTCAGGTAGACGACACCCCGATCATCCTTGCCGCTGAAGATTTGATGGAGGATATGGTCCGGAACCTGATCTCCAACGCCATCAAATACGGAGATGAAAACCGGACTATTGAAATTGAACTGAAATCTTCCGATGGTTATAGTATCCTTGGAATTACGGATCACGGGTACGGGATTCCGGAAGGTGAACGTGACAAGATTTTCCGCAAGTTCTACAGAGCGAAAGCACATCGGACCATAAATGGGAACGGCCTGGGGCTTTCGCATGTCAAGGAGATTGTCACCAGGCATGATGGCACCATTTCCGTGGAATCCAATCCTGAAATAGGCACCCGCTTCCGAATCTCGCTGCCGGAAACAGGTGATAACACTATGGTTGAAACATGATTACCAGCCTGCTGATTATTCTTGTCGCGCTGCATTCCGGGAGTCTGCTCCCCGGGGCGGAACCGCTATCTTTCAAGCCGCCGGAACTCTCCCGGGTAGCACAGGAACTCGTCGGGTCGGAGAGCAACTGGCCCCTTGTTTTTCGGGCTGCAGAATACCAAAACCGTGAAAACACTTTTTCACTGGACGTTGCTTCCCGGGAAGCGTTGGCCAGATTCCTTGCAAACTGGCAGCAGATGGAAGAAAGCCGAAACCGCTATTCAGGACTGATCCGGAATGGCGCCGGCGTTTTTGCCGCCACGGATGTTGCCCGCACCGACTCCCTGCATAATGCATTCCGCTATATGGTCGAAAAAGGCGATATCGACGCCTCCGTTCAGCTCATGGCAGACTACAGCCAGTCGATCGATGATATGGCGCTGGCTCTTGAAGTGAACAGAACGGTGGATGTGGAAGCGCGCCTGTCAGAAAAACAGGGTACTATAGAATACCGAAGGGGGCTCATCGGACAATGGATCGCTGCCAGTGTAGGCAACCTTTTCCGGGAAGCCGATGGGGTGCGCACATCCACGGAATCTATGGGAAAAGTGACCTTTGTTGACGGGTCGGATGTGGAACTTGCCAGGAATACCACCGCCATCATCAGAAGCTCGCGGCTTGATCGTCTCACCAACACTTCTGACGTAGAGATCAACATCAGCCAGGGCGGACTTCTGACCCGGCTTTCCGCCGATGGCATTGAGCGCTCCAACTACCAGATCAGTGCCGCAAGCGCCACCATGATCGTGAAATCATCCAATTTCTGGGCCGAAAAAACCGATGATGACCGGGTGGTCATGGCCAACTACAGCGGCACCACTACGGTCACTGCCGAGAATGAAGTCATTGACCTCGGACGAAATCAGGGAACCATTGTGGTGCGGGGCCGTGTACCCACGCAGCCCGTACAACTGCTTCCGGCTCCCCGGATGCAATGGGCAGCAACGGACTCCGTGATCGTACGTGACCGGATAACACTGGCATGGACACCCATCCAGGGAGCTGCCCGATACGAAGTGGATATCTCCGACTCCCCCTCCTTTGATGGATGGGTTCGCAGCTTTCATTCCGAAACCACCGAGAGCACGATCAGCGATATCCCAACCGGTATCTCTCACATACGCATCCGCGCCTTTGACGATAATGATCTGCGCGGCATCGAAAGCCTGACTTATCGTCTTCTCCGGAGCACCGGAACACTGCCGCCCTACCTTTTCCTGACAAGTGGTGATCCGGCCGAAATTTATACATCCGATCCGGAATACACGCTGACAGGGATCACCGAGCCCGGCAGTACACTGAAAGTAAATGGCAAAACCATAGCTCTGACATCCCGCGGGGATTTTTCCGTGACCCTTCCCCTTGATCAGGGCGGCAACATTGTGGAATTACTGGCTACCAATGCCACGGGAATCACAACCCGGCAGGAACGTTCCATTACAAGGATTTCCGAAGAAAAGCTGTTTGACCTCACCTGGTCTTCTTTTGCCGAAGAGGGACGTGTCCGGTTCGCAGAAGATATTCTCATAACCGGCCGGGCCTATCCGCCGCTTGAAGTCGTTGCCAGAACAGGTGACGTGGAGCAGATAGTCCCTTGCGGCATCAACGGCAACTGGGCACTCAGCATAAACCCGGAACGGAACTCCGATCTGACCATAGCACTGCGGTACCGTCACAGCAAGGAAGTAATCGGGGAGCGAACCTTCCGGATTGAATAAACCGGAACCATCCCGGCAACAGAATGGCAACCAGTACTACTGACCCGATTTTATTAGCGTATCGGAAAGAAAATAGTACCATAAAAATCAAATGTGAAAATAACCAGATGACCTCTCTTCATCGTTTCCGTTTTTGCCTTGCGGCAATAGCAATGATACTGCTGTTCACGCCGCTGCACAGTTTTGCACAGGAAGTATATCTTTCCATATCCGGCCGGGACGCTTTCGTGGATTCCGGCGACCAGTTGCACCAGTATGACTTCTGGATACGGCCGCTCGATGCCGCATCGGCGGATTCCGATATCCGCCTGGAAGTTTTCGATGCTGCGCTGGGGGGGCATGGCGACCTGGTTTTTGGCAACACCACCCGCACTACCTATGAGCTGATTCCATTCCGTGACCTCTATCGAAAGGAGGAGCAGCGCATAGTACCTGTCAGCGAAGAGAGCCGCCTGTTGCAATCTGAAACCGTGCACAACGAATCGCGCTTTACGAACCGGTGGGTAAGCCTCTTTCATTTCGGGCAGGAAGGACAGACTGACTTCGAGAATGAGGGCTACATTCTGCGTATCCGGACCAGTGAAGGCGACGATGTAAACACATTCAAACTACGAATGGCGGGAGAGCATGCCGAGAACTGGCAGATCGTCGCTTTTGACATTTCGTTCTCGCTGGTCGGCTCCGCTTTCAGCAACCGGGTTTTTCTTCAGCCGCTTTTTGATACTACGGAACCTGTGGAGGTGCAGATCCTTGGTGAAGAAGAAACCGAGGTCTTCTACATCGATGCCTTCGGAAATACCGCTGAAGCAACACGTGCATGGACGAATTGGGAATCATCTTATCGTGGCATACCCAACGCATGGGGATTCATGACCACGGGTGCCAATCAATATTACAACAACATGGTCATCAAAGGCAGCGGAGAAATGCTCCCCGTCATTTATGATTACCAACTGCTGAGCTCAGCAGATGTTCCAAGGCCCCAGATTTCGGTTTTCCCGGGCACTTCGTGCGAAGAGGGCGGCCTGTCGCTCAGTTTCAGTGGAGTGGGCCTTGACATCCACAATGCCATATGGTTCGTTGAAAACCAGTCTTACACCGGACGCCGCTTCACCCACGCTTTTTCTTCCTATGGCTATTTCCCATACGAGGTGGCCATTCCGGTAACGGGACGGTTTTTTCCGAGGTATCTGCTTGAAAGCGGAGAGATCCCCGTACACCGCCCGCCGCAAATACAGATAACCGGCGGCGTGGATTACCTGGCTCCCGGCGAAGCAATGCCCCTTGATGCTTCCGGGACATTTGACCCGGAAGGATATGACATCCGTTTTGAATGGTTCGTGAATAATGAACTGAGAGGTACCGGAGAACGGTTCACCTTCTCAAGCCAGACACCCGGAAACTATGATGTGACCTTGAATGTCACCAGTGACGGTCCCAATCCGGAATGCGCCCTTTCTGGAGAGACGGTACCGGTTCGTGTAAACTCGCAGCCTTATGCTGAAATATCTCATGAACCTGTTGTAGCCAGGGACGTGGAAGCCCGGCTTCTGGCTGTCAATGCACAGGATGCCGATGGCGACCAGCTCCTCTTTTTCTGGGAGGATGATGGCATCATCGGCGAGGCGGAAGGACGCGCCGTGCGCATACGCCACACGGAAGCAGGCATGTATCAGGCCACCCTTACCGTGGACGACCAGACAGGAACAGAAAATGCACGCTATTCGACAACCGTATCCTACAAAGTGAATGCCGGGCCCGAGCCGCGGTTTGAACTCCCGGAAATCGTAGCAACCGGCCAGCCGGTCCAGCTTGATGGCGAAAGGTCGTCCGATCCGGATGGCGATCCGCTGACGTTCCGATGGGAAATATCCGACGGCCGGCAGCTCAGCGGCCCCGCCAACGATATCGACTTCAGAGAACCCGGAGATTATACCGTCACATTGCGCGTGGACGATGGCGAGGGCGTCGAAAACTCGGTCCAGACCCTGACCCGCAACCTGCGCGTCAACCATCCGCCGGTCGCCGTGATCACCGCTCCGGACCATCTGAACCGGGGACAGATCACCTTTTCCGCCGCCGAAAGCTTCGACATTGATCAGGGCATCCAGGATTATCAGTGGGATTTTGGTGACGGCAACAGTGGCAGCGGTGAAGAAATAACGCACCAGTACGCAGCACCAGGCACCTACCAGATCACCCTGACTGTGGATGACGGTACCGGCCTTGCCAACAGCATCACCACCACAGAGCATGAGCTGAGGATAAACGCCAGCCCTGTGGCCCTGATCAGCGCACCTGAGCTGGTCGCGCCCGGCCAGCCCTTCACACTGGACGGTTCCGAAAGTTTTGATGACGACGGACAGATCGTCGCTTTTGACTGGTTTATCAATGACCGTCCCGCAGGCAGCGGATCCCTGCTGGAAACAACACTGGAACAGCCCGGTGTGCACAAGATCGGCTTGAGGGTAAAAGACGACTCCGGTTTCGAAAACGCCTATGACATCGCCACAGCCACGGTACGGGTGAACCACAGACCCGTTGCCCGATGGACCAGTCAGCCTGAAGTTACCGAGCCGGAACGTACAACACGTTTTTCAGCAGTAGAGAGCTATGATCCCGACAATGAAAACCTGCAGTTCACCTGGATATTCGAAGATGGCGTCGTGCTGGAAGGCAATACCGTCGAAAGAAACTTCGAAAACCCCGGTACTCACCGATTTACGCTTCGTGTAGACGATGGCGAAGGAGTTGCCAACTCTGTTTTCGAAAAAGAGGACAAGATCCTGGTCAATCACGAGCCGATTATTGTTACGGAAAGCGAAATACGATCCAACAGCAAACAGGTACTGCTGGATGCGTCCCAAAGCTACGATCCGCAAAACAATCCGCTCTCTTTTACCTGGGAACTGCCCGACGGCTCGGTCAGGAATGAGGCATCTTTCACCTGGACGGCCCCCGAAACCGGAATGCATTGGGTAAGCCTGATTGTGGATGACGGACAGGGACTGGATAACTCCCGGGTCTCCATGCCGGTACGGGTTACCATAAATCAACCGCCCGTTGCCGTGGTCGACTCTCTTATCATGGCCTGCACAGGACAGTCGATTATCTTCTCCAGCGCTCTTTCGTATGATCCGGATGATGACATGTTCGTGACGCAATGGGATTTTGATGACGGAAACACATCCCTGCAGAGCAATCCGCACCACTCCTACACGGAACCCGGAATCTATCAGGTGCGGCTGACCCTGGACGACGGTTTCTCCCCAAAATCATCTGTCGCCGTAATTCCGGTGATCGTGGAAGGCTCCCCGCAGGCACGCATGAATTTTGAAGAAATTACGGTCTGCGCGAATACACCGGTCGTTTTCGACGGATCAAGCAGTACCGATCCATTGGGACAAATCGCATCCTACAACTGGGAATTTGGCGATGCCAGCAACGGAATTGGCGCACGTACGACCCACTTTTTCGAAGAGCCCGGCACCTACGAGGTGGTTCTTACTGTTATGGGCTCGGGCACCGGAAGCTGCCCGAATATGAGTCAGGTAACAGCTCAGGTCAATGTAGTTCAAGGACCTACAGCTTTTTTTGACGTGCCGGACGTAGTGAGCCCCGGGACCATTATCACACTTGACGCTTCCGATTCGGAATATACCGATGATGTGCGCTCGGTGACATGGGAGGTCTTCCGCGATGGAGAAGAGGATGTGCCGGTGCAGGAACTGTCAGGCATGCAGGCGTCACTAAACCCCGATACACCGGGCCGCTACCGGGTGAAACTGATATTCGTTACCGAAAGCCAGTCTGAGTGCGACCGCTCGGTTGTGGAGCGGTACTTCCAGGTAAATGCTCCGCCTGTCGCAAGCTGGAATGCACCTGATACCCTGGCACGCTACGAACCGTTCATGCTTTCGGCTGATGGCAGCTATGACAAGGACGGCTTTATATCAGAGTATGCCTGGTATCTTAATGACGAGGTCCTTGGCAAGGGGATTACTACCCTGTTTCCAACCGATCAGCACGGAGAACACACCCTGAAGCTGCGCATACGCGACAATTCAGGGGTTTCCAATGACTATACGGAAATGGAGACCACCATCTTTGTGAATGCCGGCCCGGAACCGGATTTCACACTGCCGGACTTGGTCTACCGGGGCGAAACCGTTTCCCTGTCACCGGCAGCCAACCGTGACGCCGACGGCGATGCGCTGCGGTCAACCTGGATGATCAACGGCGAGGAAACAGATCGGCCCGTATTCGAAGCCACCGAACGGCAATACCGGATCACCCTCATCCAGGATGATGGACGCGGACTTTCCAATTCTGTCCAAAACAAGGACAAAACGCTGCATGTGCGGTTCCCGGCTGCTTTCACACCCGAAATTCCGGAAGTCATGGTTGCGAGCCACACGATCACGGCATCGGACCTTGGACTGCCTGCATCTTATGTCCTGCTGGACGGAACCCGCGAAATAGCCGGCTGGACTCCGGATGCAACCGGAACCAATGTTATTTCGTATGGGTGGAAACCCGCCGGAATGGTGCTCGAACAGTTTGAGGCTACGGTGGATGTGATCGAAGACCTGCGGTTCGTCCGCTCTTCGGTGGAACAGACTGTGGCATGGGATCCCGTCAACCCTGCCATAACCATCGCCGCTCCGGAACTGAACCGCGATGAGGGACAAAGGGTGCTGATTTCATGGAAACAGAATGGCGAGCGGATTGCTGCCGGTCGCAATGTGCGACTGCCCCTCGAACCAGGCGAAAATCAGTTCACGCTCACGGCAAGGGACAACCATGTCGCAGGAAGCAACCCGGTGGAAATTCCCGTTGTGATCACGGTAACCGAATAACATTACTGCGAACAGCCGCGGTTTACGTCCGGCCCGATTTGTAAAAAGATGTTTCCAATCGTCTGAAAGGCGCTTGGAAATGGAAAATTGCGGGATAACGTCATACATTGGTTCGGATCAACGGCCGCGCAGTACGCGTAACTCCTTACTGGCAGAAGACATATAGTGAGGAAATACCGGGACATGGTAAATTATTGCCCAAGCGGAACCTGTTGCGACCGTACACATCCACCCCTGATCATAGCAGCCGGAATCACAGCTGTCACCGCCCGTTTCTGCACCATCCAGTCCTATACCTTCCAATTTTATCCCATCCTGTTTTTCACCGTCTATTTTCACCGTCTATTTTCACACCATCCTGTTTAACACTTTCCAACTTTACCGGAACCAGTATGCTTTTCCTTCCCATAATCGACAAGCGCCATTATTCCCACCCCATCTTGCGACGCGGCACAACCATGATATTATGCATTGCCGTCTGCGCAGTCATGCTCGTATCCTGTGCGCACACTTCGGCAGAACAAACGGCCGCAAGCCCGGAAGACCCCACCGATCGGACAGAGACCCGGTCCCATTGGCTTGACATCGCAACTTTTACCCGTACTTTTGAAAAACAGGATGGGTTTTTTCCCATCTACTGGGATGAGCAGCGTGGCCGGCTGTTCCTCGAAATATCTGAAGACCGGCTCGGTGAAGAGTTCCTCTACCTGATCGGCACCGGCACGGGCGGAGGGATGAACGGGCCCCGGCTCGACCGCGCACAAATCGGAGATGAACACCTGGCACGCTTTGAACGGGTCGGACCAAAAATTCATTTCATCCTGCTCAATCACCGTTTTGTGTCCACCGATCCGGACAAACCGCACCTGGCCCGGTCCGTCGAGGAATCTTTTCCTGTCTCAGTGGTTGGATCTTTTGACATTGCTGCAGAGCAGGATGGCCGCTACCTCATCGATGCCACATCCTATTTCCTTACCGACGCCTTCGATGTGCGCCGGCTCTTTCGCGGTAGAAACCTTGGCACCTTCCGGGTGGAAACATCCCGAAGCTATATCTACATGCCACGTACAAAAGCGTTCCCGAGCAATACGGAAATCGAAGCGGCAATCACCCTGACATCGGACAGCCCGGCATGGACGATCCGCCGGCACGCTCCCGATGGACGCTCGGTCACCATCCGCCAGCATCACTCTCTGGTTCAGCTGCCGGACGACGGGTTCCGCCCCCGCAAATACGACCCCAGGGGCGGCTACCTCACCATCTCCTTCTATGATTATTCCAAGGGTTTCGACGAGGACCTGATTACGCGCTATGCCGTGCGCCACCGGCTCGAAAAGAAAGATCCCGACGCTGAAATATCCGAGCCGGTCAAGCCGATCACATACTACCTGGATCCCGCCATCCCCGAGCCCTACCGCACCGCCTTCCGTGAAGGCATGGAGTGGATGAACGGGGTCTTTAATGCGGCCGGTTTTCGCAATGCATTCGTCCTGAAAGACATGCCGGAGGATATGGACCCGATGGACGCACGCTACAACGTGGTCATGTGGGTGCACCGCTCCGAAGCTGGCGCCTCCATAGGCCCGACATTCCGCGACCCCCGCACCGGCGAGATCATCAAGGCGGCCGTCCGAATGGATTCACACCGGTCGTTGGTCAACTTTAACCAGTACGCCGGGTTCCTGCCTGCCATGGTGGCTTCCGGTCAGACGGATGGATTCGGTTCGCTTGAATCACCGGGTACAGCCAACGGCTTTGGTTCGCTGCACTCACTCGGTGCAGGCGATCCGGAAGGCACCCTGGAGTGGATGGCCACTCTCGATCCTTACATCGACGCCGAGGAGTTTGTGATGTCCCGGCGCCGCCAGCACGCTGCCCATGAGCTGGGCCACACACTCGGCCTGGCACACAATTTTGCCGCCGAAAGCATGGGACGCGCCTCTGTCATGGACTATCCCGGTGCCCACGTGCGTCTTCGGGACGGGAAGCTCGACCTGAGCCGGGCCTATGCCCCGGGTCCGGGCGCATTCGACACCCTGTCCATCCGATGGGGATATACGCAGTTTGATCCCGAAGAGGAAGCTGCCGGACTGGAAGCCATCATCCAGGAGGGTCTCGCAAAAGGACTCTATCACATCAGCGCCCCACACACCCGTCCGTTCGGATCGCATCCGCAGGTGCAGGCGTGGGCGCTCGCCGAAGATCCGATTACGGAACTCAAAGAGTCCCTGGAGGTCCGGCGGTTCCTGATGGAGCACTTCGACGAGCGGGCCATCCGGGTGGGTGAACCGATGTTCCTGCTGCGCGAACGATTCGTCCCCGTTTATGTAATGCACCGCTTCCTCCTCACCTCCGTCACGAAATACATCGGGGGGATGGAATTCCGCTATGCGCTGCGCGGCGACGGACAGGTGCCCACGCAGATCATTCCGGCTGACAAACAGCGCGAGGCCCTGCAAACCCTGCTGACGGCCCTGCACACCGATGAGCTTGCCGTACCCGAACGCATTCTGGGACTGATGGCACCCGCCCCCTGGGGATACTCGGAAGACGACAGATCCTTTTCGAGTCCGGCCACCCCGGCAGCCGACCAGCTGGAATTTGTCAGGGCACTGTCCGCCCGCATCTTTTCTGAACTGCTCGAACCCCGCCGCATGGCGCGCCTGATTGCGTTCGCCGATCGCGATCCTGACTTGCCCACACTTGAGGAAGTACTCGAAACAGTCAGCCTGGACGTATTCGGACCGGTAAATTCCACGGAACTTTCCCGCTGGATGAGGGAGGAAACCCGTCCGGCCATCCGGCGTATCGTGCAGCGGATGTACGTGGAGGCGCTGATGGAGGCCGCCGGCAGCAGCCAGACCGTGGCCGAAGCCCGCGCCGCGGCCGAGTGGGAGCTTGGCCGGATTTCCGGCCGGATCGACGCCATCATGGAAACCATATCGGGTTTCGCAGGCGATTCGGAAAGAGCATCCGCTTCAAAAGCCGCTGCCGTTTCCCAATACACGCTCATGCAGGAGGATATCCGTCGATTCCTGCGCGACGGCACATTTGAACCTGACATCCGTCCATACCCGCGCATGCCCAACATGTTCCCTTTGGGACAATGACCAACCCCGGCCTGCACGAGCTGCAAGCGGACCGGTCCATTGCCGAACATCAAAATGCCGAACCTGTTAACGAAACGGATTCGGCATTTTTTTTGCATTCACTCAGGAAGCCGGTCCGTGATTTCTGATGCTCCCCGGATGGCCATTGCTTTCCCTGGGCCGCTCTGGTGCACGGCAGGTCAGCGCAAGGGCAGGTCAGCGCAAGGGCGGCGGGGTCCAGGTAAGTCCGGCCGTGAAGCCCAGCCCGCTGCTTTCCCTGCTGAAATTGTTGCCGTAGGTAAAATCCATTTCAACCAGGCCCGGCAATATTTCCAGCCTGAAACCAACCTGAAAGTCCGGTGTCTGGTCATTCATCCCGAACAATCCACTGAGCAGCGTCACCGGTCCAGCCAGCGCCACATCGGCCCGCGTCCCCCAGGTAAAAAAGTGGTCTTCGTGTGTGTGGGTATGGTCGTCATGATCAATTTCATGCCGCCCGAGCGTGTATCCGGCATTTGCGTGAAGGACAACCCGCTCCTCAAGCAGGGGGAGCGTGACCGGCACGTAGGTGTAGAATTCCCCGAAGGGAGCGAACATGGTACCGGCGACAACACCAAACCCGGCGCGGTTGTTTGCGGGCTCCCGGAACATGTACTTGGCTTCTGTGACGGCGAA
>Ga0207421_10006452_pt1 | contig 12774 bp, 21 predicted proteins | sample SodLakKL_010_SED_4_FD_187542 | JGI IMG/M metagenome (GOLD analysis project Ga0207421, IMG submission 187542) | Alkaline sediment microbial communities from Lake Tanatar, Kulunda Steppe, Russia - 8KL_010_SED (SPAdes) (version 2) | ecosystem: Environmental > Aquatic > Non-marine Saline and... | reverse complement strand
GATGGCGAAGGCGAAGTTCGAGCGGACCAAGCCGCACATGAACATCGGGACGATCGGTCACGTGGATCATGGGAAGACGACGTTGACGGCGGCGATCACCAATGTGTTGCACAAGGCGAATCCGGAGGTGCAGTCGATGGCGTTTGACGCGATCGACAAGGCGCCGGAGGAGCGTGAGCGTGGGATCACGATCAATGTGTCGCATGTGGAGTATGAGACGGATGCGCGTCACTATGCGCATGTGGATGCTCCGGGTCACGCGGATTATGTGAAGAACATGATCACGGGTGCGGCGCAGATGGATGGGGCGATCCTGGTGGTGTCTGCGGCGGATGGTCCGATGCCTCAGACGCGTGAGCATGTGTTGTTGGCGCGTCAGGTCGGGGTGCCGTCGTTGATCGTGGCGCTCAACAAGGTCGACATGGTCGATGATGAGGAGTTGCTGGAGCTGGTGGAGATGGAGGTCCGGGAGCTGTTGGATGCGTATGACTTCCCGGGTGATGACACGCCGGTGATCAAGGTCAGTGCGTTGAAGGCGCTCGCGGGTGATGAGGCCTACGAGTCGGGTGTGCTGGAGTTGATGGAGGCGGTGGACACGTTCTTCGAGCAGCCGGAGCGGGCGCTCGACAAGCCGTTCATCATGCCGATCGAGGATGTGTTCTCGATCACGGGTCGTGGCACGGTGGTCACGGGTCGGATCGAGGGTGGCAAGGTCAATGTGGGGGACACGGTCGAGATCGTGGGGTTGGCGCCGACGACCTCGACGACGGTCACGGGTGTGGAGATGTTCCGCAAGTTGCTCGATTCGGGGCAGGCGGGTGACAACGTGGGGGTGTTGTTGCGTGGGACCAAGCGTGAGGATGTGGAGCGTGGTCAGGTGTTGGCGGCGCCGAAGTCGATCACGCCGCACACCGATTTCGAGGCGCAGGTGTATGTGTTGAGCAAGGAGGAGGGTGGTCGTCACACGCCGTTCTTCAACAACTATCGGCCGCAGTTCTATTTCCGGACCACGGATGTGACGGGGTCGGTGACGTTGCCGGATGGTGTGGAGATGGTGATGCCGGGTGACAACACGGAGATGAACGTGGAGTTGATCCAGCCGATCGCGATGACCGAGGGGTTGAAGTTCGCGATCCGTGAGGGTGGCCGCACCGTTGGTGCTGGCCGCGTCGTCAAGATCCTGAAGTAGAGACGAGACCATGGCTGCTGACCAGAAGATCCGGATCCGCCTCAAGGCATACGACCACGAGGTCCTGGACCGTTCCGCGCGAGAGATCGTGGACACGGTCGAGGCCACGGGGGCGCACGTCACCGGGCCGGTCCCACTGCCCACCGAACGCAACGTCTGGTGTGTGATCAAGAGCCCCCACAAGTACAAGGACTCGCGGGAGCACTTCGAGATGCGTACCCACAAGCGTTTGATCGACATCCACCAACCGACGCAGAAGACCATCGACAAGTTGATGGGCCTCTCGCTGCCGGCCGGCGTGGACATCGAGATCAAGCTCTAGGGCTTCCCAGGCACACCAGGCACGAGCTCGTCCGCTGCGCGCGGCGCACGACGGGCGAGCGTCCCCCACGGGGTGGACGCGAGAGGAGTGAGAGACGATGGCTTCCAAGGGCATCCTCGGAACCAAGCTCGGCATGACGCAGGTGTTCGACGACGAGAACCGCGTCGTGCCCGTCACCGTCGTCCAAGCCGAGGCCAACACGGTCGCGCAGGTCAAGACCACGGCCAACGACGGCTACGCCGCGGTCCAACTGGCCTACGGCGCGAAGAAGCACGTCAACAAGCCCCAAGCGGGCCACCTCGGCAAGGCCGGCATCGAGACCGCCAAGGTCCTCGCCGAGCTGCGCCTGTCCGACGGTGACGAGCTCCCCGAACTCGGCTCGTCGGTCACCGTCGAGACCTTCGCCAAGGGCGATGCGATCGATGTCACCGGCACCAGCAAGGGCAAGGGCTACGCCGGGGTCATGAAGCGTCACAACTTCCACGGCATGGGCGACGGGCACGGCGTGAAGAAGAAGAACCGTCACCCGGGCTCGGTCGGGAACGCCTCCACGCCCGGTCGCACGTTCAAGGGCATGAAGATGGCCGGCCGTATGGGCGGTGCCCAGGTGACCGTGCAGAACCTCGAGGTCGTCGACATCGACACCGAGCACCAGCTGATCCTGGTCAAGGGCGCGCTGCCGGGCTCCGACGGTCAGGTCGTCTTCATCCGCACAGCCGTCAAGTCCAAGAGCAAGGGTGGTGAGGCCTGATGGTCAGCATCGACGTCAAGGACCTGGCCGGCACGAACCTCGATTCGATCGAGCTGCCTGCCAACTGGTTCGAAGGCAACGTCAACATCTCGGTGATGCACCAGGTGGTGACCGCACAGCTCGCGGCGGCACGCCAGGGCACCCACAAGACCAAGACCCGGGGTGAGGTCCGCGGTGGTGGCGCCAAGCCATGGCGCCAGAAGGGCACCGGTCGGGCGCGTCACGGCTCGAGCCGCTCACCGATCTGGGTCGGCGGTGGCGTGTCCCACGGCCGCGTCCCCAAGGACTGGTCGGTCCGGGTCAACAAGAAGCTGAAGCGTTCGGCACTGCGCTCCGCGCTGACCGACCGCGCAAACAACCAGGCGGTCACGGTCGTTCGCGGCCTGGCCTTCGAGGTGCCCCGCACCAAGGACGCCGTCGCCGCCCTGTCCGCGCTCGGTGTGGAGGGCAAGGCGCTGGTGGTCCTGGCCGACTGGGACCAGCCGACCGTCCGTTCGTTCCGCAACCTGCCCCGGGTCCACACCCTGGTGGTCGACCAGCTCAACACCTACGACGTGCTCGACAGCGATGTCGTGATCATCGACGAAGCCGCACTCGAGCTCATCGGGACCGGTCGTCGCACCAGCACGCCCGAACCGCAGCCCGAACCGCAGAAGGAGGAGGTGGCCTGATGAAGGATCCCCGCGACATCATCGTCCGCCCGGTCATCTCCGAGAAGACCTACGGCCTGCTCGACGAGAACAAGTACACGTTCGTCGTCGACAAGCGGTCCAACAAGACCGAGATCAAGCAGGCGATCCAGACCATCTTCGACGTGAAGGTGCTCAGCGTGAACACGATGAACCGCCCCGGCAAGCGCAAGCGCCGCGGGTTGGTCGTCGGGAAGCGTCCGGACACCAAGCGCGCCATCGTCACCGTCGCCCCGGGCGACGAGATCGAGCTGTTCGACGCCGGGCTGTAACACCGCCTGACCTCGACCCGCCCTCCTCCCCGAAGAGGCAACATCATGGCCCTCCGTAAGTACAAGCCGACCACGTCCGCGCGACGTGGAGCGTCGGTGAGCGACTTCGCGACCATCACGAAGTCGTCGCCGGAGAAGTCCCTGCTCGCGCCCCTGCCGAAGAAGGCGGGCCGCAACGTTCACGGACGCATCACCAGCCGCCACCGTGGTGGCGGACACAAGCGCAAGTACCGCGTCATCGATTTCCGTCGCGACAAGGACGGCGTGCCCGCGTCCGTCGCCGCGGTCGAGTACGACCCCAACCGTTCGGCACGGATCGCCCTGCTGCACTACCACGACGGCGCGAAGCGCTACATCCTCGCCCCGAAGAACCTGCGGGTCGGTGCGGTCGTCGAGTCGGGTCCCGAAGCCGACATCAAGATCGGGAACGCGTTGCCCCTGCGCAACATCCCGGTCGGTACCACGATCCACGGTGTCGAGATCCGCCCCGGCGGTGGCGCGAAGTTCGGCCGGTCGGCCGGCTCCGCGATCCAGCTGCTCGCCAAGGAAGGCAAGATGGCCGCCGTGCGGCTTCCCTCCGGCGAGATCCGGTTGATCGACTCCCGCTGCCGGGCCACCATCGGTGCGGTCGGCAACGAGGAGCACGAGCTCATCAACTGGGGCAAGGCCGGTCGCAGCCGCTGGAAGGGCAAGCGACCACAGACCCGCGGTGTCGCCATGAACCCGGTCGACCACCCCCTCGGTGGTGGTGAAGGCAAGTCCTCCGGTGGCCGACACCCGGTCGACCCCTGGGGTAACCCGGAACGTCGGACCCGCAAGCCCAAGAACACATCCGATCAGTACATCATCCGACGTCGCGGTAAGAGGAGGCGCTGACATGCCACGCAGTCTGAAGAAGGGCCCCTTCATCGACGACCACCTCATGAAGAAGGTGGACGCCCAGAACGAAGCCGGCACCAAGCGCGTCATCAAGACCTGGTCACGGAGGTCCACCATCTTCCCGGAGATGGTCGGGCACACCCTGGCGGTCCACGACGGTCGCAAGCACGTCCCGGTGTACGTCACCGAATCCATGGTCGGGCACAAGCTCGGCGAGTTCGCACCGACCCGCGCCATCAAGTGGAGCGGTGCCGGTGAGAAGCAAGCCCAGAAGCGCCGGTAGGAGCTGACATGCAGAAGACCAAGGTCAAGGCGACCGCCAAGTACGTGCGCGTCAGCCCCAACAAGGTGCGCCAGCTCACCCGACTCATCGTCGGTGCGCCGGTGCACGAAGCCCGTCGCATCCTGACGTTCGCGGACAAGGGCGCGGCCGAACCGCTGATGAAGGTCCTGAACTCGGCGGTCGCGAACGCGGAGAACAACGACGATCTCGATCCCGATGAACTGATCGTGGACAACGCGTTCGCCGACGAAGGTCCGACGCTCAAGCGCTACCAGCCCCGCGCTCTGGGTCGTGCGTACCGCATCCGGAAACGGACGAGCCACATCACCGTGGTCGTCACGCCCGCGGAGGAGAACTAGACATGGGTCAGAAGGTCAACCCCTACGGCTTCCGCCTGGGTGTCACCACGGACTGGAAGTCCAAGTGGATCGCGGACAAGAAGGAGTACGCCGCGTACCTCCACGAGGACGACAAGGTTCGTCGGTACGTCCGTGAACGGGTCCGTCACGCCGGCATCAGCCGCATCGACATCACCCGCACCCGTGACAACGTCGAGGTGTCGGTCCAGGCCGCACGCCCCGGCATCGTCATCGGTCGGCGTGGGTCCGAGGCCGACGCGATCCGGGCCGATCTCGAGAAGCTGACCAGCAAGAAGGTCAAGCTCAACATCATCGAGATCAAGAACCCGGAGCTCGACGCACAGGTGGTGGCGTTCAACGTCGCCGAACAGCTGCGCGGGCGCGTGTCGTTCCGTCGCGCCATGCGCCGTGCGGTCCAGTCGGCCATGAAGGCGGGCGCCAAGGGCATCCGCATCCAGGTCGGTGGCCGCCTCGGTGGAGCGGAGATGAGCCGCACCGAGTGGTACCGCGAAGGCCGCGTCCCGCTGCACACCCTGCGGGCCAAGGTCGACTACGGCTTCGACGAGGCCCGCACGACCTTCGGTCGCATCGGCGTGAAGGTCTGGGTCTACACCGGCGACCAGATCGGTTCGGGCGAGGAGGCCGAGGCCGCCCGCGCGATGGAGCGTGCCAAGGCCCTCTCCGAGGGACGCCCGGTGGACGACCGTCCGCGCCGCAAGTCCGCCCGCAAGGCGGCGAGCGTGGCGAAGAAGGTCACCGGCGTCGGCTCCAAGCAGCAGGCCACCAAGCCGGCCGGACCGGCAGCGGCCGACACCTCGAGCGCTCCGGCTTCGCCGGCGAGCCCGGGCGGCAAGGGCCACGAGGTCCCGACCTCGGTCACCGAGCCCGGCGAGACGCCCAAGACCGATGTCGAGCAGGCGGCCACGGAGGCCCTCCCGCCGCAGTCGGGCCCGATGGCGCCCTCCGATGTCGTCGAGCCCGATGTCGCCGCACCCGACGACGTCGCATCCACCCCGTCCGAGGAGCCCGGCACCAAGCCGTCTCCAAAGGTCGCCGAGGTGGAGCGCGCCGATGACACCAGTACGCCCGTCGAGGGCGACCCGTCGGCCCAGGCCGACGGCGAGGCTGGGAAGGAAGGGCAGAGCTGATGCTGGCTCCCAAGCGCGTCAAGCACCGCAAGCAGCACCGTCCGCGTCCGCTGAAGGGGTTGTCGAAGGGCCACACCCAGGTCTATGTGGGTGACTACGGCCTGATGGCGACCTCGCCCGGTTGGATCACGGCACGGCAGATCGAGTCGGCCCGTGTGACCATCACGCGTGCCATCAAGCGTGGCGGCAAGGTCCGGATCACCATCTTCCCGGACCGGTCGATCACCAAGAAGCCCCTCGAGACCCGCATGGGTTCCGGGAAGGGTTCGCCCGAGCACTGGGTCGCCGCGGTCAAGCCGGGGCGCATCATGTTCGAGCTGTCCGGCGTCGACGAGACCCTCGCGCGTGAGGCCATGCGCAAGGCGTCGCACAAGTTGCCGGTGAAGACGAAGTTCGTGACACGTGAGGAGGGCGGCGAATGATGACCGCGACCGAGCTCCGCGAGCTCCCCGACGACGAGCTGCGTCAGAAGCTCGACGAAGGCAAGGAGGAGCTGTTCAACCTCCGCTTCCAGATCGTCACGGGCCAGCTCGACGACCCCCGGCGCATCAAGCAGGTGAAGCGCGAGGTAGCTCGCGTCCTGACCGTCCTGCGTGAGCGCGAGATCGCGGCCAGCCGCGAGAACAAGGCGTAGATCATGGCAGACACCATCGAAGAGCGTTCCATGCGCAAGGAGCGGACGGGCACCGTCACCTCCGACGTGCAGGACAAGACGATCATCGTCCGTATCGAGCGGCGCACCACCCACCCGCTCTACGGCAAGACGATGACCCAGAGCAAGAAGTACCACGTCCACGACGAGACCAACGACGCCAACCTCGGCGACACGGTACGGATCGTCGAGACCCGTCCGATGTCGAAGCTCAAGCGCTGGCGTCTGGCGGAGATCATCGAACGCGCCAAGTAGGGCAGCACGTCGTACGGACGCTAGACGCCGTCACGCGACGGGTCGCCAACGCGGCACCATGTGGTGCTTCAACCAGAAGAGAGAACGATGATCCAGACCGAATCGCGGCTCAAGGTCGCGGACAACTCCGGAGCTCGCGAGGTGCTGTGCATCCGCGTGCTCGGCGGGTCCGGCCGTCGCTACGCGTCCGTCGGTGACGTGTTCATCGGCACCGTCAAGAACGCCATCCCCCAGTCGAACGTCAAGAAGGGCGAGGTCGTCCGCTGCGTGGTCGTGCGCACCGCCAAGGAGCGCCGACGCGACGACGGTTCCTACGTCCGCTTCGACGACAACGCCTGCGTGATCGTCCAGCCGGACGGTCGTCCGCGCGGCACCCGCATCTTCGGTCCCGTGGCTCGCGAGCTGCGCGACAGCAAGTTCATGCGGATCATCTCGCTCGCACCGGAGGTGCTGTGATGCGACGCATCAGGAAAGACGACCTCGTCGAGGTCATCACCGGCAAGGACAAGGGCACCAGCGACAACCCCAAGCGCGGGCGCGTCGTGAAGCTCTACGAGGACCGCGACAAGGTCCTGGTCGAGGGTGTCAACTACGTCAAGAAGCACGAGCGGATCCAGTCGCAGCGTGGTGGCGGCCAGGAGGGCGGCATCATCGAGACCGAGGCCCCCATCCACCTGTCGAACGTGATGCCCGTCTGCCCCTCCTGCGGGAAGGCCACCCGGGTCGGGTTCGTCTACGAGACCGAGGGCGACCGTCGTTCCAAGGTCCGCGCGTGCAAGCGGTGCGAGGGCACGTTCTGATCGTGCCGGACCCGCACCACGTCTGACCCGCACCACCGTCACCACCCACACCACGACGCCGATCGGCCCGCCCGGATGCACGGGATCGGTGCCCACCCCCAGCCCGACATGACGTCGGCTGCAGGTGAGGGCGAGTCGCCACGGCGAGGAGAACACCCAAGATGAGCGAGACCCCAACGGTCGCCGCACCCACGATGCCGCGTCTCAAGCAGCGTTACCGCGACGAGATCCGGCCCCAGCTCAAGGACGAACTGGGGCTCGACAACGTCATGCGCATCCCGACCCTCGAGAAGATCGTGGTCAACGTCGGTCTCGGCGAGGCCGTCAACGACGCGAAGGCGCTCGAGGGCGCGATCCGCGACCTGACCACCATCACGGGCCAGAAGCCCCGCGTGAACCGGGCCCGGAAGTCGATCGCCGGTTTCAAGTTGCGTGAGGGCATGCCCATCGGTGTGAAGGTCACCATCCGCGGTGACCGGGCGTGGGAGTTCTTCGACCGGTTGCTGTCGGTGGCCCTGCCGCGCATCCGCGACTTCCGTGGCCTGAAGGCGACCGCCTTCGACGGTCACGGCAACTACACCTTCGGTCTCGTGGAGCAGCTCGTGTTCCCCGAGGTCGACTACGACTCCATCGACGCGGTACGCGGGATGGACATCACGATCGTGACCACCGCCGAGAACGATGAGCAGGGGCGCGCGCTACTGAGTGCCTACGGCTTCCCGTTCATCCGTGCCGAAGAGAGCTGACCGCCACACCCCCGGCGTAGCCGCCGGCCCTGAAGGCCCGATGGAGGGTTGAGTCAACATGGCGAAGAAGTCCAAGATCGCGCAGGTCAAGCGTGGCGCCAAGTACGGCGTCCAGAACTACACCCGATGCGACCGGTGTGGCCGGCCGCGCGCGGTGTACCAGCGGTTCCGTCTGTGCCGTGTCTGCTTCCGGCAGATGGCGCACGCCGGCGAGCTGCCGGGCGTGCGCAAGGCCAGCTGGTAACCACCGACCACGAACGTTCGATGACTGGGAAGTGCAGGGCGTGACGTCCCTGGAACCCCGAGGAGCACAGATCACATGACGATGACCGATCCCGTGGCGGACATGCTCACACGCATCCGCAACGCATCGCTCGCCTACCACGACAGCACGTCCATGCCCTCCTCGAAGATCAAGGTGAACATCGCCAAGGTCCTCGAGCAGGAGGGATACATCACGGGCTGGTCGTTGGAGGAGACGGTGCCACAACCGACCCTCACCGTGACGATGAAGTACGGCCAGAGCCGCGAGCGGGTCATCACCGGCCTGCGTCGCATCTCGAAGCCGGGCTTCCGCGTGTACGTCAAGCGCGACGAGATCCCCCGCGTGCTCGGTGGACTCGGTGTCGCGATCCTGTCCACCAACGCCGGCCTCATGACCGACCGCACCGCCCGCAAGGACGGCCGCGGCGGCGAGGTCCTCGCGTACGTCTGGTAGGAGAGGAACCCCTATGTCACGCATCGGCAAACTGCCCGTGCCCGTACCCGAGAACGTCACCGTCGAACTCGACGGTCTCAACGTCTCGGTCAAGGGTCCCAAGGGCGAACTGGCCCGTACGATGCCGGAAGGCGTCACGCTCGGTGTCGACGACGACGGAGCGGTCCTCGTGACCCGCAACGGCGACTCGCGCACCGAACGTTCGCGCCACGGCCTGGTCCGTTCGCTCATCCACAACATGATCGTCGGCGTCACCGACGGCTACTCGAAGAACCTCGAGCTGGTCGGCGTCGGTTACCGCGCCGCCGCCAAGGGTTCGGACGTGGAGCTGCAGGTCGGCTACTCGCACCCCGTGCTGATCGAGGCTCCCGAGGGCATCAGCTTCGCGATCCCGCAGGCCACGCGCATCACCGTCAGCGGCATCGACAAGGTGCTCGTGGGCCAGGTCGCCGCCAACATCCGTAAGGTCCGTCCGCCCGAGCCCTACAAGGGCAAGGGCATCAAGTACGAGGGCGAGATCGTGCGCCGCAAGGCCGGGAAGGCCGCCGGACGCTGATGCGTCGGCGGTGCCCCGGGCACACCCTGCACCACGCACCGCACCACCGGGGCGGCACACCACGTGCCGGACCCGGCGCCCGACGACCACCACCGATCCAGCGGTGACCGCCCGATGCGGTTGCCGCCGCCCGACCCACCGAGGTGCGGGCTCGTGGTCCGTCCAGCGGCAGCGCCCACCGGCGCTTCCGGTAGGGACGGAAGACAACGAGGAGACGACCGATGAACGCGAGCAAGAAGCGTGTTGCGCGCAACAAGCGCCACCTGCGGATCCGCAAGAGCGTGTCGGGCACGGCCACCAAGCCGCGCCTGTCCGTCTACCGCAGCAACACCCACATCTACGCCCAGCTGATCGACGACGTCGCGGGTCACACGCTCGCGCAGGCCTCCTCCCGGGAGACCGACGTCGACGCCGGTGACGACGGCAAGACCGGTGCGGCCAAGCAGGTCGGCGAGATCGTCGGCAAGCGTGCAGCCGCCGCCGGGATCACCACCTGCGTGTTCGATCGCGGCGGGAACCGCTACGCCGGACGTGTCGCCGCCCTCGCCGAGGGTGCGCGCGAGGCCGGGCTCGAGTTCTGATAGGTCGCGTGCCCGAAGAGGTGCGCACCAGTTGAGGAGTAGGACATGGCAGCCAACAAGAGTGGAGGCGGCGGTCCGGGTCGCGGAGGCCGCGGCCAGGGCGGTGGTCGCGGTCAGGACCGCGAGCAGTACGACGAGCGCGTCGTCGCGATCAACCGCGTCTCGAAGGTCGTGAAGGGTGGACGTCGTTTCCAGTTCACGGCGCTCGTGGTCGTGGGCGACGGCAAGGGCATGGTCGGTGTCGGCCACGGCAAGGCGAAGGAGGTGCAGTCGGCGATCCAGAAGGGCGTCGAGGAAGCGAAGAAGAACTTCTTCAAGGTCCCCATGGTCGGTTCGACCATCGTGCACCCCGTCGTCGGTCGCGCCGGTGCCGGTCGCGTCATGCTCAAGCCCGCCGCACCCGGTACCGGGGTCATCGCCGGTGGTCCGGTACGTGCGGTCATCGAGGCCGCCGGCATCGCCGACCTGCTGGCGAAGTCGCTCGGCACGGCCAACCCGATCAACGTGGTCCACGCGACGGTGCAGGGTCTGAAGGACCAGCGCTCCGCACACACGATCGCCGCCCTGCGCGACAAGGCGATCGAGGACGTGGCCCCCAAGAAGATGATCGAGACCATGCGGGCAGGTGGTCAGTGATGGCCGAACAGCAGCTGCGCATCACCCAGATCCGTTCCGTCATCGGGCGCACCCAGGACCAGCGCGACACCGTTCGCTCGCTGGGCCTCAAGCGCATCCGTCACACCGTTCAGCAGCCCGACCGCCCGGAGATCCGTGGCATGCTGCGCAAGGTGCCGCACCTCGTCGAGTTCGAGGTCGTGGCCGAGGAAGGTGCTCAGGCATGACCATCAAGTTGCATCATCTCAAGCCCCCCGAGGGCTCCAACAAGGACAAGAAGCGTGTCGCCCGTGGTGACCGTGGCCGTGGTGGCAAGACCGCCGGTCGCGGGACCAAGGGCACCGGCGCGCGCGGGACCGTCCCCGAGAACTTCGAGGGTGGCCAGGTCCCGCTCGTGCGTCGCCAGCCGAAGCGTCCGGGCTTCAACAACCCGAACAAGGTCGTGTTCGCCGTGATCAACGTCGGCCGCCTCGACGACGCCTTCGAGGCCGGTGACGAGATCACCGTGGAGAGCTTGACCGCCAAGGGTCTCGTCAAGAAGAAGCGTCCGGTCAAGATCCTCGGCCACGGTGAGGTCACCAAGTCCTTCACCGTGGACGTGGACGCGATCACCGGTACGGCCCGCGAGAAGCTCACGGCTGCAGGCGGCACCGTCGCCTGACACGCCATCCGAGCAACGCACGACCTCCATCACGATCGACCGGACCGCCGCGCCCGTCTCACGGCGCCCCCCTGGGGGGTGCCGCGTGATCGGCCGGCGGTCCGCGCACGACCGTGCTGGGGAAGCCCGCACCTGACCCGCTAGCATCGAGGTCCACGGTTTTCGCCGTGGACCGTTCGGGGGGATCTGCCGCCACCGGCGGCAGGCCACCCGATCCCGCGACGCCCCGAGGACCCCATGCTCCGAGCGTTCGTCAACGCGTTCAAGATCCCCGACCTGCGGAAGAAGCTCCTCTTCACGCTGGGGATCCTCGCCGTCTACCGCCTCGGCGCGTGGATCCCGGTCCCCGGGGTCGACGTCGACATCCTGCGCGTCGCCACCGGCGGCGGTCAGGCGGGTGCGCTCGTCGGGATCATCAACGTGTTCGCCGGGGGCGCGCTGCAGCAGATGGCGATCTTCGCGCTCGGGATCATGCCCTACATCACCGCCAGCATCATCATGCAGCTGCTCGCGGTGGTGATCCCGAAGCTCGAGACCCTCCAGCGCGAGGGTGAGCAGGGCCGCAAGAAGATCACCCAGTACACGCGCTACGTCACGGTCGGTCTGGCCCTGATGCAGTCGACGGCCCTGGTGAGTCTCGCCCGCAACGGCGTCGCCTTCGACGCCAACGTCATGCCGGGCGCGGGTACGGGCACGATCGTCATCGCGGTCATCACCCTGACCGCGGGAACCTCGCTGATCATGTGGCTCGGTGAGCTGATCACCGCCCGCGGGGTCGGTAACGGGATGTCGCTGCTGATCTACGTATCGATCATCAGCCAGTTCCCGTCCCAGCTGCGCATCGTGCAGGTCGAGGCCTCCGGTGGGGTCGCCGGGGGCTGGGGGATGGTGGCCGGTGTGCTGCTCATGGGCATGGTGCTCACCGTGGCCGTGGTGTTCATCGAGATGGGCCAGCGCCGCATCCCGGTGCAGTACGCCCGCCGTCAGGTCGGTCGTCGCTCCTACGGTGGTCAGTCGACCTACATCCCGCTCAAGGTCAACCAGTCGGGCGTGATCCCCGTCATCTTCGCCTCGTCGCTGATGTACCTGCCGGGCCTCGCCGCATCGGTCTCGGGCAACCAGGCGTTCGCCAACTGGACCGACCAGTACCTGGTCCAGGCCGACAACCCCGTGTTCATCTCGGTGTTCGCGGCGCTGACGATCTTCTTCGCCTACTTCTACAGTGCGATCACCTTCAATCCGGTCGAGGTCGCCGACAACATGAAGCGCTACGGCGGGTTCATCCCGGGTATCCGCCC
>Ga0207421_10006451_pt1 | contig 12775 bp, 20 predicted proteins | sample SodLakKL_010_SED_4_FD_187542 | JGI IMG/M metagenome (GOLD analysis project Ga0207421, IMG submission 187542) | Alkaline sediment microbial communities from Lake Tanatar, Kulunda Steppe, Russia - 8KL_010_SED (SPAdes) (version 2) | ecosystem: Environmental > Aquatic > Non-marine Saline and... | reverse complement strand
ACCAATCCCCCAAACCCCCCACCCACACACCCCCAGACCGGCAGCCAAGACCACAACGCGAACTGACGACGAGGATTGAGAAATGCTGATGACAAAGACCCAGGTGCTGGCTGAGCAAGACGTGTTCAACTACACAGTTGACCTATTGGCAGACGACGGTGCGCGGAGAAGCACCTTTGTGGCGGCGAAGGTGCGGCTCCGGCCCGGGCTGAGTGTGGCCTTCGACGTCTCCCTGGTAGCGCGCGCCGGGGGGCCGGTGCCCGTTCTGTCGATCACGGAGAACTGGAGCCCAGAGCAACCAAAGCACCTGGCGGGGGAGTCGCTGCGGAAGTACATGAAGACCCGCGCCAAGGTCATACGTGAGGCGCGTGAAGTTGGAAAAAAGCTGGGCGCCGTTCACACCGTGATGTTCCACTACTTCGAGCCCCCGGCGGCGTGGCGCGGGGTGGGCACGCAGAGGAGCACGGGTACCCCCCGGCAGACCCGTACAGGCGCGCGAGACACCCCACCCGCACCCGACGACCGCACTGAGGACTGAGACCATGCCAGGAAAGACGATCACCGCGCGCGCCCACGCCACCATCCGCAAGGCTGGCGGAGAACTCTTCATCTTCGACGCGGTGTCCTCCGGTCGGAGCCTCAAGGCTATCGCTGCCGCGCTGGGCGTCAGTCGCCCGGTGCTTTCTGCCTGGTGTAACGCCGCCGTCCGGCGGGAAAGCTATCGGCAAGCGCGTCAGGCCGCCGCCGACGCCCTGGTGGAGGAGGGTCTCGCCATTGCTGATGGTGTCCGCGACCCGAGCGAGGTGCCCGGCGCGAAGCTGCGCTCTGACTTCAGGAAGTGGATGGCGGCCCGGATGAACGCCGATTCCTGGGGAGAGCAGCGGGGAGCCTCAATCGAAATTAACCTGGGCGCCCTCCATCTGGAAGCGCTGCGGAACCATTCCTCGGTGATCGACGGCAACGCCGACCGGGAAGACGAGTAGGCCACCAGAAGGGCAGCTGGTCCCCGACCTTCTGCTCCCTGTGGTCCACCAGTGGTCCATGACCGAGTTTTTCAGGAGTGTTGGGTCTCACAGGTATATGATGTCGAGAGGAAAATTCGACACATACAAGAAAGAAACCGGCGGATCACGAATCCGCTGATACCTGCCAAGGGCAGCATTTCGGGTCCGGGCATGCCTCTGGGGAGCACGATCTCCCGGTAACCCCCCCAGGGCCTAGGGCGGGGCCGGGGCTGCTCTTGGGCAACGCCACATGCGCCAAACCCTGGCCCGAAAAATTTCCAGAATTTTCCATTTTTGAGCGTTTGACACCCCGAATAGCGAGGGGGATCATGGGTGTGCGCCGATTTGACGATCTCAGCTTGCGGGCGCGTTACAAATACAGCTAAAGCGACTCCCCGAGAGCCTGCTTTAGCGAATGCTGAGCAGGCTTTTTTCGTTGCCCGCGTGCCGGGCGTGGAGGCTGTCAGTGAACAAGTACGACAAGGAGTTCTCGGAGGCAATGCGCCTCAAATTGCGGCTGAATCGGGAGGCGCGCTCGAAGGGTTCCGCGGCATCTCCCCCGCCAAGCGCACCGTCCGCGGAGAGCGTCTCCGCACCGACCTCGGTCCCGAATTTCCGGGACGAGGCTATAAGGGCGACGATGGCGCGTCATCCGGGCCTTACCTACGAAGAGGTGCAAGCGGACATGAAGGCGATGGGCTTCTAGAGCTCGCCCCCAACCCGGAGACGCAGGCGCCAGGGCGCCCTACCAAGGAGGAAAGCACCATGCCGTACAAGATGGTTGGAAAGTGTAAGGTCTACGACTACCTCACCGCCGGTGAGGAGGCGTTGTTCTGGCAGGAGGTCCGGGAGTCGAAGACCGGTGGGGCGGTGCCGGTGCCCGCCAGGGCGATGCGCCCCGGAAGCAAGTACAGGGTGGTCAGTACAGCAGACCAGTCCCCTGAGGATCCTTCCTCTCCTCCTCCTCCAGAAGACCAGGAAGGAGAATAGCTCCACCACCGAGCGCGGGCAGGCAGGAGGACCATGCGATGGCAGATTACGTGAAGCGCTACGAAGATTGGCCGAGGAAGAAGTTCTGCAAGGTTGTGCAGAACGCCGAGGGTGAATACGACGTGGTGGGGGAGTCGGGGACGGTCGTCTTCACCTCCCCCTTCGAGGAGGACGCGCAGGCTCAGGCAGACGTGCGCGGCAAGTACGCCAACCACATGCTCTGGTTGAAGCAGGTGCCGTACCCGCTCCCCCCTGGGCACGACGACGACTAGGAGCCCAGGCGATGGATGATCAAAACGAAGACGCATACGCGCTGGAGCCCGGCAAGTACTCTTCCCAGGCGCTCTACTTCGCCCGCCAGATCAAGGCGAACGAGACCTTGGTGGACCGGGTCAAGGCCGCGATGGGCAAGTCCGACGCCATGCGGGTGCGCCGCCTGGAGAAGACGATCGAGGACCTCGAGGCGGAACTCGACCGCCAAGACCGGGAGTCGCTCGCGCTGCGCCGGGCGGGAAAAGCGGAGGAGAAGACGCGCCAGGCCCATACCGCGCTGCAGTGGATCGAGCAGCTGCTGCTTCCCGCCCTGGAGAAAGGGCGGGAGCCGCTCCTCGAGCAGATCCGCGATGTGGTCGACGCGGAGCTCAATTCAAAAGCCCGCCGGCGGCAGGCTGACCGCTGAGTTCGTGCTTGGGGAACGGGAATGAAAATCGAAGATGTGATCCAAGAGATGAGGTACGCGGCTGCGGACGTGAGCTTGCTGGAGCCAGAAGATCTGATCCGATGGGCCGACGCACTGGACTGGGAAATGCGCCCAGGCCCCGGGGCCGTGGGTAATGACGCCGACGAGGCGCGGGAGGAGATCCGCATTTTGGAGTACCGCATCAACGAACTCAAAGAACAGATCAATGTAGGTCAGGAATCCCCGTCTTCGTAGCTCTGCTCACCCTCCAGGAAGAAGGGTGCCAGGGTGGCGGCCGCTGCCTGGCAGAACAGTTCTTCGGCCTTGACGCTGCGGACGGCTAGCCCAGCCGCGGCGGCAATCGCCTCTGATATCCCAGCTAGAGGCTCTGGGACAGTACCCGCCCCCTCGCCGTCACGACAGCGCCGCCTCGATCACCTGCCACTGGTCTTCGAACGGGAGCACCGCATCCACGGGCAGAGCGACATGGAGAGAATGGGGTGCCTTGGGGCGCTTACCGCCGTGGTTGGCAAGAAATTGCTGGTGTAGGTCGGCCAGCAGATCCCGCAGCTGCTCCCAGCTGAGGATGAAGAAGCGGTCGCGCTCCCGCGCTCCATTGGCCAAGGCCACCAAGACCACCTGCAGATTCGGGTAGGGGGACGGAGCTTTGGGGCCGAGAAACTGGTATTCCCCCTGGAATTCAACCTCGACGAAAGCCCTGATGTTGAACTGCCAGGTGTTGCCGTTGACCGCCTTCACCTGCACGGGCACATGGCCACCATCGGGACCGGAGGCGATGACGTCGTAGTGCGGCACATTCCCCGCGAACGGCGTTGCGATCAGATCACGCCGACACAGCTCCGCCGTGACCAGGAATTCGCCGGTTGCACCGGTCAGCTTGGTTGATCGTCCCGTTGCCATATCAGCCTTCCCTCCCACCCCGAATTTCGTGTTCAACCGTGTGCTGGGTTACACCGTTAACCACCCCCCGATCGGCTGGTAGTTTTCGGCGTCGTGGCCACCATGGCCACATTGGAACCTCTAACGCAAGGAGAGCGATATGCTGATTCTCACCCGCCGTGTAGGCGATTCCCTCCGCATTGCCGACGACATCGTCGTCACCATCGTGGAAACCAAGGGCACCCAGGTCCGCGTGGGCATCGAGGCGCCGCAGAACGTGACCGTGCTGCGCGAGGAACTGCTGGAACGGGAACCTCCAGACGCGGCCTGAGCAGCAGGAGAAGAAGCCCCGGTCAGCCGGGGCTTCTTCGTTTTGACGCTAGGTGTCGTCGCCTGCTTGGTGGAATCCGTGGTTGGAAGGCATCTGACCCTCGGGACGCACCAGGCCATGCCACTGCCAACTCCCTCGCCGAGATTTTTTGGGCGGTCACCCCTGGGTGGCTCATTCTCTGAGCCACCAGTGCACGTATCGTCTACGTTCGTAGGCTGAATGGACACCAGGCGTCGAACGTACCGCCGCGGGCACGGCGGGTGGTAGATACGATATGGTTCGCGAAAGTGGGAAAGGGGAGAACTTCCATGGCGAGTACAGACGGCCCGGGCAGTGGATCCTAAGGTTTGGTCGTTTTCAGCGAGTTCGTGGTTGCACCCGCCGCCTTCTTCTGGGACACGAGCAGCTTGCCTTCCTGATTGTCGGCCTCGGCTGCTTTCTCATGTTGGCAGGCCTCGTAACCGTGTTGGTTCTGATGAACAACCGGGAGAACGACCGCGACACCCGAGCGAGAGACCGTGACAGCGCGTGAAGGAACCGAGTCATTGCGTTACAACCGAAACTGATCAACCTGAGGACCTGCCGTGAATCTGGACCAACTGTTGAATTCTGTCGAAATGTCTTCCGTGATCCGGTACTCGGTGCGTCTGGCCACAGCTAGCCCGGACGGCATCGTGTGCCCGCCTACCTACGCGGCAAAGCAGAAGGGCGGCCCGCCGCACATCCCGTTTCGAAAGGCCTTTGTAGACGGACAGCAACGGGATGTGGTGGTACTCGACTCTCCCCAAAGCCAATCCAACCGGATTGAATGGGCCCTGCTGACAGCTGCCCGAGCTGGACGGATCCAATACCCGGACATCGAGATCCGCTTCCCCGGATTCGCCGACGAGCCCGTCTATTCGGTTCTCCAGCTTTCGCACCGGATCTACGACGCGGTGATGAGGGCCTGCACGCTGGATGGCCAGCCGTTCTTTGAATCACCCATCGGCCAGTCCATTGTCGGGGCGCGGATGGCCACCGCCGCAGCACTGTTCGAGCATGCACCCGTCACGCTGGTGCTCGGGGGGTGGGACAGCAATGGCGGCGCTGGTCCCCTTGCGGCCAAGATCCCAAGGCTGATGACCTCCGAGATCATCGGGTTGGACGCGATGCCTGCGGAGATATCGTCGACCAAATTCGACCCCATGGATATTCGAAGTGGCGTCGCTGAGCTGGTCCCCACAGGAGACCGAGTGCGGCGGTTTGAGATCAAGAGCGCGGCGCCGAAGGCAGGCAAGGGAAAGGCGCAAAGACCGAGCGAGTTTGGGTTCGGCAGCGTGCCAGCGACGGCAGTGCCGCGTGCCGCAGTCATCAATGGCGCGGTGCAGACCAGCGTACTATCCTGTTCAGGCTTGCGGCATCTGTCATTTCCGACTGACACCGGCACGGTCGACGCCGTCAGAGATCAGGCCGGCCGCGCTGTCTTGGCCGCATTGGCTTTATTCGGTCTGGTCACCCAGAACGAGGCCGGGTATTTGCTGCGGTCGCGTTGTGAGTTGCTGCCTGAGGATGACGGTCAGCTAGAACTCATCGGGCGCACCCTCCAAGAAGCCGAGGTGACGCGGCTTGGTTCCGATGCCGCTCGCACCCTGCTCGAAGAGGCTTGCGCCCACGCTGCCGAGCACGGACTGGCATTCCGCGCCAAGGTGCTCAAGCTCGAGGCAGACGACCGGTTGCAGGAGTTGGTGCGCCGTAGCCGCGAGGCCGCTGCGCAAGAGGAAGCTGGCGACGAGGCGTAAGGAGATGGCCATGCTTCATCTGCGCATTGGATTTCCGACCGGCCGGTACTATGCCGCGAGCAGCGACGATCCAACTCAACCCGAGTGGCCACCCCACCCATCACGCGTGTACTCGGCGCTGGTAGCGGCGGCCTACGCGGGTGGGCGGCAGCCCAGCGACACGGAGCGTGGAGCCTTGCAGAAACTGGAGTCAGCACCTCCTCCAGTGCTTTCTTTCCCGGATGCCGACTTGCAGGTCGCGCCCGACTCGTTTGTTCCGGTCAATGACCCCAACAGCCGCATCCAGGCGAGAAAGCTGCAGAGCAAGGGTGTACTGCACCCCAACCGACAGGTCCGACACTTCCCGGCCGCCTTCCTACTCGATCATCCCGAAGTGGTTTTGTCCTGGCCCTTGGATGTGTTGCCCGAAGAGGTCGACATGCTGGACAGTGTCGCCGCCCGCGTTACGCATGTGGGAACCTCTCACTCCATGGCCACCGCCCGTTTTACCCGGGGCGACCAAGAGCAGCCCGCCCGGCTGGCGCCCAGCGCCGAGGGGGATGAGTACCTGCGCGTACCACAAGCCGGTCGCCTGGCGGAACTGGATCAACTGGCGGGTGCAGGACACGGCACCCTACGGCGCCCACCTCCCCGTTGTGAGGCTTTGGCCGGGTACGGTCCGGTCTTCCAACCCTCCATCTTCGTGGTGCCGTCCCTGTACGACTGGGTGACGGTGCGGCTTCTCGACGCCAGTTGGGGCGCGGACACAGCGCACACACTGGCCCGTGCAGTCCGGCGTGCTGCGTTGTCGTTGGCTGGGGATGATGCCCCTGCGTTCCTTCATGGCCATGATCCGGCTGTGCCGCATGTCGCCTGGCTGCCATTGCCGGAGGTCGGGCACCCCCATGCCCGCGGACGCATCAGGGGGGTCGCCATCGGGCTTCCGTTCGCCATTCCCGAACAGCAGCGCTTGGTCGCCCTCGCGGCTGTGGCTCGGCTCAAGCAGGTGCACCTGCCGGATGGTCAAGTCGCCCGACTGGAGGCCGTCATCGAGGGGCCCGAGACGCCAATCGCGCTGCGCGCCCCGACCTGGGTTCGACCTTCCACACATTGGTCCTCCGTCACACCTGTGCTCCTGGACCGGCCGCCCAAGCGTTCGACGCCACAGGCGATCCTCGATGCGCTCGTGGAGTGTCTCGTCAATGCAGGGCATCCAGCGCCCGTATCGCTGGTTGCGACCCGAGAGAGTGATTTTATGGGCGCCCCATCTACGAGGGACATTCCGACTCGAATTCCATGTTGGCACGCCCGGGCGGTGTTTGCGGAACCACTGCGTGGCCCGGTGCTGGCCGGTCGCTGGCGGAATTTCGGGGTGGGACTGTTTCGGCCTACGCCATCGGAGCTCCGAGGATGACCGGGTTGAGCTTCGAATCCTTCCACCGGTTGATCCACGGCTTCGACCCGTTCCCATGGCAGGTCCGCGCTGCGCACCGCCTGGCCGGGCGCGAGGTCTTTTCCGTCGCCGTGCCCACAGGGCTGGGCAAGTCTGCAATGGTCGACGCGGCGGTGTGGGCCGCGGCACAAGGGGCGTGGCGGCGGATCGCCTTCGTGGTCGACCGGAGGATCGTGGTGGACGCCGTTTATCAACGCGCCGCCCGCATAGCTTCCGTGCTGGCCAATAGTGACGACCCAGAGATTAAGGCCTTGGCGAGAGAGTTGGGGCAGATCCAGGTGGTTCGTCTACGCGGTGGGGTCTTCGGGGACGACGACTGGGTGCTCTACCCGGAACGTCTCACGATCATTTTGAGCACAGTCGACCAACTGGGTTCGAGGCTCCTTTTCCGCGGCTATGGTGTTTCGCCACGCCGCTGGCCGATGCATGCCGGGTTCGTCGCAAGCGACACCCTGGTGGTCGTGGACGAGGCACATCTGTCCAACCCCTTCCTGCAAACGGTGTCAGCCGTGCGCGGTGCCGGCGCCAACGTCTCGCTGGTGCCGATGTCTGCGACCTTGGGCGATGACCAAACGGCAGACGCTCTCAGCCTGAACGACGCGGATCTTGGTCTGGCCTTGGTGCAGCAGCGCCTCCATGCCGTGAAGGAGGCGCAACTGGTTAGCTGCGGCAGCACGGAGAGCGAGTTCGTGCGAGCAGCCATCGAAGCTGTGCAGTCGGCGTTTGAGAAGCCCGAGGTCAGACGCGTCGGGCTGGTGGTCAACCGCGTTGCCAGTGCTCGCCAGTGTTTCAACAAGCTGCAGTCTGCCGGAGTCAGGGCCGCACTGCTGACGGGGCGGGTCCGGCCCGCAGATCGTGACGCAAAGCTGGTGGATCTGCTCCCCGAGGTGGAGGCCGGGCGCGCCCGGAATACGGAAGGCAGCCCATTGGTTGTCGTGGCCACGCAGACAATCGAGGTGGGTGCCGACCTGGATTTCGATGCATTGGTGACAGAGTGCGCGCCGCTGTCCGCGCTACGACAGCGCTTGGGTCGGTTGGACCGGCTGGGGCAGCTTGGCCGGTCGCAGGCGTTTATCCTCGGTCGGGTCGCCAAAGTTCGGGATGATCCAGTGTATGGACCGGTGCTGGCAGACACGTGGGATTGGCTCACCGAGCGGGCCGAATCCGGATCTGGAATCATCGACTTCGGCGTGGAGGCACTCGACAGGATGCTGGCCGCAAGCCCAGCGCCCGTTGAGCCCGTGCAGCATGCCGCCACGCTCTTGCCGACGCACCTCCAGATGCTGGCACAAACCGGCCCGTTCGTGCCCGAGTTCGATCTAGGGCCGTGGCTGCACGGCCCGACTGATCGTGCACCGGATGTGTCGCTGGTGTGGCGCGATGATCTCTTGGCTGAGACCCCCGAGGACTGGCCAACGGCTGTATCGTTGCTGCCGCCCATGCGACGTGAAGCCCTGTCAATGCCGGTCGGGGTGACGCGTCGTTGGCTCACCGGCGCCAAGCCTGGGAACCAGTGGGGCGACCAGGAAGGGAGTGCAGACCCCGGCCAAACTGGTGACGACGAGGAACGTCCGGTTCTCCGTTGGCGCGGTCCCGACGACTGCCAGGTGATCCCTGCGCGGCAGATCCGACCAGGGGATACGCTGGTGTTGCCAGCCTCATACGGGGGATGCGATGAGTGGGGTTGGGCCCCCGAGTCCGGCCTCCCCGTCCCAGATGTCGCTGACGCCTGTCTTGGGGAACGGGTCGAGGCCGGCGCCTCTCGTCGGGTGGTGCTCCGGGTCACGCGGGGGCGTTGGACGACCTTTGGTGCCGAGGGAGTTGTGCTTCAGCATCAGGTGCAGGAACTGCTCGCTCTTGAGGCAGAAGCCGTCAAGGCAGAGGAGGATTTGAGCGAGGCCCTAGACACGGCCAAGCAGGGCTTGATCGATATGGTTCTGGGCAGTAGCCACCCCTTGGCTGCGCGTCTGCGCGATCCCCGTATCGAACACCATCCTCTAGGATTCCTTGTGCGTGGTACCGGCACCGAAGAGTTGGAAGGTGTGATCGAAACCGGGCGACCGGTGCCATTGGATGTCCACCATGCCGACGTGGGGCGGTGGGCTGCGGGCTTGACGCAGGGACATCCGGAATCGGCTCGGATTGTGGAAGCGGCTCGGATTCATGACGCGGGTAAGGCTGAGCCGCGCATGCAAGCCCTGTTGCACGGGAACCCGATGCGAGCCGCCGCTGGCCCACTGCTCGCGAAATCGGCCCTGCGTCGGCGCACGGAACAGTTCGCTGCCTATGTTGCCTCGGGGATGCCACGTGGCTTCCGCCACGAGTTCGCAACCTTGGTGTACCAGAAGGTCGACGACCCGCTGGTCCGGATCCTGGTTGCAACGCATCACGGCTACGGCCGGCCGTGGGCCATATCCTGCGAGGATCCGGAGGCTCCTGGCGCCCGTCTTGCGCACCTCGATCATCACTGGGCCGAAGAATGGCTTGCCCAATGCAACGATCAAGGGCCATGGGCCTTGGCTGCCATGGAGTGGCTGCTCCGGGCCGCAGATGCACGGGCATCAATGGAAGAAGCCGAGGCGGGTGGCGACCAATGAGTGTTGTCGAAGCCCAAGGCCGGTATGTCGACCTGACCGGGTTACCGATTGCTTCTCCCATCGGCTTTATGGCGGCACTTGGACTCCTCCGAATGTGTGCGGCCGATCATGGGGCGCCGGTTCGGCTGTCCTGGAACGTAAACCATGCTCGGCTTCACGGGGTGGGCGCAGAGGAACTCCTTGCGCTATTGAGGGAACACATGCGAGGTCGGTCCGCCGCCCCCGAGTTCAACTTCGAGGTCACCAGCGACAAGAACAAGCGGGTGCCAGTGGAGCACCTCCGATTGATCACCCCGGATGATTTTCGAGCAGTCGCTGCGGCCTTGGGCGACGACTCGCGTGCATTGGGGTTTTTGGCCGGATTCGGAACCGACGCCGTGGCCACCGATAAAGGGTTCATCGGCCGGACTCGGTTCGACTTCACTTCGGGGCAGCAGCGACTAGTCGGAGAGTTCCGTCGACTGGGCAGCATGTTGGACCCCGATGCCACGCGACCCCGTGTGAGATTGCCGGATCGGATCGAGCGGGCGCTGTTCGGCGGTCCGTACGAGGAGCAATCCAGTCTCGGCTGGGATCCCGCAACGTTGATGGCACATGCACACCAGCCCATAGCTCCTACCGACAGTAGGACCCCTGGACAACCCATGTTGATCTGGCTGGCGATCGAGGCTCTGCCTCTGCATCCGGTGGTCCCGGCGGCACCAGGTCGTGCATATACGACCGGGTTCGATCGCGGCACCCGATACGTCTGGCCACAGTGGGAAGCACCCCTGTCCCTGAACGAGGTGACCCTGCTGCGGCACCGACCCATTGACTCCCTCGCTCGACTCCCCGGGGTTACTGCCGTGTGGGCATCCACGGTGACGAGCGTCGGCAAGTACGGTGTTTTCCGTCCCGCGGCGCGAACCTGAAGCGGGTGCAGTTTCCACGGGAGGTTCGCACTAAAACATGTCGTTTATAGACAGTTACTTATCCCAAGGCTGCGATCAGTGAAGGGGGGGATTCTCAGAAACTTGAACGGTTCGCGAAAAGCTGCGATTTTCGTCAAGCACATCAGGGAGATGCCCCTGGTGAGGCGCACCCGACCGGTCAGGTCGGGCATCGTTGAAGCGAATATGAGGGACCCGCGTTTGTCTCGCCCCTGGGCGGGCGCACCCGACCGGTCAGGTCGGGCATCGTTGAAGCGCTACGACAGCGGCGGCCTCGTGCGCAACGGCGTGGCGCACCCGACCGGTCAGGTCGGGCATCGTTGAAGCCTGTTCGCCGCGCTTGCCGCATGGGTGACGCAGTGGGCGCACCCGACCGGTCAGGTCGGGCATCGTTGAAGCCATGACAAGAAGTGGTGGAAGAAGTGGCGCCGCGACGGCGCACCCGACCGGTCAGGTCGGGCATCGTTGAAGCTGCGTGCGGAACGTGATCCCCTCGGGGCTGATGTCGCGCACCCGACCGGTCAGGTCGGGCATCGTTGAAGCTCAGGTATCCATCACTGGCGGTTGCGGTGAACTGGCGCACCCGACCGGTCAGGTCGGGCATCGTTGAAGCGTCACCGACACCAAGGGTTGGGTCAGCCTCGCCCGGCGCACCCGACCGGTCAGGTCGGGCATCGTTGAAGCATCCAGCTGTACATGCTCGACGCGGTGCTCTGGAAGGCGCACCCGACCGGTCAGGTCGGGCATCGTTGAAGCTGTGATTGGGCTGGCGTGGTCTGTGCCTTTATCGAGGCGCACCCGACCGGTCAGGTCGGGCATCGTTGAAGCGGGTACAACTGCAGTGCTACGAATCCGTCAGGTGTGGCGCACCCGACCGGTCAGGTCGGGCATCGTTGAAGCCAGATCCCTGGCCTTTCGCAGGAACTGTCCAGCTAGGCGCACCCGACCGGTGAGGTCGGGCATCGTTGAAGCTACGTTGCCCTGTTCTGGGCTTTGTTCCTGTTCTAGCGCACCCGACCGGTCAGGTCGGGCATCGTTGAGGCACCCAACGGATGCCCATAACAATTGCGGCCAGGAGGCGCACCCGACCGGCCAGGTCGGGCCTCGTTGAAGCATGTGGGAGATTCTCCGGACCATCCAGACCCGAGTGGGCGCACCCGACGGTCAAGTCGGGCATCGTTGAAGCACCCACTTGATACCCATAACAATAGCGGCAAGGAGGCGCACCCGACCGGTCAGGTCGGGCATCGTTGAAGCACGTCGGCCATGTCGTCGTATTCTCATTCGTGGTGCTGCACCCGATCCTCGCGGTCGGGCATCGTTGAAGCTCGTAGTCCCAGGTGTCGTCGTTCCAGTACGGCGACTGCACCCGGTCTGCAGGACCGGGCTTCGTTGAAGCTAGTAGAGGCCACGATAGTCGAGCGCCGCAGCGCCAGACACACCCGACGGGTCAGGTCGGGCATCGTTGAAGCACGGTGGCCTACGGGCGGCTGTGGACGGCCAATAGGTGCACCCGACCCTGTGGGTCGGACTTCGTTGAAGGGCTGTTGTGCTAACCGCCTACTTCTGCTGAGTTTTGGGCGCACCCGACCGATCAGGTCGGGCTTGCGGGTCGGGCACCAACCGGTGTAACAATTGGCATAAGCCGTCTCTGCCATCGTTGCGGAGTCTCTTGGTGAAGCGAGTCCTTCGCCCGTATGGGTATCCACCCGACCTCCAGGACGCGGCGGTGCAGACAGTCCTCGCGGAGGCCGAGGCGCTGTCGGCGAGTTGGGCGGCGTAATAATGATGACCTCTTTGAGCCGGTCGACGGGAGGGTCACCTTATGGCCTTTCCCGGCCCCCCATCGAGGGATCTGGTCCACCAAAGGGAGACCGCAGCCGCACGCCGCTGACCGAACTCGAGCACGCTACTGAGCCGGGGTTGCCCCCGGCTTTTTTGCCTGAAAGGCCCACTTGCAGAGGGCGCGCACTTTCTTGTGCTCCCACGTGCGCTCGCCTCGCGAGGCCGGCCAGAGTGGTCTACCTTCAGATGGATAACCCCTAAAACGTCGCGTTGGCACATGCCAATGCCCTCCGTCGTCTTAGGCTGCGCTCAGGTCGCCAAGCGCAGCCAAGGAGTCAAAAATAATGCTT